>OHKI01000937.1_pt1 | contig 11060 bp, 9 predicted proteins | sample 1568771 | NCBI WGS metagenome assembly OHKI01 (sample SAMEA3879540, study PRJEB24766) | human gut metagenome | biome: human-associated habitat; feature: feces | place: USA | collected 1985/1987 | reverse complement strand
TTCTATGCGTACACCCACAGCGAAAGCTTTGGGTAAAAGCTCAAGCCCTATATCGTACAGCATATGGTAGGTATCCCGTGCGCCCTGGCCTGTGGCCAGTACACATGCGGAACAGGGTATCCTTTCCCTCTCACCGTTCTTTTCCACGGTTACAGAGGTTATATTATCTCCGCTGTCCTTCTCCAGGCCCACGAGCTTAGCAGAAAACCTCACATCGCCGCCCATGCGCACTATATCCTCGCGTATGCTTCTCACCACTTTGACCAGTATATCCGTGCCTATGTGCGGCTTTGCAAGCAGGCGTATCTCTTTCGGCGCTCCATGATCCGCAAGTATGTCTATCACGTCGTGAGCACGGCTGTCCTTTATGCGCGTAGTAAGCTTGCCGTCCGAAAACGCTCCTGCCCCTCCTTCTCCGTACATGAGGTTGCTGTCCTCCCTGAGCCTCCCGCCGTTCCAGAATACATCGACATCGAGGGTACGCCTTTCTATTGGCTCGCCGCGCTCTATCACTATTGGCTTGTAGCCGTGCTTCGCCAGCATATACGCCGCAAAAAGCCCGCCCGGACCCATGCCCACTACTATGATAGGCTTATCCAAGGGTATGCTGCCGGTGGCCACCTCGCGTATTTCCCGTGCCTCCGCCTCGCATACCGTGGGCAGGCCGCGCTTTAATATCCGCCTTTCGTCACTGGGTTCAAGGCTTATCTCTACGGTGTATATGAAGCAAATATCGTTTTTTTTGCGTGCATCGAGGGAAATGCGCTTTATCGCAAGCCCCTTTACGGCGTTTTCCGGTATGCCAAGAGTCTTTGCCGTCACCTTTGACAGCAAAGACTCCTTTTCATTCAGCGGAAGCTTTATATCCTTTACCAACAGCGCCATTATATGTGCTTATTCCTTTATGGTTACTGTGACCTCAGGCAGGGACACCGTCCATCGGAGATCCGTCTGCATCTCCTTGGAGGCAAGAGATACCATGGGCGTAATTTTGTATGTTCCGGCGGCAAGGCCTGTCAGATCCACGTATACCGATACATCCTTGCGCTGGAGCAGCTTCATAAGGCTGGTGCGGCCGGTTATGTTCACATCGCACTCCGCAGCGGAAAGCTCCGCCGTGAGCTTCTTTGCCAGGCCCTTAGTCTCTACCGGCACGCCCTTGAACTGCACGCTGTCCTGCTTTTCCCTTATGCCCACATATACCGTTATATTCGGGTCGTCCAACAGCGTAGTCCCCTCCGGTGCAGTTATCTCTATGTTCTGCTGCACGCTTGAGCTGCTGCCGGAGACGTCGATATTTTCGATCTGTATGCCCGTGAGGCCGGATAACGCGCTCTCGGAGCCCACTACCCTTACGGTTGGCGGCGTCGCCACCACATCGTATACCTCATAGTTCGCCGGCAGCGCGTCCGCGCCGAGCACGGCCTCCGCAGCGTTTATAGGCAGTTCCACTATGCGCAGCACATCCATCTTTACAACCACGGACGGCAGCGTATCGAGGAACAGCGCGGTATCTATCTCATCGCCGTTCTTATCCACATATTTCAACAGTATCGCCTCGTTATAGGAGGTGGTCCTGTCCTCAAGGTTTATGGTGCATATGGCTTTGGATATGGTGGATACGTCATCTCTTGGGCCGCTGACCTTTATGGACTGAGAAGCAAGCGTGGGCTCGCTTTTCCAGTAGCCTTCCGGCAGCTCGCCGGAGTACTCAACGTCTATGGGCACGAGCATGGTAGCCAGTTCATCTACCTCTATGGTTATCTCACTGGGGCTCACGTTTTCCACCGTGCCGAGACTTGATGTAGCGTCTATTTTGAGCTTATACGTATCCGCCTTGTTGACCGGACGCAGGCTTACAGATGCGGATATATCCGATGCGTCGAGGCCAGTATAATCCGTAAGCTGCACCTTTACCCTTACCGTTACGTTTCTGAGTATATCGTCCCTGTCGCCGCGCACGGCAAGGCCGCGATCATGCAGCGAGCTTTCGCCGGAAAAGCTTACAGGAACGTCCGTTATGGTCTTTACCCTCTACCATAACATAGCCCCATATCAGCATGGCAAACAGCAGCGATACTATCTTCAATGCGAGATTTTTCGTAAAGAAACCCTTCAGCCAGTTAAGTATGATGGTGCCTATGTCGTTCTTTGTCATTTCTGATTGCCCTTCCTTCTTCTGAAGCTGCTGAGGGAAGGCATCTGGAATTCCCTTTCCTTATGGATAAATATGGATTCAAGGAGGTTCCTTAGCGCCTTGCTGTCAATGTAGCGCACCAGCTTGCCGTCCCTGGCCATGGATATGACGCCCGTCTCCTCGGAAACGATTATGGTGATGCTGTCGGACACCGAGGATATGCCCAGTCCCGCCCTGTGCCTTGTGCCCAGCTCACGGGCCACTGCTATATCCTCCACCAGGGGCAGAATGCAGGCCGCCGCGACGATTTCGTTGTTGCGTATTATCATAGCGCCGTCATGCAGCGGAGTGTTGGGCTCGAATATGTTCTCTATAAGAGGGGCGGAAATGCGTCCCTCTATAAGCGTGCCGGTATTTATTATATCGCCCAGGCCGGTACGCTGCTCTATAACTATCAGCGCGCCTACCCTGCGCTTGGCAAGGTCGGTTATAGCCTGATGCATTTCACGCACGGTATCCTCGGAGCCGTTGTCTATTATGCTGCCGAAAAACTCGCGCGAGAACAGATTGCCGCGGCCAATATGCTCCAATGCACGGCGAAGCTCCGGCTGGAACAGTACCACAGCCAGTATAATGCCCACAGAAAGCAATGAATTGAGCAGCCAGCTTATAGTTACCAGCTGCAATACATCGCTCACCAGCGCGGCTATGAATACAATGCCTATGCCCTTTAGTACCTGAAACGCCCGGGTCTCCTTAGTCAGCAGTATCAAATGATATATCAGTACGGTTATTATCGCTATGTCCACAGCATCGCTCGCCCGAAACTGCTGGATACCGCCGGAAATGGTTTTTACCAGTACATTATATGCCAATGGCCTGCACCTGCCTTTCGCTGCCGTTTTTATGCGGCAAAAAGCTTGCCGCATTCTTTTAGCATATTGATTATACTACAAGCCCGGCATGCTTTCACCGCATGCGGGCTTCTGTTAAACAAATATTTACAAAGGAAATGAATACTATTTCCCGCCCTCGGCCTTTGCCTTTTCCATAAGGGACATTACCGCCTGGACAGACAGGACATAATCGTCCATGCCGCGGTTTATGTCACACACCCGGGCGCTGGTCAGCGTGCCGCTGCTGCGGTACTCATCGGTTATCTCCTGCTCCGCCGTGTCCATTATCAGCTGATACTTTGCAGCCATATCCATGGCACTTTCCACTATTTTCTTTGAAATGCCGTTCTGGGCATCCTTACGTAGGGCTTTGGCCTCCGCTGTTGCCTGATCGAGTATTTTCAGTATATCTTTATCGCTATCGTAACCCTTCGTCACGCAATATCACCCCTACTATATGATATGCTGTTATTTTAACACAATATACCGATTTATTAAACAGCTTTTTCATATTTCCCCAAAACTAAGCGATTATCGCGAGCAACACCGCTGAGAAAGCCGCAAGCAGTCCCAACGCCATCGCGCTCGCCCCGCTGCTTCCCTTTCCTTCGCTTATACAATACGCGCCATACAGCACGCAGTATGCTGCGCCCGCCGCGCACAGCGCCAAAAACACCGTTTCCATAGTTTTTCCCTTTACTCAAGCCTTGTGGTCACATTTTCATCCGCCAGCTCCAGCTTAACGCAGAATTCCGCCTCCATAAGAGGATATTTGCTCTTCCAGTCATACCCCTCCCAGCTCACGATGTCGGAAAACTGAGTAGACGCATATTCCCCGAACCCAAAGGCGTCGCTGTTCAGCTCGCGGCATATGTTGAATACTCTGGCCATCTCGTTCGATATAAGCTGCTCCGCCGTCTGCTGCAATCCGCTGCCCCATTCGTCTGATCTGGCCGCTCCCTTGTATTTCACTATGTTGCACGCCATCTCCAGCTCTACCTCTGCCCGCGGCACGCCCGACAGAGTCAGCTTTACCCTCGGAGGCTTCTCTTCCTTTATGTAAAGCACTGCCCACTCCTCATTATGCTGTACCTTCAAGGCTCCCTTTTTCAGTTCCCCGCGCCCCAGCAGCAGGAACATGGTATCGTAGCCGCTCAGTGTGCCCTTCATATACCAGCCGTCAAACAGAGCCGTACCGGCTACATAAGGGCTCATGCCGCCGAGCCGCCGCACCCCGCCGGTAGTGTATTCCTCCTGTTCTTCCTGTTCATCGTCGCTTCCTTTGCTCTTTTCACCCGCGCCCGTCATTTCCTTCGCAATGGACTCCTGTTTTTTTACGGCGCTCACATCTACGCCGCCCAGCATCATCAACGGATCCGACCGCCGTCCTCTTATGCTCTCCAGCATTCCGGCGTAATTGGTTATGACCGTAATCCCCTCTGCGGCGTAATCCTGAAACACGCTGAATTGCAGCTTGGTTATATTTGGCACATCTTCCAGGCAGAGACCCTGCATGAGCCTTTGCGCTGTGCCGAGGCATACCATGAGCTTTGCCGACTGGCGTATCTTCAGCGCGTTAAATGTTATGTTGGAAAGCTCCTTTATACGGCCGCTGCGAGCCACCTCCTCGCCAAAAAAGAAGGTATTCACCCGAGAGAAATTTATCCGAAACGGCACTCCCGCGCTCAGTACGGTTATTGCGTCAAAAAGCGTGTCGCCTTCGGCAGATATTATCTCAGCGCCGCCCGTTGATGTCTGCTCGGACCCGGACACGTCCTTTTGTACCAGAAACGTAACATTGAACCTGTACTGAGAACCCTTGTCAAAGCCTATGCCCACAACGTAAATATAATCGTCCGCCTGAACGGCGCAAAGACAGCCGCTCATATTCATGCACAACACAAGCGCAAGTATCATCAAGGCTGCCTTTTTCATGCCTTGCCGCTCCTGACTGTCATGCCGCGTCTTACGCTCAGTACAGCCGCCGCTATCAGCGGCAGGGATATTACCGTCCAGCCCCATATGCCCACATTATAATAGAGCATGCGGAACTCATCGTAATGTCCTTCGGACTGCATCACTACCGCGCAGCCTGTCATAACCGTAAACGCCACTACTCCCGGCCGTGTGTCCTTCGGGCCGAAGCACCTGCACCACAGCTTCGCGCTGCCATAAATGCAATATGCCGCCGTGGTTATGCCCGCCATGAGCCAAAAGAAGAGCGAGAGATTGTCCATTCTGAAAAGATACCCCTCCTCCACCATTATCATCTCCATCCGGTAAAGCGGAAAGAGCATATCCGCAAGGTCTATATAGTCGAACGCCATCGCTATTGCAAACTGGGTCAATGCGGTAAACGCAGCCGCACATACCGCGCCTATAAGGCAGGAGCTTTTGGCGAACCGCATTCCGCAAAGCTTGTCCGTAACTGTAAGCAGCGCCATCATCGCCCCAAAAGTACGCAGCAGGTTATGCAGCGTCAGCCTGCCCATATCCCCCAGCGAATTGCCGGGAAATGGCGAAAGCCTGTAAATCGCGTAGCTCTTATGGGGTATCAGGAGCGCCGCGAGCACCGCTGCCGCGAACATGGGCAATATGAGCAGCGTAGTACGTGATATGCATTCAAGACCCATAAAGCTGAGCAAAAGCGACGTGAGCAGCACCCACAGCGCTATCTCCCAATATCCGGAATTGTAAAACACAAAGCTGTGTATCATGTTCACAAAGTCTGTAAGTATGAAGAACGCGCTTGCGATAAACAGTAAAATAAGGGGTATTGCAGCTATACGTCCTACTACTCTGCCAAAGGCGGCCGTAAAAAGCTTGTCCAGCGTATCCGCACCGCTTTTTTCCATGGCCGACATTATCACCATCACCGCAGCGAGAGATACCAATATGGAAAGGGGCATCCATATATAAGTACTGTTTCCGCCGCTGTACGCCTGCTGTGAATCCATGGCAAAGACCGTGGCGGTGAACAGGGATACGCCTACCATCGCGGCGCTCTCCTGCCTTCCTATCCTGCTTGGGCCTATATTCAAAGCAGTTCCCCCTCTCTGGTGTTTATGTAGTCGTCGGTCTTTGCGTGCATGGTTATTCTGCCCCGCACTATAGCGGGCCGCTTGCTGTATGTCTTGGGCGATGCCGGGGTAAGGAATGGTATGCCGAAGCTTTTAAGAGACGCCATGAGAGCGAAGAAGGCTACCAGCATGCAGCTCATGCCAAGAAGTCCTCCAATCCATGCAGCTATCACAAATGCTGCCCTTATATACGAAGCGGATATCTGCGTGGCATAATCCGGTATGCAGAAGTTGCCAAGCCCGGACAGGGCCACAACTATCAGCATGACAGAGCTCGCAAGATTTGCGCTTACCGCCGCCTGACCCAGTATAAGGCCTCCTATTATGCCGATGGCCTGGCCTATGCTGCCCGGCACCCTAAGGCCAGCCTCCCGTATAAGCTGGAACACAAGCAGCAAGAACAGCAGCTCAAGGCCCATCGGCGCAAATACCATTTTTCGCGAGGCCACAACGGTGCTAAGCGCCTCTGTTGACATCATTCCCTGATGGCGTAAACAGCGTTGTAGGCATTATATTTGCAAATGGACTGCCGTCCAGCAGCACAGCCACATACCCCTGCATTATGTGCGACGCCGTTCTATCCGGCCGTTCTGTGGTCAGCACCTGCGGGAACGGCGACAACGGGTGGTTTTCGGTAAGCTGCTCCAGTACGCCTATATTTGACATCATTCGGGTCTGCACACCGGCGATGCGCCGCTTAACCTCCTGCACCAGTGCCGGGTTTGCGCTGCCGTCAAGGTAAACTATGGCTGCCCTTATGTGATTTTGGACATCCATCTCTCGTATCTCGCACACAAGATCTTCCCGGCGTATCATGCGTCTCAGCAGAGTTATATTTGTCCTCAGGCTCTCGTTAAAGCCTTCCTGCGGCCCCCTGACCACCTTTTCGTTTTCCGTGGTTCCCACAGAGCGATGCTCGTAACCCCGGGTGTCTATTATTGCCGCCCGTTCCTCATCTCCTACGAACATCACGGTCTGCCCGTCTGTTATAGCCCGTTTTATCTTATACCAGTCGCTCTCCATTGATACGTCGCCGGCGGCCAGCACGTTTTTAATCATATAATCTATGTACGGAGGCTTATCGGGCAAGGGCTTTTTCATTGTCTCCCGCAGCACATAATCGTTTATGGTTTCCGCATCCGCCATGCCGTTCATGAATACCACCGCCGCCTCCACCCGCCCGCCTGCGGCAAAGCGGCGTATTATTATGTCAGGATTTATATCCGCCCGAAAGCTTTCTTTAATTCGGCCAATGTTTTCGGAAAACGAGGGAGCTACTGTCTGTTTTTCTTCCTTCTTCTGCTCCTCCGCGTACCGCCATCCGCCAAAAAAGCCCGGCGCCCCCTTTTCGGTTTCCAGCAATTCAAACTCGCTGCGCTTCCTAGTGAAGCCCAGCGCCAAGGCTATCTTCTTTATTCCGTTCATACCCTGCCCTCCCATGCAAAACTTCTGCGATATATATAGAAGTATCTGCCATAGGGGACAAAAATATGCAATACAGGCAAATATCCCCTGAGAACGCAGCGCGCCCTCAGGGGATATTCAGATTAAATTATGCTGTTTTTATTTTGCTTTGCCAGCCCGATAAGCCTCCTGCACGCAGGCCTGATGTCTCGGGCATGCCTTGCTGTTGGCGTGCACCTTGGAGTTAAGAAGGTGTATGCAGAAGTGGCCGTCAAAGCCGTTGCTCTTGGTAGGATTCGCCATATGAGGCATGGTATGCATGCTTGCAGCCACAGTCTTGCCGTTGTATGTAACCCATATGGGGCGCCTGTTCCACGAAAAGCCCTCCAGGCTCTTCATTACGGCGGTGTCTTCTTTTGTTATAGGCTCACTGTCCGCGTGATACCATCCGCCGAAGCGCCTTGCACGGAAGCTTTTGCCGGTGCGCACATCAGTCACCGTAAACTTGGCGCCCTTGTTCAGCCAATCGCTGCCGCCCTTGAACCAGTCCAGCAGCACAACGCTGCCCTTGAGCTTGGTAAACGTGGCGTTTTCTTTTGTGAGCTTGTTGGTGCTGTCGAATATGGAATTGAGCGTCTCAGCACCGGCGATACCATCCGCCGAGGAAAGCCCCGCTTTTTTCTGGTATTCCAGCACCGCCTTGCGGGTAGCGCTATCGTATACGCCGCTCATGTCCCGCTTTGACATAAAGCCGCGATCGTATAGCTTCTTCTGCAGCCGCTCCACCTCTTCGCCCTCCATGCCGGTGCGGAGCATGCTTCCGGACGCGGTGTTGGAGCCGGTGAGCGTCAGGTGGGTGCGGTAAACATAGCCCGTGGCGTCATCGGCAACCACATAGAACCACTCGCCAAACACCGCCTTTATGCGCACGCCCTTGCCTGCTGTTAACTGCTTTACAGCGTAGGTATCCTCGCTGGGGCCTCCGCGTATATATGTGCCGTCGTCCAATACATACGCGCCGCGGCTGCCGGAAGAATTTGAAAAGATGTAATCCTGGCGGATATAGCCCACGGTTCCGCTTTTGAGCATTATCCTGTACCAGCCGTTTTCCACCGCCAGCACCTCTACCTCGCTGCCCAGCTCAAGCGTTCCAATGGCGTTGGATTCCTTATCAGGGGATTCCCTGAGGTTGACGCCGTCAGCCGTGATTATACCGGTATCCGCTGCCAGCGCCCCTGTGCAGACCGCAAGAAGCAGCAGCACTGCGGCAGCGCCTGCCATGCGTTTAAGCTTCATCGTTCCTCCTCCGCTCTTATCATTTCCCCCAGCCTTCCTATATCCTCCGCCAGCGTATCAGCCAGTGCACGGTTGTAAATCACGCTTGCGGGATGATACTGTGGCGAAAGCAGCATTCCTTTTCCTTCTATGGTCACGCTTATGCTTCTGCCGTGCAGTTCCCCTATAGTACGTATTTGTTCACCTGCCAGCGTTAAAACGGCTTTAAGGGGAGTATTGCCGAGGGTAACTATTATGCGCGGCGAAAGCAGGCAAAGCTCGCTTTTCAGCAGCGGCAGCCCCGATTTCATCTCCGCGCCCGTGGGGGTACGGTTGGATACGCTCTTCGGCTTTTCATTCACGGGGCGGAACTTTACGGTATTGGTAATATACACCCGGCTTCTGTCTATACCTGCGCCGCTTAAAAGAGCATCGAGCTGCCTGCCCGCTTTACCTACAAACGGCCGCCCCTGCTTTGCCTCGTCTCCTCCGGGTGCCTCGCCTATCAGCATCACCAGCGGGTTCACCGGCCCCTCCCCAAATACCGGGTGGGAATAATCGCCGCGGCCGTCGGCTGTTTCAGCTATGCGCAGCCGCTCTTTTTCGTAAAGCTCAACAAGGCCCATATTACCACCCTGCGCCTACGGGCGGGTTTTCCTCGTATATGGCATTGAAGTTGAGCCGCAGCTGCTCAGTAGCCCGCTTAATATATTCGGTAAGTGAGGCGTTCACGTAATCCTCGAGATCCTGCATTCCCTGTATGAGGGTATTCCTGTCCGTATCCGAAATATTCTGAACGTTGTTCAGGTAGTTCCCTATCTCCCTTATGAGCCGCTGCGCCTCCTGTTTGGCATTTTGCAGATCCTCGTTGCCTCCGCCGTAGTTATACCACGAAGGCGTATGCAGCGAGCAGGTCGCTCCCATACTTCCCCCCTCCATCGTCATTGCGTACTCCTCGGAGGTAACGCCGGTATAAACGGCATTTGGTATGTACTGTTTGACCAATATGGGATCAATGTCCGCATACATTGAGTCATTGTGAATCAGCACCACAGAGCCCGATATAACATTATAACAATAGGGCGACGCGAGCTGGCCGCTATCCTGACATATGCTGGTCTGTACGTGCATATCGCATACCTCGGCAGGCGCCGCGTCCTTTGCGAACCAGTCCGTCACTGGAAGATGCCCTGCGGAGTCGGCATAGCAGGCGTCGGTGGCCAGCTTGCCGGATATGGAGCAGACGGTGCACTTTTCAAGCCCTATCTCGTTGGGAGACTCATCGATTATGGGTTTATTCTGCAAGCCCTCATGTATCTTTGACATAAAGGTCTTCCACAGGGGCGCCGCGTATTTGCCGCCTGTGGACTTGCTCTTGAGCTTTGGCGTAAAGTCATCGTGGCCTATCCATACGGTAGCTGTATAGTAGGGGGTCATACCTGCAAAGTACACGCTGCCGTAATCCGAGTTGGTACCGGTCTTGCCCGCCACTGTCATGCCGGATATTTTCGCGTTGGTACCAGTGCCGGAGTTTACCGCCTCTGTGAGTATATCCACCAGCATATAAGCCGTTGACTTCTTAAATACGGTATGCTTTTCCCTTATCTCGTCAGCGTCGAGTATGACCTTGCCGCTTTCGTCCACTATCCTCGTAAAGGACAACGGTTCCTGATACTCGCCCCCGTTTGCAATCGCTCCGTATGCCGCCGCCATCTCTATGGGGGTTATGTTCGTGGTGCCCAGCGCCATGGCGGAGCCCGTCTTCGATATGCGTGACGGATCTACTCCCAGCAGCTCAAGATAATTTGCGCTGTTGTCAAAGCCCACGTGTTCAAGAAGCGTCCTCGCCGCCGCCACGTTGAGGGAATTCACCACGCCCTGCCTGAGCGTCAGAGGGCCTATGTAACTTTCACTGCCTATGTAGGGGTAGCCCTTTTCGCTGTCCCATCCCTCGATCGGGCAGGGGAAATTTTTAATTATGGTAGCCGGGGAAGCACCCATATCCAGCGCCGGCCCGTATACCGCCAGAGGCTTTATGGATGAACCTACCTCCGATGGGCTCTGGGCCCTGTTAAGTCCCTTTTTTATGGTGGGGGTGTCCCTTCCGCCTACTATGGCCCTAAGCTCGCCAGTGTGGTAATCGAGCACCACAGCCGCTGCCTGAGGCTCGATAGTAGTTATGGTGTTGCCGTCGGCGCTGGTCTCTGTCTTTGTGGCCGTGCTGGGATCTGCAAGCTGTGGATATTTCTCCCATGTAGAGAGGGTATC
>OHKI01000934.1_pt1 | contig 11077 bp, 9 predicted proteins | sample 1568771 | NCBI WGS metagenome assembly OHKI01 (sample SAMEA3879540, study PRJEB24766) | human gut metagenome | biome: human-associated habitat; feature: feces | place: USA | collected 1985/1987 | reverse complement strand
ATAAATAGAGCGTTTTCCGCCGGTCTGGCGTAGATCTCCTCCAGCTCATGCTGGTGGTAGAGATAACCGGGATCATCGAAGTACTTCGCCCCGGAGGGACACCCCTTCACACAGGCGCAGCACTTGATGCAGATTCCCTTGACCTGCGACACATCGGCAGGGTCGATGCTGCCCATGGGACAGCGCGCCGCGCACAGGCCGCAGCCGCCGCACAGCGCCATATCCGTCTTGGGCTTGACCTTCAGGATATTGATGGGCGCGCCGTGACGGTCGCGGGGGGTATAGTAGGGCCGGATCGGCTCCTCCCCCGCCACGTATACCGGGACGGCGGGCAGTGCGGCAAGACCCTCGAGTGTCTGCGCTATATCACGGGCGAAGCTGTCCATCAATGCCAGATCCTCCGCGTTGGGACGCCCAGCGCCCAGCGTGCGGGAGAAGCTGTGCTCGCCCACGAAGGCAGCCGCCGCCACCGGCATAAAGCCGTTGGCGGTCATGATATTCCGCAGTTCCATCAGAGAGTCGTCAAAATTCCGGTTGCCGAACAGCACCACAGGCACCGCCGGTGTGGCGGCGCCGCGGACCTTTCCGGTGAGATAGGGCAGCAGGACGTTGGGTACGCGCCCCGCGTAGGTAGGCACGCCCAACACCACCAGATCCTCCGGGCCGAAGGACAGGTCATCCTGCCGCGCAGCAGGCGGCGTGAAGTCGAACACCTCCATCGGCGCGGAAAGCGCCGCGGACAGACCCGACGCAATGCGCCGAACCGTCTTTTCCGTTGTACCTGTACCGCTGAAATACACGGCCCATACCTTCTTCGGCTGCATGACAGTCCCTCCCTGCTCTCCTGAATCTATATAGTATATGGGTCTTACAGCTTGAAATCGTCCTCGCTGAGACGGCTGGCGTCCAGCTTGGCCGGACGGGGCGGCACACGCTTCAGCGGATCGTACTTGAACGCGCCGCAGCGGTCGGAGGCAGGCACCACGCCCCGTTTGACGCACGCCACCTGCTCATCGTTGATGCGGCTGCCCCGGGCGCAGTAGGCGCAGCGCGGGTCTATATCCTTGCGAAACAACATAGCGCACCTCACAGTGTGTACAGCTGCACCGCGCCGTCGGCGGCGGTGGCGCTGATCTGGGTGATGGGGTTTTCAAAGCTGTCGATGATGCGGGCGGCCATGGGATCCTCCAGCTCCTTCTGGATCTGGCGGCGCAGATTGCGGGCGCCGTAGGTCATGGAGTAGGACTTCTCCACCAGATAGTCCACCAGCGCGTCGTCGTAGCGGAAGGTGTACCCCTTGTCGCCGAGGGATGTGCGCAGCTCCTCCAGCATGATGCGGGCGATGCCGGTAAAATTCTCCTTCGTCAGGTGGTTGAAGCAGATGATCTCGTCCACGCGGTTGAGGAACTCCGGGCGCAGGAAGTCCTGCAGCGCCTTCATGGTGCGCTCCTTCCCCTGCTGGTCGGCGCTGCCGCCAAAGCCCACCGCACCGGCGGACTTATTGTCGGAGCCGGCGTTGCTGGTCATGACGATGACGGTGTTTTCAAAGTTCACCTTCCGGCCGTGGGCGTCGGTGATCTGACCGTCATCCAGAATTTGCAGCAGCACATTGAGAACATCGGGGTGCGCCTTCTCGATCTCGTCGAACAGCACCACGGAATAGGGCTTGCGGCGGATCTTCTCCGTCAGCTGCCCCGCCTCGTCGTACCCCACATAGCCCGGCGGCGAGCCGACGATGCGGGAGACAGAGTGCTTCTCCATAAATTCGGACATATCCAGCCGGATCAGAGACTCCGGCGCGTTGAACAGGTCGTCCGCCAGCTGCTTGACCAACTCCGTCTTGCCCACACCGGTGGGGCCGACGAAGATAAAGCTCACCGGCTTGTGCTTGGGCGAGATGCCCACCCGGTTGCGGCGGATAGCGGCGGAAACGGCCTCGATGGCCTCGTCCTGACCGACGATGTGCTTTTTGAGCGCCGCGTCGAGGTTCAGCAGCTGCTCATATTCCTGCGCGCGGATCTTGCTGGCCGGGATCTTCGTCCACATCTCGATGACGCGGGCGATGTTCTCCATGGTCAGCTGCGGCGTACCCTTGGCGCGGATGGTATTCAGCTCATCGGTGACGCGCAGCTCCTGACTGCGCAACTCCGCGATACGCGCATAGCGGTGATCCAGCTCCTCCTGCGTGAACTCCTGCCCCTCGGCAGGCTGGGCGGACATGAGATTCTCCCGCTCAAAGGTGAGATTCTCCAGCTCACGTTCCAGCTCCATACGGCGGTTGATGTCGGGGTCGTGGAGGTTCTTGTCGGAGCAGGCCTCGTCGATGAGGTCGATGGCCTTATCCGGCAGGTAGCGGTCGGTGATGTACCGTTCGGACAGCAGCACCGCCTGACGCAGCACCCCCTGAGGGATGGAGACGCCGTGGAACTGCTCGTAGTAATGGGCGATACCCTGCAAAATCTTCAGCGTATCCTCGATATTCGGCTCGTTGACGGTGACAGGCTGGAACCGGCGCTCCAGCGCGGTGTCCTTTTCGATGTGCTTGCGGTACTCGTTGAAGGTGGTGGCGCCGATGACCTGGATCTCGCCACGGCTCAGGGCGGGCTTGAGGATATTGGCGGCGTTCATGCTGCCCTCGGCATCGCCGGCGCCCACGATGTTGTGTACCTCGTCGATGACGAGGATGATGTTGCCCGCCTTGCGGATCTCCTCGATCAGCCCCTTCATGCGGCTTTCAAACTGACCGCGGAACTGGGTACCCGCCACCAGCGCGGTGAGGTCGAGAAGATAGACCTCCTTCTGCCGCAGCTTGAAGGGTACGTCGCCGGAGACGATGCGCTGGGCCAGTCCCTCGGCGATGGCGGTCTTGCCCACGCCCGGCTCGCCGATAAGGCAGGGATTGTTCTTCTGGCGGCGGTTCAGGATCTGCACCACGCGCTCGATCTCCTGCTCCCGGCCAATAACGGCGTCCAGCTTGCCGTCGCGGGCGCGCTGGCTCAGATTGATGCAGTAATTGTCCAGAAACTTGCGCTTCTGTTCCTTTTTGCGGCCGGCGGGCTGCGCTCCGGCATTGCCGCCGTTCTCGCGGGGCTGCTCCGCCGGCGGATTGCCGTTGTTGAACAGGCGATTCAAAAACGGGAACGTGGCGGTCTTGCCGCTCTCCTCATCGTCCTCGTCCTCGCCGTCCGGCAGGTCGTTCATCTCCTCTGCGCCGCCGAAGGCCTGCATCATCTCGTTGTTGATGTTCTCCAGATCCTCCGGCGTAATGCCCATGCGCTTCATCATGTCCTCCACCTGGGGCAGACCCAGCTGGGCGGCGCATTTCAGGCACAGGCCCTCGTTGACCATCTCGTTCTTCTCGTTCATGCGGGAGATGAACACAACGGCCACATTCTTTTTGCATCGGGAACAAAGTGTAGGCTGCATGGTATTCCTCCATTATCCGTTGGGGTGATATCAGTATGGCCGTTGTCCGGCGCGGTCAAACCCGCCGGCGGCCGGGGTTTCATAGGGATGTAATAAGCTCCATGGGGCTATGCTCCGCGAAGAAGCGGAGGATGTAGGTCTGCCCGATCAGCTCCGGCGTGACGAGGATCTGGAACCGGCGCAGCAGCCAGACGGCGAAGAAAAGCAGCAGCGCCCCCTTCACCAGTCCCAGCGCACCGCCCAGTATGGCGTTGACGCCATGCACCACCGGCAGCTTCGTGAACAGGTGCAGCGGCGCCAGCAGCAGCCGCAGCACAAGCAGCAGCAGCAAAAACGACAGCAGATACACCACGGCATAGGCCACCGAGTGCAGCACCGTGGATACCACGGCGTTGAGCAGCGTCTGCCCCATCTCCTGCGCCTTATCGGTGACGCTCTGCACCAGCTCATCCAGCACATCGCCGGAAAAGCCGAAGGTCTCCAAAAGTCCGGCGGCAGCCAGACTGGGGTCGTCCACGGCGACAGTCTGCCCGCTGAGCTTCTGCTGGATCTTCTCGGTCAGCACCGGCTCCAGCCATTTGGTGGCAGGCTCCGCCAGCTGCTGGGCCAGCCACGCCGCGCCCAGCAGCGCCACGATCACGATGGCCACGCGGGCAAGGCTCTGGACGAAGCCCTGACGGACGCCCAGCACCAGTGCCAGCAGCAGGATCGCCGCCATGAAGATATCCACAAAAATAGCCATAGTCCCCCTCCTTCGCCGCTTACGGCAGATACAGGCTGGCGGCGGTAGAGCCCGCCAGCACAGCGGAACCGTCGGCACGCATCAGCACCTGACGCGCCTCGCTGACGGCGTCCAGACGGGCGCACTCCGTCAGTGTCTTGTCGTAGATGGTCATATGGTCGCTGAACAGGACGGCCACATAGCGCCCCGCCGCGGAGATGCTCAGTACCTCGCCGTCCACATCCAGTGCGGCCAGCGCGCTGCCGTCGCTGCCCACCGTAACGATACGGTGCTGCGTGCCGTTGCGGTAGCGGCCCAGCAGCAGCACGGCATAGCCGTCGCCGCCGCAGTCCACACGGCGCAGGTAGTCGCCGCCGTAGCTGTACGCGGCACAGACCTCGCCGTCATGATCCAAAAAGCAGAGCTGCTCCTCCATCACCGCGCAGAACCGATCCCCCATGGGAAACAGGTCGTAGATCAGGCTGCCCGTCAGCGCGCTGGTGGTCAGCGCCGCCTCACTGTTGATGCGGTAGAACACCACATAGCTGGTAAAGACGCCGCTGCTCTGTCCCATGGTGACGGCAGCCAGCGTGCGGCTGTCGGCGGACAGGGCGGCGGTCATGATAAAGCGATCCGCCGAGCGGTAGGCAAACACCGGCTGGCCGGAGGCGTCATAGACCCGGACAGCTGCCTTGCAGCCGCTCTCGTTGCTGGTCACGGTGAGATAGCCGCTGGCGTTCAAGGCGACAGACAGGATCTCGCCGGTGGTATCCACCTGACAGACCAGTCCCTTGGCAGACAGGACGTAGATGGTCTTGCCGCCCACGTCATAGGCGGCGGCCCGGTCTGCGCTGCGAACCAGCGTAGGCGTCTGGAACTTCACCGCCTGCTCGTAGACGCTCTTGCCCGCCTCGTCCAGCACTGAGATCTGATGCATGGAGACGGTGGCAAGGCTGCCCTCCAGCGAGGCGAAGCTGCCGGACTGGTCGCTGGCGTAGCGGTACAGCTGGGCGCAGCCGTTTTCGTCCTTCTGCGCCTTGGCGTACAGCACCCGGCGGCGCAGGCCGTCGAATTCGCCCCGGTCATACAGGATGGACAGCACCACGGCGATCATCGCCAGCAGCGCCACCAGTGTCAGCCAGAGAAAACGCTTTTTACTTTTCTTCGCCACACGGCGGGGCGGCTCCTCCTGCGGGTTGCCGCGGTCGAATGCCATTTTATCCATTGAGTCGTTCGTCCTCGTACCATACGCGGGTGAGATACAGGCCGCCGGGAGGCGCCGTGGGGCCTGCCAACGTGCGGTTGCCGGAATCCAGGATCACCGGGATATCCTCCGGCGCCAGCTTACCCTCCGCCGCGTAGAGCACCGTGCCCGTAATGGCACGTACCATATTATACAGAAAACCGTTGGCGCAGACCTTCAACTCCAGCAGCTCCCCGTTGCGGGTGACGCGGCAGTAGTGGATGGTGCGCACCGTGCTGCGGACATTGGTGCCTACGCTCCGCACGGCGGCAAAGTCGTGGGTACCCTCAAACATCCGGGCGGCGCGGTCCATCACCGCCTCGTCCAGCCGCTTGGGGTAGAAATAGGCTCTGTCCACATAGAAGGGGTTCTTGATGCGGGAGTTATAGATGCGGTAGGTGTACTCCTTCTTGATACAGGAGCCGATGGCGTTGAAATCCTCCGCCACCTCATACGCCGCCTTGACCACGATATCCTCCGGAATGTGGGTATTGGCGGCAAAGGGCAGTCTGTCCACCGGGATGCGGGAGCTTGTCCGGAAATTGGCCACATAGTGCTCGGCGTGGACGCCGGCGTCGGTGCGGCCGCAGCCGGTGACCTTGATGGGCTCGCCGCAGACCATGCTCAGCCCGCGCTCCAGCGTCTGGGCCACGGAGGTCTCCGTCTTCTGCACCTGCCAGCCGTGGTAGGCGGCGCCGTTGTACATTAAGATCAGGGCGATATTACGCAATGCGCCGCCTCCTTTCTGTGTCAGAATCCGAATTTTTTCAGGGTGATGACGCCGGCGGTCAGCACCACGAACAGCGCAAGCGACAGCCAGTCCGCCCGCCGGAAGCGCAGGACGCGCAGGGCGGTGCGACCCTCGCCGCCGTGGTAGCAGCGGCACTCCATAGCGGTGGCCAGCTCGTCGGCGCGGCGGAACGCGCTGATGAACAGCGGCACCAGAATGGGTACCAGCGCCTTGGCGCGCTGGAAGATGTTGCCCGACTCGAAATCCGCGCCGCGGGCCTTCTGGGCGGACATGATCTTGTCCGTCTCCTCGATGAGCGTGGGGATAAAGCGCAGGGCGATGGACATCATCATGGCCAGCTCATGCACCGGGAACCGCAGCTTCTTCAGGGGGGAGAGCAGATGCTCCAGTCCGTCGGTCAGGGCGATGGGGCTGGTGGTGTAGGTCATGAGGAACGTACCCATGATGAGCATGACGATGCGCAGCACCATCTGCACGGCGGCAATGATGCCCTCCCACGTGATGTGGCGCACCAGCCACACGTCCGCCACCGGCGTACCATTGGTAAAGAACATATTCATGACGGCGGTGAAGGCCACGATGAAATAGACCGGCTTCAAGCCCCTTGTCAGCGCCTTCCACTCCACGCGTGAGATGAGGATGCACACCGCCAGCACGGCGATCATGATGCCGTAGGTCAGGGGGCCTTTTGCATTGAACAGCGCCACGATGTACAAGATGACGCACAGCAGCTTTGTCCGGGGATCCAGCTTGTGGATGAGGGTGTCGCCGGGGAAATACTGACCCAACGTGATATCCTTCAGCATACGTCAGCGCCCCCTTTCAGCCGGAGCAGCGCCTCGCGCAGCGCCTCCACGGTGTAGACCGCCGTGTCCACCGGCAGCCCCCGCTGCCGCAGAGCCAGCGCCACCTTCGTCACCTGCGGGATATCCAGTCCCACCTGCTCCAGCTCATGGGCGCGGGCGAACACCTGACGGGGCGCGCCCTCCATGAGCACATGGCTGTCGGACAGCACCACGATGCGGTCCACGTTGCGGGCGATCTCCTCCATGCTGTGGCTCACCAGCACCACGGAGGCGTGCTTCGCCCGGTGATAGTCCTGTATGCGTGCCAGAATATCGTCCCGGCCGCGGGGGTCAAGACCCGCCGTAGGCTCGTCCAGCACCAGCACCTTCGGCTCCATGGCGATAACGCCGGCAATGGCCACGCGGCGCTTCTGGCCGCCGGACAGCTCAAAGGGGGACTTGTCCAGCATGGCCTCCGTCAACCCCACGAAGGCGGCGGCGGAACGGACGCGGCGGTCGATATCCTCCTCGTCCAGTCCCATGTTCTTTGGGCCGAAGGCAATGTCCTTATACACCGTCTCCTCAAACAGCTGGTATTCCGGGTACTGGAACACCAGTCCCACCTGAAACCGCACATCCCGGATCTTCTTGGGCTCCGCCCAGATGTCCTTGCCCTGTAACAGGATGCGGCCCGACGTGGGCTTGAGCAGTCCGTTGAGATGCTGGATCAGTGTGGACTTGCCGGAGCCGGTGTGGCCGATGATGCCGAGGAATTCACCGTCCATCACGGACAGGTTCATATCGTCCACGGCGCTGCGCTGAAACGGCGTACCCGCCGAATAGGTGTGAGTCAAATGCTCTATCTGTAAGATCGGTTCCAAGGTTACTTCCCTTCCGCCCCGCCCAATGCGCGGCAAATGGTATCGGCACACTGGTCCACCGTCAGGCTGTCCAGCGTTACGGGCAGACCCGCCTGCCCCAGTTCGTATAAAAGCTCCACCGTGTCCGGCGCGGCAAGGCCGAAGCCGTGCAGCTCCTCCACCCGCGCAAAGACCTGCCGGGGCGTACCGTCCATGACCACAACGCCGTCGTTCATGACGATGACACGGTCGGCGTCCTCCGCCTCCGACATATGGTGGGTGATAAGCACCACGGTGATGCCCATCTCCCGGTTCAGGCGGTGGACGGTGTCCAGCACCTCCCGCCGGCCGGCGGGATCCAGCATGGCGGTGGCCTCATCCAGCACGATGCACTCCGGCTCCATGGCGATGACGCCGGCGATAGCCACACGCTGCTTCTGTCCGCCGGACAGCAGGTGGGGCGCGTGGCAGGCGAATTTCTCCATACCTACGGCGGCCAGCGCGTCATCCACCCGGCGGCGTATCTCCGCCGTGGGGACGCCCAGATTCTCCGGCCCGAAGGCCACGTCCTCCTCCACCACGTTGGCGACGATCTGGTTATCCGGGTTCTGGAACACCATGCCGGTGCGCCGCCGGATCTCCAGCAGCAGCGACTCGTCACGGGTGTCCATCCCCTCCACATACACGGCGCCGCCGCCGGGCAGCAGCACCGCGTTCATATGCTTGGCCAGGGTGGATTTACCGGAACCGTTGTGGCCCAGCACCACCACGAAGCTGCCCTTCTCTATCTCTACGGATACGCCGTTGAGGGCAGGGGGATTCGTCTCCCCTTCCGGCGCGGGGTAGGTGAAGGTCAGGTCTTTTGTTTCGATCATGGTCGACATTGCGTTATATCTCCGTTCTTGGTCAGTCGGCGCACCAACGCCCCGTGGCGCCGCAGGGCAGCGCCATGCCGGAATCGGTGCAGGGCAGCCCCAGCTCGTCCCACGTCACGTGGCCGCCGAATCTGCGCCCTACCAGCATTTGCAGGATATATCCCAGCACCGAGGGGGCAAGCCCCGTCGTGTAGCTGTTGAGGATGACGAACAAGGGGTTGTCCGACAGCACCTGCGCGCACAGCCGGACGAAGGGATACAGGTTCTCCTCCAGCTTCCAGACCTCCCCGGAGGGGCCGCGGCCGTAGCTGGGCGGATCCATGATGATGGCGTCATATGTCTTGCCCCGGCGGATCTCGCGCTCCACGAACTTGGCGCAGTCATCCACGATCCAGCGGATGGGCGCATCGGCAAGGCCGCTGAGCCGTGCGTTGTCCTTGGCCCACGCCACCATGCCCTTGGCCGCGTCCACATGGCAGACGCTGGCGCCCGCCTTGGCGCACGCCACCGTAGCGCCGCCGGTGTAGGCGAACAGGTTCAGCACCCGGATGGGACGCCCCGCCGCGCGGATCTGCTCCATGGCGAAATCCCAGTTGGCGGCCTGCTCCGGAAACAATCCGGTGTGCTTGAAGTTCATGGGCTTGACCTGAAATGTCAGCTCCTTATAGTGGATGGGCCAGCTCTCCGGCAGCTTGCTCTTGTCCCAGTGTCCGCCGCCGGTGGAGGAGCGGGAGTACCGGGCGTTGGCGGTCTTCCACCGCCGGTCGCGGCGATCCGTCTCCCAGATGGCCTGCGGGTCGGGGCGCACCAATATCTGCTTATCCCAGCGCTCCAGCTTTTCACCGCCGCCGCGTCTAAGCTGGACCCCAATCCCGCTGAGCTTATCAAGGCGGACATGAAGATCTTCGATGTATCCGGCTGCAAGATCTCCATCTCCCAGGTGATCCTGGCCACCACCGAGGACCTGCACCTGGTGGAAGGAGACATCGATGCCGCCCTGGACCGGTTCGCGGAAAAGAAGGATCTGGACCTCTCCGTGCTGGCCTTCACCAGCATCCAGGAAAACGGATCCATCCTCTACTTCGGCGGCAACCGCACCGCCTGGGCCAGGGAGGCCTTCGCTGTCACCGGCTCCCAGGACCACCCCTTCCAGGAAGGGCTCCTGTCCCGGAAGCAGCAGCTGCTGCCCATGCTGACCAAAGTCATCGAAAAATATGTATGATGTCAAGAGCCCTCTCCCGGCCGGGAGAGGGCTCTTTTGCCTTCCCCCACGGGGAAGGTGGCAGGGCGAAGCCCTGACGGATGAGGGGATCATACTCTTTTGACAAACCCTTCCAGCCGGTCCAGGCCTTCCCTCAGCTCCTGGTCCGCGTAGCAGTAGCTCAGCCGGATATACCCCTCCGTGCCGAAGCACACTCCGGGGACGGCGGCCAGGCCTGCCTCCCGGATCATTCTGGTACAGAACTCCCAGGAGGGAATGCCGAATTTTTCAATGCTGGGGAACACATAGAAGGCACCCTCCGGTTCCGGGAAGGATAGCCCCATGTCCCGAAGTCGGCCGGTCACATAGTCCCGGCGGCCACGGTACAATTCCCGCATAGGGGTCACGTCCAGAGTCAGGGCCGTCTCTGCCGCGGTCTGGATGAAGGTAGGCACGGCAGCGATCTGGGCGGCGCTGAGCAGCAGCAGCCGGGAGATCAGGCCCTCCGGAGCCGCCAGGTATCCCACCCGCCAGCCGGTCATGGCATAGGGTTTGGAAAAGCTCTGGCAAAGGATGGTCTTATCCCGAAGGTCCTCCTCCAGGGTCAGGTCCGGACAGTTGACATAACTCAGTGCTCCATAAACGTTGTCGCAAATCAGGTAGATGTCCCGCTGCCTTACCGCCTCGGCCACCGTCTCCAGGCTGCTTTTCTTCAACACCACGCCGGTGGGATTGTTGGGGGAATTGAGAACAATGGCCCTTGTCCTTTCCGTCAGGCAGGCATCCAGGGCCTCCTTTGTGATTTGGAAGCCGGTTTTGGACACATCCAGAAAGACGCTTTTTGCCCCTGCCGCCGTAACGATGCTGTCGTAGAGGGAAAACGCGGGCGTAGGGATAATGACCTCGTCCCCGGGGTTCAAGATCCCCGTCAGGGCGGTATTCAGAGCCTGAGTCGCTCCCACGGTAACCAGGACCTCTCCGGCCTCTGTCCGGCGGCCCCGGCGGGTCTCGAAGGCGGCAATGGCCCGGCGCAGACTCTCGGTGCCCTGGTTGGGGGCATAGTGGGTCTGCCCCGCCTCCATGGCCCGGGCGGCGGCCAGGTCGGCCTCCAGCCTTTCCGTGTCCGGTGTGGACAGGCTGGTCATGTAATCGGTGTTGAACAGACTGACGGCCCAATCCTTTCCCTGGGGCAGGGGAATGCCGTTGGTGCCGTAG
>OHKI01000931.1_pt1 | contig 11120 bp, 10 predicted proteins | sample 1568771 | NCBI WGS metagenome assembly OHKI01 (sample SAMEA3879540, study PRJEB24766) | human gut metagenome | biome: human-associated habitat; feature: feces | place: USA | collected 1985/1987 | reverse complement strand
CTGCCGTCATGTTTTTTGGTCATTCTGCATTTCTGGTCTGCAAAATCAGAAAAATCCGTCTCCCGCTTGACAACCTACGACAAGTGTAGTATATATAAATCAACGACAAATGTAGTAAATTCTCAAGGGAGGTCATCGCATGGAGGAAAAGAAACGCCTGCCCGACGCGGAGCTTGCCGTAATGCAGGCCGTCTGGGCGCAAAGCGGCGAAGTAGGCCGCGCGGACATCGAGGGCGCGCTTACAAGCCACGGCTGGAGCGCCAACACGCTCAACACCTACCTCACGCGTCTTTGCGAAAAGGGTTTTCTCACGAGCCGCCGCGAAGGACGGAACAATTTGTACACGCCGCTCGTCTCAAGGGACAAATACCTCGAGTTTGAAAGCCGCAGCGTTTTGAAGCGGCTCTACGGTGGGTCGCTTGGCAGCTTTGTCGCCGCGCTCAACGCCGAGCAGCCGCTCGAGCAGCGCGAGATCGACGAGCTGCGGCAGTTTCTGGACGATATGAGCCGCTAACGGACAGAGGATCGAAAAAAGGAGGATCGCCATGGAACAGTTTTTGCTGAATCTCTTGAAAACCTCGCTGCTCGGCGCGCTCGCCATTTTGCTCATGCTCGTGAGCAAGCCCCTCTGGCGCGAGCGCTACCGCGCCAAGGCGCGCTGCTGGCTGTGGCTGGCGCTCGCGGCGTTTCTGCTCTTCCCCGTCGACTTTTCGGTGAAGGACGCGCCCGTGCAGGCCGCTCCCCCGCAGGATTACACGCTCTTCGTCGGCACGGATAAAACCACCATTCAGTCGACCGACCATTTGTTCGGCGACATGGCCGAAAAAAGCGGGCAGACGAGCACGCAGGTGCGCGACAGCATCATCGCCCGCCCCGTGACCGACCCCGCGCAGAAAGCCACGCGCTACATTCCCGTCACAACGATCTTATTTTACGGCTACCTTGCCGGCGCGGCGGCGTTTCTCCTCTGCCAGGGCGTATCTTACGTCCGCTTCCGCCGCACGGTGCGCCGCTGGCGCAGCGGCGTGACGCGCGGCGACTACCGCGCGCTGCTGCAAGATACCGCGCGCTCCCTCAATGTGACCGCGCCGGAGATGTTCGTCTGCGAGGCCATCTCCACGCCCGCCGTCACAGGGCTTTTCCGCCCCACGCTCCTGCTGCCGCACGAGGGCTATGACTTAAACGAGCTTTGCTACATTCTGCGCCATGAGCTGTGCCACCTGAAGCGGCGCGACATGCTCTTAAAGCTCGTGCTGCTTGCGGCGAACGCGATGCACTGGTTTGACCCCGTTGTGTACCTTATGCTGCGTCAGGCGGACGAGGACATCGAGCTCGCCTGCGACAGCGCGGCAACCGATGGGCTTGACCGCGCCGAGCGCGCGGCCTACAGCCGCACGCTTCTCGCGGCCGTGCAGTCCCATGTGCGGGCGCTGCCCGCGACGACCTGCTTCGGCGGGACGGTCGAGCGCCTCAAGCGGCGCATCACGAACGTCCTCGGCGCGCAGAAAAAGCGCGGGCTCGGCGTTGTCGCCCTCGTGCTGGCGCTGACGCTCACGGCGGGCTGCGCCGTCAGCTGGGGCGAGCGCGGCAGGAAGAATGATGACCCCTTCGACGGCTCGCGCTACAATCCCGTGTTCGTCACGGGAAACGCAGAGCTTACGATCGGGAAGAATTTCCGTCCCCTCTACTATGTCTCCGATGAAAGCGGCACCTACTTCCGCCTTTCCCGTGAGGGTGGTGTCAACACCGTCACGATGATCTATGACGGCGAAGAGATGTCCTTCTCGCCGATGGAATCCGTCACGCTGACGCAGGAAAACTTCGACGGCACTTTGCTGCCGGATCTGGACGCACTGCGCAGCGACAACAAGGCCGCGTGGCGCGCGCAGCTGCCGGACAACTTCGACGATCATGACCCCGATGCCGCGCCGAACCTCGCCTTTCTGCTGAAGCAGGAGGACGGCACGCTGTATCTGTGCATCGGCTATCACTTCGACGGCGGCGACGCCTTTCCCGGTGATACCGACCGTATCCGTTGGGTCTACCGGCTCGAAAAGGGAGACGACACGCTCTATCCCTCGATGGACGACTATGCCGCCGCTTGCGTGGCGGAGCTCAAAAAGGGTACGATGAGCTACTGCACGTCCGAAGACGGCAATTACGCCTCTCAGGTGGCCGAGGATACGGTCGCCGACGTGCGCGTGACGCGGCTCGAGATGGGCGATTCGCTCGAAGGTCTCTCCCCCGACGGCACGGCGCTTGAGCTGTGGTACTTCCAATATGAGATGAAGCCCACGAACGAGAACGGCGCAGAACTCGCCCCCATCGGCGGGCAGGAGGTGACGGACGACGGGTATCTCAATGAACACTGGACGCACTATCTCACCGTCCTGCACCACACGAGCGGCGAGCAGACCGGCTATCAGGTCATCGGCACCACGGTGAGCAACGACGGGCTCTTCTACAACGGCTGCGGCTACAGCGGCGAGGAAAAGGCTTACCTGCACGACTTCTACGTTGACTACGCGGGGCTCGAGCTACCGAAGATGTTCATTCCCAACCTGCTGAACGACACGGCAACGGACGGCTACGGCCGCGCCAACCAGTGCGAGGCTCAGCTCGTCGCGGGCGAAGGCTATTACTACTATGTGCCGATCACCGCGTGGGCGCGCAGCAGCGACGCGGAGTTCTGGTACTCGCGCTACGACACCGGCTCGTATTTCAGCGTCAAGAAGCTTTCGCAAAGCCTTGCCGACGCAAAGGCGGAATGGGAGAGCACCGGCGCGAAGGCGGAGAAGACCGACACCGGCTGGCGATTCGTGACAAATGAGGGCATGAGCAGCACGGTCATCACGCTCTTCGACGCACCGGACAACACCTGCTATCAGGTCGAAACGCACTGGTCGTTCGACGGCAGCACCGCGGAAAACGAGTGGGGCTGGAACCGCGACCGCGCCGTTGAGGGCGAGGCCGAGGTGCTCCGGGCGATGGTCAAGCGCTTCACGGTCACCGCTGCAGTGCGGCCCACGCAGAATGACGCGGACAGCGCACTCGACGCCGCGCTAAAGCAGCTTGGCGACACGAGCGGCGAGGTCACACTGTCGCTGAGCGTGAACGGCACTGACAGCAGCATCTATGACGGCAGCACCGTTACCAACCGCGCCTACTTTGCAAGGCAGCTGAGTGAAAGCCTTGTCTGGCGCGAAGCAAACGACAGTGCCGCGCCCTCGGCGCAGAACTGCATCCTCCTCATAACGGCGGACGGCGGCGTGCTGACGTTCTGCGAATCTCAGCCCATGCATCTCTGGCTGACAACGCCGGACGGGGCGGCGTATTGCTTCAAGACCGACTCATACGATGAGCTCAGTATTGTAGACGGCGACGGGCGCACGCTGTACAACATGATGCGCCTGTGGTACGACGAGGCGGAGTACGACGCGCTGCTGCGCGACGTCAAGCCGCAGCCGAAGAGCCTTTCCTGGCAGGAGGCGGCACAGCACTGGGCGGACGCCTACTACGGCGCGCACACAAAGGCAACGAGCGGCAGTTCCTTCAAGTACACCTGGGTCAAGGCTCTCATCACCCCCGCCGAGGACACGACGAAGGCCATGCGCGAGTGGGGCGAGATCGACGAGAACACTTACTGTTTTTACGTGGAGGTGCAGTTCACGCCCGAAAGCGAGACGGCGCTCTATTACGCGATGGCGGGCAACACCGTCGAATGCACCGACCCGTCCGCGCCCAAGGGCGCGTATGCGTTCCAGCGCTGCTGCACCATTCAACTGCAAGAGGACGGCCGCTGGCACGGGGTGATGCTTGGCACCGGCTGGTAAAAAAGCGCACCATGAAAAACGGAGGGGACTTCCCCTCCGTTTTCTCATGGGAAAAAGCAGAAAAAGTTCTGGAACATCCCAGAAAGATGTGGTACAATAGGAATATTCCAAAACATTTTTCTCGGGAGGCTCCCGTCATGGAACAGAATCCGATCCTCAAGCTCCCGCTGTCGCTCGACAGTGAGATCCCCCTCTACTCCCAGCTCATGGGCATCATCAAGCGCAGCATCACCTCCGGCGCGCTCAAGGTCGGCGACCTGCTGCCGAGCGAGGCCGAGCTTTGCCGCGCCTACGACATCAGCCGCAACACCGTGCGTCAGGCCATCGGCGCACTGGAGGAGGAGGGCTTTGTCGTGCGCAAGCGCGGCAAAGGCACGTTCGTCTCCGACCCGAACACCCGCCGCAAGGGCGTGCAGTATTCGTTCACGACGGAGATCTCGCAGCTCGGCAAGTCGCCCTCGTCCACGCTCGTGGACTTTGCGGTCATCACGCCGAGCCCCCGGATCGTGGCGCTCATGGGCCTTGAACCGGGCGTGAAGGTCTACCGCTTCACGCGCGTGCGCAACGTGGACGGCGCGCCGCTCATTCTTGAAACGTCCTACTATCCCGAGTACATCTACCCCAACCTGACGCGCGAGCTGCTGGAAACGCACAGCTTTTACAGTCTCCTCTACCATGTGGGCGTGATCCCGTTTTCCGCGTCAGACACCTACGAGGCCGTTGTCCTCTCGCCGCACGAGGCGCAGCTTCTGCACTGCGCGCCCGGCTCGGCCGCGTTCTTCCATCAGCGCCGCACCACGACCGAAAACGGCCACATCTACGAATATACGACAAGCTACATGCGCGCCGACCGCGTCAAGCTGGACGTGCGATTCCAGAAGGGCTCGACGAGCTTCATGCGCACCGTGGACTAAAGCAGAATAAAAAAGGGAGCAGCCATGCGGCTGCTCCCTTTTTTGTTGTTCTTTTTACTTTTCGCAGATGACGGGCTTGCAGCGGTCGGCTTCGACAAAATCCTTTGCCTTCTGAACCGCCTCCGCGCGCGGGAGCTTCACCTGCTCGCCCGTGCGCATATCCTTGCACGAAACGACGCCCGCGGCGATCTCGTCCTCGCCGAGGAAGTAGACATACGGCACCTTGAGCTTGTCGGCATAGTTCATCTTGGCCTTGAACTTTTTCTTTTCCGTGTAGATCTGCGTGCTGACGCCCGCGGCGCGCAGATCCGTCGCCAGCGCGATGGCCTCGCTCAGATCCTCGGTCATCGGCAGGATAAGCACGTCCGCCGGCGCGGTGCAGACCTCGTCGTTCAGCAGCCCCTGCTCGCCGAGGACGTAGAAAAGTCTCGTCACGCCGATCGAAATGCCGACGCCGGGGAGCTTGCGGTCAGTGTAGTACTCGGCAAGGTTATCGTAGCGGCCGCCGGAGCAGACCGAGCCGATCTCGGGGTGGTCGAGCAGCGTCGTCTCGTACACCGTGCCGGTGTAGTAGTCCAGGCCCCGGGCGATGGTCAGATCCACGGCGAAGTTCTCCGCCGGAACGCCGAAGGCGGACAGGTATTTCACCACGGTGTTCAGCTGGTCAAGACCCTCGTCGAACACCTCGTTGCGTCCCCGGTAGGATTCCAGCGCGGCCAGCACCTGCTCGTTGCCGCCGGCGATGGCGATGAACTTCAGGATCTCGTCGGCGCTGTCGGCGGACACGCCGCACTCGTCCACCAGCAGCGTCCGCACCTTCTCGGCGCCAATCTTGTCCAGCTTGTCCACGGTGCGCATGATGTCGCCGGACTGCTCCGTCAGACCCAGCATGGCGTAAAAGCCGTTGAGGATCTTCCGGTTGTTGACGCGGATCTGGAACCGCTTCAGACCCAGCGAGGTGAAGGTCTGGTAGATGATGGCGGGGATCTCCGCCTCGTTGGTGATATCCAGCTTGCCGTCGCCAATGATGTCGATGTCCGCCTGATAGAACTCCCGGAAGCGGCCGCGCTGGGCGCGCTCGCCGCGGTAGACCTTGCCGATCTGGTAGCGGCGGAAGGGGAAGGACAGGTCGTTGTAGTGCAGCGCCACATACTTGGCCAGCGGCACCGTCAGGTCAAAGCGCAGCGCCAGATCGGCGTCGCCCTTCTGGAAGCGGTAGATCTGCTTCTCCGTCTCGCCGCCGCCCTTGGCCAGCAGCACCTCGCTGGCCTCGATCACCGGGGTATCCAGCGGCGTGAAGCCGTACAGACTGTACGTCCGGCGGAGGATATCCATCATCCGCTCCATCTGCTGCTGCGGCTGGGGCAGCAGCTCCATAAATCCCGACAGGGTGCGGGGTGTCATTTTAGCCATTTTCTGTCTCTCCTTTGTCCTCGTTATGTTCCGCTTCATCGGCATGGCCGTCCTCGATGGCGGCCGCGCCGCCCTCCAGCGTGTGGGACGCTGCTTCCCGTGCGGCCTCGGCCTCCGCCTCGTGCTTCAGCTCCCACGCCACCTCGCGGTAGATGCCGTCCAGCTCCGTACCCTTCTTCTGACCGGCCTTGCCGAGGGCGATGGCGGCCACGACGCCCAGTGCCAGCCACGCATACCACAGCTTGGGCAGCGCCAGCCCCAGCACGCAGGCGGGCAGGACGCCCAGCCACACGCCGATCTCGGTGTAATGTCCCCGCACGGCGTGGTAGACGCCCTTCTTTTTCCGGATGGAGGCGGTCTTTTTCAGCTGTGCCAGACACAGACCCAGCCGCAGCAGGGCCAGCGCCGTCAGGGGGATGAAGAAGTCATAGGTGTGGGTTTGGATAAGCTCGATCACTTTTTGCATACGGTTCTCCTTTTTCGGCATCACGGCGTGTAGGGATATCAAAAAACGCTCCCGTCCCCTTGCGTTGGGACGAGAGCGTTGAAACACTTCGTGGTGCCACCCAATTTCAGCCGTCGTGCGGCCCTTTCTGCTCCTGTTACGGGGAGCGCGCCGTGGATGTTTCCATCCCCGCTCGTCTGCTGTCTTGGCCCGTTCTGCCGCAGTGCGCTCTCAGCCGGCGGCGCACCTCTCTGCTGGCGGCGTTGTGCGGGTTACTCCTGCAAATTCAACGCGGTTACCCTTTATAATAGGCGATTCTCCGCCGGTTGTCAAGGCGGTCTTTACGCGGTAAAGGGCTTGCTCTTGGGATTGACGATGTCGCGCCAGTCCAGATAGCCCTGATCCAGACCCAGCACCAGCATTTCGGCAGTGGCAAGGTTGCTGGCAAAGGGAATGTTGTTCTTGTCGCACAGCCGGGAGATATAGGTGATATCCTCGTCGACAGTCTTCTGGTTGGGGTCGCTGAAGCACAGGACCATATCGATCTCGTTGTAGGCGATGCGGGCCGCGATCTGCTGGCCGCCGCCGTGGGAGAAGGAGAGGAAACGATGGATGGTCAGACCGGTGGCGTCCGCGATCTGTTGGCCGGTGCGAGCTGTGGCGCACAGGGTATGCTTGGCTAAAATGCCGCAGTAGGCGGTGCAGAACTGGACCATCAGCTCTTTTTTGTTGTCGTGCGCCATCAAAGCGATATTCATAGGGGGGCGCTCCTTTCTCTGTTATATCTTCATCAGGGGCGTCTTGCGGCCCATGATGCGTTTGGCGATGTTTTCGTAGGCGCGGGCGGCGTAGTAGTTGCGTTCCCGCAGCACCAGCCCGCGATTGAGGCAGTAGGGGACGTCCTCGTCCTCCGGGACAACGCCCAGCAGGGGCAGTCCGGCGGTGTCGATGGCGTCGTCGATGGTGGTGTGCAGCGTCCGCAGCGTTTTGCGGGAGACGCGGCCCACCACCAGATGCACCGCGTTGGCGGGGAAGGAGGACAGCTCCATAGCGGTGCGCTGGGCGTCCCGCATGGCGGAGATGTCGGTGGTGGTGACCACGATGACCTGATCGGCCATACAGGCGGCCATCTTGAAGCCCTGTCCCAGTCCGGCGGGGGCGTCCATCAGGCACCAGTCATACCGTTCCCGTATCTCCTTGGCCAGCGCCGCCAGCTGCCGCACCGTCAGAGGCAGAGGCTTGTCCGCCATAGGCGCGGTCAGCAGATCCAGCGTGGGGTACTGCCGGTGGGTCACCACGGCCTGCTCCAGCGTGCAGCGCTGGGCCAGCACGTCGGAGAAGTCCATCAGCGCCTGATCGCTGAGTCCCAGCGCCAGATCCAGATTCCGCAGGGTGATGTCGCAGTCCATGCACAGGACTCGCTGCCCCAGCGACGCCAGCGCCAGCCCGGTGTTGGCGGTGAAGGATGTTTTGCCGGTGCCGCCCTTGCCGGAGACAACGGCGATGATCTTACCCATGTGACCCTCCTTTCCGGGTGATGCCGCTATTTCAGCGGCGCTTTTTTGATGCGGGCAAAGCTGCGGGGATAGATGGCGGGGGTGTCCTTGACCTTTTCGATGACCACCAGACGGTGGCGCACCTGCGTCTCCGGCACGGTGTAGTCCCGGATGTCCGCGATGCGGCCGCCCAGCTGTCCGATGGCGCCCCGTGCGCCTTGTATCTCCTGGTCGGAGGATACGGATTTCATGGCCAGGAACTGCCCGCCCACTTTGACCAGCGGCAGTGCCAGCTCGCACAGCACATTGAGGTTGGCGACGGCGCGGGACATGGCCACGTCGTACTGCTGGCGGTGATCGGCGGCAAATTCCTCGGCGCGGGCGTGGACGCAGTCCACCCGCTCCAGCGACAGGGACGCGCAGACCTCCCGGAGGAAGTCGACGCGCTTGCCCAGACTGTCCAGCAGCGTCAGGTCGAAGTCCGGCTCCATGATCCGCAGCACCATGCTTGGGAAGCCTGCGCCGGTGCCGACATCGATGGCGCTCTTGCCCCGCAGGTCCGCCATGGTCAACAGGGCGGCGCAGTCCAGCAGATGCAGCGTGGCCACCTCCTGCGGCGCGGTGATGGCGGTCAGGTTCATCACCTTGTTTTTCTCCAGCAGCAGGGAGGTGTAGGCCTCCAGCTGCGGCACGGCGTGGTCGCTGAGGCCCAGCTGCGCCAGACCCTTTACCAGTATGTCCCTCATTTCTGCTGTTCCTTCAGCAGATCGCGGATCTCGGTGAGCAGCTCCTCAGTGGTGGGAGCCTCCGGCTCCTCCGGTTCAGGCTCCTCGTCCCTCTTGCCCAGCGCGTGGAGCTTGTTGATGGCCTTGACTACCAGGAAGATGACGAACGCCACCAGAATAAAGTCGAGGATGGTGGACAGGAACGTACCCAGCCCCAGCGTCACCGCGGCGGTGACCACCTCGCCGGCCTCGTCCAGCACCTCCGGCTTTAGCACGATGTTCAGCTGACCCAGATCGATGCCGCCGATGAGCAGCCCGATCAGGGGCATGAACACGTCGTTGACCAGCGACGTGGTGATCTTGCCGAAGGCGGCGCCGATGACCACGCCGACGGCCATGTCCATCACGTTGCCGCGCATGGCAAACTCTTTGAATTCGTTGAAAAACTTCTTCATGGGGTGAAACTCCTATACTAAGAGTATAAAAATGCGGAAATATTACGACGGATTATCGAAAACCCCTCAGTGAAGGGGAACCAGACGCTCCTTGCCGCCCATGTAGGGCCGCAGCACCTCGGGAACCAGCACAGAGCCGTCGGCCTGCAAATTGTTCTCCAGGAAGGCGATGAGCATACGGGGCGGCGCCACCACAGTGTTGTTCAGCGTGTGGCAAAGCTGCATCTTGCCGTCGGCATCCTTGTAGCGGATCTTCAGGCGGCGGGCCTGCGCGTCGCCCAGATTGGAGCAGGAGCAGACCTCGAAATACTTCTGCTGCCGGGGAGACCATGCCTCGATGTCGCAGGACTTGCACTTCAGGTCGGCCAGATCGCCGGAGCAGCACTCCAGCTGCCGCACGGGGATATCCAGCGAACGGAACAGCTCCACGCTGTACTGCCACATCTGCTCGTACCACTTCTTGGAGTCCTCGGGCTTGCAGACCACGATCATCTCCTGCTTCTCAAACTGGTGGATGCGGTAGACGCCGCGCTCCTCAATGCCGTGGGCACCCTTCTCCTTGCGGAAGCAGGGGGAGTAGGAGGTCAGGGTCTGGGGCAGCTTGTCCTCGGGGATGATCTGGTCGATGAACTTGCCGATCATGGAGTGCTCGCTGGTACCGATGAGGTACAGGTCCTCGCCCTCGATTTTGTACATCATGTTTTCCATCTCGGCAAAGCTCATAACGCCGTTGACCACGTTGGAGCGAATCATAAACGGCGGGATGTAGTAGGTGAAGCCGCGGTCGATCATAAAGTCCCTTGCATAGGACAGGATTGCCGAGTGCAGTCTTGCAATATCGCCGCACAGGTAGTAGAAACCGGTGCCGCTGGTTCTTCTTGCGCTGTCCAGGTCGATGCCGTGCAGGCGCTCCATAATGTCCACATGGTAAGGAACCTCAAACGGAGGAACGACCGGCTCGCCAAAGCGCTCCACTTCCACATTTTCGCTGTCGTCCTTGCCAATCGGAACCGACTCGTCGATGATGTTTGGAATGACCATCATTCTCTTTTTGATTTCCTCGGTCAGCTGCTCCTCTTTGACCTCCAGGTCAGCCAGCTCCTGTGCCATAGCGGTCACCTGTGCTTTGACCTCTTCTGCCTGCTCCTTCTGACCTTTTGCCATCAGTCCGCCGATCTGTTTGGAGAGGGTGTTGCGCTGCGAACGCAGGTAGTCGCCGCGGGATTTGGCATCGCGGAACTGTTTGTCCAGCTCCAGCACCTCGTCCACCAGGACCAGCTTTTCGTCCTGGAATTTTTTCTTGATGTTTTCTTTGACAAGCTCAGGGTTTGCCCTGACCAGTTTGATGTCCAGCATAGTTTACATCCTCCTTGCTATTTTAAAACGGCGGCGGAAGGTCGCAGAATATAAAAAAACCTTCCGCCCAAATCCATGGGACGAAAGGAAATTTCCGTGTTGCCACCCAAATTGCACAGCCGACTGTACGGCTGTACCGCTCTTTGACGACGCTGTAAGGGGCATCTCCCCCCGACTTTCATCGGGCGCTACGGAAGCGGAAGTCATCCTCCTGCCTGCCGGCTTGCAGCATCCGCCGGCTCTCTGGAAGGCTGTTGGGAACGGTGACCTTTTCCATCATCGCGCACTTTTTTATTCTGCTGTTTCATGCCTATTATATACCCTTCCTCTGCTTTTTGTAAAGACCCGTTTGAGGATTTTTCTTTTTTATCCCTTACAAATTTGCCCTTTATAAGCCAAATCTTGCCGGAGCGTCCGCTGGTATTTTCCTCTGATTTATGCTAGTATAAAGCTGCATCTACAAAAGCAAGGTGATTCCAAAAG
>OHKI01000906.1_pt1 | contig 11283 bp, 8 predicted proteins | sample 1568771 | NCBI WGS metagenome assembly OHKI01 (sample SAMEA3879540, study PRJEB24766) | human gut metagenome | biome: human-associated habitat; feature: feces | place: USA | collected 1985/1987 | reverse complement strand
ATGGGATATTCTTTGCTTATTACAATCCATACCGAATTGAAAGCAAAGATAACTTTGGTATTAATCTGGTGCAGAAAAACAAGTACACCACGACACAATACTCGCCTAGCCGTGGACGCATCAGAACTGGCACAGAGGTAGGGAAATACATCAGCGGAAAGATAGAGAGCGCATCGGACACGATTTGTGCTCTTATCCCTTTCTTGCCATCATCAACGGCAAATGTGCAAGCGCAAGGAAAGGGCGATTATAGAAGCTATGCGGTACTGGATAAGTACATGCGAGTTCTATCCGTGAGCGGAGAAGATGAGACGCTGGGCGAATATACCATCAGAGGAGAGGCGAAGGCTGCGTACCTTGTAGTGAATGCACCTGCCGAATATTACAGCACTCTGTCGCTATCAGTTACCGGGCTGACACCTATGCACGAAATGATAGATGGTGATAATAAGGAGGATTTCGTAGGCGATGATGTTGCGGTGGATGAATATAAAACGTCCCCAAAATTCTTGCAGCCATGTGTGACCGTAAACTGGCTATTGTCAAGGATAGCGAGGAAGTCGGGCGTATCTTTCGTTTGGCAGGATGATGAAGCAAAGAAGATGTTGAACAACCTTGTTGTGCCTATCATCAACAACAAGGCAGACGACAAGACAATCATCGGTGATCTGACCGCAGACGTCAAGAGCCGTGACGGACTGGGTGCGCTTTCCTTTTCCGTCAACAACTCATTGACATCAGTCACACCAAGCACTGGCAGCGATGTACAGAAACTGAAGATAACAAAGGATTGCGAGCTGACCTTTGATGTGCAAGTGCAATACTACGTCAGACATCAGTTTGAAGACGCAGCGGAGATTCAGTTGCCTATGGGCGTGAAAATGACCGTGACAACACCAAGCACTACTGGAGGTGAGGCATCCACGCAGGAATACGAGTTCGGAGATTTGAAATACGAGGATGGGCAGGTTAAGTACCCGGTCGTACTACGCAGCTATGCTATCGATGGCTATCTTTATTTACTTTCGGCAGGAACGAACACAATATCGCTAAAGAAGGACGATGTACTGACGTTTGAGACTATCATGCACGGAGTGAATACAGTTAACCCGCCTTCCGTTTATGGCGGCAAAATCACGGCAAGCGTCAAGAGTGGGGACAGCGTACCGATTGGTGGAAGTTTCCCTATCGGCATAAACCTGCCTGAAATCGAGGTAACAAACTTTATTAAGTTTCTGGCTTTGATAACTGGCTCATTCCCTAGACAGCTGACCAATAGCACGCAAGTACAGTTTATCATGTTTTCCAGCGTCTGGCGCAACAAGGCGAACGCCTACGACTGGAGCGGAAAACTCATTCCGTATGACCGACAAGGAGCACCACGAAAAAGCGAGTATTCCGTTTCTGACTACATGCAGCACAACCGCTACAAGTGGAAGGAAGACGAAGAGACGCATGGAGACTATGATGCAGACCTTGCAATCAGCAATCCAACTTTGGACTATGAGCAGGACACATGGACGTTGCCATTCGCAGCCACGGACGGAAACCGCATACCGATAAGAACACTGGATTCATTCGGCATGAAGAGCGGTGGCGAGTATAAGGGTTGCAAGGAGCGGATAATGACGCTAAGAGACGACAAGGAGCAGGCGGCACTACGATTCGACATTGACCTTCAGAACATCTTCGATACGAAGTACAAGCAGCTTGTGGCAAGTATCGCCAATGCGCACGTAATCACGGAGCGGCTCAATCTTTCTGACTTGGATATTTTGGATTTTGACGAAACGAAACCAGTGTACCTTGCCCAGTATGGAGCGTATTTTGCTGTTTTAGAAATCAAGACAACAAGCAGCGGATATTGCGAGGTTACAATGATAGAGTTGAACAACTAAAAAGAAAGAACTATGGTAAGTGAAGACAAACAGCAGATTCTTGACATCAAGGTCAAGTACGAGGATGCAATCTATGGCATCATCAGATACAAGGAAAAGATAGACCAGTTGAAGGCAAGCATCAAGGACTTGCAGCAGCAGGAAAAAGACAAGACTATCACGACCAACGAGATGAAGGTGCAGACGGAAGCCATCAACGCAACCATCAAGGAGTACCAGTACAACGTGCGTGCCCTGCAGAAGGAGATACAGAACAATGTGCGCACAGAGAACGAGCAGGAGGGCAGTTTGAAGCAGTTGCGTGCCCAGCTATCCAATGCCACCAAGAAATACGATGAAATGGCGAAGGCAGAACGTGAGGGAGCGAAGGGGCAAGCCCTAGCCCAGCATATCAACGAGATAACTGACAAGTTGAAGTTGGCTGAGGAGGAGACGCAACGATATTATCGCAACGTTGGTAATTACTACAACTCGATGATGCAAGCAGCAGATGACCTGCAGGGGACGGAGTTCTTTGGTATGGATATTGTCAATGATACCGAGGTTAGCAACATCATCAAACTGGCGCAGAATATGGATGGACTGACAGACAAGCTGAAGGCGTTCGGTAAGACCGCAATCGGCTTGGTTATGAATCCATATTTTGCTGCACTCGCTGGCGTTGTCGGTGTTGGTATGACATTCAAGTGGTTCTATGACTACAACAAGGGATTGATGGAAGCCACACGACTGACGAAGGAATTTACCGGGTACACCGGGGAAGCTTTGGAGACGATGAGGAACAGCATCGCAGCCACAGCAGATTCGATGGGAAAGGATTTCAATGACGTGCTCGCCACAGCTGACAATCTCATGGCTAACTATCACCTATCGGGAGAGGAAGCGATGAAGGTTATCAACGATGGCTTTGCAAGCGGTGCAGACCTTTCGGGCGATATGCTCAACAAGATTCAGCAATATGCACCTACCTTCCACGATGCAGGTATATCGGCAGACCAGATGGTGGCTATCATCCAGCAGACACGTAGCGGTATCTTCAGCGACAAGGGTCTCGACATCATCGATATGGCGAGCAAGAAAATTCGTGAGATGAGCAGCGGCACGGCTTCCAGCCTTGATGCTATCGGCATATCCAGCAAGCAGGTGCAGCAAGACCTAGCCAACGGAACGAAAAGTACCTTCGATGTTATCCAAGAGGTCAGCACAAAGATGAAGAACTTCGGAGCGGACAGCCAGCAGGTGGGCGATGTTCTGAAAAACGTCTTCGGAAAGCAGGGAGCGCAAGCAGGTATTCAGCTCATCGAGCAGCTAGACACGATGACGACAGACATCGAAGAAGTGAAGAAGCAGACCGGAGAGTGGGGAGAGACGCAGCTGGAGAACATCAAGCTGCACAAGGAACTGAACAGCTACCTTTCATCGATGTTCGATATGAGCCAGCACGGATTCGAGGAGATGATCGAGAAGGGCAAGATGTTCGGCACAAAGATTCTCATACAGATAATGAAGGGATTGTTCAATACTATCAACTACTTCATCGACTGGTACAATGAGAGCCTTCTGTTGCGAGGGATAATCAATGCAATCGGCATAAATTTCCGCTTGATGTGGAACGCCATAAAACTCGTATGCAATCTAGCGATAGACGCATTCAAGAGGATGGGCTTTGCAGCCAAGGGAATGCTTGATATTCTCGAAGGTATTGTTACATTCGACCTATCAAAGGCGCAGAAGGGATTCAAAGAAATGTTCGATATATCCGGCACAATCAAGGAAGCATGGAATGACATCAAGAATGCTGGTATAGAGATAGGAAACACATTCGCTGACGGATTCGAGAACACCGTGCACGGAAGACTGAACCATCTAAAACTTGCGAACCTAGACGGTGGAGCGACCAGCAGCGAGCCAGTGAACGGAAACAAGGGAACGACACCAGCAGCCAAGGGAAGCACTACCAAGACCAAGGCACAGATAGCCAAGGAGAAAGCGGAAGCCAAGGCAGAGGCAGAGCGCAGGAAGAAGCAGGAAAAGGAATTGCAGGCACAGATTGCACTTATCCAGTTCAAGTACAACGAGCAAGTAATGGACGCAAAGAAGCGATACCTCGCAGGCATGTACGACAACGAGCGAGAATACAACAACGACCTCGAACAGCTGGAGAAGAACATGGTGGCGAGGAGCATTGACGCATACGTGGCGGCAGGGCAAATCGGAGCAGAAAAGGCGCAGGAAATGCAGGCAAAACTTCTCGACATCATGATAAAGGCGAAAGCGGACTTGAAGAACCAAGCAAAGGAGATTGCGGACGAACTCAACAAGGAGTTCGAGGACGCAGAGAAGGCACGCAAGGATGCGGACATCATGAACGGTGGAACTGGAGAGGAAGACGATACAGCCAAGCTGGAGAGATACAAGGCTTTCCTTCAGAGCAAGCTGGACGCATACAAGGACTATGCAGCCGTGCAGGAACAGCTCCAGAAAGACCTGAGCGATACTAACGTGGAAATACAAAAGAATGAGAATGATAAAAAGAAGCAGTTTACAGAAGAACAACTTCAAAACATGAAAAACTATATTTTGGCAGTTGGAGATGCTTTTGTCGATTTCTTTAATAGTGAAGATAAATCTTTTCATTCTTTTCTGAAATCTTTACTTAGCTCTTTGCTGGATGCCGTAGAGATAGCCATGGAGGCACAATACATTGAAATCCTAGGAAGAGGCTTAGCTAAACTCGGATGGGCAGGCGTGGCAGACGCAGCAGCGAAACTCGCATTGCTTAAAGCAGCATTCGCAGGAGCAAAAGCACTCGTCAAGGGCTTTTCAGTTGGCGGCTACGTCCAAGGCTCGGGCACTGGAACGAGCGACAGCGTCCCGGCAAGGCTTTCCAATGGCGAGAGCGTAATGACCGCCAAGGCGACATCGATGTTCAGCCCTATATTATCCGCATTCAACCAGCTAGGCGGTGGCGTGCCTATCGTATCAAACAACGGAGGCAGCAACATCGGCATGGATATGCTGGCGGCAGCTGTAGCTAGAGGGTATCAGATGGCTCCACAGCCAGTAGTGAGCGTGGAAGAGATAAACCGAACCCAGCGTAGAGTGCAGACGATAGAGAATATCGGCAGGATTTAAAGGGTAGTTATTTCTTCAAGATTTGCGTTCTGAGCGGTTTTCGCTTAAAGGTGGTAAAGTTACACACCCAAGGCAACAAAAGCCGCTTAGAACGCAAAATTTTGGCTTGTTTAGAAAAATTAACTGCTTATGAGATAAACATACCAAAAATAATCGTATCTTTGCAGCGTTTTAAAACTTAAAATCACGATTCAATGGCAAAACTCAGAATATACAACGACATCGACAGTCAAGACAACAAGTTCTGGTATCAATGGTGGGGAGGCGACTGCGTGTGTTTTCAGGATATAGATGCTTTTGCAGCAAGCATACCGAACGACGATGATACAATCGATATGCGCATCTTCTGCAATGGCGGCTCTGTGGTCGAAGGTTGGGCGATTTATGACCGACTGCGGCAGAGCGGTAAGAAGATTTCCTGCACTGTAGAGGGCAAGGCAGCATCCATGGCAACAATCATCATGCTCGCAGCACCGAAGGAGAGCCGCAAGGCATACGAGAACGCTGCCTTCCTCCTGCACAACCCTTGGGTTCCTGGCTGGTGTTTGGGCGACCAGCTGAACGCAAAGGACTTGAAGAATCAGAGCGAGGAAATGCAGATGTGGCAGGATAAGATGGTGGACGCATACGTAGAGCGGTGCGAGTGCGACCGGGAAGAGATTCAAGCCTTGATGGATAAGGACATCTTCATCAGCACCAGCGAGGCTATGCGCCTAGGTCTTATCAGCAGCACCGTTGCACCAATCAGCGCAAGCGCATCGAAACGCAATATCGAAAATTTTATTAATTCAAAACAACAAAATCCAAAAGCAATGGAGAAGAAAACAGAAGTAAAGGCTTCTCTCCTCGACAAGATTCTCGCCAAGTTGGGCGTGAAGACACTAGAGGAAGCAGAGCAGGCGGTGGCAGAGCCACAAGCCAAGGCAGAGCCAAAGGCGATGGAGCTCAACACAGCAGACGGACAGACACTGACCGTTGAGCGTGAAGAGGGAGATCCACAAGTTGGCGACAAGGCAAGTCCGGACGGAACTTTTGAAATGCCGGACGGTAAGACAATTGTTGTCGAGGACGGTGTAATTACCGACATTCAGACCGCAGACAACACCGACAACGACAACGACAATGAGGGCGGTGAAGGCGGTGAAGGCGGCAGCGCATCAAGCACCGACAACGACACTGTAGCCAAGTTGAAGCAGCAGGTAGCAGCACTCAAACAGCAGTTGAACGAAACCAAGGCGCAGCTGGCAGGCGCACAGAAACTCGCAAAGAGCAAGGAAGACATGCGCATCCTGAATGCCGTGAAGATGGCAGGCGGTGCTGAGAAGGTGTTGGCAGGCTACAGCAGCCACTACCAGCCAGCGCAGCGACAGCCAAGCGGCAAGGGCGCAGGCGACAACGTGAACGCTGTCGAGGAAGGCAAGAACGCTATCAAGGAGAGACTTGCAAAGCTCCACAAAAAGGGCAAGAAGTAACAAAGTATTAACCCATTAAATCAAAAGAAAATAATGGCAGGATTTACAAAACAGCAGCTTGAGAACCTTACACTCGAGCCAGAAAACCTCGCAAGCATCAAGGATGCCGTGCAGGAAACCTTCTACAACGATGAAGACTTCTCTTCATTCGTGAACATTCAGAAGGTCAAAGAGAAAGACCCTATCGCTCTTCTCGGAGAGATGGAAATGGTCGGTAAGAAGGGTGGCGGTTGCGACCCTACCTATGAGGAGAAGGGTATCGCAAACTCTCAGAAGCGTTGGGAATTCGGACAGTGGGAAATCCCAGTCAAGATTTGCTACGAGGCAATAAAGGGAACCATCGGAGAGTATTCACTGAAGACTGGTACAGCCATTGGCGACCTCACCAGCACCGACTTTATGGCAATCTATGCAGATGCACTCCAGCGAGCCATGGAGCAGATGATTTGGCGTTTCGGCTGGCTTGGTGACAAGGAGGCAGCATTGTCAGGTGAAGGTGGCGGCAAGCTGACAGCAGGCTTAGATGTCAGTAATTTCAATGTATGCGATGGTCTCTTCAAGCGCATCTTTACAGCCACAGCGACAAAGAACCATACCGCCATCGCAGCCAACAGTAAGGCTACGGCAGCAGAGCAGATTTCTGAATTGCGCAAGAGTGGTGCGGCTACTACACTTGTAGACACCATCCTGATGGATGCAGACACACGTATCGTAGACGATAGCGATGCCGTATTGCTCATGACACGCTCGCTTGCTGACGCATTGACCTACGACCTCAAGAAGACCTACCACGACATTATGCCATGGGAGAAGTTGTTCGATGGATTCGAAGTAGCGACCTACAACGGAGTGAAGATTGCACGTGTCGGCATCTGGGACAGAATGATTAAGGCATACGAGAAGGGCGAGGCTACAATCAACCTTCCACACCGTGCGGTATTCTGCAATCCTAAGCACCTTATGATTGGTACAGACGCAGACAATCTCATCAGCGACCTCGACATCTGGTTCGACAAGAAGGAGCGCAGAAACTATCTCTATGCTACCGGTAAGATTGGCACGGCTCTCCTCGAAGAGGACATGATCCATGCAGCTTACTAATCGCTCCAAATTTTCAGTTTAGTATTAAGTTATTTTGACAATCCTCAACACCCACAAAACGGTGTTGGGGATATAACAATTTAAAACGAATTAATATGGCAACAACTTGCGAGAGCCTTATCGCTCAGGACATCATCATCCCTTGCGAAGACCAAGTAACAAAGGGACTGGAGGGCGATGGACTTATCATCAACCGAGACGACATCGACTTCACCAAGTCAGTTGTAGCGGGCAATATAATTAAAACATTAGTTTTGAAGACTGGCAAGAAAGCATACGCTATCCGGCAGGAAGGCAGCAAGCCATTCACTGGAACCAAGACCGAACTGACCGTTGGCACGTATCGCAACAGCTGGAAGAACACAGTGGCAGTCGTGGTATTGGCAAACACACCTGACGTTTGCGCAAATATCATTGACGGACTGGCGAACGGAAAGTTCGTCATCATCCTGCGAAACCTTTCAAAGGGAGCGGACGGAAAGGCAGAGTATCAGGTGTTCGGATATGCGCAGGCACTGAAGGCAAGTGCAGGCGAGAACGACAAGTACTCAGACGACACCGAGGGTGGCTGGCTTATCACGCTGGAAGAGGAGAGCGTACCGAAGGCAGCTTATTTCTTCTTCGACACAGACAGCGAGACCACAGCAGCCAAGTATAAGAGCCTTCTGACGGAAGCAGCAGCGTAGCCTATGACATACAAGGAAGCAACAGCCAAGGTCTGGGAGTTGAAGGCACGTTTCGACAGTCCCTTTGATGCAACCGACAAGGCAGTTATTGAAACTCTCTATTTTGAGGTAACGCACAAGCGGTTTGTACCGACAACCTGCCAGCAGTGTTACCACGATGCTTTAATCGAAATTTATCTAAAACTCAAAAAAGAAAAGGCAATGCCAAAAACATGTAATTACGCTATGAAGGCAGGTTTCATCATTTCCTGCCCGGATTTCTACCATGGTAAGATTTTCACTAATGAGAACCTGACCGACAAGGTAGCGCACGAATATCTGACGAAGTACCCACACATGGAGAGCTACTTCCAGAAGATACCCAGCGAGGAACTCATCGAGAACAAACAGCAGCCAGCAGGCAGCGACAAGAAAAAAGACCTCGACCAAGCCGAGAAAGCAGGCAAGGAAGAAGAGTAAAACAACAAGTAAAACGACACAAGCAATATGAACGTTAAGACAGTTAAGAAGCCAAAGCGAAGGGTTGATATTGGCTACGTCAGCCGATTCAAGATGCAGGCATACGGATATGATAATCTTTATCCGCAGAACCTCGCACGCATCACGGAAGCCAGCGGAACGGCAATGCTGTGCCTTAACCGATATGCCCGATTCATTGAGGGCTACGGCTTTGATAGCGACATTCTAGCAGCGTTGACGATGAACCAGCAAGGGGACACGGCAGACGATTTGCTCCGGAACGTAGCGCAAGACCTCGCACGCTTTGGAGGCTTTGCCATTCATGTGAACTACAACGTTCTAGGGCAGGTGTCGAGCGTGAGCCACGTACCCTTTGAGAATTGCCGACTGGAAGAGACGGACGACAAGGGGAACGTGGCGCACGTCTTGCTGCATCCAGACTGGGAGCAGAAGAAAACGAGGAACGGAAAGCGGTTGATGGTGAACGACAAGACTATCGAGCGCATCAACGTCTTCAACCCCGACCCCGACATCGTTCTTAAGCAGATTGAGAACGCTGGCGGCATCGACAGCTACAAGGGACAGATTCTGTGGCAGAGCCTAGACGGACAGTTTATCTATCCGACAGCCAGCTACGATTCAGCCATCACTGAGATTTCAACCGATGAGGGACTTGGCAACGTCAAGATGAGAAACGTCCGCAACAACTTCCTCGTATCGTGTATGCTCGTAACCAAGAAGGGCGTGCCGAAGTTCAACGAGGAAGGCGAAGAGGTGGAGAGCGGACAGATGATTTCCGATGAAGACCTTTTGCAGTTCCAAGGGGACGAGAACACAGCGAAGATTCTAGCTGTAGAGGTGGAGAACGAGGAAGACGAACCGAAGGTTGTGGCTTTCCCTACGAAGAACTTCGACAAGGAGTTCAGCGTAACTGACAGCAGCGTTATTGAACGCATCTACGCACAGTTCCATCAAGAACTCTTCTACTCCATCCGTATTGGCAAGTTGGGATTCAGCGGACAAGTTATGCAGGACGCTTACGAATACTATGCTGGCGAAGTGACAACCGAGCAGCGTTTCATCGAGCGAGCCTTCAAGAAGATTTTCAAGAACTGGCACGACCCAGCCATTCAAAACCTAGACCCCAAGCTACAGCCGCTAAAGTATATCAGCAGCGAGGTGGCAGGGAACAACACGATAGACTAATTGATTGAGCCTATGGGAGAACAAAGAAAACAACTTATCACGGTTGATCAGTTCCAAAAACTGGCACGACCGACCAGCACGCACCTAGATGAGGATGAGGTGAACGCATACATTCGGGAATGCGAAGATGCAAACATCATACCAGCCATCGGGTGGGAGCGGTTCAAGGCAGCGACCGAGCAGGGAGAGTGGTGTGATTCAGTATTGCCCGATTTCCAGCCTGCGGTATTCCTGGACGGTGGCGAATACACCATCAAGAAGGAAGGCGATTGCAGTCAAGACGAAACCAAGGTGCAGAAGTACACCAGCGGAATACGCAAGGCACTCGCTTATTTCACGTATGCGAGGCTTTTTCGTGCCGATGGCACAATTGTAAGCCGAGCAGGTGGAATGCGCCACAGAGACGATTATTCAGACCATGTTCAAGACGTTTCGAGCAACAAGCAATACAACGACATCATGGACATGGCAGAAAGATATTTATCAGATGCACTCGAATACCTCAAGGCATTCACCACGAAAGGGGAAGTGAAGGCACAGCGAGGAACGAGGTCACACATTCACGCAATAGGCAACTAAAAGCAAATAAGTTATGAACGAGGATATTCAAAAAATGCTCCGTATGGCAGAGCTGATACGAGATGCAACGCAGGTTGGAGAAAACACAGCGGTGCGTGTCGGCACGGAAATTTACGACATCGTTGTCGAGTTAAGCAGGATGCTTGCCATGATGGACGATAAACTGGAGAACGATGCGGTCGTTAGGATTATCAAGAGTGAACTCGCCAAGATAACAATAACGGAAGCGCAAATTGCGGATGGGGCGATAACGGCAGCGAAGCTTGCCGATGGCTCTGTAAAGAACAGACACCTAGCATCCAATTGTGTTACCTCAGATAAACTACAACCGGGAGCGGTCAAACACGACCATCTGACCGAGGACTGTATATCAACGGGAAACATCAGAGACGGCAGCGTGACAGCAAAAAAACTCGGCACGGATATCTACAAGGATATTTCAAACAGAGTGACCGACATCGTGACGAAGGACTTCCCTCCAGCAATCACGGAGGAACAGATAACAGATATTACTAGTAAATAACAATTAAAAACAATTTTGAAGAGTACGAAAACAAAGATGTATGCGTTGCAGGCCGTTTGCTTTCAAAAAGAGGCAAGGGCAAGGTTTCGTTTATGGACCTTTGGGATCGTTCGGACAAAATCCAGATTTTTGCAAAGTTTGATGATCTCGGTGAAGAAGAATACGGTTTCCTTAAAAAGTGGGATATCGGCGATATCGTTGAAGTAAAGGGCTTTGTTTTCAAA
>OHKI01000904.1_pt1 | contig 11290 bp, 7 predicted proteins | sample 1568771 | NCBI WGS metagenome assembly OHKI01 (sample SAMEA3879540, study PRJEB24766) | human gut metagenome | biome: human-associated habitat; feature: feces | place: USA | collected 1985/1987 | reverse complement strand
TTCCTTGTTGACCAATACTATCAAGGTTCCTATGATTTTACATTTGTGGGAGGACATAATCTTTCTCGCCAAAGACAATTGACGAGTTTCGGCAAGGCATTGAAGAAATTTTCGGGCAGTAAGCCAGATAAGTTTTCCGATTGGTTTGATGCCTTTGATGCTCTTGAGGAATATCTGGAGTTGCTTGATGCAGACAGGAAGAAAGTGGTGTTTATCGATGAGATGCCTTGGATAGATACGCAGAAGTCGGATTTTGTTTCGGCTTTGGAAAATTTCTGGAATGGTTGGGCTGCTCGCCGAAGCGACATCGTGTTCATTGCCAGCGGTTCCGCCACTTCCTGGATGGTGGATAATCTGATAGAGAACCAGGGTGGCTTGCATGCCCGAATTACCTCTAGTATCTATGTGCGCCCATTTACGCTTCATGAGGTGGAGGAATACTTGCAACGCAAGCATTGCAAGTGGGACAGATACCAGATATTGCAATGCTATATGGTGATGGGTGGCATCCCATTCTATCTGAGCCTTATCGACCCAAGACAGAGCTTGGTGCAGAATGTGGATCGCCTTTTCTTCTCTCATGGCGGTATCATGAGAGGGGAGTTTGATGAACTCTATAATGCGTTGTTCAGCAATGCCGAACTGTATATCAGCGTGGTCAAAGCATTGGCTCAGCACCATGATGGTATGACTCGTACGGAAATTTCCAAAGTCATTGGGGCGAATGGAGGTACGCTCACTCGTGTACTGACCAATTTGGAAAGATGCGATTTTATCTCACGCAGTCAGAACTTTGGTTGCAAGACAAAAGATACCATCTATCGGTTGATGGATTTCTATACCTTATTCTATTATAAGTTTATAGCGCAAGATACATCTGGGGATGAACAATGGTGGAGCCACAATTTTGAGTCACGCTTGGTTTCTACATGGCAAGGACTTACCTTCGAGATTGTCTGCTTGATGCACACGGATTGCATCAAGAAAGCCTTGGGCATATCAGGCATGGCTACGGAAGTTTCTTCATGGAGAAAGGTGGCGGATGACAAGCAGCGAGGTGGGCAGATAGACTTGGTCATCAAGCGTGCCGACCGCATCGTGCATCTATGCGAGATGAAATTCAGCAAGTCGGAATACCGCATCACTGATGCCTACGAGCAGCTGTTGCGGCAGCGCATGGAACTCTTCCAAAGTTCCACCAAGACCAAGCTTTCTTTGGTCATCACCTTTGTTACTACGTATGGAGTGGCTGATGGCTTGCATCATAGCATCGTGCATAGCGAGGTGACGATGTCGCAGCTGTTCATTCGGAATGTTACATGATAGCCTGCCACATTATGTTCGGCTAGGGAGAGGTTGATGGATTGCATCATCAGCATCTGGCGGGAGATGGAGAGGCCGATGCCCGAACCTGATGGCTTGGTAGAGAAGAAGGGGATGAACATCTCCTTTGCCACATCGGCTGGGATGGGGGCGCCATTGTTGCTGAAATAGATGCCCGAGAATTGTGAACTCTCGATGCTCTCTGGATGTTTGTGGAAGCATCGAATGTCGATGGCTGAGGCGTGAGCCTCGATGGCATTCTTGGTCAGATTGATAAATACCTGGTGCAGCATGTTTTTGTCGGCAGACCAGGTGGCATCTTCAGGGATATGGATGTGCCATTCTATCTGAGGATAGAGCGGCTTGATGCCTTCCACGAAATCCTTGAGTGGAATGTTCTCGATGACAGGCTCTTGTAGCTGGGTGAGCTTGCGGTAGCTGTCCACGAAACTGGTGAGCGACTTGCTGGTGTCTCGAATGGCTCGGATGCCTTCCTCGTAGGGCGAGCCTTGGATGTCGGGATTGCTCAGATAGGCTTGGCAGATACTGGAGATGGGGGCGGTGGCGTTCATAATCTCATGGGTGAGCACTCGGGTTAGCTTTTGCCAAGATTCCACCTCATGCTGCGCCACCAGTCTGCCGATGTCGTTCTCCATATCGTTGAGGGCTTGCTGCAAGGCTCGTTCTCCAGAGAGCAATCCCTTGGTGGATAGACGGAAGGAGTAATCGCCATTGCGGATAGCCTCTTGCATCAAGAAGGCACGGCTCTTCAGGTTGCGCTGATGGCGCAAGAAGAGATAGATGATGCCTCCGATGATGAGGAGAATGATACCTATTATATATATGTGGAAGATGGTGTCCATATCAGATGTTGATAATCATGAATGATTGTGATGGAAAATTATCGCTTTAACTTGGCGTAAAGTGTTTGGCGAGTGATGCCGAGGAGTTCGGCGGCGCGTGAGATATTGCCGTGGCATTGGTCCACAACCTTGTGAATATGAGTGCTCTCGATGCTCTCCAGCGTCTCTACTTCTTGGCTTCGGTCGATGGCATCCTTTAGGGTTCTGATGAGTTCATCGTTATCCCAAGGCTTGGTGATGAAGTCGGCTGCGCCAGATTTCAATCCCTTGATGGCGAGCTGGATATCTGCGTAGGCGGTGATGAGCACCACGGGGATGTTGGCATGGAGACGGCGGAAGGTGCGGAGCCAAAGCAAACCTTCCTGTCCGCTGTTTACGCCCAAGGAAAAATTCATGTCGAGCAAGATGATGTCCACTGGCTCTTGTTGGAGCAGAGTGGGGGCGGTGTCTGGGCGAGGCAAGGTGATAATCTGCTCGAATGTACCGCCCAGGCATATCTTCAAGGCTGTGAGTATCGATGGATTGTCGTCGATAACAAGTATTGTTCCGTATTTCATCTATTTGTGTTCTGTTATATCTTTTGTTTGCAAAAGTACACTTTTTTCTTGAATTAGCCAACAAAACGGAAGATGATGTGTGATTATCATACAGAAGAGTGTATGAATTTCATACAATCCGCTTGCCGCTAGCTTCTGATTCTTGGCAGAATCAAAAGGAATGATTACTTTTGCGTCAGAAAAAAGCATCAGATAGGATGCATCAGAAAAAGCATCAGAAAATAAAGAAACAACAGATATGAAAAGTTATTTTAAGTTTTTATCGCGCAACAAGCTCTATACTGCTATCGAGGCTTTCGGACTCTCGATAGCCTTGGCTTTTGTGATGATTTTGGTATCTTACGCCTTCATGGAGTATCGGGTGGGCACGCATCAGCCAGATGCCAAGAACCTCTATGTGCCTGGTTCGGGCGATTACCTTGGCATGACCTTGGGTACGGCTAAGGAGTTTTTCCCTTCCATCCCGGAAATCAAGGAATGGACCCGATTTAGCGATTATTATACAGACAAGGGTGCTGTGGTGGATGGTCAATACTTTCATGTGCAGGCACGTGCCATAGATCCTAACTTCTTGGATATGATGGGAATGAAGTGCAGGGGATGCTCCGCTCATCGTGTGCTCACGGATAAGCACCAGGCCCTTATCTCCGAGTCTTTTGCCAAGAGGGCTTTTTGCTATGCGAATCCTATCGGGCAGGTCGTTAAGTGCGACACGCTGCAATTCAAGGTAGTGGGCATCGTGGATGATTTTGGCAGGGAAGACTTGCTGGAACCCACCGACATCTTTGTTTCCATGAAATTTAAGGACGCAGATTTGTATCCGATGGATCAGTTTGGCGAGGTTGTTACCATCGTCCGATTGGCAGATGGCGCTGACCCAGAAAAGGTGAATGCCACGTTGCTCAATAAATATATGGGCTATTGGAAGAAATGGTGGAGTCGTGAGAAGACGACTGGCAGTTTCTTGTGGGGCTCTAGCTTGGTGCGCTGGGACAAGTTGTATTTTTCAGATATTACATGCTCGCATGTCCGTCATGGCAGCAAGACCTTGGTCAATGTCCTTTTGATTGTGGCACTCGTCCTCTTGCTTTCAGCCATCTTCAATTACATCAACCTGACGGTGGCGCAGATAGGCAATCGAGCCAAGGAGATGGCTACCCGCCGCCTGTTGGGTGAGTCGGTGCTTGGCGTGGTGCTGCGCTATATCAAGGAGGCAGCTCTCTTCACGGCAGTTTGCTTCTTGGTCGGCGTTTTGCTGGCTTGGGCATTCGCACCTTTATTTAATAGCATCTTGGATACGAAGATTTCTCTCTTCTCTTCGCCTGCCGTTTGGGGCTGCCTGCTGGTGGCTTATCTCGTCATCTCCTTGTTGTCGGGCTTGTTCCCTGCCATTGTGGTGTCTCGCTTCAATCCGATAGATGTGGTGAAGGGCACCATCCGCTTGCGCAGCAAGATGTGGTTTAGCAAAATATTCATTGTGGCACAGAGCGTTATCAGTATGTCGCTAGTGGTGATGGCTATCACGATGATGCTCCAGATGCACCATCTCGCCAACATACCTTTGGGTTATCAGACGAAAGACATCCTCTGCATCTCCACCACCTTCGGATTTGATAACGTGGATGTTAGAAACGCAGCGTTGATAGCGAGATTGAAATCTCTGCCTGAGGTGGAGGAGGCTACGGCTATCAGCAACAGTCCTGTCAATAGCTTTGCCAATGGGGTGCATGATGAGAAGGGAGAGAATATCGCGTTCTTGCGATTGACCGTATTGGATTCCATTGCGATGAAGATGATGGGCTTTAAGGTGTTGGAACGATATTCTGATCCTACGTCTGGCAAAATCTGGGTTAGCGAGGAAGCCAAAAGAGCCTTTGGCGTATCGAGCAAGAAGCCTTATTTCGGCAGCAATGAAGGCAAGCCGGAATATGAGGTTTGTGGAGTAGTGAAGGATTTCCACTGTGGCGATGCTATTGATAAGTTTCTATATGGTAATCATAATGCCATTCGTGTTCCTTCTAAGCATGATGTGCTTTGGACCATCTTGGTGAAGACTCGTGGCGACCATGCCCAAGCCTTGGCTGCTATCCAGAGTGCCTGCAAGCAAGTGGCTAAGGAGCAGTTGGGCGTGCCTACCGACATGGATACGGAGTATCTGGACGACACCTTGGCAGATGCCCTCAAGGAGAAGCACAATATGATGGTGCTCATCATCACCTTCATGGGCATCTCCATCTTGATTTCCGCCCTCGGCTTGTTTGGCATGTCGGTATATTATGGCAATCAGCAGCGCCGCCAGATAGCCCTGCGCAAGGTGATGGGAGCCTCGGTGGCTGATGCGGCATGGCAACTGTCCAAGCGATTCCTCATCACATCGTGTGTGGCTGTGGTTGTCACCATCCCATTGTGTGTCAAGCTGATGCAGGAATACTTGATAGGTTTCAAATTCCGCATCGATTTCCCATGGTGGACATTGGTGGCAGGAGCCATCTTCACCTTGGTATTAGCCCTGGTATCCGTCTTCAGCTATACCCTGCGCACAGCCCTGGAGAATCCGATAGACAGCATCAAGATGGAATAGCATGATGAGCTAAGTAAACACTTAACATTTAACACTTAACATTTAACATTGGAAAAGATGATACGTACAGAGAATTTAACGAGAATATTTCGTACAGAAGAGATAGAGACCATCGCCCTGAACGGCGTGAACATCAATGTAGAGGATGGCGAGTTTGTAGCCATCATGGGACCTTCGGGATGTGGCAAGTCAACCTTGCTCAACATCCTCGGCTTGCTCGATACGCCTACGGAAGGAAAATATTGGCTGGGCGATGAGGAAGTAGGACATCTCAAGGAGCGTGAGCGTACGGCTTATCGCAAGGGTCGCATCGGTTTCGTCTTTCAGAATTTCAATCTGATAGATGAGTTGACGGTAGAGGAGAACATCGACCTGCAGCTTAAATATCTAGGCATTGGCAAGGCGGAACGCAAGGAGCGAGTGCTCGACATCCTGCGCAAGGTAAAGCTCAGTCATCGTGCCAAGCATTATCCTCATCAGCTTTCGGGCGGTCAGCAGCAGAGGGTTGCCATCGCCCGTGCCGTGGTGGGCAAGCCTAGTATCATCCTTGCCGATGAGCCTACGGGTAACCTCGATTCCAAGAATGGTATGGAGGTGATGCAGTTGCTCAGCGAACTGAATGATGAGGGTACCACCATCGTGATGGTGACGCACTCCAAGCACGATGCTACTTACGCCAGTCGCATCATCAATCTGTTTGATGGACAAGTGGTGGATGCGATGAATGATCAGCTTTAAGCTGCGGTTTCTGTCCAACAATTAGACGGTGGTGTCTAATTGTTGGACAGTTTGTTTAATGAGAGTTTTTATTTAATGGTTTGATTATCAGGAGAAATGCTGTTTTGGCACGGCTCTTGTCCTAATCATGCCAAAATGAAGAAGATTATGAAAAGAATAGGAATATTGATAGGATGGCTGGTTTGGACGGCTGGCGTCTCGGCACAGAGCTGGAGCCTTGACGATTGCATGAAATACGCCGTGGAGCACGCCACGGAGGTGAAGCGGGAAGTGGTTAACGCCCGCCAGCGCAAGCAGGATTACCAGCATGCTGTGGCAGGATTCCTGCCTACCGTTACGGGTGGCGTGCAGGGACAGTACGCCTGGGGACGAAACATCGACCCGGAAACCAATACTTATAATAATGTAACGACATTCAACAACTACTATCAGCTTTATGCCGAACTGAATGTCTTCGATGGTTTCGCCACCATCAACGCCTTGAAGCAGGCTAAGTTGAGCCGGGATTATTCAGCCACGGCGATGCAGAAGATTCAGGACGATAGAGCCATTGACGTGATGCAGAAATATGTGGATGCTGCCTATGCTGAGGCAAGCATTCAGATAGCAAGCGAGAAACTGAACGAAAGTAAGCGGATGCTGGCTAAGATGAAGCGACTGTATGAACTGGGCGAAAAGGGGCGCCCGGATGTGGTGCAGATGGAATCGCAGGTGGCAGAAGATGAATACAATCTTACGCATCAGGAGAATGTGGCAAAACAGAGTCTGCTCGCCTTGAAATCCGCAATGAATTTTCCGGTGGATGAAGATCTGAAAATCCAGATAGCTGAAGAGCGGAATCTGAAGCTAAAGGCAGAAAATAAAGAGGTTTCAGAATCTGGAGTAAACTACGAAACCGTTTACCAGGGCTTCCTGCATATTTCTCCCGATTTAAAGTCGGCAGAATACGAAGTGGAGCGGGCACGGTATGATTATAGAATAGCAAAAGGCAGATTGCTGCCATCACTCTCTCTCGGTGGCGGCATTTCTACCAACTATTATAAGAATCTCTCTCAGAAAGGGCAATACGATGGGTTTGCCTCGCAGTTTCACAACAACCAGGGCGAATACCTCGCGTTGACCCTTTCTATACCTATTTATAATAGCGACCGCTGGCACAGCGTGAAGAAGGCACGTAACGACTGGCAACTGGCACAGGTGAACCTGGAGGAAACCCGTCGCAAGCTTCACGATCAGATAGCCCAGGCGGTAATGGATGCAGAGGGTTACGCCAAGGAGTTGCATCAGATGCAGAAGAAGGTGGCCTCTGATTCGCTCGCCTATCACATGTCGAGCCGCAAGTTTGAGGAAGGAATGCTTTCCACCTTCGACCTTCATACCGCAGCCCAGACGCTTCTGGAAAGCAGAATCAAGGAACTCCAGATGCAGATGCTGCTCATCATCAAACAGAGATTGGTTGCTTATTATCAGGGAGAAAATTTAATAAGATAAATTATGGATATAAAGATAGAAAAGAAAAAATATCTCGTGCCTCGCAAGTATTGGGCATGGATTGGCGGAGGAGCGGTTTTGATCGCAGTCCTCATTTGGTTGGGATTGAGCAATTTCTCTTCCACTCTGAAGGTGGATAGAAAGGGATTGAGCATCGGAACCGTAGAGAAGGCGCAGTTCAACGATTATGTTTCGGTGGATGGACAGGTGGTTCCTATCTCCGTGGTGCAGATCAGTTCCGAGGAAGGCGGTATCGTTCTGGAGAAAGTGGTGGATGAAGGTGCCCACGTGAACAAGGGCGATGTAATCGTGAAACTGAGCAATTCGAATCTCGACCTGGAGATTCTGAATGCCGAAAGCGAACTTGCCGAAAAGCAGGACATGCTTCGCAACACCCAGATTTCGATGGAGCAGGACCGTCTGAACAATAGCAACGAGGAACTGTCGCTTTCGCAGGATGTCATTACCAAGCGCCGCTCCTATCAGCATCAGGAGGCGTTGCACAAGGAAGAACTCAATTCGCGCGAGGAGTATCTGAAGGCTAAGGAAGATTACAACCTTGCCGTCAAGAAGCATGCGCTCATCAGCAAGCGATTGAAGAAGGATGCCCAGTTGCGCCGTTCGCAGATGGAGCAGATGGGCGATAATCTGGAAGCCATGCAGAAGAATGTGCAGCTGGTTCGCCAGCGCAAGGAGAAGCTGAACATCCGCAGCACCATTTCGGGTGAGATAGGCTTGCTCGATGTGGAACTGGGACAGAGCATCCAGGCTGGACAGAAGATTGGAGTCATCAACGACCTCAGCGATTTCAAGGTGCAGGCGCAGGTGGATGAGCATTACATCGACCGGGTAAAACCGGGACTTACTGCCACTTTCGACCAGAACGGTAAACATTATCTCCTGCAGGTTCGCAAGGTTTATCCCGAGGTAAGAGATGGCAGGTTCCGCATCGACTTCGTCTTCAAAGGCGTTCGCCCTGGCAACATCCGAACCGGTCAGACTTATTATGTAGATTTGCAGCTCGGTCAGTCGAAGCAGGCAATAATCATCCCTAAGGGCACGTTTTATAGTGTAACGGGTGGTCAATGGATCTTTGTATTAGACAAGAGTGGCAAGAAGGCTTATCGCCGCAAGATAACCATCGGTCGCCAGAATCCTCAATACTATGAGGTGATTGAGGGCTTGGAGCCGGGTGAACAAGTCATCGTTAGTGGCTATGAAGCCTATAAGGATAATGAAATTCTAATATTAAATTAGAAATGAGAAATTAGAAATGTGAAATTGGGGCATACGCCCTTATATACAATATACGATGAAACATATTATTAACGCATTCAAGAATCTGCCTCGGAGGGGCCAGCACAACTTCGTGAAGATCTTGTGTCTGGCGCTCGGATTGGCAATCAGTTCGGTAATTATTGCCGAGATTTATTTCGAGCAGACTTACGATACGTATTTCCCTGGATGGGAAAGGACGTATCAGATTTCAGAAGTGGGTACTAACCATGGCGAAACCATGGAGTTTGCCAATACTTCAGGAGCCACCGCCCAAGGTGTAAAGCAATATGCGCCTATGGTGGAAGTTGCTACCAGTACTCACTATTTTTATGATGATGCCCAATGCAAGATGGAAGACCAGAACATCATTTCTGCCAATATCAGGATGGCAGACAGTTGTTTCTTTGATGTCTTTCCACAGAAGATATTGATAGGCAAGGCTAAACAGATTCTATCCCAACCCTTATCCTGTCTCATCGATTCAGAAACGGCAGCAAAAATTGGCGGTAATGTTGTAGGTAAGCATTTCACGCTTTCTAATTATCCGGGAACCACTTTTACCATCTATGGTGTTTTCGAAGCGTTTCCCTGGGGTTCTTCCTTTCATGGTACGCAGATGATTCTGTCGAGGTGTAGTGTGCCATACGTATATTCCTACGATGGCAGAGGCCAATGGGTGGGAAATGATTCCTATAGGTCCTACATCCGGTTGGCAAAGGGGCATGAGGCAAAAGAACTCAAGCCTTACGTGAATAAGATGCGAGAGGATCATTTCCCTTTGAAGGAGATGAAGAATATGGGAATAGAACTGAACTATGATTTCACGGTATTGAGCGATGTTTTCACCCAAAATCCTTATATCAAGAAGATGGGATGGATTATGGGAATTATCGCTTTTGTCCTCCTCTTCACTTCTGTGATGAACTATCTGCTTATCATCGTGGGAAATCTCGTGGGTCGTTCTCGCGAAATGGCTGTCCGTAAGTGCTATGGTGCCGAATCGAAGAACATTCATGCCATCATTTTCTCTGAGGCTTTGGTGCATGTGGGGTTGTCGGTTGTTCTTGCTGCAGGTCTTGTATTCCTTTGCAAGGGAACCATCGAAAACTTCCTCTCTGCTCCGGTAAGCACGTTGGTACTTAATCGTGGCAGTTGGATATTGGTGGCTATCTGTATTCTGGTACTGCTGGTTGGCGGCTTGTTGCCTGGTTGGCTTTACAACAAGATTCCTGTAGCCATCGCTTTCCGTGGCTATAATGAGAATCGCAACCGATGGAAACTTGGTTTGCTGGGCATCCAGTTCGTTATCTCTGGTTTGCTGTTCAGTTTGCTTTACATCGTGAATGGTCAATACCAGCTGATGTTGGGGCTCAATCCTGGGTATGATTACGATCATGTAGCGATTGTTTCGATAGATGCCAGCAATAGAGACCAGCGCAACCAATGTCTGGCAGAAATCAGACGGATGCCGAATGTCAAGGATTGCAGTTCGACTTTTAATGTTCCGCTCGATGGGTATGATCGTAGTGGAAATATGGTTGGAGTACCTGGCGACGAGAAGAATACCTTTAATATCATGGAGATGTCGGGAGTGGACGACAATTTCTTCAAGATGAAAAATATTCCTATCGTTCAGGGTTCTTTCTTTACGGAAAGAAATGACAGTTGCCGACAGGTAATTATTGATGAACGAGGTGCTGAGAAACTCATCAAAACGTGGCATTGGAAGGATGGCGTAGTTGGCAAGCAAATTACCTGTACGGGACATGATAATAATATCTTTACCATTTGTGGCGTGTGCAGGAATATTCGCTGGGGTGCTGTGGAAACCGGGGGTGATGGTATGAATGAATTTCCAGATTTGTATTTCTATTCAGCCAAGACGGCTTACTACATGTTGGTTAAGTTTAATGAACTGAAGGATGAATCGTTGTCGGAGTTGCAATCGAAGGTGCAGGCGATGTATCCGAACAATAAGGTCATCGTGAAAAGTTATGTTTCTGAATTGGCTAACCAGTATGCTTCCCAGCTTAATTTCCGCAACGGAATCCTGGTAGCCGGCATCGTAACGATGGTTATCGCCCTCTTCGGATTGGTGGGCTATACGAGTGATGAGGTGAACCGCCGCCGCAAGGAGATTGCAATAAGAAAGGTGAACGGGGCGAAGGTGAAGGATATTCTTCGCATCTTCCTGAAGGACATCATGAAGATTGCTTTGCCTTGCATCATCGTGGGCGACTTGGGGGCTTGGCTGATAGCCAGACAATGGCTCATGTCGTTCAGCGAGAAGATTACGATGACGCCTTTGTTGTTTATCGGCGTTACCATCATCTTGCTCGTCATCATCGGGCTTTCCGTCGTCATCAACTGCTACAAGGTGGCGAATAGTAATCCTGTGAAATATCTCAAGGATGAATAAGTCTCCCACAGATTTTCACAGTTGACACAGATTAAAGGGC
>OHKI01000903.1_pt1 | contig 11297 bp, 8 predicted proteins | sample 1568771 | NCBI WGS metagenome assembly OHKI01 (sample SAMEA3879540, study PRJEB24766) | human gut metagenome | biome: human-associated habitat; feature: feces | place: USA | collected 1985/1987 | reverse complement strand
GAATTTGCATGCCGCAGATGGCGGAAAAGACATCGCCAGACGCGCCGCCGAATTGCACGGCGGCGCCTTTATCAAACTGCCGTTTGTGTCAGGTTTTTTTACACCGGCTGCGGTTTGTTTATTGTATTCCGGGGAAAATCGGGGTATCATACAGACACGAAGCGAGATGAAGTGCGCTTCGGATGAACAATAATTTTTCTCCACTGCGTCTGATTGAAGGAGGACGAACTTATGTATTATTCCAGCGGTAACTATGAAGCCTTTGCCCATCCCAAGAAACCGGAAGGCGTTGACCACAAGAGCGCCTATATTGTCGGCGCAGGCCTGGCATCCCTGACGGCGGCGTGCTATCTGGTGCGCGACGGTCAGATGAAGGGCGAACACATCCACATTTTCGAGAAAGACCCGGTGTCCGGTGGCGCGTGCGACGGCCGGAAGTATGATGTCGGCTACATGATGCGCGGCGGCCGCGAAATGGACAACCACTTCGAGGTCATGTGGGATTTGCTCCGCTCCATCCCGTCCATTGAGACCGAAGGCGCAAGCGTGCTGGACGAGTATTACTGGCTGAACAAGGAAGACCCGAACTTCTCCCTGTGCCGCGCGACCGAAAAGCAGGGGCAGGATGCCCACACGGACGGCAAGTTCGCCATCTCCGACAAGGGCGCGATGGAAATCATGCACCTTTTCTTCACGCCGGATGAGCAGCTGTATGACAAGCGTATCACCGATGTGTTCGACGACGAGGTGTTCTCCTCCAACTTCTGGATGTACTGGCGCACGATGTTCGCCTTCGAGAACTGGCACAGCGCGCTGGAAATGAAGCTCTACATCAAGCGCTTCATCCACCACATCGGCGGTCTGCCGGACTTCAAGGCATTGCGCTTCACCCGCTATAACCAGTACGAATCCATCATCCTGCCGATGGAGAAGTACCTGAAGGAGCATGGCGTGCAGTTCCACTACGCCACGAAGGTGACCGACGTCCGCTTTGACGTTACCGCCACGCGCAAACAGGCGTCCTCCATCACCGTGGAGCATGACGGGCAGACCGACGTGATCGACCTGACCGAAAACGACCTGCTGTTCATCACCAACGGCGGCTGCGTCGAAAGCAGCACCTACGGCAGCCAGAACACTCCCGCGCCCTTTGAACCGGAGCTGAAGCCCGGCAACGGCTGGGATCTGTGGAAGAAGATTGCCGCACAGGACGCTTCGTTCGGCCGTCCGGAAAAGTTCTGCTACGATCCGGAGCAGAGCAACTGGATGAGTGCGACCGTCACCACGCTGGACGACAAGATTCCGCAGTATATCCAGAAGATCTGCAAGCGCGACCCCTTCTCCGGTCATACCGTCACCGGCGGCATCGTAACCGTGAAGGACTCCAGCTGGCTGATGTCCTGGACGCTGAACCGTCAGCAGCAGTTCCGCGATCAGCCGAAGAATCAGCTGTGCGTGTGGGTGTACGGTCTGTTCTCCGATAAGCCCGGCGACTATGTGAAGAAGCCCATGCGTGACTGCACCGGCAAGGAAATCTGCATGGAGTGGCTGTACCACATGGGCGTGCCGGAAAGCGAAATCGAGGAACTGGCGGAGCACAGCGCGAATACGGTGCCGGTCATGATGCCCTACATCACGGCGTTCTTCATGCCGCGCGCCGCGGGCGACCGTCCGGACGTTGTGCCGGAAGGGGCTGTGAACTTCGCGTTCCTCGGTCAGTTCGCGGAGGTGCCGCGTGACACCATCTTCACCACGGAGTACTCCATGCGTACCGCGATGGTTGCCGTGTACACGCTGCTGAACGTTGACCGCGGCGTTCCGGAGGTCTGGGGCAGCACCTACGACATCCGCGACCTGCTGAACGCGACGGTGCAGCTGCGCGACGGCAAGAAGATTACCGACTTGGATCTGCCGCTGATGGAGCGCTTGGCGCTGAAGGAAGTGCTGAAGAAGATTTCCGGCACGGACATCGAGAAGCTGCTCAAGGAATATCACTGCATCTAAGGGATTTGCCCCTGCTGTCTGGATTGGCAGCGGGGGATTTTTTTTCGTGTTTCGCGTGATTTCCACATAAACATTGCTTTGTCATGCAGAGAGTTTCGCGTCTGCGGACGCGACAAGGGGGCAATGAAAACAGACGAATGTCTGCGGTCGCCCCCTTGACCCCTTCGCCCGCCACCCATGTTACTTGTTTTTTATCGAAACTATCATTTGTGTAGTTAGCTTACCTTTCGTCTTTTCAAGCTACGGCATAATTCAACCGCAAATAACCCCAAAAGTGGCGGCGCCGAAGGTTTCCAAAGGGCGATCGCAGACTTCGCCTGTTTTCATCGCCCTTTGGTCGCCTCCGCAGAGGCGAAACCCCTGCATGATAAGCACAAATCTATGCGAAAATCAGATTCCCGAAAAAATCCGCAAAAAAATAAATTTTTTTTGAAAAGCAAGCAGGAAAATCGCAAAAAGCGTCGAATATAAATATTGTCAGAGTTTTTGACGCTGACCCAATGCGGGAATGGCGGAATTGGCAGACGCGCTAGATTCAGGTTCTAGTGAGGGCTAACTTCATGCAGGTTCAAGTCCTGTTTCCCGCACCATACAGCAAAAACATCCGAACCGCTGGCTCTTGGAGCATGGTTCGGATGTTTTTTTGCATTTCCATGTAACGTTTCGTCTCCCCACGCGACTAACTTCATGAAGGGAGGTGCTGGAGATGCTTGACGCAGAAGAAGCATATCAGCAGTACCGGGACATGGTGTACGGCTACCTGATCCGCCTGTGCCGCAACCGTGACCTTGCGGAGGAACTCACGCAGGAAACGTTCTATCAGGCGATGAAAAATTGGAAGCGGTACGAAGGAAAAAGTTCGGTCGGCACATGGCTCTGCGCGATTGCGCGGAATCAGTTTCTGCGCATCATGCGGAAGCAGTCGCCGCTGCCGCTCGACAACGTGCCGGAGGCGTCCGTCCCGGATTTCACGGAGATGGTCGCGGAACACAGTCTTGCCCTGAGTGCGCATCAAGCTCTCCACCGTCTGCCGGAACCGTATCGCGAGGTGTTCACCCTGAAAACCTTCTGCGAATTGTCCAGTAAGGAGATTGCGGCGCTGTTCGGGAAATCCGAAAGCTGGGCGCGCGTAACGGCGTACCGGGCGAAGCAAATGCTGCTGGACGCAATGAAAGGAGACGAAACGCATGAAGAAAGACTGTGAGGTCGTCCGCGACCTGATGCCGCTGGTGCTGGATGATGTCGCCAGCGACGGGAGCAAGCACATGGTGTCGGCGCATGTGCAGACGTGCGCGGAATGTGCCGCATACATGAATCAGCTCAAAGCTGACCTGCCCGCCGGAAAGAAAAGCGAGTTGGATTCGCGCGCCGCGTTCGACGCCGCCGCCCAGACGCTGCGGAAGCAGAAGCGCCGCCGCACCCTCCGCAATATCCTGCTGGGTGCGCTGATTGTGTGCATCCTTGGGCTGGCAAATCTATACTGCTTCGATTGGCTGATGAACGAAACGCGCCCGATTCCGACGAGCGAATACGGGATTCAGCTGTCCAAGCTGGCGGACGGCAGACTTGTCGCTTCGTTCGACTATCACGAAAGCATGACCCCACTCTACGTCAAGCGGCAGCAGGTGACGGAGACGGCAGCTGACGGAAGCCGCGTCGAAATCCTCTATCTCTGCGCCGAAAAGCATATCGTGCCGCAGACGGCAAGCACGCCTATGCAAAACGACGGCTTCACGCTTGACACCAACTGGCAGACGGCGAATGCGGAAATCCGGCAGGGAACGCCGGAGGAGTATCAGGTTCTGTGGCGACAGGAGGATGAGGATGCGGCGATTCCGGCAGCGTCGCCGGAGATGGAAGCATATTACGCATGGGAAGCGGTGCTGACACAGCTTTGGGCGCAGCACTCGGAAAGCGCGGATGGAAAAGCGGGCTTCCCCGGCGTGAATGGAGAACGCTACACCTTGGCAATCCACCATGCGGACGCGCTGGCGGCGTGCGTCCCGGAGTGGCAGCCGCGGGTCACGCCGCAGTATCTGCTGCTGGATGATGAGACGATTCAGTGGATTTTAGCGGGAGTGGCGGAGGAGGTCGAATCAAATGACCCGTGAGCAGTTTCTCTCCCAATACACCGGGGAATGGTCGCCATCCGACGGGCATTGGTTTGGCTTGGATTTTGGCTGGCGAGGGCAGGAATATCGTTTTCAGACGGATTCGATGTATCACCCGGCAAATACAGTACTGCCTGACGGGCGTGAAGCGCGATTCGGCGTGTACAAAAAAGAAGGTTCGGCGTATGCGCTGATTGGCGAATATGCCACGCCGCAGGAAGCGCTGGCGCAATGCCGCATTCAGGGAATGCCTTTGGGCGACATTCTCGAAGATGAATCGACAGAATTGCTTGGGCAGGACTAAAGTGGAAAATGATAGCAGCTTTCCTGAAAGGGGAAGCTGTTTTTTACAGCAGATAAATGCCTATTATACTATTTCCAGATAAGAATGCGCCAAGATGCGCCGCGAATTTTTCATTCTGGCTAACGTGAATGAAACGCAGCGTAGCAGCGCTACGCTAAGTGGAATGAGCGGACGCCAGAAGGGAAAAGGCGCAAGCAGATGGCGCAGGTGAATCTGGAAATAGTATTAAATGGAAAAGATGAATCTCTTTCGCGCATTGCAAAACCCGCGCATCTGTGCTATCATGTCGATACAGGCTGAAAACCAGCCATCAAGGAGGAAAAGTGCAATGTATACGCATCAAGGCAACAAGGTGACAGGCTTGACGGTGGCTTACATCGGCGGCGGCTCGCGCGGATGGGCGTGGGGGTTCATGCGCGACATTATTTCCGACGGGCAAATCAGCGGCACGGTACGGCTTTACGACATTGACCGCGAGGCGGCGGAGCGCAATCAGAAAATCGGCACGATGCTGGCGGCGCATCCCGACGCGGCATCCAAGTGGGCGTTTGAAGTCAGCAGTTCCTTGCAGGAGGCGCTCACGGGCGCGGATTTCGTCGTCATCAGCATTCTGCCGGGAACGTTTGCGCATATGCGCGGCGATGTACACCTGCCGGAGCGGGTCGGCGTGTATCAGTCCGTGGGTGACACGGTGGGCGCAGGCGGCTTCATGCGGGCAATGCGCACAATTCCGATGTTCGTTGAGATTGCCGAAGCGATTCGCGACTTCGCGCCGAACGCATTTGTCATCAACTATACGAACCCGATGACGCTTTGCGTGCGGACGCTGTACGAGGTATTCCCGCAGGTGAAGGCGTTCGGCTGCTGCCACGAGGTGTTCGGCACGCAGAAGGTGCTATGCGCGATGCTGGATGAGCAGGAGCACATTCCCGGCGTGAAGCGGCAGGACTTGTACACCACTGTCACCGGCATTAACCACTTCACTTGGATTACTTCTGCCAGCTATCAGGGCATGGATTTGATGCCGCTGTATGCCCGCTTTGTGGAGGAGCATCCCGAAGGCATTCAGCTGGGGTCGGACAATTGGATGAACAGCCATTTCGCGTGCGCGCACAAGGTCAAGTTCGACCTGTTCCAGCGCTATGGGGCGATTGCGGCGGCGGGCGACCGCCATCTGGTGGAGTTCCTGCCGCAGTGGTATCTGCACAGCCCGGAGACGGCGCACCAGTGGAAATTCGACCTGACGCCCGTGTCATGGCGCGAGGACGACCTGAAGAAGCGGATGCAGCGCTCGGACGACCTGCTCAGCGGAAAAGAGCCGCTTGACCTCACGCCGTCGGGTGAGGAAGGGCATTTGCTGCTCAAGGCGCTGCTGGGGCTGGGGAACATAGTCAGCAACGTGAACGTGCCGAATCAGGGGCAGATTCCGAACCTGCCGATTGGCGCGGTGGTGGAGACGAACGCGCTGTTCTCGCGCGGGCGCATCGACCCGATCTGCGCGGGCGACATGCCGGCGAACATCCTGCCGCTGGTGGCGCGCCACGTCTACAATCAGGAAAACACCTTGCAGGCGGCGCTGCACTGCGACCGCAAGCTCGGCTTCTCCACGTTCATGAACGACCCGCAATTGGGCGGCGTGACGCTGGAGGACGGTCAGAAGCTCTTCGACGACATGCTGCTGCATCAGCGGGATGTGCTGCCGAAGGGATGGTTTGAATAAGGATATGAAACTCAGGCGAATACTGGCGCTGTCTCTGCTGCTGCTTTCGACGCTGACGCCCGCTTCGCTGGCGGAGACGGCGCATCCGGGCTTCTATCAACCGCAGGAAAACGCGGCGATGGACTACGACGATTCCGAAAGCCGCTGGAGCTTTGCCCGGAGCGCCGAAAGCGAGCACTTCCTGCTGTTCTGGGAGGCGGGGTTCTGCGAGAATCCGCTGAACGCCGCACCGGACATGCGGGTGGATACAGCGGATTTGCTGGAAAAGGCGGAGCTGTTCTACGCGGAGAACGTAGATCGGCTGCACATGGCGGATGAACCCCTGCCCGGCGGCGACAAGCTGCAAATCTACCTGCTGTATACGGCGGATTGGGTCGCGACGGGGGCGGGGTACGACAACCGCATCGGCGCATTGTGGATTTCGCCCGCGACGTGTCAGCCCGCCGGGTCAGTGATTGCGCACGAAATCGGGCATTGCTTTCAGTATCTGACATACTGTCAGGCGCTGGAAAGCGGTGCGCCGGATGACAGCCGCGCTGGATTCCGCTACGGTTACGCGGAGAACGCGGGCAATGCGCTGTGGGAAATCGGCGCGCAGTGGCAGTCTTGGCAGAGTTATCCGGAAGAAATGTTCACCGATTACGAGATGGAAACGTGGTTTCAGCAGTACCACCGTGCGCTGGAAAACGAGTACACCCGCTATCAGAACTACTGGTGGTTCTACGCGCTGACCGAGCAGTACGGCTTGGATGCGTACAGCCGGATTTGGCGGGAAAGCGCCTACCCGGAGGATGCATATCAGACGTTCATGCGCCTGTACCTTGCTAACGACCTGAACGCGTTCTACGACGCGCTGTACCGCTATGCATCCCATGCGGTCACGTTCGACTTTGCGACGGCTGCACCATACAGCGCGGCGTGGCAAGGGCGCTATGACGCAACGCTGTACGATGTCGGGGATGGCTGGCAGCGAATCGCCTATGCATCCTGCCCGGAAGCGAACGGCTTCAGCGCGATTCCGCTCGACCATCAAGGCGCAAACCGGGTGACGGTGTCGTTCCGCGGCTTGCAGCCCGGTTCAGCGCTGGCGGTGGATGACCCCGGTCTGTACTATATCGGGGACGAAGCCACCCCGGAGAACCTGACGGGTCACACACGCATTTACAACGCGGTGGATGCCGCGCCGGGCTGGCGCTACGGTTTCGTGGCATACTTGACGGACGGCACGCGCGTGTACAGCGACGTTTGCGCCGAAGATGAGGGCGCGGTGTCCTTCGATATTCCGGAGGAAACGCAGTATCTGTACTTCGTCGTGCTGGGCGCGCCGGAAAGCTATCAGGTGCACGTTTGGGACAGCGATGAAGCGACAGATGCGCAGATGCCGTTTGAGATTCGGGTGGAATGGAGAAAGTGAAAATAGTATAGCATACGAGAACCCGCTGCCCATCCCTGCATTGGGGGTGAACAGCGGGTCTTTTTACGTTATATCCCTTACAGAACCGTCAAATCTTCCTTCTCGCAAGCGGCAATCGCGCCGTCATGTCCGACGACGCACACGCCGCCGTCCTTTGCCATCTGGTCAAGCACGCCGCACCACTTGAGCAGCGCGTCCTTGGTGGTGGAGAGCATTTCCGCGCGCTCACGGCAGAGATCCTCCGGCGTGATGCCGCACAGCAGGTTTTCGTCGCTGACAAGAATCTGATTCTCCGAACCCAGCGGCGGTTCGCTTTCACCGACGGTGGAAATGATGTACTTGTCAATCCGTTCGTCGCCCGCCACGAAGTCACGCAGACCCTTCGACATGCTGCGGTTGATGCCCAGCGTACGCGCCGGGGAGGGGTCGCGGTAGGAGTAAGTGACCATGCGCCCCGTCTCGCTGGTGTTCAGCCCTGCGCCGTATGCGCCGCCCTGCACGCGGACTTCGTTCCACAGGTAGCTTAGGGACAGGATGTTGCTCATCACGCGCGCAATACCGCTGTACACCTTGCCCGCACGGCGGTAATCATAGCCCAGCGACGCAAAGCTGATCTGCGACGGGATGCGGTAGGCGCACTTGGCAGGCAGGTCGCTGACATACGGCGCGGCATCCGGGATGGGCGTGCCGACCGGGTAGGCGGAGAGAATCGCGGCGGGGTCAAGCGCCTTATTCGTGGACAGGCTGAACGTGACGCGGGACTGCACCGCGCTGTCCTTGCTGAACCGCTCGCAGAGGGCAAGGAAATCCGCGTACTGCGCATCGAAATTCTCCGCCAGCGCCTTCTGCACCATGCAGGCACTCAGACCGTTCAAGGCTTCCCGCGCTGCCGAGGCCGCGCTCATCGTCGCCGATGCGGCGTACATTGCCATCCTGTGGCCGTCGCTGATGACCTTTTGCTTCGCCATCTCGCTCAACTGGAGAATCAGCGTCTGCACACGCGCCCTGTCGTCAAAGCACGTTTCGGTCAGAATTTCCCGCACGAGCGCGGCTGCCTTGTCCACGTTCGCATCCAGCACGGAGCAGCTCACGTCCAGCACGGGCGTCGCCATTTCCGCACAGCGGGACATGACGCGCAGCTGGAACGTCAGCTTGCCGATATCGCGCTTGATGGCTTGGAAGAGGGACAGCGAATCGTGACGCTTCGTCGGCAGCTTGCCCAGCAGTTCGGGCAGTATCGACAGGCGCTTGAGTTCATCCAGGGTGAAATCGGTCAAGGAGATATACCAGTGCATGATGGTAATGCCGTTCATGGGCCAATCATGCGTGATGACCTTCGCCGCGCCGCACTGCGCTTCCGCCGCGGGAATCAGCAGCGGGTCTGCGCTGATTTCGCTCAAGGACAGCACGGGCAGCGTTGCCAGCTGCTCGGCGGTGTCGGGGGTCTGCTGCCACGCGGTCAGCTTCTCGTTCTGCACGCGCAGCGCTTCCTTGTCCGCGTCCGTCCACGATGCCTGAATCGCCTGCAGGCGCTCCGTTTCCTCCGCGCGGAGTTCGTCGCCCTGCGTGTGGGACGGCACGGTGCGGATGATGCTCATCGTGCTTTCATCCAGCAGAAGTTCTGCCATCAGGCGGTCAAAGCCGTCGCCCGCCGCCATTTCCCGCAGCTTTTGATAACGTTCCTCGGACAGGAGCGGCTGCATCGGGTCGCCGCCGTAAAGCCACGCATCAAGCGCATGGATGCAGCGGAGCAGCCCCGACGGTTCGCCCGGCTGGCGGGCAGAAAACTCGCTGCTGTTGATGGAGGCAGTCAGCGCGTCCTTGTCCAGCCCGGTTTTAACCAGCTGCTGCACGGTGTCGCGGATCATCTGACGCAGTTCCTGCTCACTGCCATCGGCAATGTTGCGCAGGGTCAGCATCATGTACGGCTGCGCCATCGCGTTGTCCAGAGACATGCCTACATCCTGACACTTGCCCGTCGCCAGCAGCGCCTTCTTCAGCGGCGCGTCGTTGCTGCCCGTCAGCACATCAAAGAGGATTTCCGTCGCCGTGACGCGCACCGTATCCGACCACGGTGCAACAATCTTCGCCAGCGTCAGCATGGTCTTGTCGGCAGTATCCTCCTCGGCGCCGATTTCATACGCCTGTTCCGCTTCGGCGGCGAAGGGCTTCTGCATGGGAATTTCGTGCTTCTCGTCCAGGCGGTCAAAGCGGCTCAGGTACTCCTCCGCCAGCGTCAGCACCTTGTCCAGCGGAATCGCGCCATCAAGGAAAATACGCGCGTTCGACGGATGATAATAGCGGCGGTACATGCGCAGGAACTGCTCATAGGTCAAGTCGGGAATATGCTTCGGATCGCCGCCGGAATTCCAGCCGTAGCAGTTGTCCGGGAAGAGGACATCCAGCGTCTTCTGGTAAATCTGCTCATCCACATCGCTCATAGCGCCCTTCATCTCGTTGAACACAACGCCCTTGTACAGCGGCGCGCCGTTTTCGTCCAGCTCGATGTGCCAGCCTTCCTGATAGAAGATGTTCGGGTCTTGCAGGATGCGCGGCGCGAACACAGCATCCAGATACACTTCCGCCAAGTTCAGGAAGTCCTGCTCGTTGCGGCTGGAGACGGGGTAAATCGTCTTGTCAGGGAAAGTCATCGCGTTCAGGAACGTCGCCATGCTGCTCTTCATCAGCTCGACGAACGGTTCACGGACGGGATACTTGGCGCTGCCGCAGAGTACAGAATGTTCCAGAATGTGGAATACACCGGTCGAATCCTCCGGCAGGGTCTTAAACGCGACGCAGAACGTCTTGTTCACCTCGCCGTTATCCACCCAAACCAGCTGTGCGCCGGTCTTTTCGTGGTGCATTTCCACCATCTTTCCGTGCAGCTCTTCGCTTTCGCGCACGCAGTCAACGCAAAAGCCGTGACGCGCCGCAGTTTCGTTCAGATTCATCATGGGGAACTCCTTTCCCTGTGACCCCAAGCGGGTCATTCATTTCCTTTATCATAGCACAACGGGCAGTTGAGTACAAGCGCGAATTGGATGATATTTATCAAACGGTTATCGAATGCGCAGAAGTTCCGAAACATCCTTGCGCTTGGGGGCGGCAGGAGATTCCGCAGGCACGCCAATCGGAATCAGCGCCGACACGCTCTCCGTTTCCGGCAGATTCAGCACGGTCTTGACCTTCGCTTCATCATAAATGCCGAGGATGACTGTGCCAAGCCCCGCATCATGCGCGGCGACGCAGAAGGCTTCCGCCGCCAGCCCCGCATCGAAGGACTGCCAGTGCGTCCCTTTGCTGGTGCTAAACGAGCCGTCGCGTTCGTAGCCGCTGCGGTCGTTCACGGTCGTGAGGACAACCAGCGCGGGCGCGCCGTGCAGGGTATCGATGTTCTTTTGAAAGCCCATCGTGCATTCGTCCGCTACGCGGTCAATTTCCTCGCGCTTGGTCAGCAGGGTGTAGCGGGTGGTCTGGGAATTCTTCCAGCTGGGCGCATACGCGGCAACGGCGACGATAGCGCGGATGGTGTCGGGCGACACGGGCGTTGGCTGGAACTTGCGAATGGAACGGCGGGCGGTAAGAGCGTTGCTCATGAGGGGTGTCCTCCTTATCAGCACATAAATGGATTTTGTGGATTTCGAGACGTGATTTATCGGGTTTTGTGATGCTTCCATGCTGATTATACGATTTCCAGATAAGAATGCGCCAAGATGCGCCGCGAATTTTTCATTCTGGCTAACG
>OHKI01000901.1_pt1 | contig 11299 bp, 9 predicted proteins | sample 1568771 | NCBI WGS metagenome assembly OHKI01 (sample SAMEA3879540, study PRJEB24766) | human gut metagenome | biome: human-associated habitat; feature: feces | place: USA | collected 1985/1987 | reverse complement strand
TAGCGAGACTGAGAGGTTGTACTTTGCAGCAGCCTTTTTATTTTACACTACGATTATATAATATATAAAATCAGTCAATAGTCGTCTTGGTTCGTCCAACGCCCAGCACGGCGGTGGAGATCTTTTTCCAGCTGTTGCAGCCGCAGACGCCGTCGACGCGCAGGCTGGTGCGCCGCTGGTAGCCCTTGAGAGCTTCTTCCGTCCGGCTGCCGAAGATGCCGTCGATGCGGTTCCCGGTCTGGTAGCCCAGCGTCGAGAGGGCGTCCTGGAGGATCATGACGTAGCAGCCCCGGCTGCCCCGGCGGAGGGTGGGGTAGCCTGCCGTGGTGCCTCTGCAGGCGGGTGTGCCGTAGCGCCGGTCGAAGTGGACCCATGTGGGGGTCTGGCTCAGCGGCTCGACATAGCCCCACGCCCCGGTGGAGCGGGCAGCGTTGTAGATGGCGGTGCGCTGGGTCTGGCTGAGACTCTGCCCCACGTCGAAGGCCACGCCGGCATAGTGTTGGCTGCGGGTGCCGTGGCCGCCCTCCCAGATGCGGCGGAAGGCGTATCCCACCGGGATGCCCCTGCCGTATTTGCGGCGGGTCAGGTTCCACGCTTCCATGGCGGCAATGGTGGTCCACAGGGTAGGGCTGGACGATTTTCCCCGGAACTCCCGCAGCCGCAGGGTGGTCAGGGTGCTGTAAGGCATGGGGTCGTTCTCGTTCAGGTTTGCGTAGGTGTACACCTTGTTTTCGTAGGCGTCATAGATCAAAAGGCGTGCCATCCCTCATTCCTCCTTCTCGCAGCCGCAGGGGTCGGTGCACTGGGCTTGCAAAGCGTGCCATGTTTCCCGGTACACGATGCCGTTTACCGGGTGCAGCCCCGCCTGCTGCTGGACAGCCCGCACGGCGGCAGCGTCTGCCGCGCCAAAGCGGTTGTTGTCGGCCACATAGTCCTCGCCGCAGGAAAGCTGTGCCCGGCGGTTGAGCCAGCGCTCCACCTGTCCCACCTCCTGCCCGGCGCTGCCCTCGGCGATGGCACGCCCCGGGTAAGCAGTGCTGGGCGGGGTATCCCGGTCGGGGTTCGGGGCGTGAGCGGCCAGCTGCAAACTCAGCGCTTCCACCGCCGTCCATGTGTCGGCATCGGCAATGCCGGTCTGCTCCAGCCCTAATAGCTGCTGAGCGCTGCGGGTGGCGGTGGCAGTTTCCTCGGTATAACGGTCAGCAAGGGGCGGGGCTTCCACACTGGAAAAATAATAGGCGATGCGCTGCAAAAGCAAGTTGTAGTACAATACGGTCTCACCACTGCTGCCCACCGTCAGCGGGGTGCCGGGGTAGGGCATACGCTTTAAGGTGACCACCGGGCCGGAGGAGCGCAGCTGGCTGGCGCGGCCATAGAGAGAGTTCCATGTGGTGCGCCCCACCACGCCGTCCACGGTAAGCCCTGCAAACCGCTGGTACGCCCGCACCGCCCGCTCGGTATCCGCGCCAAACTTTCCGTCAATGCTTACCGGCGGGATGCTGCTTTCGTAGGCGCTCATGAGGTAGAGGTAAAATTGCAGTTCCCGCACCGCTGTGCCGGCAGAGCCGGTGCGCAGCACGCCCGGGTACTCGCCGGGGCGCAGGGAAGAGGAGAGCAGCCGGTTGGCGATATCGTTGTACACCTCGTACAGCTTTTGCCATGTGGTTTGCCCCACCACGCCGTCTACCGTCAGCCCGAAGTAGCGCTGGAACCGCCGCACAGCCGATGCCGTGCCCGCGCCGAATTTTCCGTCCACGGTCACGCTTTCAAGGCTTGTGTATACCGTGCGGGCGATCTTCAGCCAGAACTGCACCAGCCGCACATTCTGCCCGGCAGACCCCTCCCGCAGCGGCGTGCCGGGGTAGGCGTTGGGGGTGCCGTTGTCGGACTGGATGCTCAAAAACTCGTCGTACAGCTCCTTCCAAGTGGTCTGCCCCACTATGCCGTCTACGGTAAGGCCGTATTTGCGCTGGAAAGCACGCACAGCATTGGCGGTGGCAGTGCCGTATACGCCGTCTACCTTTACGGCGGGGATGGCGCTGTCGTACTGCGCCAGCGTGTTCAGCCAGAACTGTACCTGCTCCACCGCGCTGCCGGAAGCACCGGTGCTCAGCACCGTACCGTTCCATGTGCCGTTGGACAGGGTGCCGGTGGAAGTCTCGCCCTCGCTGGTCAGCTCGGCGAGATCTTTTACCGATACATAGATATAGCTGATCTTGTACCATGTCTGCCGCCCCACTACGCCGTCGGCGGTCAGGTTGAACTGCTTCTGGAACGCCCGCACCGTGGCGGCCATCCGGCTGCCGAATACGCCGTCTACCGTCAGCTTTCCAAGGAAGGGATAGTCCTTGGTAATGCGGTTCAGCTGCCGTTGCAGGGTGAACACCGCCGCGCCGCGGCTGCCCTGCCGCAGTGGTGTGCCGGGGTAGCTTTGCGGGATGGAGCGGATATTTTTGGTGCGCACGATCTCGATGCTGCTGCCGTAGTAGTAGCGCAAGATCTGCAAAGCGCTGCGTCCGTTGTTGGCAAGCGTCACCGTACCCCACTGCTTAAGCCCCGGGCAGGTGACCGACTTGCCGTCGCAGTACTCGGAATAATAGGGGTTCACCGTACCGCTTTTGCGCAGATAGGTGTTGAAGATATCGTCCGTGATGCGCACCATCACCTCGAACACCGTGCGCCCATGGACGTAGTACTGGTCGTAGCTGGTGGAGTTGGTGATGTTGAAGGTGTAGCCCTTGCTGGGGTACCACTCGGTGTAGATGCGGTTCAGCGCCAGCGAGATCTGGCAGTGGATGTTTGCCCGCAGTGCCTGCTCCGGCCACGGGGAACACCATAAACCAACGGACGAAATAAATGCTGCATCGTGTATTTTGCAGCGTATAAAAAGCGGCTGCTGCACAAAATGCTGTGCAGCAGCCGCTTTTTTGGGAGCTGATGAAACGCTTACGCTTCCGTTTCGGGCTCTTCCTCGGGCTTTGCTTCGGAATGCCGCCGACGGAACCAGTCGGCGGGGATGCCGCTCTGGGCAGGGGTAAGATCCGGCGCGGGGTGACCGTCCGGCAGGTGTGCGCCGAAGGCCGGAACAAAAAAGAACTTGCGCACGATGAAGATCAGCGCGATCGCGCCAACGCTGAGCAGATTCTCCACGGCGGAATCGTGCCCCACCACCAGATGGCGTGCAATGGCGTAAAGCAGCACCTCAAGGCTGCTGCCGGGGCTGTGCTTGGCCAGCATCTTGATGAACTCGATGCCGATCACGATATCCAGACTGCGCTCCAGAAAGGTGCGGATCTCTGCTTCGTTGCCGTCGGACAGCAGGCCGGGCATCCAGCGGATGAGCGGCACAACACTGAACAGCAGACCGATCAGCACTAAGCCGGACAACAGTACCTCCAGCAGACTGGAAGCCTGAATGATGCGGTTGCGCAGGGAGGTGCGCCAGTGGCTTTCTACCGGGTGAGAGGGGTGTTCCATAGTAAGACCTTCCTTTCGGCATTCTGCTAAACAGGATTCGACAAACTTCTGGTTAGATTGTAGCAGAATGCGGGCAGGCTGTCAATTCATGGAAAATCAATTCGCCTTGGCGGCAGACTGTGCCGGAACGTACCCGGCCTTCTGGATGCAGGCAATACCGTCGGCGGTGTCCAGCCAGTCGTACAGACGGCGCTCCGGGCTGTCGGCGGCGGCATCCGGGTGGATGACGGCGTAAAAATCGTTGCAAAGGGGGTAGCTACCGTCGGCAAGGGTATCGTTGCTGGGGGTCACACCGTCCACCGCCAGCAGACGCAGCCCGGGTTTGGAGTACATCTGGTCGATGTAATAATACACCGAGAAGCCGATGGCATTGGCGCTGTTGTTGTAATCGGCAATGCTGTCCACCAGCTCGCCCATTTCGGCGGGTGCCAGCTCAGAGGGCGGGGTCATCAGCTCGCCACCCTGAATGAGCAGTTTTTTGAACAGGGTCTGGCTGCCAGAGTCCTCGCCGCGCTGGAAAGCAACGATGGCCTGATCCTTGCCGCCTACGTCTTTCCAGTTGGTGATCTTTCCGGCGTAGATGTCCCGCAGCTGCTGCCGGGTAAGCGCCTGCACGGGGTTGTCCTCGTTGACGATGAACACCAGCGCATCCACCCCAATGGGCTTCTGCTCCAGCTCCACGTTGGCCTCCTGCAGCTCTTCCTTTACATAGTCCGGCGCTTCGTATACCACCAGCATCCGGGTGGTGGTGTCGTACAAGCCAAAGTTTTCCCATGCGTAGGCGGTGGTGCTCACCGTAATGCTGCTGCGGGCTTCCTCCAAGTCCATGCCAGTGGTATCGGCCAGCATCTGCGCCATCAGCGGGATGCAGGCGGTGCTGCCGTCCAGCGGGGGAAAATCTTCCAAGGTCAAAAACGGCGCTGCCTGCTGCACAGTAGAGGAAGCAGCAGAGGATGCAGGCTGCTCTGCGGCAGAGGAAGCCGTGCTGCCGGAGGGCGCATCCGTGCCCTTGCAGGCGGTCAGTACCCCGGCAGCGGAGCAGGCAGCCAGCCCCAGCAGAAAGCTGCGGCGGGAAATTTTAGCGTTTTTCATAAGAAAGCCCTCCTAACTCAATAGCCGTAACTCGGTTCATCGTCCGCAGTGGCAGACGAGAAAATACTCTGGCAGTACAGCCAGTTGCCGCTTGTGTCCATCCAGCCCACATAGAAGCCCCGCTGTGCAGCAAACACATGGTCGGGCAGGGCGTTCAGGCTGTTAGAATAGTACCCGGCGCAGCTGGCAAGCCCCTGTAATACTACCTTGCCGTCTGCGTCCAGCACATCGCATACGTTGCCGTAGGCGCTGCCCACAGCGCTGCGGCTGCCGTAGAACATGGGTCTGCCGTCGGGGTCGGTGGTCAGGTAGTTGACGTAACTGTATTTGCCCTGCAGGGCGGTCAGGTCGCTGACAAGCCCCTGCGGGCCGTACAGCCGGGTGGCGGTGGTCTCGTAGCGGTCGTTGTCCTGCAATTTCAGCCAGACGTAGCCGCTGCCGTAGTTGCTCATCCGTACCCGCTGCTGGTGCTCCACCGGCTCTACGGTGGTGTCGGTCAGCAGCTTTCCGTTGTCCGTGCTGTACACCCGCAGGCTGCCGTCCAGCGCGTAGACGGCTATGGTGTTATCGGTGGTGTTCACATCGTACAGCGGGGTCTTGGTGCCGGTTTCCAGATCATAGAGCTCGTAGCCATGATCCTCGCCGCTGTGCCATGTTACCACATAGCCCGGGAAATATTGGCTGGGCTGCTCGTCAAAGGCGGCAATCAGTCCGCGGTCCTCTGTGGTCATATCCCGCAGTTCGTACCGGCCATCGCCGGTGGAAAAGCTGGCAAGACCGCCCGGGTAGACCTGCAAAAAGCCCGTGTACTGCTCGCCGGTCTGGGTGTTATACAAAATCTGGTCGGTGGTCTCGGCTCCGGTGGCAACGTCCAGCTCCACCCAGTCGCTCAGGGTATCGCTGTTATAGAAAAGGCGGTATGCCGAGGCGGCATCGGCGCGGTAGACAGGGGCGCCGTCCTTTTCCTGCACCACTACCCAGCTGTTCTGTTGGTAATCCGTATCCCAGTCGTAATCGTCCAGCCCTTCCGGGCGGGCGTAGCAGCTGAACACCAGCTTATCCCCGCATACGGTGCAGCTGTATGCACCTTCCGGTACCGGCAGCGCTGCACCGGTGGCAAGGTCGATGACCTGACAGGTGCCGTAGCCGGACTCCGGGACGTAGCCGCCATCGACAAGGCGGCTCTCCTGCAGCACCAGCAGGCCGTTTTGCAGAGTGGCGCTCTGCTCGCCCTCAAAGGACATCACCTCAGTGCCGGTCTTGTCGTACAAGGCGGTGCGGCGCCCGCCCCGGCCGGTGGGGTCGGACCAGCTGCGCAGCCAGTAGTCCGCGATGCCGGTGGCACTATCCTCCACCAGCGAGACGTTCTCGCTGCGGGTAGACTGGTGCAGCGGGGTGCTGCCGCACAGGATGGTGGTGCTGCTCCCGGAACGACCGTCGCAGTACAGCACCCGCAGACGGCCATCGTTCAGCACGGTGGGGTCGTACAGGGGCTTGCCGCTGTCGTCCGTGGGTACCGAAACGGCAGAGCTTGCAGCACCCGGCACGCCGGTGGCGGGCGGCAGCAGGGCGCAGCCGCAGCCTAAAGTAAGGGCAAGGGTAGCGCAGACCGCCCCGCAGCCGATACGCAAGACAACACGCTTCATAAAAAACACTCCTTTGCCAAAAACAGGGAGGAAAATTTTTCCGTTCACTCAGAATACGAAACAGCCGCATTTTTCATTGCAGAACTTGCAGAAAAATGCGGCTAAAAACGGTTACAATTACATTACAGCTGCGCCGGGGCATGGGACGCTTCTGCCTTGTCCATCTGCTCCAGCTGCCGCAGAAAGGCCAGCAAAAAGGGCAGCGAGATGAAAAAAGTAAGCGCATCCGCAATGGGCTGGCAGAGCTCCACACCCACAAGACCCAGCACCCGGGGAAGTACAAGGATCAGCGGGATAAAGCACACGCCCTGTCGGCAACAGGCCAGAAAGGTGGCGCGCCCGGCTTTGCCCACGCTCTGGAAGGTCATGTTTGCCACCACAATGACCGGCTGCAGCAGAATGGCAAGGCACTGATAGTGGAAGGCGGGCAGCGCCACGGCGGTAACATCCGGGTCATCACGGAACAGGCGGATGAGGGCATCGCTGTTGACCCAGCACAGGCTCACCAGCACCACCAGCATACAAAAGGCTGCACCCATGGTAAAAACTGCGGCTTTTTGCACCCGGCGGAATTTGCGTGCACCGTAGTTGAACGCGGCCACCGGCTGCAGGCCCTGCCCAACGCCAATGGCTACCGAGATGATGAACATGAAAATGCGGGAAACGATGCTCATACCGGCCACAGCGGCATCGCCGTAGCTGCGGGCGGCAATGTTCAGCAGCATCCCGCCGATGCTGTTCAGACCCTGACGGCCAAAACTGGGCGCGCCGCCTGCAAGGATCTGCAAAAACTCGCGCGGCTCCCGGGTGACGGCGGAAAGCCGGAACTGGCTGACCGTTTTACCCCGCAGGAACATATACAGCAGAATGCCAAAGCTGATGGTCTGACTGAGGGCGGTGGCGATACCGGCACCGGCAGTGCCCAGCCCAAGCCCGAACATGAACAGCGGGTCCAGCGCAATGTTCAGCAGCCCGCCGGTGACAAGCCCGACCATGGCAAGGTTCGCCTTGCCCTCATACCGCAGGATGTTGTTCATTACCAGACTGGAGATCATCAGCGGTGCGGCAAGTAGGATGGGGCGGGCGTAGGCGCAGGCGTGGGGCAGAATGGTCTCGGTGCTGCCCAGCAGCATCATGAAGTCCGGCAGGGTGGCAAGACCGACCACTGCCAGCACTACGCCAAAGGCCAGCGCTGTAAAAAAACTGGTGGAAGCAAAGCGGGTGGCGGCGTGGGTATCCTGACTGCCCAAGCGGCGGCTGATGATGGTGCCGGAGCCGTGCCCCAGCATAAAGCCCAGCGCCTGAATGATGGCCATCAGGCTGGAAACGACGCCCACCGCACCGGAAGCGCTGGTGGAGATGCGCCCTACAAAAAAGGTATCGGCCAGATTGTAGATGCTGGTGATCAGCATACTTAAAATGGTGGGCGCGGCCAGACTGAGGATCAGCCGGGGGATAGGGGTCTCGGTCATTTTGTGATATTGTACCGCAGTGCGGTCCTGCTGGGTCATGGGCAAATATCCTCCTTCAAAAACGAGAAAGCCGCCCCTTCCAGAGCGGCAGATGGTCCTGATAGAAACAGTATAACGCAGTTGCGGCAAAATGTCGAGAGGGAGAAAAACGGCCCTTTCTCCCCTGCGAAGGGGCGAAAAAGCGGGTGAAAACAGGGTGCTTTCTATATAAAATGCTAAAGAATTGTCGAATTGCTTGTGAAAAATCACGATATGTGGTATTCTTTATAAGAAGGAATTGGAAAAATCTGTGCATTTTATGATTGGGAGGGATTTGTACATGAAATCCGTAGCACAAACTGTGATCGAAGCCGACCGCTTTTATACCATTGCCGCTCACACCGGCAACGTCATTCAGGCAGTGGAAGGCAGCAAGGACGGCGGCACTGTCCGTCTGGGCAAGTACGACCACAAGCCTGAACAGGAGTGGAGCTTTGTCCGCGAGGGCGATGGCGTGTACCGCATCCGCAACCGTGCTTCCGGCAAGCTGCTGGATCTGACCATGACCGGCACTGCCAACGGCACATGGCTGCATCTGTGGGAGGACGTGGGCGGCACGTCCCAGATGTGGAAGGTAGAGCACACCCCGGAGGGTACCGTGCGTCTGCGCTCCTCTTGGGCAGGCGGCAAGTGCGTGGACACTGTGGGCATCGGTGCCGAGGTGGGCGCTGTGCTGCAGATCTGGCAGGAAGTACCCGGCGGTGGCGACCAGCTGTGGGTCATCTCTGAGGTAAAGGATCGTGTAAAGCGTGCTGCTAAGGTCGAGGAAGCACCCGCACCCGCTGCTGAGACTACGGCAGCACCGGCCAAGGAAGCCACTTCTGCCCAGAAGCCCGCAGCCCGCAAGCCCCGCACCACCAAGAAGGTGGAGGAGAAGCCCGCTGCTCCCACCGCAAAGGCTGCAGAGCCGGTCAAGGCAGAAAAGCCCGCCGTGAAGAAGGCCGCTAAGGCAAAGGTTGAGCCTGCTGCCCCCGCCGCAGAGGTGAAGGCTGCGCCCGTTGTGGAAACCAAGGATGAGACTGCTGTCCCTGCAATTAAGGCCGCACCCGCTGCTGCAAAGCCCAAGGCAAAGCGTGCACCCTGCAAAAAGACCGTAAAGAAGTAAAAGATCATAAAACGCAAAAAATCGGACAGACCGCAGTCTGTCCGATTTTTTGCGTTTATAGAAGCTTTTTATGCAGCAGGGGAGACGGCATCATCGCTCTGGGCGGCGGTCTGCACGAACTGCACAATGCTCTCGATGGTCTTGCGCAGCTGCACAAGGCTTTCCACGTCAGAGTCCTGCATCCGGGAGGTGGGAGCGGTCACCACGGTCTGGGCGGCAGTCACCGTGCCGGTCAGCTCTGCATGGATGTGGTGGGCGGGCACGTCCAGCAGGATATGCACCTTGGGGGACAGGGTCTTGAGCAGCCCCTGCTTTTCGATGCCCAGAATCAGCTGCGGCGCATCCTCACCGGCGGCGAGGTTCGGCAGCTGAAGGTAGAGGTAGCCTTCCTTGGCGTTGGCGGGCTGCACGGTATTGAGCTGCTTGAGATCCAGTTGAAAGTCGTTCACCTGCTGCAAGCTGGTGGCAGTGGGGTCTACCCCCAGCAGGGTGGCCAGCTGGTCTTGGGAGATGTAGCTGCCCAGCGACCAGCCCGGCAGCAGCAGGCTTGCCAGCGGATATTCGGCAACAACTGTACTGCGCAGCTTGTTGTACAGCTGTCCGGCATCGTACAGGGTCTCTTCCTCGCTGATGTACATCCGGGTCAGAGGGGCATCGTTGACGGTGCTGGTGCCCGTTGGGTACAGCGCCAGCTGCACCGCCCGGGGGGTGTACTGGCCGGTCAGACTGCCGGTGGTGCCGCCGAACTTGTCCAGCAGGGCGTAAAGAGCAGGGGGCTCGGCCTCGGTGGAGGTGATGGTGTAGTCCAGCGCAAAGCTGGCACCGCTCTGGAATGCCTTGATCTTGCGGCTTACGAAGCTGTACAGCACTGCCGCAGCCACCACGCACACCAAAACCAGACACAGCAGAACGATCAGCGCCGCCCGCAGACCAGTGCGCTTTTTGTAGGAAGATGCCATGGGAAACCTCTCCTTCCGGTAAAACGTATTTGTTTCAGCATAACGGAACTGCCCGCAAATGTCAAGCGCCGCAAACTGCGGACAAAACAAAAAACCTGAAACATTTCTGTTTCAGGTTTCTGGCGGAAAGATGGGGATTCGAACCCCAGAACGCTTTTGACACGTTACACGATTTCCAGTCGTGCGCCTTAGACCAACTCAGCCATCTTTCCACATCTTTTGTTCTGCCTTTGGGCGGGTGCCCTTGGCGCTCCACTATAATACCTGAAAGCAGGCTTTTTGTCAAGGATTTTTTTGAAAAAAATCAGACTTTTTTAAAAGTGACGAAAAAACGCGAGAAAGTATTCTGCCGCATAGATGGAAAGCACAAAAAGCCCTTGACGCACCCTTAAAATGGGTCTATATTGAGGGCAGAGAGCGCTGCGGCGGGTCGTTTTGTGCCGCAGCGGCGGGAAATATAAGGAGGATGCTTTTATGACTTATCCTGAAGTGCTTGCCAATGCCCGTACCTGCATTGGTCAATACTGCAAGGCCTGCCCGGTGTGCAACGGCGTGGCCTGCAAAAACCAGATCCCCGGCCCGGGTGCCAAGGGCGTGGGCGATACCGCGATCCGCAATTATAATAAGTGGGCCGATATCCGGGTGAACATGGATACCCTGTGCCCCGGCGGTACACCGGACACTACGCTGGAGCTGTTCGGCAAAAGCTTCCGCTATCCCTTCTTTGCAGGCCCTGTGGGCGCAGTGAACCTGCACTACTCCGATACCTACACCGACATGACCTATAATGATGTGCTGGTGCGCGCCTGTGCCGAAAACGGCATTGCGGCCTTTACCGGCGACGGCACCAACCCCACCGTGATGGAGATGGCTACCCGCGCCATCGGCGCTGCGGGCGGCTGCGGTGTGCCCACCATCAAGCCGTGGAACATCGACACCATCCGCGAGAAAATGGCACAGGCCAAGGCCAGCGGCTGCTTTGCCGTGGCCATGGATGTGGATGCAGCGGGCCTGCCCTTCCTGAAGAACATGACCCCGCCCGCCGGCAGCAAGAGCGTGGAGGAACTGGCCGAGATCGTGCAGCTGGCGGAGCGCCCCTTCATCGTCAAGGGCGTGATGACCGTCAAGGGCGCTCTCAAATCCCTGGATGCCGGTGCCGATGCCATCCTGGTGTCCAATCACGGCGGCCGGGTGCTGGACGGCTGCCCCGCCACGGCAGAAGTCCTTCCGGAAATCGTAGAAGCCGTAGAAGGCCGGGTGCCGGTCCTGGTAGACGGGGGCATTCGCAGCGGCACAGACATCTTCCGGGCCCTGGCATTGGGTGCCCAGGCCGTGGTCATCGCCCGGCCCTACGTCTGCGCCGTCTACGGCGGCGGCGCAGAGGGTGCCGTAGCCCTGACGGAGAAGCTGAGAAACGAGCTGGCCGACACCATGCAGATGTGCGGTGTCCACAGCCTGGCCGAAATCGACCGGAGCTGCGTAAGGGTGTAAGGCTCTCACAAAATACCT
>OHKI01000896.1_pt1 | contig 11330 bp, 6 predicted proteins | sample 1568771 | NCBI WGS metagenome assembly OHKI01 (sample SAMEA3879540, study PRJEB24766) | human gut metagenome | biome: human-associated habitat; feature: feces | place: USA | collected 1985/1987 | reverse complement strand
CTTGACGGCGGTCATGATGTAACGGCCCTTGTACTGGTAGTGGACGGGCGAACGGTCGTCGGAGATATTGGCGTTGCTCACGGGCTTGGCGGCGAAGAAGTCTTCGCCCTCGCTGGCGTCGGCAGAGGGTGTGTCGGCATAGAGCTGCTGCCAGTCGCAGGGCACTGATGACGACGGCGACGAGGTATCGGGGGTAAAGGGGTTGTAGTGGGGATTGTAGTTGACGCGCGGGGCCTCGACCTGGGGCGCGTGCTGGGTGAAGACTGGGATATCGGGACGGTCTTCGGTATCGAAGTCGATGGACGGCACATCGTTGAAGACGCCTATCGACTCGCGCACAGCGGCAGAGAGAATCTGCCAGATGGCCTGCTCGTTTTCAAACTTTATCTCGGTCTTGGTGGGGTGGATATTGACATCGATATTGGCTGGCTCGATGGTGAAATAGATGAAGTATGGCACCTGTTCGCCCATCGGTATGAGTCGCTCGAAGGCTGCCATCACCGCCTTGTTGAAGTAGGGATGCTTCATGTAGCGCCCGTTGACAAAGAAATACTGCTGGGCGCCTTTCTTCTTGGATGTTTCGGGCTTGCCCACATATCCCTTGATGCTGCAGAGGGTGGTCTCGACCTCTACGGGGATGAGGTCGCTGTCCATCTTGCGTCCGAAGATGTCGGCAATGCGCTGGCGGAGACTTCCGGAGCGCAGGTTGAACATCTCGGTGCCGTTGCTCGAGAGGGTAAAGGCTATGTCGGGATAGACCAATGCGATGCGCTCGAAGGCGGTGACGATGTTAGCGAGCTCGGTGGAATTGGACTTGAGAAACTTGCGGCGTGCGGGTACGTTGTAGAAGAGGTTCTCGATGAGGAAGTTGCTTCCCGACGGGCACGAACATGGTTCCTGACCTGTGAAGCGTGAGCCCGAGATAGACAGATGGGTGCCCAGCTCGTCGGCTTCTTGGCGAGTACGCAGTTCAATCTGTGCCACAGCGGCTATGGAAGCCAACGCCTCACCTCGGAAGCCCATCGTGGTGAGTGCGAAGAGGTCCTGGGCTTGTCGGATTTTGGACGTGGCGTGGCGCTCAAACGACAGTCGGGCGTCGGTCTCGCTCATTCCCTTGCCGTCGTCGATTACCTGAATCGCCGTGCGACCTGCGTCGGTCACGAGCACCTGAATGTGACGGGCACCGGCATCGACTGAGTTTTCGACCAGTTCCTTGATGACGCTGGCGGGACGCTGTATCACCTCGCCGGCGGCTATCTGGTTGGCCACCGAGTCGGGGAGTAATTGGATAATATCGCTCATAATGATGATTTGCTAAAGGAGGAAGATAAAAATGGTAAGAACGAGAAAGAGCATGAGCAGCGGGACGACGATGGCGCCCACCAACCTCATGGCGGCATCGCGCGACTGGCGGCGGCGCTCTGCCAATGCCGAGACGAAGAGCGGTCCGGCTGGCGAGGTCTCTGGCGCGGGAGTGGCGGAGTCGGACTTGGTCGCAAGGTTATCGGCTGAAGGCGCAGCGGAGACGGACTTGGTCGCAGACGCATCGACCGATGGAGCGGTGTCATCTCCTGATGGCGCGGCGGTTACGACCGAGGGCTCGGCATCGGTGGCCGCAGCGGCAAGGGAAGCCTCGTCTGCCGCCGCTTCCACCCTACTCTGTCTGAGACGGCGCACGGCTTCGTTGCGCTCATCTATATAAATATAGGTATGGTGGAAACCTTGCGGCTTGCGGCTATTCAACCAGCCCATCGTGGTCAAGATGTTGGAGAGGGGCCTCCTGACGCTTGCGCACCACGAGTCCTTCGCCGGCTTTCTTACCTCGCCAGTTGAAGATGTCGTCCTTGTCGCGGGGCTTCAGGTCCTCGAGCCACACAAAGACATCGAGGCGCTCCGTGCCGGGCGGGATTTGCGTCATGGGGTACATCGTGCCTTGCGGCTTGCTTGCCCATACCTTCTCCAACTGACGCTCGGGCGAGAGAAACATGCGCAGGGTGTCGGTCTCCATGTAGTTGAGCGCCACAAGCGAACTGTCTTTCTCGTCGGTGTAGTAATACACGGTCCTCACGTTGCCTATGGCCTCGGTCTGGCGTATGCTGCCTGCTTCGAAGTAGGCATTCATCAGTCGCGACGACACCTGGTTGTAGTGCTGCTTGTCTGGCAACTGCTCTACCGAGAATGCCTGGCCGTCTACCTGTGCAAAGCGGATGGTCGAGTCGTTCATGTAGACGCGTATGACTTCGCCGAGCAACTGTCTGCCGCCGTTCCACACCACCGGGTCCTTGTACATGGTCATGCAGGAGTCCTGGCTGTTGAAGACGATAGAGTCGCTGATGGCCTGGACATCGGTGCGATAGACGCTGACGTGGTTGTAGCAGTGTATCTTGCGATAGACAGAGTCGGTATTGATATTGAAAGTGTAGATGCGGATAGAGTCGGAATGGGCGTAGAGCGTGTCGGCACTCTGCGAAAAGTCCTTGAGCAGCGCACGCTTGGTGGCATAGCCTTCGCCGGTCTTCTCGTTGTACTTGAGCTTGTCGCAGACGAGCGAGTTCTTGTTCTTCTTGTCGATGTAGACCACGCGTCCGTAGCCGTAGCTGTCGCCATCCTTGGCGTAGAAGAGGCTGTCGCCCTCGAGCACTTTCTGACAGTCCTCGAGTCGTGAGCGATTGAAGAGCTGGGCTTTGTCGGTCTTGGTGTCATAGTAGGCATCGGTGGTGAGCACCACGCCATCCTTGGTATGTATCGTCGAACCTGGGCCAACGATATGGGCCTGCGACTTGCGGGTATCGTAATAGAGAGTGTCGGTGGCGATGTCGGTGTCTTCGCTGCGCATACGCACATTGTAGTAGAAGACAGCCTCGCGGGTCTCAAGATTGTACTTTCCCCAGTCAGCCACGAGCTTGTCCTTGCCGTCCTCGAGCACACCGCCCTCAAGGAAGTAAGCGTAGTTGTAGAGTCGGTCGTAGTTGAGACTGTCGGTTCTGAGCACCTGCTTGCGGTGGGTCAGCACCACATTGTAGCGTGCCGCCATACGCTGCTCCACGCCGTCGTAGTCGGCATAGCGGGAAGTGAGCGAGAGCGTGTCGCCCTGGCGGAAGCGCACGTTGCCGAAGGCCTTCACCGAGTTGGACTCCTGATAGAAGTAGGCACTGTCGCACCAGAGCTCGGCACCCTGGTGGCGGAAGTGGACACGTCCCTTGGCTATCTGCGCATCGGGGTTCATGCCATAGTGGTCAAACTTGAGTTCATCGGAATGGATGAGATAAATCTTCTCATCCTTGCCTTTGGGCTTGTGCTTCTTCTGCGTCACCACCGACTGCACGCAAAGCGCAAAAAAGCATAGAACTGCAACCAATGCAATTCTATGCCCTGAGAAATATATCTTTACTTGTTTACCTTTCGTCATTTCACCCAACCTTGGTATTCAAAATCACAGTTCTTGTATCTGTCGGCCATCCAAACATACGTATGTTTGATTTTGTCGACCACCCAGTTGTGCAGTTTTTCCTCGCGCATCTTGTTGAGCACGATGTTCTTGAGCAGCTGGTAGTCCTCTGCCAGCGTAGCGCGATGACCGGGGATGCGGCTCTTGAGCTTGATGACGGCGCAGACCTTCTGTCCCTTCGCGTTAATCATCTCAAAGGCTTTTGATACATCGCCCACCTGCATGTTTTCCACCTGCTGTGCCACCTCTGTGGGCAGCGCCTTCATCTGGAAACGTGATGTTCGGCCTTCCTCTGTCTGGCTTGTGGCCATAAGTCCATTGTTGTTGCGGGTATCCTTGTCGTCCGAGATGTAAGAGGCAGCCTCTTCAAATGAGTACTTGCCCTCGCGGATTTCGTCGGCGATAGAGTCAAGGCGCAGACGCGTCTTCTCGACCACCTCCTGGTCTACCTTGGGCTTGCGCAGGATATGGCGCACCTTGATACGGTCGCCTCGCTTGTCGATGAGCTGGATGATATGGAAACCGAACTCAGACTCCACTATCTTGGAAATCTTCTTGGGGTCGGTGAGGTTGAATGCCACATTGGCGAAGGCTGGGTCGAGCATACCACGACCTACATAGTCGAGCTCACCGCCACGACGGGCTGACTCGGGGTCCTCTGAGTAGAGGCGCGCCAGCGTGGCAAACGATGTCTCGCCACGGGTTACGCGGTCGGTGAAGTTGCGCAGCTCCTCCTTGACCTTGTTTACCTCTTCACGGGTAGCCTTGGGCTGGCGGGTGATAATCTGTACCTCAACCTCTACTGGCACGAAGGGCAGACTGTCTACGGGCAGCTTGTCGAAGTACTTGCGCACCTCGCTCGGAGTCGTCGCCACATCCTTTACCAGTTCCTTGCGCATCTTCTCTATACGCTGCTGGTTCTTGAATTCATCACGCATCTGCTGGCGCATTTGGGCTACGGTCTGGTTGCGATACTCTTCGAGCTTCTCTTTAGAGCCCGCCATCGAGATCCAGTAATTTATCTGCTGGTCTATGCTTGTGGTCACTTCGCTCTCAGACACCTCGATAGAGTCTATCTCGGCCTGATGGAGGAAGAGCTTCTGCACTGCCATCTGTTCAGGGATGGCACAGTCGGGGTCTCCTTTCCACTGCATGCCTTCCATCTGTCCCTGCAGGCGCATAGTCTCGACATCCGACTTGAGGATGGGCTCGTCGCCCACCACCCAGATTACTTCGTCGACCACGGCCGACTCGGGCACGTTGGCCACTGTGTCTTTAGCTACCTTGACGGTATCTTTGGGCGCCTGGCCTTTCATGACCCACTGGCCCTTGCCAGCCATCGCGTTGCCGCCGGCTATCAGCGTGAGGGCGGCGGCACCTATACCTATTTTATATATATTCTTCATCTTCTAATGTTTGTTTACCGTGTTTACCACATCCTCGTTGACCGTGAAAGTATACCGCTTACGCAACTCCCCGACCCACTTCTCCTCGAGATACTCCTGATAGTCGGCCACCACGAGGGCGTTCACGTCGGCTGCCTCATTAGGAGCCTTGAGTTTCTTACCATAGACGGCGTCGAAGGGGAAGTCCTTGTTGGGCTTGGCCTCATCGCCGGTCTTGAAGACCAGTCGGTCGACGGTCTTGTTGTCGCCTTTGACGAATATACCTTTCTCTACGCGTATGCGCAGGATGCTGTCATTGTTGAATGTGGTGCGCAGCCGCTCAGCCCATTTGTCAAAGGGCAGCCCCTTCACCGCTTTCTTCACCGCGGCGATGTCTGCCTGGGTACGGGTGTGATAGGCAATGCCTTTGTAGTGAGGCTCAGTCCACTTGTAGCGCTTGCGGTTGGCCTTGAAGTAGTTCTCCTGACCTTCCTTGTCGTTCTGGGCTTTCTCCCATATGGTGCGGTTGCTCATTTCGAAGAGCAGCAGACCGTCGTGATACTCCTGGATGAGGTAGCGCAGCTCGGGCTGCTTGGCCTCGAGTTCCTTCATGCGGGCGGTGAGCACCTCCTCGTGCGACACCTTGCTGCCCTGCTGGCGCGCTATCGAGTCGATGCGCTGGTTGATGATGGCCTCGACCATTCCCCTGCGTTCTACAAACTGCAGGATTGACGCGCGCAGTGTGTCGTATGGCATACACATGCGGCGGTCTTTCATCAGGATGATATGCCAGCCTGCCGGCGACTCAAAGGGACGGCTCATCTGCCCTTTCTCGAGGGCGTAGGCCTGGGTTTCAAACTCTTTGAGCGTCTGTCCGTGCTCTATCCACGGCAGTTCACCACCCTGCTGGGCAGAGCCCTTGTCGTCAGAGAGACGGCGTGCCACGTCGGCAAAGTCGGCTCCCGCCTGCAGCACGCTGTAGATTGAGTCTATGCGCGCCTTGGCTGCAGCCACCTTCTCCGGAGTGGTCTTCTGGCGCAGCATCACGAGGATATGCGCCGGCTTTACCAGTCCGCCGTTGCCATCCACACGCTGCCGGTATTCGGCATAGACGCTCTTGGCCTGGGCCTCCACGTCTTCGGGTGTGACAAACGATGGACGTATCTGCTGGTCACGGTAAGTGGCAAACTCCTTGCGAAACGACTCCATCGTGTCCAGTTTCGCGTCGAGAGCCGCCTCTACCTTCAGCTTGTAGTTGATGAACAAATCGACATACTCCTTCACGCTCTTGCGGTCTATGACGCCCGCATTGTTGTTTTTGTTGTACGAGTACTCAAACTCCGAGCGCAGCACGGGCTTGTTGTTGACCGTCATGATGACGGGGTCGCTCTGAGCATGAACTGGGCTGCCCCACCAGAGTGCGGCAGCCATCAGTAGTATTGTTGTTTGTTTCATCTTGCTCTATACCTTATTATATATATTACTCGTGGCGACTGTAGTTAGGCGCCTCACTGGTGATGGTGATGTCGTGGGGATGACTCTCCAGCACACCAGCATTGGTGATACGGGTAAACTTGGCATTGTGCAGCAGGTCGATGGTGGCAGCTCCGCAGTAGCCCATACCCGAGCGCAGTCCACCAATGAGCTGGTAGATAACCTCCTGTACAGTTCCCTTGTAGGGCACGCGGCCGGCGATGCCTTCGGGCACCAGCTTCTTCACATCGGTAGTGTCGCCCTGGAAGTAGCGGTCCTTAGAGCCGTTCTTCTGCTCCATAGCCTCGAGCGAACCCATACCGCGATAGCTCTTGAACTTACGACCGTTGAAGATGATGGTATCGCCAGGACTTTCCTCGGTACCGGCAACGAGCGAACCTATCATCACCGACGAACCTCCGGCAGCGAGAGCCTTGACAATGTCGCCCGAATAGCGCAGACCGCCATCGGCAATCAGTGGCACGCCAGTACCCTGGAGTGCAGAGTAGACGTCGTAGACAGCGCTCAGCTGGGGCACCCCCACACCGGCTACCACACGGGTAGTACAGATTGAGCCCGGACCAATGCCCACCTTGATGGCGTCGGCGCCATTGTCTACCAGCATCTTGGCTGCGGCACCTGTAGCCACGTTGCCCACCACGATGTCTATACCGGGGAAGGCAGCCTTGACCTCGCGCAGCTTCTCTACCACGCCCAGTGAGTGACCGTGGGCTGTGTCTATCACGATGGCATCGGCACCTGCGCCCACCAGGGCTGCAGCGCGCTCCAACGTGTCCTTGGTGACGCCCACTCCGGCAGCCACACGCAGACGACCCTTGTCGTCCTTGCAGGCCATAGGTTTGTCCTTGGCCTTGGTAATATCCTTATAGGTGATAAGACCCACGAGATGGTTCTCGGCATCTACCACCGGGAGTTTCTCTATCTTGTGTTCCTGCAGTATCTGTGCAGCCGCAGCCAAGTCGGTCTGCTGATGGGTGGTCACCAGATTCTCGCTGGTCATCACCTCGTCGATGGTCTTGTCCAGGCGACGCTCAAAGCGCAGGTCGCGGTTGGTAACGATACCTACCAGATGGTTTTCCTCATCCACTACGGGTATGCCGCCGATGTGGTAGTCGTGCATCATGGCCAGCGCATCCTGCACGGTGCGGCCCTTGCGTATGGTCACGGGGTCGTAGATCATACCGTTCTCAGCACGCTTCACGATTGCCACCTGACGGGCTTGGTCGTCGATGCTCATGTTCTTGTGTATCACACCGATACCTCCCTCGCGGGCAATGGCGATGGCCATCGACGACTCGGTCACGGTGTCCATGGCAGCCGTCACAAAAGGCACATTGAGCTCAATATGGCGCGAAAACATGGTTTTCAACTCTACCGTCTTGGGCAACACTTCTGAATAAGCGGGAATCAAGAGGACGTCGTCGAAAGTGAGACCGTCCATCACTACTTTATCTGCAACAAATGATGACATATGTATTTTTGAAATTTATTGCATGCAAATTTAGCAATAAAAATTCATTCACGAGTGTGTTTTCCCGATTTTCTATCACAATTAATTGTATTTAACGCTGAAAGGGCGACTCCCATCAGGCCCGCCCTGACACCTCCGAGATGCCTCACGACGATTACGACCACGACCGTAGTCTCTATCCAGACCGCGGCGGTTGACGGCAGCAGGGAGCGCACCGAAACTGGCGGGGAGCGGCGAGACAAAGTCAGGGAGCAGCGAGACATTATCAAGGAGCAGCAAGACACCGCAAAGCCGACACCCTCAGATGTCGCCGTGACCATCATCAGACTGATTGCAGACCGCGAAACAGTCATTTCACAGTCTGCAATCGTCATATCCTGCCGCGAAATACTCCTATCGTGCCTCGCATCCATATTATACAGCATCCCGGCAGAGTCTGCGGTCGACGGCGTACCTTTGCCGCAGTCCTCTGCTCGGTGCTTGTCCATCTCCTTGCCCGTCTACGCCCTGCCCGCCGCGGTGGGGTTTACGGCGCTACTTCGCCGTGGGCGCTTTCTTCAGGTCGTCATTATAGATAGAGTGACGCGAGCGCTTGGTCTTGGAGTACTTCATGTCGCCCAGACGATAGCTGACGCCTATGCTGATGCCTTGACGCGAATAGCGTCTGTCCGACTGGCTCTGATAGCCGGGGCCTTGTGTATAAGTGGTACGGGTGAGCCACTTATGAAACGGGTCGGCGGCACGCAGCGACACGATGAGGCGCTTGCTGCGCAGGAACGGCCGCGACAGCGAGAAGTAGTTATACACGAGACCGTCTACCCTATCCTGCAGCGTGATGTCTCTCGACCGCGCCGACAGGATGGCATAGAGCGAGATGTCTGCGGGCAGCCTCCACGACAGGTTGAGGTCTGCGTTGCCGGTCCATCCGTGGTTCTGCAGCTGGCGGCTGGGCGCTCTGAGGTCTATATAGGCGGCTCCCATGCTCAGCGTGAGCCAGAGCTTGGAGGTGAGGTTCCACTTGTAGTAGACATTCACAGCCGTACGCTCCACCTTGCCTACATTGAGATAGGTGGTATAGACGGCACCGGGCGCGGCATAGTGCTTGCCGTTGTCGAAATACTCGCCCCCTTCGCCTATCAGTCTGCTGTAGCTCTCGATACCATTGCTCAGATGGCGGTAACTCAGGCTCAGACTGAGGTTGGTCTTGCGGGTAAACCATCCATAGGTGGCGCCCAGGTTATAGCTGTTTTCTGCGTCCAGGTTGCTGTTGCCCTGCACGATGTTCTGCGGGTTCTGGTTGTTGAAGTAGGGGTTGAGATAGTATATACTGGGGCGTGCCAGCCTCTTGCCGTACTCCAGCCTCAGCGACTGGGCCTTGGCGAGCTTCAGGTTGACCCTCACCGACGGCACCACGTTGGCGTAGTGGCTCGAGTAGTTGCCCTCTGCGCCTATGGGCCCTGCCAGATACTTGATGTTCTGATAGGTATATTCGTAGCGCAGGCCCGGCATCACCGAGACGGTCTTTCCGCGGTAGGTATAGCTGAGATAACCGCCCACGATGTCATTGCGGTTTTTGTAGTGGTTGCTCCGCAGGTCGTTGTGAGCCCACTGCCCCGACATGGCCCTGCTGTCATAGAGGTCGTTCTGGCTCTCGTTGTTGCGCAGGATGTACTTGGCGCCCACTTCCAGCGTGTGCTGCCTGCCCAGCGGTGTGCTATAGTCCAGCTGCAGGGTATGTTCGTTGGTCTTGTTGTCACGGTTGGAGCGGTTGTCATAGAGCTGGAGCTGTTCTATCAGGCTCGCCATGCCGCCACTCACGATGTCGGCATACTGGGTGATATCCTTGCTGTGCGACGGACCGGTACTCAGCTGATACGACAGCGTGGTGACACGCTGGTGGTTGCGCCTTCCGTTGCGCTGGTAGTCCAGATTAAGGGTGCCGTTGAGCATCGAGTTCTTCAGATTGCCATGGCGCAGATACGAGTAGTCTGCCTGACTGTTGCCCTGGCTCCACATGCCGGTACGCTCGTCGCTCATCATGTGCTGTTGGGCACCCATACCCATCAGCGAGAAGGTAATCATCTGCACGCTGTCTATCTCGTAGCTGGCGTTGACCGAGGCAAACTCGGTGTTGTCCTGCGACTTGGTGCTGTTCACGCTCCTGAGTTGGGTGGCGCCACCCGCGCCGTAGCCATTGCGCAGCAGCGACGTCCTGTCCTCAGGCGCCAGTATGCGGTTGTAAGAGAAGTTGGCGTCAAAGGCAAACCGTCCTATCTTGCTCATCGTCATCACGCTGCCGTTGTAGGCCGTCGTACCTGCACTGGCCCCCAGGGTGGTAAGATGGCCCTCATACTGCGAGCGCATCACGATGTTGATAACGCCGCCTATGCCCTCGGCATCATACCGGGCACCCGGCGAGGTGATGACTTCAATGCTCTTGACCATCTCGGCAGGCAGACTGCGCAGCACCTCCTTGGGGTTGCGCGTGACGGCGGTCTTGCGACCGTTCTGCAGGATGAGAAACTTCTTGGTGCCATTCATCTCTATATTGCCGTCGCCGTCTACGCTTATCAGTGGCACCTTGCCCATCATCTCCGAAAGTCGCAGTATCTTGGCGTCGGGGTCCGACGCCACATCGTAGGTCAGCTTGTCCACATCCATCGTCACCAGCGGTTTCTGTGCATCCACCGTTACCTCTTTCAGCATCTTCACATCATCGGCGACATAGACGGCCCCTATGTCCATGACTTCCTGTCCCTCCGTCAGAGCGAAGCGACGGGGCTCTGCCACTCTGCCCACCATGGCTGCGGTGACGGTGTATTGGCCGGGCATGACGGGCACCACCACCTCAAATCGGCCAACGCTATCGGCCAGCACCTTCTTCACGCCGGTGCCCGGCAGCGACTTGTGTGCCACGCATACGGTAGCCATCATCTCAGGCTCGCCGGTCTCCTTGTCCATCACCGTTCCCGTAACCTTGCACATCGGGGCTGTGGCGGGCGTCTGGGCGCCCATCGGCATCGCAAACATGACAGCCAGTACTGTCAGCATCATTGATAGTGGTTTCATAGGCTTATAGTTTTATTACACATTCACAAAGCGTAGCTCCGCAAAACTCCTGGATTAGAAAGGAATATCCAAATGTAAAAAGAAAAAACGATATGGCAATCTTTTTCCTCGTTTTTTTACGTTCCCCGTGCATTTTTTTCATTTCCACGCTGATTATGTGGCCATTTGTGTCGCCGATGACCACTCCGGCAGCCACTTCCACCATCGGGCGACGGCTGCCGACCTGCTCTGCCACCCTCTGCTGCCGTTGCAGAGATGCCGCATGGCTCTGCCCAGACGAGAGGATGACCACAGACTGCGCCGTGTAACCGGCAGAAAAGTTATTGCAAACGATTAGGCTTATGGAAGAGCACCTCGGGGTCTGAGCCGCCAGCGAGCCTCACTCCTTGGCCGACTATATAGGAAGAGCGGCTTGATAGAGAGGCGTTGCCCACCCTTTCAAGCCGCTTGTCGTTGCGCCCGC
>OHKI01000882.1_pt1 | contig 11441 bp, 9 predicted proteins | sample 1568771 | NCBI WGS metagenome assembly OHKI01 (sample SAMEA3879540, study PRJEB24766) | human gut metagenome | biome: human-associated habitat; feature: feces | place: USA | collected 1985/1987 | reverse complement strand
ATAAAGTTTTAATCGATGGTAAGGAAATTAGTTATTTTAATTTGATTGACTTTGGAAGGGATTTTGATATATCAAAGGTTACAGCCGAGAATTGGAAAAGTATTATTTCTACTTGGAAAGTTAATGTAGATGTATTTGCATTTTTCTTAAAAAGATCTCAATTAGTTATGTAAGCAATGAAAGGTAGTATTGAAATAAATAGAGGTGCTAAACCAACAGTCGGTCAAAGCGGTGTAGGTTTTATTGTAGTTCCTGACGATGATACACGCCAGGATTACATTGATACTTGCTACAGGACTATGACTGTAACTATGAATGGTGGTTACGGATATGGTTATATAAGTAATGTAAAGATATTAGAGGAAGCTCTTCAGAAGATAAAGTTCCCGTTGAAATCTACTGAAAGAGGTACAGCGGTTTTTTGGGTAAGGGAAAATTTTACCAATAGACCCATAATCATAGGGGTTATTCCTGCTGGTGATTACACTAACTTATTAAGTGAAGGCCAAGGACACTATGTACAACAAGTAGGCGAGAGGGTCGTAGAAATCTTCGAGGATGCCACTAATGGTGTTCTGAATATAAGCGTGGTAAGCGATACAGAACATCCTGCTAAGATCAGAATTAAGGCATCCTCAGGCAATACTGAAAGTGTATTAGAAGTTGAAAGCGACGGAATGGTTCGTGCTCTAGGAAATCAAGTAGAAGCCATAGCACGCCAAGACTTCAAAATAGCGTTAAAGAATTTAGTTGATGAGGAGTTGATAAGTTTTTCAGGAGACGCTGAAAAAGCGGAATACAAAGATCAGTTCAACACCCAAATTACGCTCAATGAAAAAAATGTAAACCTTTCTACTGAAATTGATGTAAATATAACAGCAAAAGATTCTGTTGTTAATTTGAGTAGTAAGGAGGTAAACATAAAAACAGACGATAAGTTGAATTTAGATTCTGGAAAGGAACCAATGGTTTTAGGCGATACGCTCAAGGGGATATTGAATGACCTATGTTCAGCACTGCAAAAGATGACAGTAATGACTCCAGTTGGACCATCTAGTGTTCCCGTGAATGTTTCAGAATTCGCCACCATTCAGAGTAAATTACAAAACATTTTAAGTAAAAAATCAAATTTAGATTAACGCATATGCCACTAGCTACTCCAGTATTGCAAGCAAATTTGCAAAGAAAAATAAAAAGTATCTTAGACGCTTCTTTTAATGAGAATTCAGATGCTGAAACAATTAAAATGAAATTCGCAAAGGATCTTTCTTCAGCAATAGCAGACGAGATAGACACTTGGATTAAAACCGCTACTATAACGGTCAATCCAGGAATACCAGTTGCTACAGCAGGAAGCCCAGTAGCTCAAACAGGAGCTACTACTGGTCCAGGAACCGCAACTATCATGTAAGCAGTTATTATTTTTGTTAAAAAATAAGATATAATGGATTGGTCTCAAATAGGAAATAAAGCAGCTAACAGCGGTATCACAAATGCAATGAGTATCGTTGAAAGCATAGGTGAGTCAGCATTACACATGTTGGCTCCTGATAACTATGAACACTATATGTGTTCATTAGAGTTGCTTGATTGCGATAAAAAGCAAATAGGATTCATTTCCTTTGTTGTGATGCCTAATAATATCTCTGAGAGTAGAGCTCCTATACAAACTCAAACAAAAACAAAAAGCGGAATCATTACAATGTTTAATGATTCTTTTGCTCCTGTGAATATAACACTTCAAGGTACATTTGGAAGGAGATTCCGTATAGTTACAGGAATGGTAGATCCTGTTTCAAGGGATAGAAGCGGTTGGAAAAACTTTTTCAACGGCAATATGGGAAAAGCTATGTTTGGTTTTGAAACAGCTTATACTGGCGGTTATGGATTAACAAAAATCTTACAACATATAATAGAAAAGTCTAATGAGTTAGATGCTAACGGAAGACCATATATTCTTTTGTATAACAACTATGCTTTTAATACTTCGTATGTTGTAGATGTTGTTAATGCCTCTTTTAACCAGAGCATAGACAACAATAGAATGTGGTTCTATGAGCTTTCACTTAAAGCGGTAGCTCCTGGAGACTCTGTTCAAAGTGTTAAAGCTCGTAATGCGAAGTTACTAAAACAAGTTTCTTCTAATGCTATTGCTCAGGGGTTAAGCAATGTTGTAAAGGATGTGAAACGAAATAACGATTTAAGCTTCATTTGATATGTTTAGCGATATAGTAATGGAATTTGAGAATGTTACGAAATTCAAATTGAGTAAGTATTTCGAGGATTATCGAGATTTTATGCAAGATGATTTTTCGTTTTTATCTGACTACTATGCTGGTCGGACTGAAAGCGTGTCAACTGAAGTAATGGGAAATTTTAACTCCTTACTAACAAGGAGTAGGAATCTTGTTCAAACCTTTAAGAATTATTCTAGTAAGTTATCTAATTGCGGTTTTTGGGAATTACAACAATATTGCCAGAATCTGAATGATACGCTTGAAAGGGTAAGTAAGTTGCCGAAGTACAATCGTGTTGTTGAATCTGTAAGAGGTTATCAACCATATGTACAAGTGAAAGCCGATATCGGAGGAATGAAGACTCCTCAAGACTTGGCTGATGAAATAGATTCATTAGGGGTTACGGAAACTACTCTCTTACTAGATAATGATTTTCAAGAAGATGATTGGGAGATTGATAAGCTATCTTCTATGAAGGCTATGGTTAACAATCAGAGTGACCTAGTAGTTGAAAGTATAATAGAAGCTCCTGTGGGGAATCATGTGTATGGTAAGGATATCAATAAGAAAATAACAATAAAGGATAACGATCTAGATATTAAGCGTTATGAGGATAATGTTGAACAGAAAATCGACACTCTGTTAAAATTAAACAGAGGGGATATTCCTGAAATTCCTACTTTTGGTAAAAATATCTTACAAGGTAAAACAGCGGGAAGCTATAATTACGCTGAATTACTCAAAGATATTCAACAAACTTTTCTTCAGGATGATTTATTTGAATCTGTTTCTGTTAGTTCTGTAGAATTAAAAGATTCTGATTTATATGTAACTTGTAACATTAGAACAAAATACGCTTATTCAACTGTTAAAACATTTGTATTATGATAACAAAGATAACGCCAGTAGAAGAATTAAAACAAATATTCTTAGAGATATTTCTGAACAAAACCGATAAGGTGAGTGACATCTCTGATGATTCTGTTTTGAATGGAATAGCTTATGGTTGCGGAAAATTGACCCAAAGAACGCTTACTAATCAAGCGGTAATTGAAGGACACATTTTCCCCGATAGTGCTTATGGGGAATATCTTGATAATCTTGCGGCAATCAGAGGGGTTGCTCCTCGCTTCGGTGCGGCAGGCAGTACAACTTATGTGAGAGTCACTGCTGATGAAGGTACTTCTTACATTGCAGGAGTTCACAGATTTAGTTCTACTTCAGGAATAAATTTTGACCTTGAAGAAAGTGTCACAGTTGGTATAAATGGATATGCTTATTTGAAAGTAAGAAGCGTTCAAAGGGGGTTGAACACTAATGTTGAACCGCTTTCAATTAACAATGTTCTTCCTGTTCCCAAGGGTCATATATCTGTTGTTAATGAATATGCTGCTACTGGCGGTATGGATTTTGAGAACGATAAACTTTTCAGAGAGCGTATAAAGACAAGCATGAATCAACTTTCAAGAACAACTTTGAGTTATCTTGAGCAAGTTTTCATGAAGATAAATCCTCGTGTTCTGAAACTGTATAAGGGCGGTATGGACACAAATGGAAAATTCATTTTAATTGTCGTGTCAATAAATGGACAGAACTTCACAGAAAATGAGTTTAATGAATTATTATCAAGAAGTCAAGAATATCTTTCCCTTTCAGAACTTTTGAGAAGCGACGAATCATACGCTTTGAAATTAGAGAATGTTAATTGGCTTCCTGTCGATGTAGAGTTCAGAATAGATATAGATCCTGCGTATGATGTAGATGTTGTGAGAAAGAACATTCAAATTCAGATGAATAAATTGTTTGACTACCGCAATTGGAAATATGGAGACAGAGTTGAGTGGGAAACGCTGATGTATGTTGCTAAAAATACCGAGGGAGTAAGATATGTTCCAGATACTCATTTCTTCCCTCAATCTGATATCAATGTACCGAAGTATCGTCTTCCTAGAATCAGGGGGTTTATTATGAGAGACCTTGACGGCAATATCATTGAGGATAACAAGGGGTTATTAGCAGATGTGTTCTATCCTAATGAACCTGACGCTACTTATACAGCTTCTGTATTAACAATTATTTAATGTGGTAAATTATGGCTACAACTCAGGTTCACATAAAAACTATTACAGAAGTAAGTAAGAGCACAGGAGCGTTTTCTATACACAGCTTTTCAGATAGAAACAGTGATGGTTCTACCGCTCCTTCTATTTTCAAATCTCAAGTATTGACAGAAGCGAAAATAATAGACAATGTTGAAGGAAAGGAAGGAGAATTGATGATATCTTCGGATTCTGAATATGTTGGAAAGTTAGAGAATGGAGAATTGATACTTGATGTATCAAACGACGACACTCAACGCTACAGCCGAGGAGGAGAAGATAACGCTTATTTAATATACACTGAATAATGGACAATATTCTAAATAACATAGGGGATATCTTACTAGTTACACTTGCTCCCAAAATAATGGGTAAAGTAAGAATAACAAATTTTGTAGATTCAATAGAGGGGGAAACAGAACAAAGATCGCTTTCAAGGGAGTTTAGAATTTCTCAAGACGGAGTATTCTGGACTGATTGGAAGCCTTTGAATAATGAAAATCTTTACTCTGATGAGTTCGTCACTGATAATTCTTTATACATAGAAGTAAGATACACTAGAACAGGAACAGACGCTACTGGCGTCATTAAGTTCGTCGATATAACATTCAATGGAGTAAGAGAAGAGATTCAATTCGTAGCTCCTACTTTAATGTCTAGTATTTTGAATAGAGCATTAGGTACTAACGAACTTTCTTCATTAGAAATTAACATTTTCAAAAAGCTATATTACAGAGGAATATTGCCTAACTATATTGAGCGAGCTGATAATGATGATTACAGAGAAGATAAAGATTTTGTTGATCTGTTCTTCAGCGTTGCTCGCTTCTTTGCTTTATTTATAATCTTTTTCAGAAGATGGGAAAGGTTTAAGGATGATGAAGACCTACTGAGAGAACAAGTTCGTGGATATGGATTATATTTCAATGAGGGTAAGATAACTCTTGAAGAATTACAATACCTCGCCAGAAATTTGTTTTCTCAAGCTCAACAGCGAGGTACTCAAATGATATTCACTCGTAGGGGAGATATTTTAAGTAATGGAACAGAAGCTCCTATTGATGGTGAATTTATACGCTTAACACAAAACAGGAGCTGTGATGAATTGCTCTATGAAAATGTTCCTAAATGGAAAATGGGTTGGTGTATGAATCAGTCGTCTCCTATGTATAAGGGAACTTCTAGATCATTCAATCTCAATAAAACAAGGGAAAATTCTGAAGATTTTCAGAGTCTTTCTAATTTTGTTTTAAGCAAGAGCGGAAGCGGTAATTACTCTTTAGCATCCTCAGGAAATAAGAGGGTTTTGAAGCTTAATTTTGGAAATGGAAGTGGAAGAGCTGGTTTAGGCAGAGCGTCGAATGAAGAAGTTTCAGACAATCTTTACACAGCAGATTCTCAAATGGATTATGAAATAACATTTGCTTTCAAACTCGCTAATGCTTCAAGCGGTATTAAGGTTGAATTTGGAGTTGAAGGGTTTGATATAAATAAGAACTATCTTAATGATTCTTTCATAACACCAAATGGATTTACTATAACTAATGAGTTTTTGAATCAAGCTGCTAATGTTTGGAAGAGCGGTAAGTGGTATTTCGTCAGAGGAATAATTCATGCTTACGGAAGTAGTAATGTTGAACAAGAAATGACGAATCTTGGATTTGGCACTAATTTATATTTCAACAATCCGTTCTTGAAGTATATTTTACCAAAAATACAAGTGTCTTCAAACACTGCTACAAGTGTAGAAATTTGGGATTATAAGATAAGACCGCTAGTAAGAGGCAAAAATATAATTCCATTGAAAGATGGAAAACTTGATGCTAAGAGTTTAGGTTTTATTCAAGCTCCTGATTTCTTCTACACCTATTTCAGAAATAACAACAAAACTCAATCTCAACAGGATATTACAGATATTATAGAAAAGTATTTATATCCTTTCAATAAAACAGATTTGTTCACAATAACAGGAAATAACTAACAATATGAGTAGATTGAAAATAAGCGATAATCTGTTCTTGGAAGTCGCCGAGCTTAACAGATTAGTAAAGTTTTTGAAAGATGAAGGTTATAAGAGACTGTTCAAAACCTTCATCACAAATTATGGTATAGTTTCTAGCGGAGACAACTCTTACTTTAAGCCCACTGCTAATTCAGCAAACTCCGTTAAGATCAACGCTGGTCTTGCGTTTGATTCTAATCTTGACGCAATAGTAATGAAAGAAGATACGATACTCTCTGTTTCAGACACTGGTACAAAGCGTTGGATCGTCCTTTCTAGGAGCGTATCTTCTCTAGAAGAGGGAACTGTGAGTATAACTGTAGACGGAGTGTTAAGTGGCGTAGATACCAGATTTACAGAGATTCTACGAGGACAACCTAACTTCCCTACAAAGGTTAAGTTTAATTCGCAATTTAATCAGGGGGAATATGAGGTTGTAGAGGTTACTTCTGATTATAACGCTATATTGAGCGGTAGCTTCCGTGCTGAAAGCGGTTTGAAATATAGCGTAGTGGGAACATTCACCCCAGGATTTCAAGTTCCTGACGATCGCAAAGAAATATATGAATACGATTCATATAATCTGAGGATTGTAGATGCTGACGATAAGCCAGTAGTAGGAAGCAATGAATTCATAATAGGTTGCGTTTATTATGAAAACGGAATAATGAATGTTCTTGATGAACGAATCTATTGCATGTTTAATCAACGCTATGAACAAGAAACAGAATATACGGGAGAAAGTCCCATAACAAGTCTGCTTCAGGTTTCAGCGGTAGGTGGTGTAGATTCTCCTAGAGCAAAAGCAGTAGAAATAGAACTCATCCTTGAGCACGGATATAAAGTCAACGCTTACGAATTGAAATCTTCAGAAAACTCAAATGTGTTTCAAATAACACTTGGAGATTGTAACTTCTATGGCGACGGAAATATACCTAATGGTGTATTCAACGGATGGTTACTTATCAATAGAGGAAATATGCGTTACCTTACCATAGATCGCAATGAAGGTAAGTTACTTTTCATAAGTAAATTTGATCCCGAGATTATAGGTGAAAACAACGACTTCATTGTCGTTCCTAACTTCCGTGAGATTGAATACGAGATTACTTGCAAAACTGAGAATGTTGCTAGAAAGAGCGTTCCTTTCTATTTCAGAAACATTATTTCAAATCATCAGTTTAGGTTGAACATTTATTCAATCTTCCCTAAATACGGAGGAGCAGACACAGCTGAGTTTCAGATACGCTATCGCTTCATCGATGATAGCGGTAGCAAATATCCTTTCTACAACCTTTCTGTAGCTCCTTTCACTAATATAAACTCTGAGACTGAGACTCTCGCTAACAGCTCATTCAGCGTAGATATGGTACAGTTACAGCCTCAGGAAGAAAGAAATTACTCATAAAAATAACGCAATATGATATTATATTTAACAGGAGCGAATACTTCGTTAAGAAAATCAAGCGAAGCTCCTCAAACAGATACAGCAAAGAGCTTGGGTGGATATGTAAGTTCCACCCCAGTTCCGAGCGGAGAGTTGAACGCTTTATTTGACTTAATTTCTGCTTATACACTAGAAAAGAAGCCTAGAGAAACAATAGCGGTTGCATTGATAAATAAACTTACACAACCGATAAAAGATGTTACTTTGAAGATTGTAGTAGAGAAAGATAATATTGCTACTTTCAAAGTTGCTGCTGTTGCGTTAAGCGAATCTTTAAGTATGGAGCATATTGCTAATAGATATGCCGAACCCATGGCTGCTGAATTTCACAAGGTAGATTTTCAGCGTGCTTCGGTTGATATTGAAATCCTTAATCCTGCAAGCGTAGGGGAGGAAATAGCGTTAATGCCGTTCGATATTCAGTTTGAAGTAGAAGAGTCGGGGATAGAGGGTACTTGGAATGCCTTCGAAAATGCTTTTAGCAATGATAATAATTACGAGATAAAGCGTTTATCAGAAAAAGTATTCCGAATCGTTAGACGAGACGAGAGTGTGGTTCCTGAACCGATTACTTGTTCTTATGTAACTACTCGAGGATTTAATGCTACTTTTTTAGGTAAATTGAAGAATGGGGTGACTAATGAAGCGGTTCTTTTAGAGGGTGAAAGCGTATTATTGCCTGAAAGCGGTATAGGATTATGGATTCAAAGAGATTTGAAATCATATAAATATCCTTCAAACGAACGACTTATAGAAGACTTCAAAAATCGTGTAGAAAAGCAAGAAATTGAAACAGCAGAGTTGATTATCAGCTATAATCTAGCTGAAAGAAATAACTACAACGAAGATTACAATCAAGCAGATTATTCATAATTAAATACTTTAACAATATGTCAGGATATAGCGATACTCGTCAATTGATTATTGACACTTTAATGGGTCGTCCGGCAGGTACTGAAATTCAACCTGAGGATCACCAAGCGTTTGCCCTTGCTTTGAATGATTATATTCGAAGCGTAGAACTTGTTGCTGGAAGCGGTGTTCCTGTAGCATTTGCTGAACCAAATACAGTTCCTGTTCAACCTAACAATGGACAAGCGGTGTATCTATCTCAGGTTCCTTGCGAATCATCTAAAACTTTTTCAAATTTCATTGGACAAGATGGTAATGCTTTAAGCGTATCATCTGCTAAAAATGAGGTGAAATTAGTTACATTATTATGGAATGGTTCTTATTGGAGTAAGCAAGAGACTAGTATTCCCGTGATAACAGACACAACTAGTGGTTATCTGTTTGCGGGAATAGCTAGACCAACTACCACACCAAATGTTGTTACAGTTCCTTGTTTTTACATTACCCAAAATCCAGGAACATATACTAATTTTTCTAACATTGAAGTTCTCAATGGAGAAACAGCTGTTTTGAAAAAAACTGTAAACGGAGAATGGGAAAAAGAGTCAATATCTATTTCACAGAATCGATTCATAGATTTTACTAAAAGTAATTTCCCTCGTTTACCTTTATATGACTTAATTGTTTACGCTAACATAGAAAATCCAGAAGAAGGATGTGGATATTTTGTTTCCGCATTGTTAAATTATCCAAATCGTTTAGATGTTTACATTGACAAGTATGTAAAAGATTCACCTTCAGAATCTGAACACTTTCAGACTCCTGTGTCAATAAGAAATAATGGCCAACTTTATTCAAAGATTTATGGTAACACGAAAATATCATTAATTGTTGATAAAACAAAGTATGGTAATGGTCCTGATATTAGTTGGGCAACTGGCATGCGTTTAGAATTTTCAGATTACGCTTTTAATAATCAAGAATTTAATTTCTTAGAGAAAGAATCGTTGCTTTGGGAATGCGTTCATTCGATTCCAAATAGCGTAATTTCGAAAATAGAATGGGAACAGCCTTATTCTTCTGTTGATGGTTATGCTTGTTATGTTACTGAGTTTTTTATAAAAAATACATTCTTTTCTTTTAACAAAGAAACAATTAGTTTACCATTAGTTGCTTCTCCTGAAAAGGGTGTTCAATCAATAAAAGTTGACAATGGTTATAGCATAGTTCTTAATCTTAAGACCAAAATCTTGAGCATAAAGAGAACTAGTCAGATTTCAGAAGGAGAAATGATTTTATTTTCTAATCAAATCGGTCTTGGAAAGAAATTTTCTCTTTCTAGTGACGAGCAGATTCAAATCATTTCTATGGTTAAAAATGCTACCATGAGCGATGAGCAATGGAGAAATGTAAAGTCTTTGAGTAATTTATTAGGAGATATAGGTTATTGCATACAACAAGTTCCTAAAAACGCAATGGTGATTAACCAAATAGGTTCGTTTTCTCCTAATGTTCTTAATTTAGAAGATCCTGACATTCTTAGAGAATGTTATATCGCTTATGGTAGAATAACTCCATCGAACCCCATGTGGACAACAGGATTCGTTCCCGTTATTCAAGGTGAAACATACATGTTTCAAACTTCTAGTAGCTATGGTGAAAAGGACGCAATTAAAACTTCTCTGTTTGATTTAGGAAAAAGATATTACGGGGTAACTACAAACGAACTGTATAAGAATAATTATAAGTGGTATGTTAAATTCGTTTCGCCTATTAACGGATACATTAGAACATCCTTCAATAATTCGCAAACTCAACCTATGATCTTAAGGGGGTATGAAGTTTGGGGAGATTACCCAACAGAATATATCCCATATGGCTTTCGACTGAACATTGAAGAAAGCGTTAATGCTTTGAGTAACGAAGTTCAGAATAAGGTAAGCGGAGTGTTAGAAAAATCTAAGAATTTATTCGATCCATCTAATATAGAGGTAGGATACAGATTCAATTATTATCAAGAACCTGTGGAAAATCCAGGATCTTGTTGTTCAGGACTCATACCAGTTGAAGGTGGGGAAATATATACTCTTCACAGAACTGCAACAGGTAGCGAAAGGACGCTATGTTGTTACAATGAGTTAGGAAATGTTGTTAAACCAATTCTGAGCCCAGATGGCACTGAATTAGGTGCTCAAGATACATCTTTGGGTGAAAACTTCACTTTCCTAACGCCAACTGGAGCAAAATTTTTGAGATTTAATATAAATTGGTATCCTACATATGTAGAGGGAAATGAAGACGGGTGGCAACTAGAAAAAGGTGATTCTTTTACTGGTTTTGAACCATATTTTCCACCTCGTATTGTAGTTCCTTATGAAAATCTTCCTAGAGATTTAGAAGGACTCTCTGAAAATTCTTCTAAGTTGATTACTGAAACTACTAGAGTCGCAGGATTGGACGATGCTGAATTCTTTTCTGGAGCATATGCACAATATGGAGTAGGAGAATATACTAGACCGCAAACAGAAGTGTATGATTTTAATAAAGTTTTAGTTAGAGGGATACACATGCAGGGTAATGAATGCGAGTATAGAATTTATTCTTATTCTGGCACTTCTAGTCCCACAAAAGGATATGCCCCAATAGGAATTATCTCTCCTTCAACTCATACTCTTATAGCTCAAGGAACTATAAATAAGAGGGGAGTAGATTATTATGAAGATTACACTATACATTTACATTCATTTGTGACATGTCCGCAAAATAATCAGATAATTATTTATCTAATGTCTAGTCAAAAAATT
>OHKI01000876.1_pt1 | contig 11489 bp, 9 predicted proteins | sample 1568771 | NCBI WGS metagenome assembly OHKI01 (sample SAMEA3879540, study PRJEB24766) | human gut metagenome | biome: human-associated habitat; feature: feces | place: USA | collected 1985/1987 | reverse complement strand
CGATGCATTCGCGGCGCATGGGCTGTCGCCGCACGTGACGAGCGAGGTGACCGACGACTACACCATCATGGCGATGGTGGAGGAGGGCCTAGGTGTGAGTATGCTGTATCGCCGTACCGTCGAAGGCATGCGGGCCGATATTCGCGTACGTCCCATCGTGCATGCCCCCTCGCGCGATGTGGTGGCCGCCTGGCGCAGCTGGGACACCATGCCCATCGCCACGAGGCGCTTTATCGACTATATGAGCTCGCATATTGTCAATTAATGACTGGCGTGGCGTTGAGTGCGGCGTTTAGCGGGCTGTCGCTTTGGCTTTGGTGGCGCGATAGGTGCGTGCCGGGTGGCAGAGTAATACCGCTACGACCATAAAGAACGCCGTGGTGCCCAGGCTGATGGGGTAAACCATCATGATGTTCGCAAAGGTGCGGAAGTGCGGGAACACGCAGAACACCCAGTAGAAGCGAATGCCGCAGACGCAAATCATGGTGATGAGGGCGGGCATGAGCGAGATACCAAAGCCGCGCAGGTAGCCGGACATGTTTTCGTAGAACATGCTAAAGGCGTACGCCGGGAAGATCGAACACACGCGGATATAGCCGATCGAGACGATGTTGGGATCGCTGTTAAAGAGCGACAGGATCTCGCGCCCCAGGCCGACAATAACGATGATCGTGGTGAGTGCAACGATACCGCCTTCGACCAGGCAGACCTTGAGCGTCTTGGTGCAGCGTTCGATCTGGCGGGCACCGTGGTTTTGTCCCACAAAGGTGGTGCAAGCCTGGCTAAAGCTGTTGAGCAGGTTGTAGCATACGTACTCTAGGCTCATGGCGGCGCTCGAGGCTGCCATGACCTCGGTGCCCAGGCTGTTGATGGCAGACTGGATGATGATGTTGGCGACGGCAAAGACGGCGCTTTGGATGCCGGCGGGCAGGCCGATCTTGACGATGCGCTTGAGGGCGACGGGGTCGATAGCCAAGTCGCGTGGGGTGACGCGGACGACGGAGTCGGTCTTGAGCAGGCGGATAAAGAGCGTAGCGGCGCTGACGGTGTAGGCGATGGCGGTGGCGATGGCGACGCCCGCGACGCCCCAGTGAAGTACGGGGACAAAGATGAGGTCCAGGCCAATGTTGAGGACGGTGGACACGGCAAGCGCCTGCAGCGGCATGCGGGTGATGCCGACGGAGCGGAAGATCGCGGCTTCAAAGTTGTAGAGCAAGATTGAGGGCATGCTGAGTAAAAAGACGCGTAGGTAGAGCGAAGCGAGCGGCATGGTTTCGGCGGGAACGTTGAGCGCGGCGAGCATGGGCTCGGCAAAGATCTCGCCCAGAGCGATGACGACAAAGCCCACGAGCGCCATTAAAATCGAGGTATGGACGGCGCGTTTGACCATGTTCTGATCGTTGCGGCCGATAGCGTTGGCGATGACCACGTTGGAGCCAAGCGATATGCCAATAAACAGGTTGAGCATAAGACTGGTAAGCGGAACATTGGAGCCGACCGCCGCCATGGCGAGGGTTCCCTGGTCGCCCGAGAAGTTGCCGATGATGACCGTGGCGATGAGGTTCGACAGCTGCTCCAAGATGCTCGTGGCGGCCACGGGGAAGGCGAACAGGGGAATATTGCGCCACAGCGAGCCGGTGGTCATGTCAATGTGCTTAGATGCGGTGTCAGCCATACGCTCTCAATCTCTAATATGCTCTTTCGTGCTTATTTGCGCAGACGATGATACTCCTAATCGACTAGTCATTGGGGACGTTCTTATAGTCGTTGGGACGTTCTTAAACGACTAGTCGTTGGGGACACTCTTTGGCACCGACCAAAAGGAGTGTCCCTATGTGACGCAAGAGTGTCCCTTTTGACTAGTCATTCAAGAACGTCCCCAATGACTAGGTGTGGAAGGCGTGCGACAATGGTGGGCGTTGTGTTGTTCGCGCTAAGGAGTTGCCATGTTGTTGTGTCCCGTTTGCCATGAGCCGTTGGTGGACGACGAGCGCGGGGCCGCATGCGCGGGCGGACACCGGTTTGACCGCGCGCGCGAGGGCTATCTATATCTACTGCGCTCGTCCAAGAGCGGTGACTCCATGGGCGATCCCAAGTCGCAGGCACGCAGCCGTCGTGACTTTCTGAACCGCGGTTACTATGCGCCGTTGCGCGATGCGATGGTCGAGCTGGTGCGCAAGCAGGTGTCTGGGCGCGCCGCGTCTACGGATGGCCCCATGACGCTGCTCGATATTTGCTGCGGCGAGGGCTATTACACGAGTGCCATGGGCGCGATGCCGGGCGTGGACGCTTACGGCTTTGACCTGGGTAAAGAGATGGTGCGCCTGGCTGCCAAGCGCGGCGATGCGACCTATTTCGTGGCCAACATGAAGGACATCCCCGTGGCCGATAGCGCCTTCGATATGGTGACCGAGCTCTTTGCTCCCTTTAACGAGCGTGAGTTTGCCCGCGTGCTGGCGCCCGAGGGCTCGCTCTACACCGTGGTGCCGGGCGCCCGTCATTTGCTTGGGCTCAAGGAAGTACTCTACGACACGCCGTACCTTAACGATGAGAAGCTGCCGAAGACCATCGAGCTCGAGTTAGTCGGAACGCAGCGGGTATCTGCGAATATTACGCTCCAGACGCAGACCGACATTGAGGCGGTGTTCCAGATGACGCCGTACTACTATCGCACGCGCCCTGCCGACAAAGAGCGCCTGGCAAACCTCGATACCCTTCAGACCGACATCGACTTCATCATCGCCGAGTACCGTCACAGCTAACAACCTGCCAAAAAGGGACAGGTTTGTTTTGGTAGGTTTTATCTGGGCAAACGTAAAGGGCCGACCGCGGAGATGAACTGCGTCCCAAATCTTGGACGCCCTAAATAGCGACTAGGCCGCGAGGGCCTGATTCCGGAACTCCTCCGGGGTCAGGCCCTTCAATCTTACCTGCCTCCGGCTCGTATTCCAGTGGACTATGTATTCCTCCAGGTCGCGTTTGAAATCCCCGAACGTCTTCCACTCGCGGCCCCTGTAGAACTCGTCCTTGACGTGGCCGAAGAGCTGCTCGGTGGCGGCATTGTCGATGCAGTTCGCCTTCCTGGACATGCTCTGGACGATGCCGGCGGCCTCGAGCCTGGATGTGTATGATGCGTGCTGGTACTGCCAGCCCCGGTCCGAGTGCATGGCCGGGGCGGCGCCCTCGGGGATCTTGGGCAGCAGCTCGTCGAGCATCCTCGCCTGCTGGGCCATGTCGGGCGTGGTCGATATGTCGCTCGCCACAATCTCCTTAGTGCAGAAGTCCAGCGTCGGGGCCCAGTAGGCCTTGCCGCCCGCCACCTTGAACTCGGTGACGTCCGTCCCCAGCTTCTGCCACGGGGCCCCGGCGTCGAAATCCCTCGCGATCACGTTCTCGAACGTTCTGCCGACGACGCCCCTGTACGAGTTGTACCTGTGGTAGGCCGTCTCGCGTCTGATACCGCAACGAATCCCCATCTCGCGCATCATCTTGAGCACGGTCTTGTCGGCTATCACGGCCCCCTCTTCCGCCCTGAGGCACATCGCTATCTGCCGGTGCCCGCAGCCGTTGGCGGTGCGCGAGAAGATCTCGGCGGCCGCCTCCCGGAGCTCGGGGCGCGTGGGCCTCGGCGGGTGCGCGAGGGCGTAGTAGTAGGTCGACCTCTTGAGCTCGGCGCATGCGAGCAGGTGCCCGAGTGCGTGCCCCTCGGCGCGCAGGGCCGCGACCGCTTCGGCCTTCGCCCTGGTCAGAGCCCGTCCCTCTCGACCAGGGCGCGTAATTTTTTTAGGTAGGCCACCTCGGCCTCGAGCCTACGGCACCGCTCCTCGAGCTCCTCCTCGCGGGTCCGCGGCCTCGCCTTGGAACCGCTCGGCCGGCCCTTGGGCCTCGGGCGCAGGGCCTCCGCGCCGCCCTCGCGGTATAGCGCGCACCACTTCTTGAGCGGCGACATCGACATTATGCCGAACGCCGCCATCGCCTCGGCCTTCGTCATGCCGCCGTCGACCACGGCGGAGGCTGCGGCGACCTTCTGCTCGTATGTGTACCTGGCCTGCTTGCCGTCCATGGATAGCAGCACCTCGCTTCCGAACGACCGGTATACGCAGAGCCATTGTCTCACGGTTCCGCGCGGGACCGACAGCGCCTTCGCCGCAGACTTGTAGCCGTGGCCTCGCTCGAAGAGCCCGATCGCCGCCTTCCTGACCTCGATGTCGTGCTTCACCCTCAAGTCGACTCGCATAAAAAGCCTCCCATTTCTCGTGTCCAAGAAATGGGAGGCAGTTCATTTTACAAGCGGGGCGTCTTTTGATTTTATCGTTCTCGAACTTTTCAATAACTCAATAGAGATACTTAGGCGTTGACTATACTTTCTTTTATTCTCAATCAAGTTGGAAAGGAGGTTCCTTGATTCCCAAATACGAGGCGATAGCTGCAGATATTCGTCGAAGTATCGAGGATGGCGCTCTTAAACCGGGCGACAAGCTTCCCACCGTCGTTGAGTTCTGCGAGCTCTATAGCGTTTCCAAAATCACCGTCAAACGAGCTATTGAACAAATCACCGAGGAAGGTCTTATTACCAGCCGACGCGGATCGGGTACCTACGTTAAGGACACGGCGGGGCTTCCCGGCCAGGCGTTTTTCCAGGGCAAAAACGACCGTGCCCAGGGTTTTTCGTATGAGCACCGCGGGGAGAAGGTGACCTCGGTGGTCTACGATTTCTCGATCGTTAATCCACCAGCGGACATCGCAGCCCAGCTGGGAATTGCCGAGGATGACTTTGCCTATCACGTCGTGCGCGTGCGTCAGGCCGATGAGAAGCCCATCGTTATCGAGTACACCTACATGCCCCTCGAGCTGATTCCGGGGCTGAAAAAGAAGGACCTGTACGGATCGCTCTACCGCTTCATCCGAGAGCAATGCGGGCTGAAGATTTCGAGCTTTCACCGTACCATTCGCGCCGTGGCAGCAACCGAGGAAGAAGCCGAGCGTCTGGACACCAAACCTGGCTCTCCCCTGCTCGAGCTCACCCAGATTGGCTTTTTGGATAGCGGCGCCGCCTTTGAGTATTCGGTCTCGCGCAACGTTGGCGACCGCTTTGAGTTGCACAATGTAACGTTGGCGTAGGTTTTCGTAGTCATGCGGGCGCTCGTTTTGAGCAGTTTTACGCGGCGCCCACGCAGCACAATGGGAGTATGAACATGTCCGATTTGATTAAACTGACGCCGATCTTCCACGAGAAGATCTGGGGCGGCCGCCAGCTGGAGACCGTGTTTGGCTACGACATTCCCGAGGGTCCCATCGGTGAGTGCTGGGCCATCTCGGCACACCCCAACGGCGACTGCCAGATCGCTGAGGGCCCGTATGCCGGTCACACGCTGTCATGGCTGTGGGCCGAGCACCGCGAGCTCTTTGGCAACTGCGAGGGCAAGGAGTTCCCGCTGCTCATTAAGATTCTGGACGCCAAGGACGACCTTTCGATCCAGATTCATCCCAACGACGAGTACGCCGCCGAGCACGAGAACGGCAGCCTGGGTAAAACCGAGTGCTGGTACGTGCTGGATTGCGAGCCCGGCGCCACGATCATCGTCGGCCAGCGTGCTAAAGACCGCACCGAGGCCGCACAGATGATCAAGGACGGCCGCTGGGACGACATGCTCAACGTAGTACCGATCCACAAGGGCGACTTTTTCCAGATTGATTCCGGCACTGTGCACGCCATCAAGACCGGCACGCTCATTTTGGAGACGCAGCAGTCGAGCGACGTGACGTATCGCCTGTACGACTACGACCGTCCCGGCACCGACGGCAAGCTGCGCCCCCTGCACATTGAGCAGAGCCTCGACTGCATCGACTTTGGTGCTCAGGCTCCGACCGACGGCACGGTGACCGCGCCCGAGGTCGACGGCGTGACCGAGCTCGAGTCCAACCCCTGCTACACCGTCGATCGCGTACGCGTCGACGGCAGCAAGACCCTCGACCAGCGCTGGCCCTTCATGTGCCTGTCGATCATCGACGGCGAAGGCACCATCTGCGGCGACCCCGTCCACAAGGGCAGCCACCTGCTGGCACCGAGCACCGTGGACAAGATTGAACTCGAAGGCAAGATGGAGCTGATCATCTCGCACCTCTAGACCGTAACAACAACCCAAAACGCAACAAGGGGCTCCCCCGTTCACCAACGGGGGAGCCCCTTGTCCATATATATCAGCCCACCCGGCTCTCCAGACCAAAAAGCGAACGAGCAGAGCGACGATTGCGCAGCAACGTTAACTAAGGACCTGGGCGGGCGTATGGGGCAACATCGATCGCGAGTTCCGCACGCAAAGGAGGCCACTTAATGTGGCCTCCGTCTTGCGCAGGACTGCCCGAGCAGGCGATGTTGCCCCATACGCCCGCCCAGGTCCGCCGGGATCAAGACAGCTTGACGATCGGTGCAAAACCTTTCATAAGCTTTTTGGTCTGGCCGGTCTTTTCGAATTGAACCTCGATCATGTCTCCAGCGACCGAGATCACGGTACCCGTGCCAAAGGTCTTGTGGCTCACGGTATCGCCCGCGGCAAAGTCCTGCGATGCGCTCGCGCGGTCGACCTTGCGCTCCACCGTCGGGGACACCTTGGACGAGGGCTTTTTGGCTCGCGGCGCGCCCGAGCCAAAGGTCGAGGCAACGCGACCGGCATCGGGCGAAACCCCACGATGGCGCTCGGTCCCGTAGCTGCTGCCGCCAAAGAAATCGTCAAAGCTCGATCCGCCGCGCGAACCGGAACCGCCGGTCGAGCGCGTGCGCGAGCCAAACACCTTGCCACCATACATGTCCGAGCCCATGCCCGAGCCAAAGGTACCGTGACGGTCGCCGCGCTTCTCCCAGCCCGTGCCCTCAAAACCGGCAGAGCCGATACCGCTAAACTCGATATCCTCAAACGGAATCTCGTTAAGGAAGCGCGAACGCGGGTTAGCCGAGGTCGAGCCGTAGGTACGGCGCGTCGCCGCATATGTTAGGAACAGACGCTTGCGGGCGCGCGTGATGGCGACGTATGCCAAGCGACGCTCTTCCTCGAGCTTGCCCGGATCGTCGCTGCCGCCAAAGTCGTGCACGTGCGGGAAGATGCCCTCCTCCATGCCGGCAACGAAGACCGCAGGGAACTCCAGGCCCTTGGCGGAGTGGATAGTCATCATGGTAATGGCATGCGTCTCGCCGGCAAGAGAATCCAGGTCGGAACGCAGGGCCAGCCACTCCATGAGGGCGGGCAGCGCCTTGCAGGTAAGCGGGCCATAGGTGCGCTCAATCTCGTCGGCATGCACGGCACCCGCGGGCAGCTCCGTCGGCGCGGCATAGGCATTGCCCGCGATGGCGGCAGCCAGAGCATCCTGCGGAGAGAGCGCCGGAGCCACCAGACTGTCGAGCGGATTGGAGCCAGCGGCGTCACGGGCGCCGACCAATGCCTCAAACGAAGACGCAGGCGCAGACGGTCCTGGCTCCGGTGCGGGCGCGCTCACCACGACGGGCTCGGGCTCAGCGCCAGCGGGCACATCGGCAACGCCAGCCGCACGCAGCTCTTCCAAGCTCTCGAGCGTACCCTCGATATCCTCGTGCGTCTCCTCAAATTCGGCTGCAACGCCCAAGAATTCCTGGATGTTCTCGGCGCGGCTCTCAGACTCCATGGTGCCCTCGGCGCGGAACGCCTGCAGCAGGCCCGTTTTGTCGACAATCATCTCGACGACGTCCTTGAGCTCGCCGTCCATGCGACGGCCCTCGCGCACCAGCGCCACAAAACTCGACAGGCCGTTACGCACCTTGGCGCTAAACATGCCCGTCTCGGCCGTCGCGATCTCGCAGGCCTGGAAGAACGAGCAGCGGTTATCGCGCGCCAGCTGCTCAATCTTTTGGATCGAGGTGGAGCCGATACCGCGTCGCGGCGTATTGATGACACGCTTGACGCTCATCTCATCTGCCGGGTTCACAATCATCTTGAGGTAGGCCATGACGTCGCGGATCTCGGCGCGGTCGAAGAATCGCGTGCCGCCCACGATCTTGTAGGGTACGCCCGCGCGCAGGAACATATCTTCGAGAATACGCGACTGGGCGTTGGTGCGGTAGAACACGGCGATGTCGTCGTAGCTTGTGCCCTTGGAGTGCAGCTTTTCGATCTCGCCGGCAATCCAGCGGCCCTCATCGCGCTCATCGCTCGCCTGGAAGGCCTGGATCTTCTCGCCGTCGCCCTCTGCCGTGAACAGGCGCTTGTCCTTGCGCTGCGAGTTGTGGCGCACCACGGCGTTGGCGGCGCTCAGGATGTGACCCGTGGAGCGGTAGTTCTGCTCCAACTTGACGGTCTTGCAGCCTTTAAAGTCCTTCTCAAAGTCCAGGATATTGGTGATGTCGGCGCCACGCCAGCTATAAATGGACTGGTCGTCGTCGCCCACGACCATGAGGTTTTGGTACTTGGCGGCCAGCAGGTTGGCGATCTCGTACTGGACGTGGTTGGTGTCCTGATACTCGTCGACGCTAATGTAGCGGAAGCGCTCCTGATACTTGTCGAGCACCTCGGGGCGGGTGCGCAGTAGCTCGAGCGTGCGCACGAGTAGGTCGTCGAAGTCCATGGCGTTGGCAGCGCGCAGGCGGCGCTCCAGCTCCATATAGACCTGCGCGGCCTTTTTGTCGTTGGGGCTGTCGGCGGATTTGAGCATGTCCTCGGGCCCGATCATGGCGTTTTTAGCCGAGCTGATCTTGCTGCGGATCATGTTGATGGGAAACTGCTTTTGTTCAATGCCGAGCGCCTGCATAATGTCACGCACCATGCGCTTTGAGTCGTCATCATCGTAGATGGTGAACTGACCGGTGTAGCCCAGCAGGTCGGCGTCCTCGCGCAGCATGCGCACGCACATGGCATGGAAGGTGCACACCCACATGCCGCGGGTGCCGCTGGGGATGAGCGCTGCCAGACGCTCGCGCATCTCGGCCGCGGCCTTATTGGTAAACGTGATGGCCAGGACCTGCCAGGGCTTAACGCCCAGGTCGCCCAGCATGTGCGCGATGCGGAAGGTCAGAACGCGGGTCTTGCCCGAGCCGGCGCCGGCAAGGACCAGCAACGGGCCCTCGGTGGTCAGGACCGCCTCGCGCTGAGCGGGGTTCAGGCTATCGATATCGACGAGCGGCTTGGCGGGTTTGGGCGCCGGAGCCGGGGCGTCGTAGATATCGAGCGGAACGAGCTCGGGTTCCGGCGCGGCGGGGGCGGCGTATACATCGAGTGGTACGGGCTCCGGTGCGGGCGGCACGGGTACCGCGGTGTTTCTTTCCCAGGGCAGCGGCTGGGTCATGGGCGACTCCTCATCTGACGGACGGCGCGCCTGCGGGCAGCGCCATAGTTTGAGCCGTACCAGTATACCGAGCCGCGCGGACACCGACGCAAATCACACCACGACTCCGTGCGCGATCGTCAGGCCCGCCCCAGCGGGTTTGGTGCAAAGGTGTCAGGTTTGTCTGCACCAAGCTGGTGCAAAGTAACCTGACACCTTTGCACCAATCACGGAGCCACCGATGTCACGGCAACGGTAGCGAGCGGCGGCCAGGGCGAACAAATTGGCATGAAAAGAGGGCGGCATAGACCTTTTGGTCATGCCACCCTCTTTGAATGATAAGTTGTCGCCCTGGCCGCCGCGCTGCGTCGACTAAGCTAGAGGCCGAGCATCGGCTCCAGAACGAAGAAGTATGCGAGCACTACGATGCCCAGGATGATGCGGTAAACACCGAAGCACTTAAAGTCGTGACGGCGGACGAAGCCCATGAGCCACTTGATGGCGATGAGCGAAACCACAAAGGCCACAACGCAGCCCACGCCCAGGATAGCGACCTCGTTGGCGCCGAACGTGCCGCCCTTGATGAAGTACTTGACCAGCTTGAGCGCACTCGCGCCAAACATGACAGGGATGGCCAGGAAGAACGTAAACTTGGACGCCACCGAACGCGTGCAGCCCAAAAGCAGGCCGCCGATGATGGTAGAACCGGAGCGAGACGTACCAGGCACCAGCGAAAGCACCTGGAAGCAGCCGATACCCAGCGCAGTCTTCCAGCTCAAGTCCTCGAGCGTGGCGATGGAGCCAAAGTCCAGGCTATCGTTATCGTCCTCATCCTCAGCGGTAGCCGCGGCGGGCGCCGCAAAGTGCGCACCGGCGGGGCGTCCACCCGGCGCCACAGCACGAGAACCAAACGAACCGGCAAGAGCGGCCTGGTCGCGCTTGTTCGCGCGCCAGTTCTCAATCACGATAAACAGTACGCCGTACACAATGAGCGCCAGCGCCACGACGGGAGCATTGTAGAAATGCTCCTCCATCCAGTCGTTGAGCGGCAGACCGATCGCCGCGGCGGGAATGCAGCCGAGCACAATCTTGCCCCACAGCACCCAGGTGTCGCGACGGCCCTCCTTGCCCTTGCTGGGCGAGAACGGGTTAAGGTCGTAGAAGAACAGGACGCAGACGGCCAAAATGGCGCCAAGCTGAATCACGACCAGGAACATATTCCAGAACGTCTCGCTCACGTTCATCTTGACGAACTCGTCCACCAAGATCATGTGACCCGTCGACGAAACAGGCAGCCATTCGGTGATGCCCTCGACCAGGCCCATGAAGGCAGATTTTAGAAGCTCGATGATATCCAAAGGGACCCCCTCATTAGACACCCGCCGGTAGATGTTCTGCGGACGGTGCGGGCGATGTCCCATTATCAACCGTTGGCAGTGCGACCGCGCCTGCCCTTACCAAAAAACTCGCCCGTTCACAGAATTGCGAGCGGTCAAACCGAAATCCTTGGGTATAACTGCAACAAGATAAAGTGTCCGGCGGCCAACGCGCCCGCGCCCGCCCGACGCACGAGCCCCGCGCCCGTGCGATAGACCAAGGAGGAAACCATGAACGAGGGCTATACCAAGGTATTTGTTTCACTCGACGGTACTGAGCAGCAGGATTTTGTGCTCGCACGCGCCATCAAGGTCGCCGCGAACAACGGCGCTAAGCTGATCATCGGCCACGTCATCGACTCCACCGCGCTCGAGAGCGCCGGTTCCTATCCGGTCGACCTGGTCAACGGCTTGGAGGAGGCCTTTAACAACTCCATCGCCAAGCAGCTCGAGGAGGCCAAGGCCAATCCCGACATTCCCGAGGTCGAGGTCATGATTCGCACCGGCCGCATTCGTGAGACGCTCAAGGATGAGATGCTCGACGTGGTCAAGCCCGATCTGGTGCTCTGCGGCGCCCGCGGCCTGTCCTCAATTAAGTACGCGCTACTGGGCTCGATTTCGACGTTCCTGCTGCGCAATACGGACTGCGACATTCTGGTCGTGAAGTAGGTTCCTTCCCGTCGGTGCAAGGCCTGCGGGGTTATCACGCCGACGTCCTCGCCGCTTCGCGGCTGCGGGATGTCGGCTTAGATAACCCCTCCCGGCCTTGCGCCTTCGTCACCGTACTTCAGCGAGTTGGCTGATAAGAAAGATGGCGTGCCGCCC
>OHKI01000865.1_pt1 | contig 11576 bp, 8 predicted proteins | sample 1568771 | NCBI WGS metagenome assembly OHKI01 (sample SAMEA3879540, study PRJEB24766) | human gut metagenome | biome: human-associated habitat; feature: feces | place: USA | collected 1985/1987 | reverse complement strand
GATTCTATCCGAAGCCGATTGGCTGATTGAGATGGGGCCGCAGGCTGGTGCGGGCGGCGGCCAGGTGATTGCCCAGGGCAGCATCCCGGCCATTGAAGCAAACGCTGCTTCCCGCATTGGGCCGTTCCTGGCGGGCAAAGCGCAGTGCCTGCGACCCCAGGCCCCGCAAAGCGAGTTGTTCGCGCTGGGGCGCATTCAGCTTTCCACCAACGCCATCCACACCGTAAAGCCGCTGGACATCGAAATTCCCAAGGGGCGGCTGACTGTGGTGACCGGGGTTTCCGGCTCCGGCAAGACCACCCTTGTGCTGGAAAGCCTGGTTCCCGGCCTGAACGCCGCCATCCACGGCCAAAAGCTGCCGGAGCATGTACGCTCTATTGTGCCAGACGGCATCACCCAGGTCAAGCTGATCGATGCCGCACCCATTGGCATCAATGTGCGCTCCACCGTGGCCACCTATGCCAATGTGCACGATGAGCTGCGCAAGCTGTTTGCCAAAACGCAGGATGCCAAAAACCACGGCTATAAGGCGGGCGATTTCTCCTACAACACCGGTAAGCTGCGGTGCCCCACCTGTGACGGCACCGGCGTCATCAGTTTGGATGTGCAGTTTTTGCCGGACGTAGAAGTGCCCTGCCCGGACTGCGGCGGTTCGCGTTACAGCCGGGAAGCGGCGGCAGTGAAGCTGCCCACGGCGAACGGCGAACCAGCCTCCATGGCCGACCTGATGGACATGGATGTGTCCACTGCATTGGAAGCCTGTGCGGACTGTAAGCTTGTGCGCCAGCGCCTGCAGGTACTGAAAGAATTGGGCCTTGGCTACCTGACCCTTGGCGAGGAGACACCCAGCCTTTCCGGCGGCGAAGCCCAGCGGCTGAAGCTTGCCAGCGAGATGGGCAAGGGGCAGGCAGACAGTGTGTTCGTGTTCGATGAACCCACCATCGGCCTGCATCCGCTGGATGTACAGACCCTGCTGGGTGTGTTCCAGAAGCTGATCGGGAACGGTGCCACCGTGGTGGTCATTGAGCATGATCTGGATGTGATCCGCAATGCGGATTACCTTGTGGATATGGGGCCGGGCGGCGGCGATGCCGGCGGACGCATCGTGGCGGCAGGTACGCCGGAACAGGTGAGACAGAACCCGGAGAGCATCACCGGGCGGTATATCTGATAGAAAAAGCAACGCCCGCCGGGTCTCCCCGGCGGGCGTTCTCTGTACGGCGATAAAACTTACCGCTTGATATCGTAGTTCATGTTCATCAGGTTGCGGATGGTGCTCACATCATCGGTGATGTTGGCATCACCGTGGATGGTGTGCTTGATGGCGCTGCTTGCCACTGCAAAGTTGATCATATCCATGGCCTTGTAGTTGTGCAGCATGGCGTAGATCAGGCCGCTGGCAAAGGCATCGCCGCCGCCCACGCGGTCCAGAATATTAAAGGTGTAGAGCTTGCTCTCAAAGGTGTGGCCGTCGTACCACATAAAGGCCTTGAGGCTGTTCTCGCTGCCGCTGTGGGCATAGCGCACATGGCGGGCAATGCACTTGAGGTTGGGATAGCGGGCAATGAAATGCTGGAAGATCTCGTCCTGCTGCTCATAGCTGGGCTGCAGGGGCACGCCGTCCTTCCAGTCGCCCTTGCTGTGATCGCTGTCGTCCTTCCACAGGTGGTAGGGCTCAATGCCCAGCAGAACGTCAACATAAGGCAGGCACTCGGTGCAGAAATCGCGGGCTTCCTCCCAGCTCCACAGGGTAGAGCGGAAGTTGCCGTCAAAGCTGACAGTCAGGCCCTTCTTTTTGGCCACCTTGAGCATATCGATGATGAGGCCGCGGCAGTTGGGGCCCAGTGCCGGGGTAATGCCGCTCAGGTGCAGCCAGTCGTAGCCGTCCAGCAGAGCGTCCAGATCGACCTGGGAGAAGTCATACTCGGTAATGGCACTGTGCTTGCGGTCATAAATGACCTTGGAAGCGCGGATGCCGTAGCCGGTTTCCAGATAATAAGTACCCAGCCGGTTGGAGGGGGTCTCGTTGGGCTCGGTCAGGATCATGGGGGTGCAATGCACATCGTTGGAGCGCAGCCAGCGCACCGCGCTCTTGCCCAGGCTGTTGTTGGGCACTACGCTGAAGAAGGTGCTGTCCACACCCAGGTTGGCCAGGGCCAGTGCAATGTTGGCCTCGCTGCCGCCGTAGCTGGCTTCAAAGCTGGATGCCATGCGGATCTTTTCGTAGTTCGGCGGGGTCAGACGGAGCATGATCTCGCCGCAGGTGATAAACTTCTGGCCGTTGGGCTCGCTGCCGAGGATGGGATTGTAGTGTTCCATAACGCTCCTCCTAAAAAGTCGTTTCTGGGATCCATTTCATGTGAGAACACATTGTTGTATCCATTATACCGCACTGCGCACCGGATAGCAAGCAAATGCTGTTTCGGCTGAGAGAAAAAGAAAAAGAAATTTTGGTTGTTTTGACGAAAGAATCCCTCAGTCACCTGCGGTGACAGCCCCCCTGATAGTGGGGCCCTTGGCATTGCGTAAAGCCTTATGGTTTTGCCAAGGCCGCCCCTAGTAGGCAACAACGACGACCGCCGCCAGTGGCGGAAGCAGGGAGGAGTTGTTGGGGCAGCGGCCAGCAGGACGCAAGTGCAAAACTTTGCACGAAGCGGACGCTGGGTGCCGCAACCCGTACGGTGGCATCCCGCAGGGATGACGGTGGGGTTTACACCCCCGTCAGGTCAAAGCTGGGCGTATACTCTTCCTTTGCACTGCTCTTCTGCTGCATATAGCCAGAACTGAGGCCCAGATCCATGGCGTAGTTGACCACCCGGCGGTATTCGTAGGTGGTGATGCGCCGCCCGATGCCGTGGTCTGCCGCCTGATAGAAGGGGGTGTACTGGCTCATCACGCTGGGCAGGAAGCACCCGGGGTCGGCCTTGTTCCAAGCCGCCATCTGATCGAGCACGGCAAAGCTGTCGTCCACATGGCCGGGCAGGGCAAGGTGGCGCAGGATCACGCCCCGCTGCAGGATGCCCTCGCTGTCAAAAACAGGGTGCCCGGCCTGAGTCATCATGGCTTCAATGGCGGGCCTGGCCTGTGCAAAATAGTCCGGCGCGGCGGAAAGCTCTGCCGAAAGGGCAGGGGAAACATATTTCAGGTCGGCCAGCCAGATGTCGATGAAACCGCGCCAGGCGTGAATGCTCTCCACGGTCTCGTATCCGCCGGTGTTGCAGACGATGGGCAGATGCAGCCCCTGCGCCCGTGCCAGGTCGAGGGCAGCGATGATCCAGGGCCGCCACTGCCCAGGCGTGACAAGGTTGATGTTGTGGGCTCCCTGCGCCTGCAGGTCCAAAAAGATCTCGGCCAGGCGCTCTACGGTGATCTCCTTGCCCAGCCCCTCGGCGCTGATGGGGTAGTTCTGGCAGAAGCAGCACTTGAGGGTGCAGCCGGAGAAAAACACCGTGCCGCTGCCCCGGGTGCCGCTGATGCAGGGCTCCTCCCAGAAGTGCAGGGCAGCGCGGGCCGCTTTCAGGGTGCGGCCCGCCCCGCAGAATCCCGTCTGCCCGGCGGCCCGGTCGGCTTTGCACTGCCGGGGGCAGAGAGTGCAGGCTTCCGGCACGGCAACAGAAATGGTTTTGGGCATAATATCCAAGTCCTTTGCAAAAGATTTGACAGAATTACTCTTGTTTATTATACCATTTATGACATGGAATGTGGTATACTATGATAGAATATTATATATCATGCAAAAATACTACATATCAGACGGAGGATGTCATGCGCACCGAAAACGAGGAGATCCGGGATCATTTGAAATATCTCTCCCTGCTGGCACGGGATTACCCCTCGCAGGCGGCCGCCGCCAGTGAGATCATCAGCACCCAGGCCCTGCTCAAGCTGCCCAAGGGCACCGAACATTTTATGAGCGACCTGCACGGTGAAAACGAGGCCTTTGTCCACATCCTGAACTCGGCTTCGGGTGTCATCCGGGAAAAGGTGGACATCGTGCTGGGGGAGAGTGTGCCGGAGCAGACCCGTGCAGAGCTGGCAACGCTCATCTATTACCCCAACGAGAAGCTGCCCCAGCTCAAAGCTGGGTGCGCGGATGAAGAAGCGCTTGACCACTGGTACACGGAGACCCTGCTTCAGCTCATTGATATCTGCCGGTTGGTGTCCTCCAAGCATACCCGGGAGCATGTGCGCTCCTGCCTGCCGTCCAGCTGCGGGTATATTCTGGATGAGCTGCTCCATGCCCACTTTGAGGACCACGACAAGGACCTTTATTATGGGCAGATCGTGGGCAGCATCATCGAAAATGGCCGCGCCGACCGGTTCATTGTCCGGCTGTGTGAGCTCATCAAGCGGCTGGCTGTGGACAAGCTGCACATCGTGGGGGACCTGTTTGACCGCGGCCCCCGGCCTGATATCATACTGGACCAGCTCATGCGCCACCACCATGTGGATATCCAGTGGGGCAACCATGACGTGGTCTGGATGGGTGCCGCCGCCGGAAGTCCCATCTGCGTCTGCACTGTGCTCAAAACGACACTGGCCTACCACAACCATGCCATGCTTGAGGACTGCTACGGCATCAACCTGCGGCATCTGCAGCGGATGGCCGAGCAGTTCTACGGAAATGACGACCTGACCCTCTGGATGCCCCACACCGACGCGGCGCGCGGCCCTTACACCGAGGGAATGCTCCACCGCTGTGCCGTGATGCACAAGGCCGTGACCATTCTGATGCTCAAGATGGAGTGCAAGGTCATCGACCGCAACCCGGATTTCAAGATGCAGGGTCGGGATTTCCTGCGGCACATCGATTGGAAAAAAGGAACAGTGACCCTGAACGGGCAGGCATACCCCCTGCGGGACACCAGCTTCCCCACCGTGGATCCGGCAGACCCCGCCGCCCTGAATGATGATGAGCGGCTGGTGCTCCGCAAGCTGGTGGAATCCTTCCGGCAGAGCGAGCGTTTGCAGCAGCATGTGGAATTTTTGTATGCCAAGGGCAGCGTTTACCACATCGAGAACGGCAACCTGCTCTACCACGGCGTGGTGCCCATGACCAGGACCGGCAGCTTTGCCGTGGAGCGGTTCGAGGGACACAACTACTCGGGCCGCGGCTTGATGGACTACTGTGACGAGCGGGCACGCCGCGGTTACTTTGCCCCCGAGGGCAGCGCGGCCCGGCGGAGCGGTCAGGACTTTTTGTGGTATCTGTGGTGCGGCAAGCTGTCGCCGTTGTTCGGCCGCAGCGCCATGACCACCTTTGAGCGGCTGTATATTGCCGACCCCGCCACCCATGAGGAAGTCAAGGACCCCTATTATACATGGTACAATGAAGAGGCCACCTGCCGCCGTATCCTGGCGGAATTCGGCCTGCCCGGCACCAGCCACATCGTCAACGGCCATGTGCCGGTGCGGGAGAAGAGCGGCGAGAGCCCCATCAAGGGCGGGGGCCGTCTGGTCGTCATTGACGGCGGGTTCTGCCGCGCCTACCATGAAAAGACCGGCATTGCAGGGTACACGCTGGTGTACTCCAGCCGCACCATGTCCCTGCGGACCCATCAGCCCTTTGTCAGTGCCGAAAAGGCCGTGAACGAAAACATCGACATCGTGTCGCAGAAGAACATTCTGGAAACGGAGAACCACCGCATTCTGGTGGAAGAGACGGACGAGGGCGAGAACCTGCGGGAGCGGGTGCACGACCTGAAGCAGCTGGTCAAGGCCTATCAACTGGGCTGGATCAAGGAGACTTGCAGCGAGGATTGCGTCTGGTAAGGGGCGCTGATTGTAAAATTTTTGAAATAAGAAACAAAAATGTCGAATATCTCCGCAGATTCTGGGCAAAACAGAAAATAATCCGGCAGGGGAAAAGGGGGCTTTGCTTTTTGCCCGAAGTTGTGTATAATAAGATAGTTGTATCGTGAGGGTGTGTGCCCAGCGGTGCGCGGAGAGATCAAGCAAGAACCCTGAGTGGCCCTGCCGCTGGCGGGCCTGCGACAAGGAGATTATAAAATTGGAAAAGTTTGTTATTACGGGCGGCAAGCCCCTGCATGGCGAAGTTACCATTTCCGGTGCAAAAAATGCGGCTGTGGGCATTCTGCCTGCCACCATTCTGGCGGCAGATGTCTGTGTGATCGAAAACCTGCCGGACATCAGTGATGTGGCAGTCAGCCTGAAGATCCTGAGCACCCTGGGTGCCAGCATCAAGATGCTGAACCGCAATACCTACGAGATCGACACCACCCACCTGAACAGCACCAACGTCCCGGACGATCTGTCCCGTCAGATGCGTGCCAGCTACTACTTCCTGGGTGCACTGCTCTCCCGCTTTGGCAAGGCACAGGTGGCCATGCCCGGCGGCTGCAATCTGGGCCCCCGCCCCATCGACCAGCACCTGAAGGTGTTCAGCGCGCTGGGCGCAGAGGACAGCGTGGATTACGGCATGATCACCGTGCGCACCAAGCAGGAGCTGACCGGTGCCCATATCTTCTTTGATAAGGTCAGCGTGGGCGCTACCATGAACGGTATGCTCTCCGCTGTGATGGCACAGGGCCAGACCATTCTGGAAAACTGCGCCAAGGAGCCCCATGTCGTTGATCTGGCAAACTTCCTGAATATGTGCGGCGCGGATGTGCGTGGTGCCGGCACCGATGTGATCAAGGTGCGCGGCGTGAAAAAGATGCACGGCTGCACTTACAGCATCATCCCTGACCAGATCGAGGCAGGCAGCTACATGGTTGCCGCTGCTGCCACCGGCGGCGACGTTCTGATCAAAAATGTCACCCCCAAGCATCTGGAACCCATCACGGCAAAGCTCCGCCGTGCCGGTGTGGATGTGGAGGAATTCGATGATTCCGTCCGCGTCTCCCGCAAGGGCGATATCCTGCCGCTGAAGATCAACACCATGCCTCACCCGGGCTTCCCCACCGATATGCAGCCCCTGATGGGTGTGCTGCTCAGCGTGGCAAAGGGAACCTCCACCATCACCGAGAGCGTGTGGGACAACCGCTTCCGCTATGTGGACGAGCTGCGCAAGATGGGCGCAATGGTGCAAGTGGACGGTCAGGTGGCCGTGTTTGAGGGTGTGGACAAGCTGAACCCTGCCCCCCTGCGCGCTTCTGACCTGCGTGCCGGTGCAGCCATGGTCGTTGCTGCCCTGATGGCAGACGGCACCAGCGAGATCGAGGAGATCGGCCACATTGAGCGCGGCTACGAGAACATCGTGGAAAAGCTGCGCGGCCTGGGCGCTGAGATCAGCAAGGTGGAGCGGATGCCTGCCGCACTGGAATCAGCAATGTGATCATTCAGAACCTCTCAGTCTGCTTCGCAGAAGTTCCCCTGACAGGGAGCTTTTGTGAAGCCATGACGGAGAGGTTCGTTTCTTGAGGTTTGAAATGTCTGAATTCATCTCGTTATACTCTGGTTCCTCCGGCAACTGCAGCGTGGTGCGCACGGGGGAAAAGTACATCATCATTGATATGGGAAAGGGCGTGCGCACCACCTCGGCGGCACTCAAGGAACTGGGCCTGAACATCAGCGATTGTGCGGGCATTCTGGTCACCCACGAGCACTCTGACCACGTCAAGGGGCTGGCTACCTTCCTCAAAAAGAATCCGCTGCCGGTATATGGTGCAGACGATACGCTGGATTTTCTGGATGCAAACGGCATCGTGCCCGCCAGCTGTGAGCTGCGCACCCTGTCCGGCGGGGAAGAGGATGTGGGAGATTTCGGCGTGACGATGTTCCCCACCAGCCACGACGTGCCCTGCGTGGGCTACCGCATCCACACCCCGGACAACAAGACCATGACCATTGCCACCGACCTGGGAGTCCTGACCCCGCCGGTGCATCAGGCCCTGAGCGGCTGTGACCTGGTGGCATTGGAAAGCAACTACGACCTCCACATGCTCCGCAGCGGGCGGTATCCTTACTACCTGCGCTCCCGCATCGAGTCCAACCGGGGCCACCTCTCCAACGATGAGTGCTCGGCAAAGCTGCTGGAACTGATCCAGGAGGGATGCAAGAAGTTTGCCCTCTGCCATCTCTCGCAGGAGAATAACACCCCGGCACTTGCCTTGCAGACCATGTTCAACACCCTGGGTGCGGCGGGTGTCGTGCCGGAAAAGGACTGCATCGTGCAGGCCCAGCGCCGCAATGAGATCAGCCCCACGCTTACATTTTAAGAAAAAAATGACCCTCTCCATCATTGCTTTGCAAAGCATGATGGAGAGGGCCATTTTTGTTGTTATGCCAGATCCGGCAGGATATCGGGCCAGAGGGCCTGCTCCTGCCGCAGGTCGGTGAAAACGCAGTCCAGATAGATCTTGTTCACAGCCGAGATGATGGTGCTGCGCAGGAGCGTGCGTGCATCATCAACATCCGGCTCCAGCTCGGAAAAGCTTTTGGTCAGGCCGAACACATAGGGCAGGTAGTTCTCCAGCTCATCGCAAAAGGTATCATACGCCTGCGCGGAGGTATAATGCGCCCGCTGCATCTTGAACAGACTGTCGATGTTCTCCATGGACAGGACATTTTTAGAAACTACGATGTAGATCAGGCAGGCCAGCTGATCCCGGGTATACTTCTTTTTGATGGGGTGGCTGATGATCCCTTTCTTAACGTAGTTGCTCACCATGGAAGCAGTGAGCTCCACCCCCTGAAATGTGCGGAAACACCCGTTGACAAACTGTACACTCTGATCCAGATAAAGCCCTACGGTGGGGAGTTCTGCATACCGGGGCAGGGCAAACCCTGCGGCGCAGGCCGCAACGCGGCGGTTTGATTCTAATTTCATGCGGACAGTATACCATGTTTTGGAAATGTGGTCAACAGGAAATTAAAAACTTTTGAAATAATTCAAGAAAACAGTTGACAGGTTTTTGAAAAACTGATATAGTGATTCAAACAACAGGAAAAACTGCGGCATCCTCTGCCGCCGGAATGGAGATAAATGCTTATGAACACCAAGATCGTTGTGGATTCCTCCGCCAGCCTGTACACCTTGCAGGGCGTGGATTTTGAATGCGTTCCCCTGAAGATCATCACCGACGATGCCGAATATCTGGACAACGGCACAATGGATGCCTTGGGCATGGCCCAGACCCTGCGCACCTATAAGGGCAAGACCTCGACTTCCTGCCCCAACGTCAGCGATTGGCTGGCCGCCTACGAGGGAGCCGATGAGGTGTATGCCATCACCATCACGGGCACTCTGTCCGGCAGCTACAATGCCGCCCAGCTGGCCGCCGAGGAATACCAGCAGGAGAACCCCGGCAAGCGGGTGTTCGTGCTGGACAGCCTTTCCACCGGCCCGGAGCAGCGCCTGCTGGCCGAGCATCTGCGGGATCTGCTGGCTGAGGGCAAGGAGTTTGACGAGATCTGTGAAGAGATGCTCCGCTACCACAAGCACACCCATCTGCTCTTTTCGCTGGAGTCGCTGGCCAATCTGGCCCGCAATGGCCGCGTGAAGCCTGCCGTTGCTGCTGTGGCGCGGATGCTGGGCATCCGGGTCATCGGACAGGCAAGTGAGGCCGGAGAACTGGATGTTCTCTGCAAGACCCGTGGTGAGCATGGTGCGCTGGAGCGCATCGTGCTGGAACTCAAGGAGCACGGCTACACCAACGGCAGGCTCCATATCTCTCACTGCGGCAATCCCGCCGCCGCCGAGCGCCTGAAGCACATGGTAAAGGCTGTGTTTGATGGAGCAAAGGTGGACATCAGCGAATGCGGCGGTCTGTGCAGCTATTATGCAGAGCTGGGCGGCCTGCTGGTTGGTTATGAGGACGCGGAAGCATAAGCGAACGGCCCTCGGAAAAATTCTGCCACGATTGAATAGGCGCTCATAGCGGGGGAAAGCCGTTGTGGGCGCTTTTTGTTTGCAAAATCTTCCGCTCTGCGCTATACTAACAGCATCAAAAATCGCCATGGGCGGCAGGGGAGGGATACCACATGTTCAGATTGCCCATCGTCAAGTTTTTCAACCGCATCTTCAACCGTGTCACGATCACAGTGGTGCTGGTGGCTTTACAGGTGCTCTGGCTGCTCTGGGCGTTCTGGTCCTTCACGGCGGGGCGGGTCTGGCTGAACGGTGCCCTGAAGGCGCTGAGCATCCTGATCGTGCTGTATCTGGTGCGCAAGGATGAAAACAGCGCTTATAAGATCGGCTGGATCGTTCTGATCGGCCTTCTGCCCCTGCTGGGCGGCGCGCTTTATCTGGCTTTTGGCAACAAGGCCCCCGCCAAGTATCTGCGGGAGCGGATGCAGAAGGTGGAACAGGCCCATCAGACTGAGCTTGCCCAGCCCGAGGGCCAGACCGATGCGCTGGATATCTCCAGCCGGAACCTGAGCCGCTATGTGGCAAAGTTCGGGCCGTATCCGGCCTGGAGGGATACCGCTGCTCACTACTTTTCCTGCGGGGAGGAGATGTATCCCCAGCTGCTGGCAGATCTGGAAAAGGCGGAAAAGTTCATCTTTCTGGAATTTTTTATCCTCCGTTCCGGCAAAATGTGGGACGGTGTGGAGCAGATCCTCCGCCGCAAGGCCGCTCAGGGCGTGGATGTGCGGCTGATCTACGATGATTTTGGCAGTCTGCTGGGCCTGCCCAGTGATTTTGTCATCCGCATGGAGAAGGCGCATATCCGCTGCATCCCTTTCAACCCGGTGGTGCCGCTGGTCTCGCTGGTGATGAACCACCGCGACCACCGCAAGATCGTGGTGGTTGACGGCAATGTGGCCTACACCGGCGGCGTGAATCTGGCGGATGAGTATATCAATGCTGAGCAGCGCTTTGGCTACTGGAAGGATACGGCCATCCGGTTGGAGGGTGCCGCTGTCTGGAACTTTACCGTGATGTTCCTCAATGTATGGAACGCCTTCCGCCCGCAGGAGACCGATTACACCGCCTTTGCGCCCACCCGCCTGCCCGCAGTGCAGGATGGCGTGGTGCAGCCCTACGCGGACAGCCCGCTGGATGAGGAACCGCTGGCCGAGACGGTCTATCTGGACATCCTCTCTCAGGCCCAGAGATATGTTTATATCTACACGCCCTACCTGGCCGTGGGCGAGGAGATGCTGGATGCTCTGAAAAGTGCGGCCAAGCGCGGGGTGGACGTGCGGCTCATCCTGCCCGGGATCCCGGATAAGAAGCTGGTGTTCCGGCTCAGCCGTTCCTACTATCTGCCTTTGCTCAGGGCGGGTGTGCGCATTTATGAATTCACGCCCGGTTTCCTCCACGCCAAGTGCTATGTCAGCGATGACCGTGTCGCCGCGGTGGGCAGCATCAATATGGATTATCGGAGCCTGTTCCTCCACTTTGAATGCGGAACACTGCTTTTCCATAACAGCCAGATCGCCGCACTGCGAAAGGATGTGGAGCGCACCCTGCCGCAGTGCCGGGAGATCATGCGCTCCGACTGCCGCACCAATCTGCCGGGCACAGCACTGGACAGCTTGCTGTGGCTGCTGAGTCCGTTGATGTAAGCGGCTGCGCGCAGCACTCGGGGAGCTTTTCCACGCAAGTGAAACGGGCCATTCCATCGCCCGCCCTATTGCCTGCGGCAACAGGGTCCCACCCCAGCGGA
>OHKI01000862.1_pt1 | contig 11588 bp, 7 predicted proteins | sample 1568771 | NCBI WGS metagenome assembly OHKI01 (sample SAMEA3879540, study PRJEB24766) | human gut metagenome | biome: human-associated habitat; feature: feces | place: USA | collected 1985/1987 | reverse complement strand
AGATATTGCTTTTGAATTTGCATCGTGGCTTTCCCCAGAATTTAAGCTGTATATCATCAAAGACTATCAACGCCTGAAGGAAGACGAAGGACACCGGCTTGCGTTGGACTGGAATGTCAAACGTATCCTTGCCAAGGCAAACTATCGAATCCATACAGATGCGATCAAGATGAATTTAATTCCGCCAGAGCTTCCGCGTGTGCAGCAAGGTTATGTTTATGCTGATGAAGCCGATGTTTTGAATGTGGCGCTGTTTGGGAAAACGGCAAAGCAATGGAAGCAGGAGAATCCCGGTACAAAAGGCAATATGCGTGATTTCGCATCGATTGAACAGTTACTTGTACTCGCAAACTTAGAAAATATCAATGCGCTGCTGATTGAGCAGGGGATACCGCAGCAGGAGCGATTAGAAAAGCTCCATGCCACGGCGCTTTATCAAATCGAGACCATTACCGATAGTAAAAGCGCTCGTGTGCTTAACACGATGCACGACCAGTTAAAGCTTCCAACAGACGAATAATTAGTGAGGTGCAGCTATGCCGTCCGCACGAAAGAAATTTAATAAGGCCGGACAAGCCTTTTATGAGATCCGCGTCAGCCGTGGACGGGACAAGTCCTATTTGACGCGCCGATGGTATGTGCCGGAGGGATGGAGCCAAAGGGCCATAGATCGTGAGCTTGCTTCGGTGGCGGCGGAGTTTGAGCGCCAATGTAATGCAGGCGAGGCAATCAGCCGCGCAGAGAAACGCGAGAAAGCCGCGCAGGAGGCCGCAGAAGCTGCTCGCATTCTTACCCTCAAGCAGTATGGGGAAAGAGTGTTCATGCCCGCTAAGGGCGTTACAATGAGTGAGAATGGTCGTTCCAGTTATCAGAGCTGTCTTGATAAAAAGGTTTACCCCATATTAGGCGATGTGAAAATGCCGGAGATCACACCGGCGCAAATTACGGCGCTGCTTCTTGACATCCAGGCAACGGGCAAGGCCCACGCCACCGTCATTAAAGTCTATACGGTGCTGCACAGCCTGTTCAAGATGGCATACATGGGGGACATGATTGACCGCAATCCAATGGATAAGGTAGAGCGTCCGAAGCCGCGCAAGGGTGAAACAAAGGCGGAGGCTCCCGCTGCGTATACGGCGGAGGAGGTCGGGAATATCCTTGCTGTACTGGACGCGGAGCCTCTGAAATGGCGGGCGCTCGTCCGTCTGCTGATTGATACCGGCATCCGGCGCGGCGAGTGCTGCGCATTGAAGTGGGAAAACATTGACTTCAAGAGCGGGGAAATCACCATAGCCGGAAATCTGTGCTACACACCGACAAAGGGCGTCTACATAGACACCCCTAAGAACGGCCATAAGCGCACTGTGTATGCAGGAGAGGATACAATAGCCATCCTGCGTCAGCTTCGCGCAGAACAGGCGAAAAAAGCTATGAGCGCCTTTGTTTTCACAAAGGAGGGTAGTCCGGAGCCAATGCACCCGCAAAGCCCCACGCGCTATCTCAAAAAATTGTCCGACCATTGCGGGCTGCCTGATCTTCACCCGCACAAGCTACGTCACACCTTTGCAAGCGTTGCGATTACCAACGGCGCGGATGTGGCCAGCGTATCCGAAGCGCTCGGCCATAGCGACAAGGCCGTAACACTGCGGATGTATACCCACGCCAACGCCGAGAGCGTCAGCAGAGCGGCGCAGATCATGCGCGAGGCGGTCAAGAAGGCTGTAAATAAGGGATGAGGTCTTGCGGTATGGGTTCTATCAAAAACCCATACAAAACCCATACGGGCATCAAAAAACAGCCTATTTTAAGCTACAACAAGTAACGATAAGAAACGACAAGAAAAAGCCCGCGGCCCTTGCGTATCAATGGCCGCGAGACAACAAGCTGCAACAGGCAACGATAAGAGAAAACAGCCTGCATATAATTGGTAAGGATGAGGTCGGCAGTTCGAATCTGCCCAGCAGCTCCAAAAAGCATCGAAAACTTCGGTTTTTGGTGCTTTTTTGTTGCAAAAACGCTGAAAATGGTGTGGGTCAAAATGTGGGTCAACCGCCTGACCCACACCGTGACCCACACAACGAAATGCGTAGAAAGATTTAAAGAGCACCGGAGAGGAGGCTTTTGCCTTCTCTCCGGTATTTTTGCGCCCTTTTTCTGCTTACATGACCTGCGCCATGAAGCTGCCCATCGTTTGTGCGGCTTCGTCCTGCTTCTGCCTCGTAGCGTGGGTGTAGGTTCGCAGGGTAAATATAATAGAATGAGGTTGCTGTGATGTTTGATCAAGCATTGTGATCCTAAAAAATTACAATTCTAATTCAAGCAATCACTTGATTTATTTTGCGAAGTCTGATATCTTTTATAAGAAACACTGGATAATGCACAGAAATGGGGGATTGTGTTTTGAGGGAAGAAAAGAAAGCTGAAAAGAGACAGGAGCTTGTAGGCGTCTGCCTTGGCTGCTTTGTCGAAAAGGGGCTGACCGTTACCACCACGAAAGATCTCTGCAAGGCGGCAAAGCTGCAAAACGGCGGCATCTACTATTACTTCTCCACCAAAGAGGAAATCGTTCTTGCCTGCGCCGAGGAAGCGATCAGTCGAATTGAAAAAGCTGCGTTTGCCATCGTGTTTGAAGATATTAGTGACATCAAAAGCATGATGGATCATCTCAGTGAGCTGGCGGATAAAATGTCGCCTACCATGCGCTTTCTGGTCAGCGTATGTGTGTCGCGCGAATACGGAGAAAAGGTAAAGCCTTCCCTTGTGCGGCTTGCAGCAAGATACCCTTATTACACGAGCAGGATTGCGGAGATCCTCGGCTGCACCGACAAAGAGGTTGCGCCGTTCGTTCATCTGTCGATCCTTGCCATCAACAATTATATGATCTTTGCCGAGCGAGCGCTGTTTGACCCACAAATCGAAGCGGTCAAAAAAGAGCTTTCAAGGCTTGCAGAAAGAAAGGAGCGGAATGATCGATAGTTTACCATAAAGAGAAAATCACAAATGACTTCATAGTCAATCCATACGCACAAACCGTTCCGTGGAGATGACCAAAGCAGAAAAGAATCATAGGAGGATAACATGAAAAAGATACTTGCAATTTTACTATTGCTGCTTACGCTGCTTTCCTGCGGGCTTCTTTCCGCCTGCTCTGCCGAAAAAACGCAGCCGGATACATCGGATACTGAAACCGTGTGGGAAACGGTCAGCGAGGCATACATCTATGCGTTCCCGCTGGTGCTGACCGACGCAACCAAAACATTATCGACCAATACGGACGGAACCATGACTGGCCGTGCGCCCATCAATCAGTTCAACCATGCAAAACAGCTGGCGGACGCCTCTTTCCGCACCGTTGTGACGCCGAACGTCGATACCGTCTACTCTCAGGCGTGGCTTGACATCAGTGAAGAGCCTATGATCTTCGTTTTGCCGGAAACGGATCGCTTCTGCAACATACAGTTGCTGGATGCATGGACGAACACTGCCGCCGTGCTGGACAAAGCGGGCGCTTATGCCATCGCGCTTCCCGGCTGGGAGGGCGAGCTGCCCGACGGCGTGACGCGCGTGGACGTGCCCACCGCAACGATGTGGTCGATCACCCGCACGGTGCTGTCCGGGAACGAGGATCTGCCCAATGTCTATGCCATTCAGGAGCAGATGCAGCTCCTGCCGCTTTCGGCTTATATACAAGGAGGCGAGTATGCCGCACCGCAGGGAACTTATAAAGAGGAAAATGACTTTGTTCCCGTGAACAAGGTGCTTTCCATGACGCCAGCAGAGTTTTTCAATACGGCGAACGCTCTGATGCAGGTCAACCCGCCCGCCGATGCGGATGAGGAACTGCTGAAGAAACTCTCCGCCATCAATGTGGGCGCGGGCAAGACCTTCGACGCCGCCATCCTGGGCGAAGGAGCTGCCGAGCGCTGGACGCAGATGCTTCAGGAGCTTCGCACCACGCTTGCCGCCGACGGCGCGAAGTATGCGCAGAAGCTCGGTCAGTGGATCTATTACGGCAAGCCCATCGGCGACTTCGGCACGGAGTATACCTACCGCGCGATGGTAGCGCTGGTGGGGCTTGGCGCCAACACCGTGGACGTGGCGATCTATCCCAAGACAACGGTGGATGAGACCGGCGCAGCGCTGACCGGAGAAAAGAAGTATACGCTCCACTTTGAAACCCTTCCTCCCACGCTGGAGGGCGGCTTCTGGTCCGTGACCGCCTACGGAGAGGATGATTTCCTCATTGACAATTCCATCGACCGCTACTGCATCAACGACCGCTCCGACTTCAAGCTGAATGCGGACGGCACATTGGATATTATCCTGTCCAAGGATGCACCGGAAGACACCTCTAACTGGCTGCCTGTTTCCGATGGGGAATTTCATCTGTTCATGCGGATCTATGTACCGGATATGACAGCACTGGATAGCTGGCAGCCGCCTGTTATCCGCGAACAATAAGGAAATGGAGAAAGAATGGCTATGAAACGTATTGCAGCAATGCTTCTTGCATCGGTACTGCTGCTGTCCTGCGTCGGCTGTGCGCAGGATGGGCGCAAAGAGCCGGACGCAGAAAAGACAGACCTGGGTCTGACCGCCGAGGTCAAGCCCGCCACAGACTTTACGGCAAAGGCAAATGCCGCCGTCTACGATGAACTTGACTTCGATGATAAGCAGGAATATGAGTTCGCCACCCGCGGACTGATCGACGCGCCGGAAACACTGGAACTGAAGGACGAGGATGGGACGATCCTCTGGAGTCAGGAAGCATATGCGTTCCTGGACGATTATGAAAAAGCGCCTGACAGTGTGAATCCAAGTCTCTGGGAGAACACGAAAAATAACCACGCCTATGGCCTTTTTGAAGTGACGGATGGCATCTATCAGGTCCGCGGCTATGACATGGCAAATCTCACCGTTGTCAAGGGCGATACGGGCTGGATCGTTTTTGACACGCTGATGAGCGTGGAGTGCAGTCAGGCTGCCATGCAGCTGATCGAAAAGAATCTTGGTAAATTTCCGGTCAAGGCCGTCATCATCTCTCATTCCCACGCCGACCATTTTGGCGGCATCGCCGGCGTGATGGCGAAAGAGGATAAGGCAGATGAGACACGTTCTATTGAAGATCAGCTCGCCAGCGGCAAGATCCCCGTGATCACGCCTGTGGGCTTCACGGAGCACTCCGCGAAGGAAAATGTCTACGCCGGTAAGGGCATGGGCCGCCGCAGCAATTATCAGTATGGTATCCTTCTGACCCCCGGCGTGACCGGCAAGCTGGCGCAGGGCATCGGCATGGGACAGTCCACCGGAACGGTCTCGTTCATGACGCCCAGCTATGAAATCACGCAGTCCGGCGAAAAGCTGACGATCGACGGTGTGGAGCTGGAGTTCCAGCTCACGCCGGGTACGGAAGCGCCCGCCGAAATGAACACGTGGCTGCCCCAGTACAAGGCGCTTTGGATGGCGGAAAACTGCACCGGCACGCTCCACAATCTCTACACGCTGCGCGGCGCAGAGGTGCGCGACGGCGCGGCATGGGCAAGCTATATCACCGAGGCCATCTCCCTTTACGGCAAGGACGCGGAGGTCACCTTCCAGTCCCACAACTGGCCGCACTGGGGAAACAACGTGGTGAACGACTACATGGTCAACACGGCTGCCGTGTATAAGTTCATCAACGACCAGACGCTGACCTATATCAATCAGGGCTACACCAGCGACGAGATCTCCAATATGATCGAGCTGCCGGAGGCGCTCAATAAAATCTGGTACACCCGCCAGTACTACGGGACGGTCGCCCACAACGCCAAGGCGGTCTACCAGAAGTTCATGGGCTGGTATGACAGCAACCCTGTCAACCTGAACCCTCTCATGCCAAGCGACAGCGCAAAAAAATGGGTGGAGTACCTGGGGAATGTTGACAAGGTCCTGCAAATGGCAAAGGCGGATTTTGACAAGGGTGAATATCAGTGGGTCGCCGAGATTACAAACACCATCGTCTTTGCCGACCCGGCGAACACCGATGCGCGGCTTCTGTGCGCCGATGCACTGGAGCAGCTGGGGTATCAGGCGGAGTCCGGCCCGTGGCGCAACGAATATCTGACCGCCGCGCAGGAGCTGCGCCATGGAAACGCCAATTTCACCGCTTCTACCAAATCTACCGGCGACATGGTCAAGGCCCTCTCCGCGCCCATGCTGTTTGACTATATGGCCATTGTCGTGGACAAGCAGGCGCTGGCTGACCGCGACTTCACCATGAACGTGATCCTGCCTGACGTGGGCGAACAGCACATGCTCCGCGTGAAGAATGGTGTGCTGCTGGTCTATGCGGATACATTGTCTGATGATGCGGACGTGTCTATTACCTGCCCGAAAAATGCGCTGTTTGCGATCCTGACCAACAATCAGGAAACGGTTGCAAATGCCGTCAAGGTCGAGGGCAGCGCAGAGCTGCTGACGATGATGATGGAGAATATGAACCAGATCCCGATCACCGGGACCAACCCCTTCAACATCATCGAGCCGTAACGGCTTCGCGGGGCGGTCCGTGGGAAGACCGCCCCGCTCGAGAGAAAACAGCAAGACGCTTGCGACAAGTCGATTGAAGGAATCGAGAGCAGCCTGTATAATCATTTCTATTCACTTTTGCAAACCAGAAAAACAGAGATTGTCTTGCTTTGCCAGCAAGAAAACTTTGACAGAAAAGGCAGGAGAATATGAAAAAAGAGGATTGAGCCTGTTTCTGGCGCTGACCCTGTGCCTGACGCTGCTGCCTGCGGCGGCATTCGCGAGTGGTGAGTCTGAAACGTCTGCACCGCACACCCACTACCTCTGCGGCAATGGAGAAGCGTGCAGCTACGTGGGCGGCCATAATGAGACCGACAAGACCACCTTTGCGACGGCGATCAAGCAGGACAATAACGGTAAAGTGTGGGTCGGCGGCGAACCAGAGGAACAGCCCTATCAGTGTGCGCTGTCTGAGGGCACCTACTACCTTGCCACTGACCTCGTTCTGGAGGCCCCATCGAACACCAAGGTCGGTTGTATCCAAATCATGGGAAATGTCACCCTCTGTCTGAACGGTCACACCATTACGATTATAGATGATCGAGATGCGTTTGATATCAGGAAATCTGTGGAAAGCAATCCTCCTACCCTTACCCTAACCGACTGTAAGAACAGCGGCCAGATCACCCACGAAAGCAGCGACGCAGTAGGTTGCGGCGTCAAGGTGATCGGCAGCTTCACCATGTATAGCGGCAGCATTACCGGAAACCACAACTCTGACGGCGGCGTAAGGGTAGAAGACACCGGCAGTTTTATCATGTACGGCGGCAGCATTACCGGCAACAGTGTCTCCGGCTCCGGTGGCGGCGTATTTGTGTCTGCCCAAGACGGTGCGCAAGGAAGCTTCGCCATGTACGGCGCAACCATCACCGCAACGTGTATAAACTGCGCTGAGAACAACAATACGGATTTTCACGGCGGCAGCGTGACGATTGCTGCGCCCGAAGCGGGTACGCCGACCTACGACGGCAGCCCCAAGGCGGCAGCGATGACGGTCAGCAATGATTGGCTGGGTGCAAGTGCAGACAACATCCGTATTACCTACAAGCAGGGCGAAACGACGCTTTCCGCCGCCCCCACCAACGCGGGTACCTATACCGCCGGCATCACGGTGGGCGAGGGCGAAGGGGCTGTGACCGCCAGCGTGGAGTATACCATCAAAAAGGCTGACTTGGCGGCGGGTGATTTCACCTTTACCTCACCCACAGGCCTCACCTATAACGGCAGTGCAAAGACCGCCGCGGTCACCACCACAAAGACCGGCGTGGGTACAGTGACAGTGACGTACTTAAAGGGGGAAATCCAAGTTGCCGAGCCCAAGGACGCCGGTGAGTACACCGTCTGGTACAAGGTCGCGGGCGACAGCAACCACAGCGACACCACGCCTGAGAGCGTCGGCGTGACCATTGCCAAGGCAAAAGTTGAGATCCCCGCAGCAGACCCGACACAGTTCACCTACAGCGGCAAAGAGCAGACCTACACCCTCGCGGCGAGCGGCCTTTACACCGTTGAGGGCAACGTCCGGAAAAGCGCGGGCACGCACACCGTGACCGTGACGCTGAAGGACGCCGAAAACTATGTCTGGAGCGACAACACGGCTACGGCGAAGACCTTTGATTTTGCGATCGCCGAGGCGCAGGTTACCGTCACCGCCAAGGACAAGAGCGCCTACACCTATGACGCGGCGCCCGACCTCTCCAAGCCCGGGCTGGACAAGGATTACACGGTTTCCGGTCTGATCGGTGAGGACAAGCTGACTACCGCGCCCACACTGGCCTATGACCCGGCCACGCCCGACATGACCAGGACCGGCGACGCGGCGAAGATCGTGGCGAGCGGCGCAAGCGCGGGCGAAAATTACGAAATCACCTATGTGGATGGCAAGCTGACGCTTTCCGTCCGCCCGATCACCAGTCCCACGACCACCAAGACTGAGACCATCATGAATCCCGATGGCTCCGTTACCAAGGCGGAAACAAAGCCCGACGGCATGGTGACCGAAATCACCACCAACAAGGACGGCAGTACCACCAAGACCGAAACCAGGCCGGACGGCAGCAGCAAGACCGAGGTCAAGGACGCTTCCGGCTCCACCGGCACGGTGAAAACCGACGAGAACGGCCAGACCACGGCGGAGACCACCCTCAGCAGCAAGGCCGTTGAGGACGCCAAGAAGAACGGCGAGGCCGTCAAGGTTCCCATTGAGGTCGAGGCTTCCCGCGATTCCAACACCGCCCCCACCGTCAAGGTCGAGCTGCCGAAGAACGCGGGCGAGACGGAGGTGGAAATTCCCGTTTCCAACGTGAAACCCGGCACGGTGGCGGTTCTTGTCCACGCGGACGGCACCGAGGAGATCGTCAAGAACTCCCTGCCCACCGAGGACGGCATCCAGCTGACTGTCAACGGCAGCGCCATCGTCAAAATCGTTGATAATTCTAAGGATTTCGCCGACACCCGGAGCCACTGGGCCAAGGACGCCATCGACTTCGTCAGCGCCCGTGGCCTCGTGAACGGCATAAGCGACACGATCTACGCGCCCAACAACTCCACCACCCGGGCGCAGCTTTGGACGATCCTCGCGCGGCAGAATGACGCGGACCTGACCGGCGGCAGCATCTGGTACGAAAAGGCACAGAATTGGGCCAAGGACAAGGGCATTTCCGACGGTGCGGACCCCAACGGCACCATCAACCGCGCCCAGGTTGCAACCTTCCTGTATAATCATACGGCTCGACAAGGAGCTCTGTAGAACGACAAGGATGCAGAGGAAGAACGTTGTTATGAGATAGAGAACGTTTCTTTGTCTGATACAAAATAAGCATAGCATTCGAAGCGTCTATGAAGCCTCGGAAGCTATGCTTATTTTTGTTATAATGGGAGGGCAATGGATGGACGGCTTCTTTGGTGAGCCAAGCGCTCGAGCTGTAAACAGTCCTCCGCCCTCTTGTTATAAAGATTCGATTGAGCAGGTTGCTCCGGCTATGCCGTGTGCGTGTCACGAACCAAATTGAATCGTAATAAGCCGGTGCGGAAGCATTGCAATATTTTATCAGGAAAGAAGGAATGCCCATGCTCAGTATCGGGATCGATGTGTCCAAAGGAAAAAGCACCGTGTGCGGAATGAAGCCGGGAGGAGAAATCGTGTACACTCCGTTTGAAGTTCAGCACACGAGGGAAGGAATGTCGGAGCTCGTATCGCTGCTGCGCAGCAGCGGCGAAGAGGTTCGTGCCGTTTTGGAAAGCACCGGCAGCTACCATTGCCCGGTGGTGGCTGCTTTGTTGGAGAACGGAATATTCGTCTCCGTCGTCAATTCGCTGCGGATGAAGCGGTTTTGCTCACAAAGTATCCGCAAGGTGAAGACCGACCGAATCGACGCTATGCAGATCGCTTTGTACGGTCTGGCCTATTGGCAGGAGCTTCAACCGGCCAGACTGCCGGAGGATACATATCGGGAGCTTCAGCTTCTGGCGCGGCAGTATTACCAGATGACCTCCATGCTGATCAAGGCGAAGGTCGATTTTAACGCCATCTGTGACCAGGTTTTGCCCGGTATGCAGGAGCTCATGAGCGACCATGCCGGACGGCACAAGCTTTCGGACTTTGTCCTGCGGTATCGTCACACCACTCACATCCTCGAAATGGGAGAAACGCGCTTTCGGAAGGATTATTGCAAATGGGCGGAAAAAAAGGGATACCGCAATTGCGAACGTATGGCAGCACTCATCTTTGCCACAGCTCAAAACGGTATCCCTGTGCTTCCCAATGCACCATCCACGCAGATCGTCATTACGGAAGCGATACGAGTCCTCCACACAGTGGAGGCGTCCCGTGACGCTATTTTAACACAGATGCAAGCTCTCGCCAAGACTCTGCCGGAATATTCTCTCGTGCGCGAAATGCCCTGCATCGGGGACACGCTGGCTCCGCGCCTGATCGCGGAGATCGGAGATGTCCGACGCTTTCACAGCAAGCGGGCTCTCATCGCATACGCCGGCATCGATGCGCCGCCGTACCAGTCCGGCAAATTCTGCGCGAATAACCGGCATATCTCCAAGCGGGGAAATCGCTATCTGCGTAAGACCGGGTACGAAGTCATGCAGAGCTATGTGATGCACAAACCGGCAAACGACCCGATCTTTACATTCATTGAGAAAAAACGCGGCGAGGGAAAGAGTGGTAAACTCGCTATGGTAGCGGGCCTGAATAAGTTCCTCCGAGTCTATTATGGCAAGGTCACAGAGCTCTACCGCAGCTTGCCGGCAATAGAATGAGCTGAGATCTCCAATGCTTTATTTGAGGCGGCCAAGCGATCCGCTTTGCCGTCTCTGCTTTGCTATACTCTTTTTCTGCCTATAACTTTTTTTAATTAGGGCTTGACTTTTTAGCAGGTTTACAGCGGCGCAAAATATACCCGTTTTCCTCCGAAAATCGCCGCTATGCAGAAGTCACTTTTTTGAGCGGTTGAAAACGAAAAATTCCTCAACCGCCTGCGAAACGGCCACCTTGAAAAGTCCGCCGCCACGGGTATTTTCCGCCCCTCATGTTCACCCACGACTGCGAAAACGCCTCGCAAGGTGCACCTTAGACTGCGGTTTCAAAACCTTGGAAAGCCCCGCACTGCGGGGCTTTGTGGGGGGGCTGCGGTCGCTTGCGACTGCGGCCCTTTATCTTGTGCTTTTATCGAACGGCTTTCCCTATTCAAAAATTCGGCTTAAAAAGTTCGATTTTTCGCCAATAGACACTCCCGCAAATATCGCCAAAAAGTTACCGTTACAACGCTGTTTCAAACCGCTTTTCAACTTCTCTCACAAACGCCTCACGTTTGCTTTCGCGAGTGAAAGCGGGTACACACTCGGCTTTGCTCAAAGGATCGCACACAACGGCTCACACGCCGAAACAGGGGGCATTTCGGATGGGGCGCTATCATTACCCTCGACACGTACTGCACGTTCACGAACATCCCCGGGCCGGGTACCAGAACGGCGTGCTTTGCCGCTTTTGGGGCTTGGTCGTGGGTGCT
>OHKI01000860.1_pt1 | contig 11606 bp, 5 predicted proteins | sample 1568771 | NCBI WGS metagenome assembly OHKI01 (sample SAMEA3879540, study PRJEB24766) | human gut metagenome | biome: human-associated habitat; feature: feces | place: USA | collected 1985/1987 | reverse complement strand
CTACAGGGAAATCACCGTAGGTAAAGCCATCGGCAGCATTGTAATACAAAACTCCACCGTTCGTGGTAATAAGGGTCACTTCCATGGATGAGACCACGTACTGTTTCGTGCCTACGCTAGGGGCACCCATCCTCACCTTGCCTTCTCCGTTCTTGTCCAGAACTGCGGACATCGCATAGAATTCTCCCGTAATAGGCACATACTTGCCAGTGCTGCGGTCATAGACGCGGGCGCAATACGCCACGTCTGCCGTTCCGTATGAGCCGTAGTTCGCATTCTTAGCAAATACCTGATAGTTCTTGATGGAGAGTGCGCTGTCCGATGGCTGGAACTCGCCCTCAACGGAAGCCACGAGAGTATTTCTCGGCGCTGTAGTTCCCCATCCGCGGATATTGTACTTCTTTCCGGTCGTTCCCGGACGGACTACCACGCGCATGGTCACAGGCTTCTTGCTGACCTCAGAGGTGGCACTGGTCACATCCCAGGTTCCCAGCCATGCCTTCCACTCGTCAGTCGCAACACCGGAAGCATCTGTCTTGAACGCCTTCTTGTAGACTGAAGAAGTAGCGACATTGCCATTATGTCCGAACGCGACCACGTAATAGTCGGAATCAGGGTCGAGAGACGTGATTTCCATCGCCTTGGCACCGGACTGCAGGAACGCGCCGATACCGCCCTGCGAGCCGAGGAAGGTGTCGATTCCTTTTATAAGAGCATCAGTATCAGAACCATACCTGTCCACAAAACTCTTCTGATAGATGTTCCAGAAATATGTTTCGGTGCTGGACGGCGATACCGATATTATCGCTCCCTTGTCAGAAGGATTGGTCACGGTGAGTACGAGAGCATTGGACTCCGACGAACCCGAAAGGGCGAATCTCTTCTTGGTCACGGCCGTGGTCGGATGGTCGGTATCATATCCGAACGCCACCACGCAGTACTCCGTTCCGGCGGTCATTCCGGAATAATCCTGATAACGCGAGCCCTTGTAGAGGAAGTTGGTGAGGCCGCCGTAGCTGGCATAAACGTTCTCCAGCTGCATCACAAGCACGGCATCATCCATCTGGTCGACATCGGAAGCCAGCATGACATCGAAGAAATATGTCTCATCTGCATTGGACGGAGTCACGCCGATACGGGCCGTCGTGCTGGAGGTTTCTTCCACGTCCAGGTCCAATGTCAAATCGCTGGACACCACATAATCCTTCTTCTTGATGGTATAAGGCCCGATAGGGAAATCCCCGTTCAGGTACTGCGATGCTGGAGAGAAATTGTAGATGGTTCCGCCCGCATAGAGGAAGTAGTCGAGACATGAGAACTGGTATGGCTTCTCGGAATCCGCATAGAATTCATTGCCGACAGCCTTGCCGCCGTTTTCATCTTCCAGACGCGCAATCATCGTCACGATACCGCCTTCCGTCACCATGTAATATCCGTCGCCGTGGTTGAAACGTCCGAAGTGGCAGATCCAGCCGGAAATCTCGGAATCGGCGTATTTGCTTACCTGATAAGCATTTTCGAAATACATGTATCCGGTCTCCATGTCGAATTTCGCCTCGGTGGCGAGCATCCTGGCGATGGAAATGCCCCATCCCTGGACATTGTAGCTCTCGCAGAACTTCTTCTCGGACACTACGATGTCGAATGACAACGGCTTGCCGCTGACCTCGGAAGAGGTGCTGGTCACGGTCCACATGCCTATCCACTTCTTATAATTGTCCTGAACCTCGTCAGAAGGCGCCTGGGTGGTGAACTCCTTGTAAGAGAACTTGCCTGCCCCTGAATCCTCATCGAAAACGAACGCGAACACGCAGTATTTGGTCAGGTGCTTGAGCCCCGTGAACGTATATGTATCTTCTCCATAGAGGCAGTGGTCCACGAGCGTCCCTTCGGAGTTCAATGATTCAACTATCTGGGCCTCAGTATATTTCGTCATTGTCGAAACAGGCAGGATGTCGTAATAGTACATCACGTCATTGCGCTCCGGCGTCACCTTCACGACAGCCTCCGTACCGGTCACGTCCGAAATCTCGAAGGTGAAGTCCATGTCAATGAGCTTGCTTCCTTCGCCCGTACGGAATTCGGTAGTCGAAAGCGGGGTCGTGATTTCTCCGTCATCGGACAGGCCATAAGCATAGGCCACATAGTCCGTCTGCGGTGAAAGTCCGTTTATCAGCTTGGGCGAATAGCCGGAAATGCGGTTCGCCTCGACATATTCATTGAAAGCGATGCCTTTCTCCGCCGCATTCATCTTCATATCCGTAAGATAGTCCGCAGCGAACTCAGTATCAGACGAATACAGTTTATAGATATCCTTCCTTACCACGGAAAGCCAATACTTTACCGACATCTTGGTCGGGACAGCTGACAGCTTCACCGAATTGCCGGTAATGTCGGAAATATTGATCTTGAACGAGCAATCAAGGAGCTGCACCTTCTCCTGTTCCTTCTCCTCCTCGGCGCACGACACGGCCAGCCCTGAAGCCACTACCAGAGCCAGTGCCCATTTCCATATTTTCATTTTCATCATCATTTTCGAAACGTGTTCTAGAAACTATATCCTATTCCGCAGGCCAATGTGTTTTTCATCGGTCCCGACGCCATCGCCGAATAAGCGAGGTCAATGCAGATGCCGCCCAATTTCAGACTCATGCCTGCAGCAGCGTAAGAAGGGATACCGTTCTTCTTCTGCCCCTCACATAGTCCAGCTCTAACCGCCAACATGCCATTCCATTCATATTCCAGCGCCACACCGCCGGCCATAGCGGAAGGTCCGCCGAAATAATATCTGCCCTGCAATGCACCATAAAGCCGGGATTTGCCGAAACCGAAGCCGTAACCCGCATTCAGTCTCGCGTTCATCGGCAGCTGATAGCCCGCTCCGCCTTCATCCTTCACCTGCATTCCCAAGTTGCACGCGGCCACCGAAAGGTCCAGACCGTTTCTGCGGAAAGTCACCTGCACATCCGCCGCGAAAGCATTCGCCGTACCGGCAATGTTCTTCGACATGACATAGTTCAATGCCGCACCGGCGGAGAGTCCGTCAATGATTTTGTACGCGAAGCCTGCTCCGGCCAATACATCCACCGGGTGCATTTCTGCAGTCTTGATTCCCAACTCGTCATATTTCCCGTCCTTCTTGTATAGGGACGTGGAAGCACCGGCCGTCACCGCCATCCTGTCATTCAGCTTATAACTTGCTGACACAGAGAACATATTGGCATGGGTAACATCCGGCTGCCACAGGCCGTATGACACTCCGGCAGACATCTTCTTTTCACCCGACACGGCGTCAGCCACATTTCCGAAATGCGCATAGGCATCCGGCTTTATGATCACGCCTGCAGACCCTGCGGACACGACGCTGCGGATCTGGTTAAGGAACGGGAGAGCCGCTGACTCGCCTGCACTTTCCTGGGCCGAAACACGCATGGCCGCCAGAAGCAATATTGCAACAGTTATCTTCCTCATATTCCTTATTTCTTTACAAATGTTGATGTTCCATAAACTTTTCCGTCAGTACGGATTTCGACTGTATATCTGCCCGGCGCCAGCGATTTGACATCCACCTTCAGCGGGGAATTGATGCCGAGAGTCGCAGACACGTGAGACGCTTCGCTGCCGGCAGCATTGTAGATGATCACTTCCGCATCGAGTTCAGATGCACCCGGACGGACATTGACATAATCGGTCGCCGGATTAGGGTAGACATCCATCGGCGCGGATGCGTCGCGGACCACGAGCGTGAAGGATTGCGAAGCGGACTCGCCTTTCGCGTCGGCAGCCGTCAGCGTGACTTGCGTGCGCCCTACCTTCCTGCCTGTGAACGTCACCTTCCCGCCATCGACGGCAGTCGAGACAATGCTTCTGTCAGCGACCGTGACTACGGCGAACAATGATTCATTATCCTCATCCGTAAACCATTCATTGACATCGATTTCCGTCTGTCCTTTGATACCGTTTACCGTCAGGCTGCCGATTTCGGAAGCCACCGCGGGAACGTGGTTCACTTTCACCACGTAAGGCACTTCCAGCACGGTCGGGAGGTCATATTGGTCCGTAAGGGTAATGACGTATTTGTGTGCTCCCGGTGTGGATTTAACTCCGGAAATTTCCACCATCAGCACGTCATCCTGCATCTTGGTGAACGTCACCGCAGCCGGCTCGTCGCAAGTCCAGGTGAACGAGGCAGCATGGCCGTCAGGGTCGACACCGGTATAAATGCGCGCCGCCTTTCCGAAAGATTCCAGCTCCACAGGGGCTTCATTGTCCACGGTGATGACAGGTGCGGTATTTCCGCCGGTGGTAATCTTGGTTATCTCCGACATCGGGGATTCATTGCCCGCAAAATCGGCAGCGACCACGCCGTAGTAGTAATCGGTATTGAATTTCAGACCATTAAGGTAGAATTTATAGTAGCCGTCTCCGGTGGTTTCCTGCATGGCAGCGACGAATGTGGCGGTCATCGCGGAGGAGTGTTCCAGTTCCGTGAACGGCGATGTGCTGTAATATACCTTGTAGCAATATGCGAAGTCCGCATCAGGGTCCTTAGGCAGGTCTGCCGTGAAAGCCAACGTGTTGGACTTGGCAGCAACCTCCAGATGGGTTATTTTCTCCGGCGGCACGGTACTGATGGAAGACAATGCATTGAAAGCATTGATCATACCCTTGCCGAGCTGGCCGTCCATTGTCATATTGTATTTGTAGATGGTCTCGTCCGAGCTGTTCACGATGGTCTTGAAGAGGTCCTGATTCGTGTAGCCGGGACCGCCGCAGGCAGAGAGCACCAGAGCTGCGAGTCCGGAGACATGAGGACATGCCATGGACGTGCCTTGCAGATAGCCGTATTTTCCGCCCGGCAATGTGCTGTAAACTCCGCCTTCCACAAGCTGCATGTTTCCGCCCGGAGCACAGACATCCACCCATTCGCCGTAGTTCGTGTAATATGCCGCCTTCCCGTCAGGTCCAATGGATGCCACGGAGAGCACCCTGTCGTATTGTGCCGGCCATGCAAAGCTCTGACTGTCATTGCCCGCCGCGAAAACGACCAGACCGCCTGCCATCGGACCGACCTGCTTGCCGTCCTTCATTCCGGCTTTGTCAATGAAATAGTCGATCGCGTCCTTGTCGGCTGAAGGCATCGTGGTCACATCCTTCTTGTAGCCCCAGCTGTTCTGGGCGATTACGGCTCCGTTTTCTGCCGCATACTGCATCACCTTGGCGAGGCTCGCACCCTTGTCGGGAAGCGTGGCATCCATGATCTGCAGGCACATCAGACGCACGCCCTTTTCAGGATAACGTCCGCCGGCGACACCGCAGACTCCCACGCCGTTGTTATTCACAGCCCCCACCGTGCCGGCAACATGAGTTCCGTGGTCTTCCGGATGGATTTCAGCGGAACCTGCCACGAAATTATATCCATGGACATCGTCCCTGTAACCGTTGCCGTCGTCATCCACGCCCGGCTTGCCATTCAGTTCAGCCTCGTTAGTCCAGATATTTCCGGCGAGGTCCGGATGGTCATAATCCACACCGCTGTCAAGAATCGCGACGATGACATTGCTGTTGCCGAACATGCCGTACTGGTCCCAGGCCTCCTGCAGTTTCATGTCAATGCCTTTGCGGCCGCTGCCTTGTCCGGTATTGTGATAATGCCACTGGACGGAATAGTCCGGGTCATTCATCTTCACATCTGTCTTCACCGGAATATAGATAGGTTCAATATGCTCAACGCCAATCACTTCCGAGAAATCGGCGGCAGCTTTCGAAATAGGTTCTGTCTTGTCATATTCCACATCGAACCAGCGATGCAGTCCTGATTTTTTCTGCTCTTTCAGGTATGGGCCTCCGATATGGAATGTTGTGCTGACAGATTTCACTGCCACGCCGTCAATCCTCAACGCGGCAGCCGCTTCTGCGCTGACATTGCCATCCTCATCGGAGGCGGCAATCAGTTTTTCCGCCAGATCAGCATTGACCTTCAGTCTTATCATGCCGGGGACGGCTGAACTTGCCGGTTCTTCCACGGCCACCGGGGTCGGCGCGATGCTTTCCTGCTCCTTTGCGCATCCGGCGGCAATCGCCATAACCCCCATAAAACCAGCTATATATCCAATTGTCTTCATCTTGCTCATTATTTAGCCTTTAACACTCCTGCGTCATACGACTGCTTGATGCTTGAGCCGGAAACGACTCCGAACATCGGGTAAGACAGTTCCGACACATCTTCATTGAACTTCCATATGAATTCCTTGTCGGAATAGACGTCTTTGTCCTTCAATATGAACGGCATAAGCGACATTCCGGTGGCGAGATGGGCATCGACACCATTCTGCGTGACAGGGAATGAAACGGTCATTTCTTCGATATCCACATCTCCGACAATGTAGTTCACGCTGTTGTCCTTCGTATAGTCAAGACCTTCAGACAGAGAATACGCGCAGACATTGCCGACGGTGAGTTTCTTCGTCTTGGAGTTGTATTTCAGCACCATGGTATGGTCCGGATAAGATGCTTTTCCCTGTTTGATGGTGTCATTGGCCATCGTACCGACATATTGGTCAGCAATCTTGTACTGCCACGGCACATCCGGCACATCGACAGAAACCTTGGCAGAATAGGCCGCGCCGCTGCCGCATGCCGCCATAGCCATTATCCAGTTCGTCTTGCCCGGAGTCACCGGGACACGGAGAGTATAGCTTCCGTTACGGTTGCGCTTCGCATAAACTGCCTTCGGGTCGGAAAAATACTCGTCCAGCGAGGAGAGCAGCCCTACTTCCAGGCTCTTCATGTCAGGGTCAATGCCGGAGACGAGAACGGTAGCAGACACCTGCTTATCGTATTGGTACACATTGATTTCCGATGCTATCCCCACTTTAGGGACACGCCCTAGGGCATCGAAACCGGCCTCAACGTCGGCCTTTTCCTCTGCCTTCTGGCAAGAGAAGATAGCCGCAGCCATGATCATCATATATAGAATTCTATGTTTCATGCTAGTCCTCCTTATCATTGTCCTGTTCCTTAGACCATGGATTCTGCTCGTCCTCGGAAATCATGTCGTTTTCGGTAATTTCCTTCAGAGGGAGCTGGAACCACCAGAGATTGTCATGCGCAGGCACCTTGATCCTGTTCGCAGGCGTGTGGTTGCTGCCTTCGTAGTTCCGGTCAATGCCTTTGCCGTTACGTCGGAGGTCATAGTAGCCATACCCCTCACCCCAGAGCTCGATGCGGCGCTGGAGCAGCACGTCGTCGACAGTCACCGAAGCGGCTTTCCATGCAATGTCACGTTTCGCCATCAGTTCGCCAAGGACAGATGCTGCCTTCGCCCCATCTCCCATACGCGCATAGGATTCAGCTTCAATGAGAACCATTTCGGAAGCCCTCATATAGATGTAATCCTGGAGCCACTGCGCCATGTAGCCGAATTTTCTGGAAGCATAAGGTCTCGCAGCTCCCGGCGTATCGGCGCTCGCGGTCTTGTCTCCCTCAGGTCCGTTGAAAAGCGACTTGCGGTAGTCCGTCTTGGAAATCTGGTCATAGAGCGACTTGTCTATCAGCTTGGCAGGCTGGTCCAGTCCAGCATATCCCAGACAGTCATTGCTCATGTGCGAGGAGAATGACACATAGGTCAGCTGCGTCTCGGTCGTATGGTTGAATCCCCACATGAATTCCGCATCTTCCAGCTCCATGAATCCGCCGTGCAGACGTTCCCTGTCCATGATGTCGTAGCCCTGACGCGCCTTGGACGCCGCATCGGCCGCTTCCTGCCATTTCTGCACGAACAGGTAATATCTGGCCGCGATGCCATAGGCCACGCTGAGGTCAATCTCGTTCTTCGACGTGCGGCTGTAGCCGTCCAGGTATTTCACCGCTTCCGCAATGTTGTATTCGATATGTTCCATCACGACAGAGTAAGGATTCCTGCCCTGACGGCTGTAAGCCACATCCGTAGGAATATTGTCCCTGGTGGCATACACGAGAGGCACTGAAGGGGCATCCGTACGGAGTTTTCCGTTCTCATCCACGGGGTCCTGGTACAGAAGCATCAGATACATGTAGGCCATTGCCCTTATCGCGTAAGCCTGGCCGATATAACCTCGGACGGTCACGGAAGAAGGCTCCTCTCCCGGAGGGAAGAAATCCAATATCGCATTGGCATTGTTTATAAGCGTGTAATACTGGGTCCAGAACTGATATACTGGTCCATTCCGTAGTCGAAATTATAGTCGTATTGTCCCCAGTTTTCGGTGCCGTCCAGGACAATGTCCTGTCCCATGAAGTCCGTAAGCATGTTGCAGAGGATGAAACCGCCGTCGTCATGCCCTTTGTAGACCGTGAACGGGGTCACCATCCATGAATACAGACCCGAGACATACGAGGCGAGGAATTCAGGGTCCGACTCCACCATCTCGGCTGCCTTGGTTCCGGTAAGATTGCCGGTAGAATCCACATTGAAAGCATCCTCGCAGGAGGTCAGCATCAATGCAGCCGAAGTCAATATTATAAATATCCGTTTCATATTCTCTCGCTGTTAGAAGGTGAATGACAGTCCGGCAGAGACGGTTCTCAATGCCGAATAGGTGAAGCCGGCAGCTCCGCTGAACGACTGTCGCACGTCCAGTCCGCGGCGTTTCGACATGTACCACAGGTTATCCCCGATGACATACACCCTCAGGTTCGAAATCTTGGCTTTCTGTGTCAATGATTTCGGGAAAGTGTAGCCCACGGTGACGTTCTTCAGGCTTATGTAAGATGCCTTGGTAAGGAATCTCGTCGAAGTCTGGGAGGCTTCCTGATAGCGGTTCTGCACTCTAGGAACATCAGTATCAGTATTTTGCGGTGTCCAGCGGTGGAAGATGTCCTTATGCCAGTTCGTGCCGGCAGATCCGCCGGACATCAGGCTCTGGTAGTTGGAATCCAGTGTCCATCCTCCGATCTGGTATGCGAACTGTGCGCTCAGGTCCACCCCAAAGAATGTCCAGGACGTGGAGATACCTCCGTAAACGGCAGGTATGGAACTCTTCCCCGTCTGAATCATCTTGGCATTGGCAGCTTCATGGACGAGGTCTTTTTCTTTTCCGGTGTATAAAGCTTCGCCGGTCTCACTGTCCACTCCCCTCCACTCGTACATGTAGAAATCGTAGAGTGAGCCTCCTTTGCGGCGCCAATAGTTTCCTGAGGCATAGCCCTCTGCAGGTTCATTGGACGGAAGCTTGGTAATCTTGTTCTTGTATGATGTGCCGTTCAACGTGATGTTCCAGCCGAAGTTCCTGTGCTTGAAGATGTCTGCGGAGACCTCAAATTCCACTCCTATGTTCTTCATATCCATATCGTTGACGAGCTGGCTTGCAGGGTCTCCCTGTGAAGGGGCCAATGCGCGGTAATAAATCATGTCCTTGGTTTCCTTTATGAAGAAATCCGCATTGACCGAAAGCCTGTCGAAGAATCTGGACTCGATACCGGCATTGAAATTATTGGATTTCTCCCAAGTGACGTCGGGCGCGGCGCGGAAGACTTTCACGATAGAGGCCTCGCCGTTCACGCGGTCGATGCGGTAAAGGTCTTCGTAAACCTTGGTCATAAGGATATTGTCATTGCCCTGCGTGCCGTAGCTTGCCTTGAATTTCAGGTAGTTGACGGCCTCCACAGGGAGCAGGAACTTTTCCTGTTTGGCGTTCCATGAAAGGCCGAGTGACCAGAAACCGCCCCATCTCTTGTCCGGAGCGAATCTGGACGATGCGTCACGTCTGTAGGAAGCCGAGAGGAAGTATCTGTTTCCGTAGCTGTACTCGCCACGTCCGAAGACACCCTGAAGGAAATATGACGTCCTGTTGGATGTAAGGTCTTGGTATACAACAGCATTGGCAAAGTCAGAGACTGTCGGGTCGACGAAGTTGGTCATTGAACCGACGAGTCCGTAGGAATGGTCGCTCTTGATTTCGTGTCCGAAAAGCAGGGAGACATTGTGCTGTCCTTCGCGGCCGAAGTCCTTGTTGTAGGAAAGCAGCTGGTTCGTGTTCAATGCCGAATATCGGCTGGTATTCTGGGTTCCGCGTCCGTTCACGGTGGAGGCATCGCCGCCGACAGGGGTGAAGAAGTTGTCGGACTTGGTGTTGAAGACATCGTAGGCGACATTGACCGTAAACTTCTGTCCGTCAAGGATATTGATGTCCACATAACCGCGGGATGAGGTATTGTCGCGGACGGTGTTCACGATGGAGGAAAGGAGCTGGCCGTAAGGGTTCGACAACTGGCCGTATGCACGCTGCTCGCCCCAGTCGTAAAGGTCTTCGCCCGTCTGTCCGTAAAGCCTTTCGCCCGTTTCAATGTCGTATTTATATATAGGATAAATCGGTGCGATGTTCTGGCCGAAGAAGAAGATGTTCGAATATGATCCGGCCCTTTCTGCGCCGAACTGGTCCTGGTTCGTGTTGGAATAGGCGATGTTTATGCCGGCCTTGATGAACTTGGCAATGTTCTGGTCCACCTTTCCCCTGACGGTCACCCTGCGGAAGCCGGAGTTGGGAACATAGCCCTTATCGTTCAGGTAAGAGACTGACATATAAGCCTTTGTCTTTTCAGAGCCACCGGAAACCGTGAGGGTATATTCCTGACGGATGCCGCGCTTGAAGACGTCCTTGTTCCAGTCGTCGGTCCACTTTCTTTCCTTGGCGGCAGGGTTGATCTTGCCTGTTCCGGGGAGTACCACTTCGCCGTCTTCCACACCTTTATATATATTGTAGCGCAGATACTTGCTGACGAGGGCTCCGGAAGCATAAGCATTGGCCTGGCCCAGGCCCATTGAACCGCCGTAGTAGACTTCATTGCGAAGCGCTTCCCAGGTCATCTCGTAGTAGTCGGCAGGGCTGGTGATGATGTCGTAGGTCGGGACTCCTCTGGAATTCACTCCGACCTTCGCGTCGAATTCGATGCGGACCTTGTCGGAAGTGCCTCGTCTGGTGGTGATTATGATGACTCCATTAGAACCTCTGGCACCGTACATGGAGTTCGCTGCAGCGTCCTTGAGCACCGTCATCGACTCGATGTCATGAGTCGGGATGGAGTTCAGGCTGCCTTCGTACGGCACTCCGTCGACGACCAGAAGCGGCGACTGTGATGCCGACACTGAGCCGAGTCCACGGATGATGATGCTGGCGGAAGAGCCCGGGGTTCCGGATGAGCTGGATGTCTGCAGGCCCGCCACCGCACCTTCAAGCGACTTGGAGATGTTGGTAGACTGCATCTTCTGCAATTTCTCTCCGCTGACTTGTGCGGCAGATCCCACGAAGGAGGATTTCTTCTGCACGCCATAGGCCACGACAATGGTTTCGTCAATGGCTTGTGAGTCAGGGTCGAGTTTCACGACAAGTTTCTTGCCCGCTTCGACGGCAATCTCCCGCTCCACATATCCGATGGAACTTACAAGCAGGATGTCACCTTTCGAGACGTCAATGGCAAATACTCCCTGATCATCAGTCGACACACCGGTGGTGGTGCCCTTGATGAATATGCCGGCGAACGGGATTCCTTCGCCAGTCACCGAATCCAATACTTGTCCCGATACAGAAACCTTCTGGGCCTGCATGGTCAAAGTCAGAAACAGTAAC
>OHKI01000847.1_pt1 | contig 11673 bp, 7 predicted proteins | sample 1568771 | NCBI WGS metagenome assembly OHKI01 (sample SAMEA3879540, study PRJEB24766) | human gut metagenome | biome: human-associated habitat; feature: feces | place: USA | collected 1985/1987 | reverse complement strand
CTCGCCTCATGAAATGGATTCGCTCATAAGGACGATTGACTGGGATGTTGCCCTCACCGACCGTGTTCCGAGAAATTTCATTTCTTACAATGAATCCAAATACAAGGAGAAGATTCTGCTCTCCTTCCCGTTCTTCTATGCGAAAAAGGATTATCAGCAGGAACTGGAGGAAAACATACATTATGAAGGCGCGGAGAGGAAGTATGACAAGATGCATTGGGGCGCCGGAAAAGGCGAAGACCCTGCCAAACTGGTGAGGGATAACCTTTTGGGAAGCTTGCCGTCCGGATTTGCGACAGGTCAGAACGTGAACAACATCTTCAGTTCATTGACTGTCGGCTATCAGGACTACATGGATTTCATGGACCTCCCGATACCGTTCGTGTGTGTGGCGACGGAGATGGTGACGGCGAAACCGAAGATATGGTATGAAGGCAAGCTGAACACGGCATTGCGCTCCACGATGTCCATTCCTGGCGTATTCGCTCCGGTCAAGGTGGATGGTATGGTGCTGGTGGACGGCGGCATGAGGGACAATTATCCTACCGACCTGGCGAGAGAAATGGGTGCCGACATCATCATCGGCGTGGACCTTTCGTCCGGTTTCCGCGACTACAGCAGGCTCAACAATCTGGGAGACATCATCTCCCAGGGCATTGACATGCTCGGACGCGCGACATACGAGAACAATGTCGGTATTCCGGACGTGACCATCAAGCCTAATCTGGAAGAGTACAACATGATGAGCTTCGATGCCAAAAGCATTGACATCATCATTGACAGAGGCCGGAAGGCGGCATTGGAACAGTTGCCGTTGCTGGACAGCATAAAGAATCTCGTCGGGCCTTTCAGAACCGAACTGCGTCATCGCAAGGCGGTGGATATCAATACCCAGCCGGTGCGGATTTCGAAGGTGGAAATTACCGGTGTATCGGATAAGGAGTCGCGTTACATCATGGGCAAGATTGCGCTCAAACCTGATAAACTTATCGGAAAAGGTGAGATTGAAACGGCTGTGGCTACGATTTTCGGAATGAATGCCTTCGACTATGTGACATACGAATTGCTGGGAGAAAGTGAACCTTACGAGCTTTTGATTCATTGCAAACGAGGCCCGATCCATCAGTTCGGCATCGGCGGACGCTTTGATACTGAGGAGATTGTCTCCGTTCTGCTGAACTTTGGTCTCAATGTCCATAAGCTTCAGGGCCCGGCGCTTGACTTTACGGGAAAGGTGGGCACGAATCCGTATGCGAAGGCCCATTTCTATCTCATGTCACCTTCCGGACCTGCGCTGAACGCCTCGGCATCATTCCGATGGACGGACAGGAACCAGTTCAAACTGGGGACCAGCGACTATAAGATAGCATATTTCAATGTCCGTGAGGAAATTTTCCTTTCCAATATCAAGTGGCGAAAGTTCGACATGCGAGCCGGCCTCCGGAACAATTTCTTCAAGCTGAACTCGGCTATGACCGACCAGGTGAACGGCGACTATGATTTCGGGAACCTGACCAATGACTATCTTTCAGTATTCGGCACAATGAACGCCGATACCTTTGATGACGGATATTTCCCGACCAAGGGTTTCTCGCTCGGCATCGGTTATGAATGGGTGTTCAAGGGCGTGAAGCATAGCATCGATCCGTTCCATGCTGTGAACGTTGACTTCAAGTCGGTCATGCAGAAGGGATGTTTCGCGTGGCTTCCTTCAGTATCAGCACGTTACATGTTCGGCGGCGATCCTCCGCTTCCGTATCTGAACCTGATGGGAGGAGCGATTGCGGGCAGGTATCTGGATCAGCAGATTCCTTTCATGGGTATAAACTATGCTGCCGCGATGGCGAATTTCCTGGCGGTGGCCAGATCGGATTTCCGTTTCAAATTGTTCAAGAACAACTATCTTACGGCTTCTTGCAATTATGCTGTGACGGTTGCGGACCTGAAAGATTTCGGCGATATGAATGAGGCGTATGGCGTATTCGGCGCAGGACTCAAATACTCATACAATTCCATTATCGGTCCTGTGGAACTCGACTTGCATTGGGCTTCCCGCCGTAGCAAGCTGGGAATGTATCTCAATATCGGACTTTATTTCTAGCGGCTATGGATCAGGACAAATATTCCAAGGTTCTCAGCCGTCTGCAGGCTCAATGCTCCCGCAGGGAGTACTGCATTTCAGATATCCGTGCGAAAGCGCTGAAGTCGATGGAGGGGGATGCAGAAGCTGCAGACCGCATTGTCACCTCGCTGAAGGAAGACAAGTTCGTGGATGACTTGCGCTATGCTTCCGCATTCGCTCGTGAAAAAGCATCGCTATCCGGCTGGGGAACGCAGAAAATTACTTATGCTCTTATATGTAAAGGCATTGACAGACAGGTGGTTACGGAAGCATTGTCCGAAGTGGACGAGAATGCTGCCGGGCGTAAGCTGGAATCCGTGGTGGCGGCGAAATACCGTCTTCTGGCCGAAGACCCGCAGTGCAAGTTGAAACTGATACGCTTCGCGCTGGGGCGCGGATATGGCTACGATGAGGTCAAGTCCGTCGTGGACAAGGTCATGAAAGGGGAGTCCTAGCGCTTGTGGCGCACCCAGCCGGGATATTCTAATTTAGATTCGAGTCTTTCTATGGTGGCCGCCCTGTTCAGTATGTAACTCGATGGTCTGGCGGCATTGCGTTTCAGCGGATTAGGCAGGCAGGCGGCGATCAGGCAAGATTCATGTCTCGTGAGCTTGGATGCCTTTTTGTGGAACAGTTGTTCGGCTGCGGCTTCTGCACCATAAATCCCTTTCCCCATTTCGGCTACGTTGAGGTATACTTCCATTATCCGTCGTTTCCCCCAGATGACCTCGATCAGGACAGTGAAATAAGCCTCCATGCCTTTTCTGACGAAACTTCTGGACGGAAGCAGGAACACGTTTTTGGCTGTCTGCTGCGATATCGTGCTCGCTCCGCGGAGGCGTTTTCCTGTCTGCTCATGGTCTTCAATGGCTTTGTTTATCTGTTTCCAGTCGAAGCCGTTATGCGAATCGAACAAGTTGTCCTCGCTGGCTATCACGGCTTTGGCAAGTTCCGGGGAAATATGGCCGTAGCTCACCCATGTCTTGTGGGTGCGGAATGTCTTGTCGTTTCTGTACTCGATGGACCTTACGGCCATCAGAGGTGTCCACCAGACAGGTATCCATTTGAGTGCCGTCACCCATAAGATAGTGAATATGAGGAAGCAAGCCGGCAGCTTTATAAGCAGCAGGCGCCAGAGTCTACCGGTGAATGTGCGTTTTTTTCTATTCATTGTCCGTTTCGTAAAGTTGCTGTCCCGCAATCCTGAATTTTCGGCTGCCGAGGTTCAGGTGAAATAAAAAATCTCCGTCCGGGTCAATGTTTTTGTCCAATGGCTTTCTTCTCCAGGTTTTCGGGTCAATGCAGAACGCCACCGGGCTCCGGAATCCGTCCTCATGAAATCCTAATCTCGTATATACTTGACCGTCAGTCCATTCCATATCGGCATAGCTCATGATGTCATCGGGCTTTACCTCCCTGATGAACGTTTTCAGAACCTTTCCCATACCGCCGATTACGCGGATTTCCGGCAGGGAGGCATATCTTACCCATTCGTAGGACCGGATTGTCCTGTCATCTTTCAGCCATTTGCGGCCGGAAGAAAACGTCGCCACGGCTACGAGTGTCCCGTCTTTCGTGAAAATGCCGTACCTGTATCGTGCCGCAGCATCGCCGTATGTGTGCCATTCATTCAGGAAACCGGCGGATTCCGGTTTGGTGATTCTCCTTACCGAGGTGTTCCTGGCGAAGATGGAACGGAATTCTCCCAGCTGGGCCAAAAGTCTGGCTTTCATCATGTCTGGGCGGCTTCTCCATACGTCTTCCGGAAGCGGAACGAGCTTGCGCTCCGGATTGTCAGCCTTGTAGGTCAGCATTGACCTTTCCAATCCGGCGTGAGCTTGCGCAGCCTCTTCGGGCGAGCGGGCGGTTACGGGTATGGGGATGATGGTCGCGCCGTTCCCGCATTCGAGCATCATGTGCCCTTCGTGCCGGATGGCAGTGACATCTTTCCCCGATATGCAACCGGCTATGTCCTCTATGAAGCTCATCTGTATTCCAATGCTTTTCCTCCCCAAAGTTACGACTAATTCGACGATTTATTTCATTCTTCGGTGCCCATTAGTTAACTTTGCAGGATTGAATTTTACTTCATAACATATAAAACGATGGATGCAATTGTAAAGACCGATTTCAATTTTCCCGGACAGGTCGGCAAATACGTCGGGAAAGTCCGTGATGTCTATGATATTGACGGCAAGTATCTGGTAATGGTGGTTTCCGACAGGATTTCCGCATTCGATGTGGTCCTTCCCAAGGGAATTCCGTTCAAAGGCCAGATTCTCAATCAGATAGCTGCCAAGTTCCTGGATGCTACCTCGGATATCCTTCCGAACTGGAAAATTGCTACCCCGGATCCTATGGTCACTGTGGGCTACAAATGTGAGCCGTACCGTGTGGAAATGGTTATCCGCGGATGTCTTGCAGGTCATGCGTGGCGTGAATATCAGGAAGGAAAACGTACGTTGTGCGGTGTGGCGCTTCCTGACGGAATGGTTGAAGGCCAGGCATTTCCGGAACCGATAATCACTCCGTCGGCCAAAGCTATGGAGGGCCATGACGAGGATATCACCAGAGAAGAAATCATTGCCCAGGGCATTGTTCCTGAGGAGGAATATATTCAGATTGAGAATTATACGCGTGCCATTTTCAAGCGCGGCCAGGAGATTGCGGCCAAGATGGGACTCATTCTCGTGGATACGAAATATGAATTTGGAAAACGTGACGGCAAGATTTATCTGATGGATGAGGTGCATACCCCTGATTCATCCCGCTACTATTATGCCGAGGGCTATGAAGAGAGGCTCCGCACCGGACAGAAACAGAAGCAGCTGTCCAAGGAGTTCGTGCGTGAGTGGCTGATGGCCAATGGTTTCCAGGGCAAGGAAGGACAGTCCGTTCCTGAAATGACACCTGAAGTCGTTACGCATATCGAGGAACGTTACATCGAACTTTACGAGAACATCACAGGTCAGAAATTCGAACGTCGCGACTATACGGCCGACATCATCGAAAGAAATGTGGCAGACTATTTGAAAGGGCTCAGGTGAAGTAACTAACTCTTTATGCGAAAATTGAATAAGAAGACAATGTTTGGTGCAGCTGCCGCAGTCGTTTGCGTGGCAGTTGCACTTATTTTTTTGCTGAGGCCGAAGCATGTGGAGGAGATTCTTCCTATCGTGGGCGTGGATACCGTCCGCACCCGCAACGTGGAAGTATATGGTGAATTTCCGGGAAAGATCCGCGCTCAGCAATTCGTGGAAGTCAGGGCGAGGGTCGAAGGTTATCTGGAAAAGATGATGTTCGCGGAAGGAACGCGCGTAAACAAGGACCAGGTCCTCTTTATCATTGACCCTAAGCAATATAAGGCGCAGGTCGACAGGGCGGAAGCGTTGGTCGCCAAGAACAAGGCTATCGCACTCAAGGCGGAGCGCGACCTCGCCAGAATCAAGCCGCTGTTCGAGCAGAAGGCTGCAAGCCAGCTTGATCTGGACAATGCCGTCGCAGCTTATGAGAGCGCCAAGGCTGATGTCAATGTCAGTGAGGCCAATCTCACGGAAGCCCGTCTTGCATTGAGCTATACCACAGTACGTTCACCTATAAGTGGTTACATCAGTGAGAGGCACGTGGATATCGGTACGTTGGTGGGTCCTGGCGCACAGTCGCTTTTGGCCAATGTCGTCAAGAGCGATACCGTTCTGGTGGAATTCAAGATGACAGACCTGGATTACCAGAAGTCCAAGGCCCGGAATGTGAACCTCGGACAGCAGGATACGAGCCGTCATTGGAATCCTTATGTCACCATTACATTGGCAGACAAATCTCAGTATAAATATAAGGGACTCGTGGATTTCGCGGATCCGCTGGTAGATGCCAAATCGGGTACTTTTTCCGTGAGGGCGGAGATGCCTAATCCGGAGAGGGAGCTGCTTCCCGGACAGTTCACCAACGTGAAGGTGTTGCTGGATGTGAGGGAAAATGCTGTCGCAGTGCCTACGAAGGCCATTTCCATAGAGAAAAGCGGAACGTTCATCTTCGTGGTCAAGCGTGACGGTACCGTGGAGAAACGCTTCATCCAGACAGGACCGGAGGTGGGGAATGTCACCGTGGTAGAGCGCGGCTTGAGAGCCAATGAAGTCATTGTCGTGGAAGGACAGCACAAACTCTCGCACGGAAACAAGGTGGAGGCTGTTCCTTATGGTTCTACTGAGCAGGAGTAACTACTTATGAAATCGGATTTTTTCATTGACAGGCCGGTATTCTCGACTGTCATATCTATTATAATCGTACTCGTGGGACTCATCGGGCTGACTCTGCTTCCGGTGGATCAGTATCCTAAAATTGTCCCGCCTGTGGTCAGTGTTTCCACATCGTACCCGGGCGCCAATTCCCAGACGGTCTCGCAGGCGGTCGCCACTCCTATCGAGCAGTCGCTCAACGGTACGCCGGGAATGCTCTACATGGAGTCGAGCAACTCCAACAGCGGCTGGTATTCAGCGACATTGACCTTCGACATCTCTACCGATCCTGACCTTGCCGCGGTGGAGGTCCAGAACCGTGTGAAGCTGGCTGAGTCCAGGCTTCCGGCAGAGGTGGTGCAGAACGGCATTTCCGTGGAAAAGGAGTCGTCCAGCAAACTGATGACGATAACCATAATGTCCGACGACCCGAAATTCGACGAAGTGTACCTCAGCAACTACACGACGTTGAATATTCAGGACAGACTCAGGCGTGTGGCCGGCGTGGGAGGCGTTTCCAATGTCGGCAGCCGTTATTATGCCATGCAGATATGGGTGCAGCCTGACAAGATGGCGAGCCTTGGAATTACTGTCAAGGACCTGCAGGGCGCATTGAAGGACCAGAACCGTGAGGCGGCGGCCGGAGTGCTTGGCCAGCAGCCTATTACGGATGTGGATGTGACGATTCCGATCACGGCTCCCGGACGTTTGTCTTCGGTGGAGGAGTTCGAGAACATCGTCGTCCGCACAGGCGAAGACGGTGCCATCATCCGGCTGAAGGATGTCGCGAGAGTTTCGCTCGAAGCCCAGTCCTACAATACCGAGAGCGGTATCAATGCCCGCAATGCGGCCGTTGTCAATGTCTATATGCTTCCGGGTGCCAATGCCATGGAGGTGGCGGAGAATGTCAGGGCTGAGATGGAAGAGATAAGCGCAAGCTTCCCTGAAGGCATGTCCTACAACATTCCGTTCGACATGACCACCTACATTTCCGAGTCGATACACCATGTCTACAGGACATTGTTCGAGGCTCTTTTCCTGGTCATCCTGGTGGTGTTCCTTTCGTTGCAGAACGTCAGGGCGACATTGGTCCCGGCCATTGCCGTACCGATTTCATTGATAGGTACTTTCGGGGTCATGCTCATATTCGGATTCTCGTTGAACATGATGACTTTGCTGGGGCTTATCCTGGCGATCGGAATCGTGGTCGATGACGCGATTGTAGTGGTGGAGAATGTGGACCGTATCATGACGACCGAGCATCTGTCACCTTATGAGGCGACGAAAAAAGCGATGCGCGAGATAGGAGGTGCGCTTGTGGCGATGTCCCTGGTGCTTTGTGCCGTGTTCGTGCCGGTGAGCTTCCTCTCGGGAATTACCGGTCAGCTGTTCCGCCAATTCACTGTGACTATCGCCGTGTCGGTCATCATTTCTACTGTCGTGGCGCTTACATTGAGCCCGGTCATGTGCTCGAAGTTCCTCAAACCTCATGGTGAAGGCGGCTCCACCAACTTCATTTTCAACAAGATAAATTTGTGGATGGATTCCGGTACATCATTCTTTACGAAGATGGTGAGCCTGGCCGTCAACAATTCCAGAAGGATGTTCGCGTTCTTCGGCATTGCCATAATCGGTATTTTCGTGCTGGCCCGCATTATCCCGCAGAGTTTCATTCCTAAGGAGGACCAGGGGTATTTTACGGTCGAATTGGAGCTTCCTATGGGTGCGACGCTCGAACGTACGAGGGTGATTACCGACAGGGCGATGGCATTTCTGCTGCGTCAGCATGATGTGGATTACGTGCTCAATGTCACGGGTTCAAGCCCGCGTGTAGGAACGACGCAGTCCAGCAGTACATTGACAGTGATTCTCAAGCCTTGGAACCAACGCAAGGTGACGGACATGACCAAGACTATCGCGATGGTGAGGGATACGCTGTCCCGTTATCCTGAAAGCAGGGTTTATATCAGTACTCCGCCTGTCATTCCGGGACTTGGAACTTCCGGCGGTTTCTCCATGGTCCTGGAGGCCAGGGGTGACGCTACGTACCAGGATTTGCAGAATGCTACGGATACATTGCTTTATTATGCGTCGAAGAGGAAGGAACTGACAGGTCTTTCTTCTGGTATGCAGGCGGATATCCCGCAGCTGTATTTCGATGCGGACCGTGACAAGATACAGCTTCTGGGCCTGTCAATGGCAGATGTCTTCGCGACTCTCAAGGCTTTCACGGGAGCGATCTACGTGAATGACTTCAATATGTATAACCGTATCTATCGTGTTTATATCCAGGCAGATGCGCCATATCGTGCCCATACGGACAACTTGAATCTCTTCTTCATGAAGAGTTCCGGCGGGACAATGATTCCTGTCAATGCCCTGGGCAATACGCATTACACTACAGGCCCGGGAACGATCAAGAGGTTCAATATGTACAATTCCTCTACTATCAGCGGTGAGGCGGCCAATGGTGTAAGTTCCGGAGACGCCCTGGCCATACTTCAGGAAGTCGCGGACGAGCATTTGCCGGACAATATCGGCGTGGAATGGAGCGGAATGTCTTATCAGGAGAAGAAGGAAGGCGGTCAGACGGGTCTCGTCCTGGCTTTGGCTCTGCTTTTCGTGTTCCTTTTCCTTGCCGCCCAATATGAAAGCTGGCTGGTTCCTGTGGCCGTGATATTGTCATTGCCGATAGCCATTGCCGGTGCGTACCTCGGTATCGCAGTCTTGGGCATGGAGAGCAATATTTATTTCCAGATCGGTCTCGTGATGCTGGTGGGCCTTGTGGCGAAGAATGCGATTCTGATTGTGGAATTTGCCAAAGAAGAGGTGGAAGCCGGGAAAGACGTGGTGGAAGCGGCCGTTACGGCAGCAAAACTCAGGTTCAGGCCGATCGTGATGACATCATTGGCATTTATTCTCGGTATGCTCCCGTTGGTGTTCGCCAGCGGTCCCGGCTCTGAAAGCCGTCAGAATATCGGAACGGGCGTCTTCTTCGGTATGATTGTCGGCGTGTCGGTCGGAATCGTGTTCGTGCCGTTCTTCTTCGTCACGATTTATAAAATGAGGTCATATTTCTCCAAAATGCGTCCGAAAATGAAAAATGTCATAGGCGGCAGGAAGTCGTTCATGTCAATGTTGGTGCTCGTCGTGGCTTCAGCATTGACCCTGAACTCTTGCTCGACATCGAGATATTGTCAGAAACCTGATTTGGGCGCCGTGCCGCAGTCTTTTTCCGTGGAGTCGGGTGACAGCAGCATCGCGGACCTAGGCTGGAAGGATGTTTTTAAAGAGCCTGAACTTCAGGAACTTATCGAAACGGCATTGACCTATAACAAGGATGTGCTGATAGCGGCTGAACGGCTCAATGAACTGCGTTACAAGTACAGGATGCAGAAGGCTTCGCAGCTGCCGGCGGTTTCGGCGAAGGGTTATGCGCAGGATGACCACAGCAATTACGGCGGCACCAGCAAAAGTCCGGACAATATTGAGTTCGGCGTGAAGGCGTCGCTCAGTTGGGAAGTGGATTTCTGGGGACGCCTGAAGTGGGCAAGCCGGGAGAAACTGGCTGACTACCTGGCTGCCGAGGATGTGCAGAAGGCTGTGAAAATGAGCATTGTAGCCAGTGTGGCGTCTGCATATTATGAGCTTGTCGGCCTGGACAGGAAGATGGCGATTGTCACCAATACCATGGAGACCAGGCGTGAGTCCGTAAAGCAGGCGAAACTCAGGGCTGAAGGGGGTCTGACTTCGGAAATTCCTTACCAGCAGGCTCTCGTGGAGTTCGCTTCGTCGAAGGCAATGATTCCTGATCTGGAGAAGCTGATTGCGCTGAAGGAGAGTGAGTTGTGTTTCATTACCGGTTCGTACCCCGGGGAAATTGCGCGAAGTGTTTCCGCATCTATTATTTATAGTGATTCTGATGTCCCGACAGGCGTTTTGTCGGATATTTTGAAGCGCAGGCCTGATTTGATGGCTTCGCGGCATTCCCTGAAGGCGGCCGAGGCTCGTGTGGGTGTTTCCATTGCCGAGCGTTTTCCGACTTTCGTGATAAACCTGGGTGCCGGTCTGGAGAATGACGAGCTCAAGAATTTCCTGAAGTCTCCGTTCTGGTTCACCGGTGCGACGCTGGCGTCTCCGATTTTTGAGTTCGGCAAGCGTAAGGCGACCATGAAGGCGGCCATCTCTTCTTATGAGCAATCCCGTCTCAAATATGAAAAGGATGTCTTGCAGGCCTTCAGGGAGGTGTATGACGCCACCGTCAGCTTCCAGTCCGCACGTTCCAATTCCTATGCGAAATCCGTAATGGAGGAGGCGGCAGGGAAGTACATTACCCTTGCGAACAGTCAGTACATCAACGGCGTCATCAATTATATCGACGTGTTGGATGCCCAGCGTAAGTATCTTTCTTCCCAAATCGAATTCAACGAGGCCAAGACCTGCGAAAATCTGGCATTGGTGGGTCTCTACAAGGCTCTCGGCGGCGGTTGGAATTAACGTGGTATAGTTCCAGTTCGGAATCCTGGCAGGGGGCTAGTGGATGTGGCTGTTTTAGTAATTGTGAGTTGTGGCGCCCGGCGGGTAGAGCTGGCCTGCGCCGGTCCTCCCCACTGGCGTGGGGCCCTTTTCGGGAGCCAATGCCGTCTCCGCCCACTCCACCCCCGCCGGGCTTGTCAAAAGACAAAGTGACGTTTTGATGCAACCAACCCCGTCATGAGAATTTTTCCCGTGAGTAAAAACGCCCGATTTACGCACGACATGACAAATTTTGGGTTCGTCGTGCGTGGAAAACGTTTTAGTGCGCACGAGGCTGTTTTCCTCATAATCCGGTTCCATGACTACACATATCCCCGCCTTGGCCCATGAACAAGCGATGCCATACGAAAAATGCCCCTCACAAATGTGAGAGGCATTTTTGCGGTGCGGATGGGGCTCGAACCCACGACCCCGGGCGTGACAGGCCCGTATTCTAACCAGCTGAACTACCGCACCAGGAGTTGCTGTGTTTGGTGTTTTTCTCAAACGCGAATGCAAAGTTAGGTGTTTTTTCTTAACCTGCAAGTGTTTTGCATAAAAATTTTATAAAAAATGCATATAAAACGATACTTCGGTATGATACCAAAAAAGCGGCCAGAAGCTACTCCGACCGCTTTTTTAGATGGAAATCAAACGGAATTATTTGATTTCGATTACTTTATGAGCCTCGCTCGGCTGAGTTTTGACGACTTTCGGGATATTTACCTTGAGAACGCCATTTTCTACCTGGGCATTGATCTTTTCCTTGTCGGCATCATCCGGCAGAAGCATTGTCTGCTG
>OHKI01000810.1_pt1 | contig 12022 bp, 10 predicted proteins | sample 1568771 | NCBI WGS metagenome assembly OHKI01 (sample SAMEA3879540, study PRJEB24766) | human gut metagenome | biome: human-associated habitat; feature: feces | place: USA | collected 1985/1987 | reverse complement strand
GATCAGAGATTTTGCGTGTTTCACCAAATGTTCCGCCGCTTTATGTTTTGATGGAATTGGAATAATATCCACCAGGCAGTTTCGTGAACGAAAATGTTTGAAATAAAGTGTCTCTGTTTCTTTTCCTTCGCAGATGATATAAACAATCGGTTTACGCATCCGCCGCTTAACTTTGTTCGGATCATACTCTTTTCACATCTTGCTCATCAGGCGTCACCTCCGATAAAAGGGATTGCACCAAATCGTCCCTGAAGATATTTGTTCCGTTGTTGCAGTACACGGCTTTTGTACCGCCGCCCCAGACGAGCAGACGACCCTTGACGGTCACGTTGTCGAGCGTGATTTTACCGTCTGCCGCGCCGCAGCCGATAATGAGGTCGCCGTCTACGGTCAGGTTTTTCAATTCTACATCGTCGGTGCGGATCAGGACGCTGCCCTTGATGTCCTTGTCATAGCTACCCTTTACTGTGATATAGCTGCCGATGATGTTATGGAAAATCTGCGCAAATTCCGCGCGGGTGATGTTGTCCAGCGGCGCAAGGATTTTGCCGCGGCCGTGAATGTAGTCTGCACCGACCATCGCGCGCACATAAGGCATCGCCCAGTTGGAAATCTCGCTTCGGTCGGAGAATACGGACAAATCCGTTTTGGAATACGAATCGTAGTCCAGTTCCAGCGCACGGGCAACGACCGTCATAGCCTCCTGCCGTGAGATCGGCGCGTCCGGGGCCATGGACGAAGCAGACCGACCGTTGTAAGTACCCATCTGCACGGCCATTGCAACGTCTTTGTAATACCACTTGGATTTTGCAACGTCCTTGTACTGGCTGATGTCTGCCGCCTTATAGCACCCGAATGAGCGGTTGATGATCGCGGCCATTTCCGCACGGGTCATTGCGCCATTCGGGTCGATAATGCTGCTGGATTTGCCGTAAAGCAGCCCGTTATCCACGGCTGCGCTCACGGCTTCGGCATACCAAGCTGATTTATCGAAATCGCGGAAATCCGTAGCTTTGCGGGCAACGGTGTTTGCCGCCGATGCGCTGACTGCCAGCGATAAGCAGGATACCGCCGCAAGGAATAATGCGAGGATTCGTTTGCGTTTCATTTGAAGTCCTCCGTTTCATAAGGTGAGGGGAACGCGCAAGCGTTCCCCTTGATTGTATTCCTCCTTCATCGAAAAATGGGTATAAAAATGCGCCCCAAGTTGGGACGCAAAAACAACGCGCAGATTTACCGGCCGCAATCCGCTCGGACGGCGGCGCGATAGTAAGAATCTATTGTGGTCAGCGCCTGATACAAAGCGGCAAGCAGATATGCGCGGATGTTACGAATGGGTGTGCTGGTTCTCTGCATACAGTCCAGCACATAGGTGATATGGAAACGGTCAAGCTGGCCAAGCCGTTCTCGAACGGCAGCAATGGGAATTTCCTCGCCACTGATACGAACGCTGGTTGTTGTTTCTGGAGAAGAATGTGAGATCGCAATTCTCTGGTAAAAATGCGTGGCATTTACAGGTGCAGGCATGCTATAAATAAGATCAGGACGAGATGAATTCTATCATGTGAAATTTGACAATTAAGCTCGTGTTTGATATGATAATTTTAGAGATATTTTGGAAATGGGGCAATGTCATGGAGCCACTTGGAATTCTGAGTCTGGATCGAAAAAAATACACGAAGGCAATGGCGGAAAACCTGTCGGCGCTGCGCGCGCGTCTGGGGCTTTCACAAACCCAACTCGCGGATTGCATCGGTGTCACGCGACAGACGATCTCATCGATTGAGAATCTATCAAGAGAACTGAGCTGGACGAATTTTCTTTCTCTTTTGTTCTTATTTTCGAAAAATGCCGATACCGCAAGGCTGCTGCCTGTGATGGGGATCTACACAGAAGAACTAGAGAGCCTTTTTTCCTTTACGGATTTGAATAAGCTCAAATGATATCGGCTGATAGGAGACGGAAATATGGAAAGCACGATTCGCATCTACGACGGAGAGCGGCTGATTGAGCACTGTGTTCCATTCGATGCAGCCTATACAATCGGAAAAGGAATCAACAGCACGATTCGATATGAAGCGAACTGGCTTGGGAAAAAGACGCTTCAAATCAGGACACGTGCAGACTCATGGGATGTGGTTGGCGCCGGTATTAAGCACACGAATGTTCCCTATGAAAAAACGGTTGTATTGTGCGCAGAGGAGCACGTTGCGATTGCTGCTTTTTTGCGCCGTGCAGAAAAAAACGTTTTAATCAGCCTGCTGGATGCCGATCGCGTCACGGTAGGGCGCAACAGCGATTGTGATATTCAAATTTCAGATCCGCGGATATCCTCACAGCACCTCGTTCTGTTCTATAGCAATGGTAGATGGAATTTCCAGGATTCTGGAAGCAGGAACGGTACCTATCATAATGGTCATTTGTCGCGGCAGGCAGAGCTTGGTGAGCGCGACGTGCTCTCAATCGGTTTTTGTAAAATGTCGCTCAGTAATGACAGACTAACTGTATGGAGCAGTTATATTGTCCGCAGCAACCTGAATGTCCGCCGGAAGAATCGGACGGCACAGACACCGGATGAGGAATATCCATATTGTGTAAAGCCATCGCCAAGGTTGATTGAGGAGGTCCCAGAGGAGACGGTTGAGCTTCAGGCACCGCCATCAATCGGCGGCAAGCCAAACGTCAGTTGGCTGAATGTCCTGCTTGCGCCGGCACTTAGTGTGGCGGTCATGCTTGTTGTCTGCTTGTTAATCACCAATGTGATGACCATGCTCTATTTCAGCGTTCCTACAACCTGCATCGGTGCGCTTATGTCATTTCTACGCTATCAGAGCGAAAAGAAAAAGTACCGGCAAAAAGAACAACTGCGTCTTAAAAAATATGGACATTATCTGCGCGAAAGCGTCAGCAAGTTGGAACGGCTCCAAGTTGCTCAGAGAAACGCGCTGACGCACATGTCTCCAGCCACATCCGATTGCATTCGCATGGCGGAGAGAACAGACAGTAAACTTTGGGGACGGCTTCTGCGTGACGAGGATTTTCTCTCACTGCGTGTTGGCAGTGGGAGTCTCCCGGCCAGCTTTTCTCTGCAGGCGCCCCGGCAGCTCCTACAGCTGGAAAGTGACCTTCTGGCTGAGCAGCCTGCACAACTTGTGGAGCGTTTTGCAGAAGTGAATAACTGCCCGATTTGTCTCCCTCTTGGTGAACATCTTTCTTGCGGCGTGGTCGGAAAGCGGGCAAAATGCGTTACACTTGGGAAAAATTTGATTGTTCAAGCGGCCGCACATCACAGCTATGACAATTTGCGAATTGTTGTGCTCTGTGACGAAGCGGAAACGGAACAGTGGAATTTCTGCCGCTGGCTGCCGCATTGCTGGGATGAGGAAAATTCGATCCGCCTGATTGCAAACACGCTGGAAACAAGTCAGAAGCTGCTCAATAGACTTGAGACTGTTCTGGCTGCGCGCGCGGCTGCGGACAATCGCAATCCGCTTGGCGTTGTGACACAGGTCAAGCCGTGGTATCTGTTCCTTTGTGCAACGCCGGAGTTTCTTGTACGTCATTCCATTATGAAGTACATAGCGGCAAACCGTCCGGAGCTTGGTGTTTGTGCGATCTATCTATTTGACCGCATTGACGCGCTTCCGGAGCAGTGTCATGATATTCTCGATTGCCGCGGCAAGAGAAATCATCTGTTTGAACGCAAACATGCCTCTCAGAAACAGGAATTTGAATTGGATACAGTCGGTCAGGAAGCGTATATGCAGTTTGCGCGCAGTCTTGCTCCCCTTCGTGTAGAAGAAAGGGGCGCCGCAGCCTTGCCGAGGTCTGTAACGTTCCTGCAGGGATATCATATTTCGCTTCCGTCCGAGCTTCCGCTACAGCGCAATTGGAGCGACGGACAACCGGAAAAAAGCATGGCTGTTCCGATCGGTGTTCGTGCCGGCGGTGTTCCTTTCCTGTTTGATATACACGAAAAAAAGCACGGACCGCATGGCTTGGTCGCTGGCATGACCGGTTCTGGCAAATCCGAGATGGTACAGTCGTGGATTTTGTCGATGGCGATTCGCTTTGCGCCTGACACGGTGAGCTTCGTGCTGATCGACTTCAAAGGAACAGGGCTTCTGCTTCCGTTTCAGAATCTTCCGCATCTAGCTGGAAGCATCTCCGATCTCGATACAGGCATTGGGCGGAATCTGATCGCACTCGAATATGAGCTGACGCGAAGGAAGGAACTGCTTGATCGCTGGAGTGTCAGCAACATTTCTGATTACCGGCGTCTGCTGCATGAAGGAAAGGCTGATGAGCCGCTCAGCTATCTATTTATTGTAATTGATGAATTTGCGGAATTTAAAAACAGATTTCCTGATTTTATGCAGGCTGTCAACCGCGTTTTTGCGATTGGGCGTACGCTGGGCGTGCATATGATTCTTCTGACACAAAAGCCGACAAGTATTGTGGATGACAAAATGAGTGCCAACACACGTTTCCGCTGGTGCTTGAAGGTCGCAAGTTCTGCGGACAGCCGCGAGATGCTGCACCATAGCGATGCGGCGCAGATCACGACGCCTGGACGCGCATTTGTGCAGGTCGGTGAGGATGAGGTCTACGAACAGATACAGTCCTACTGGAGCGGCGCGCCCTATCTGCCGATGCGGGATACGGCGGCGCAGCCGGTTGACCAGATTGCGGTCGTGGATCTGTATGGTAACAGACATACATATGAGCCGGAAAAGACAACGGGATATCGTTCGGAAAAGAAAGAAATCGATGTGATTGTGGACTATCTGTGCGCCTACTGCAAGGAACACGGCATATCGAAGGCAAGGCAGCTCTGGACATCCAGACTCCCTGAACGACTGTATCTGCGCGCCGTGATAGATGCCGCATTTGACGGTACACGCTGGAAGGGAAGCAAAAAAACGCTCGAGGCAGCAATCGGCCTGCTGGACGATCCCGCAGCGCAGGCGCAATATCCGCTTTGCCTGCAGCTCTCGGCATCCGGAAGTCACACGATCTATGGCGCGCCGTCGACTGGAAAGACAACGCTGCTGCATACAGCAATTATGTCTCTTGCGCTTAGTTACTGTCCAGATCAGCTTCACCTGTATTTGATGGATTTCGGTGGCGGAAGTCTCAATTTGTTCCGCAATCTGCCGCATGTCGGTGGCGTTGTGGAAAGCAGCGATGAAGAACGCATGGAAAAACTCATGACCATGCTTCTCAATACGCTGAACGAGCGGAAGAAACTGATAAACGAGCAGGGCCTTGTCAGCATCGCTGCATACCGGGAGGCTACCGGCGTTCAAATGCCGTGGATCGTGCTGGTCCTGGATAATTTTGCGCCGGTCATGGAATTATATCCTGCCGCGGAGCCGTTCTTCCAGACGATTGTCCGTGAGGGCGCAAGCTGCGGAATCTATCTGTTGGCAAGCGTCGGTGCGTCGAATGCCTTACCCTATCGAATTGCGCAGCATGTCAAGATGGCATTGTGCCTGCGGATGACGGATCGCGGCGATTATGCGCAGATCGTTGGCCGGACGAACGGCTTGGAACCGGAAGATCATGCCGGACGCGGCCTTTTGCAGGGCGTGCCGCCGTTGGAATTCCAGACGGCGCTTCCTGCGTCCGCTGTTAAGGAAATCGAACGTGTTGAGCAGATCCGTCAGCTTGCGGACATGATGCGCAGAGCATGGACGGGCGCATGTCCGCTGCCGATCCCTGTTTTGCCGGAGCGTGTCTGCTGGCGAGAGTATCCGTCCGATCAGCTTTTATGCGGCCTGACGGAAAAGACAGTGCAGCCCCGCTACGTGCCGCTGACTCAGACGCAGTTCCTGCTGCTCTCTTACACACCGGGGACAGAAGCCTCTGTACGCGCGATCATAGCGCAGGCAGAGAAAAAACTGTCACCGGCGGAGCAGATTTGCTTTGACGACGATGATCCGCAAAGTGCTGTGGAATTTGATCGACAGATTGCTGCGCTGATGCCGATGCTTCAGCAAAGAAAAGACGCCGATTCCGATCATCCGCAATGGCCATGGATTTTGATCTGCGTGAACAATCTGAGGCGCTGCATCGATTCCATCGACGATCAGACCCTGCGTCGTCTTGTCAGCGTTATTTGTTTGGGAAAGAGGCTTGGCGTTGCTTTGATTGCGGCGGGAGGTGCGGCAGATATTACAAAGTTGTCGAGCGCTGGAGAGCGCTTGACAATGGAACTTATCAAACAGCCTACGCTTCTGCTCGGCGCGAGCGCGCAGACACATATGTTCATTCGTACAGATCTTCCCTACAGCGTGGCTTCACAGGATAACGGTCCGGAGATGGGCTATCTGATTCAAGACGGGCACGCAATCAAGCTAAAAGTTGTACAAGAATAGAAGAGGTGGGAAAATGAGAGAGAATAGGATTTCTATCCGTGCACTGATGGTGTTGGCGGCGGAACTGGGAGCGGAGCATTTTTACGGCGTTCGAGATCCGTTTCTCATGATGGATGCAGACGAAATTCGTGCAGCGTATGAACTCTGTCTGGATGAGCTGGAGAGGGCAGAGATAATCACAAGGCAGCTGGAAGGCATTTCTGTTGTGCGGGATGATTTGCGCAGACACATTCAGATTTGTATGGATTGTGACAGATATCTGACAAAGGATGCGATTTCGGCGGGACACGAGCTGCCCTCCTATGTTTTTTACCGACGAGACGAGCAGTGGGTGTGTCTGCGCAGAGAAGGAGATATGGCTTGTCTGGTGGATAGCAGTGCAGAAGCGGCTGCGGACGAGGCGCTGGAACACCTCATGCATTCCTGCGGCGCAGCACAGCCCGTGCCGGCGCAGACAGAATGGAACATCACCAATCAGACGATTCAGCATTGTCTGCTGTCAGCAAAGGAAGGCCATGCTGAACTGCTTGCGGGCGGAATGCCGGAGGATGCCGCGGAGCTGCTGGTGAAAGGGCTGGAGCGTCAATGCTGCTATTGCTGCATCAATGCGGTGGATCTGAACGCGCGGACGCTGGAAAGCGTGTGTCTTGTGTATGACTCGCAGGGCATACTTCAACTCTCACCGGTGGACAGCGAGACGGCTGACTGGGTCGTTCAGCGTCAAACACCAGAGCAGGTGCAGCAGCGCCTGTTTGCGATTGTGCAGAAGGGAGCGGCGGAATGAAAGCCCGTCAGAATGTAATCGTTACACTGCGGATGGGACACGATGACATGGACATGGAGCTCCCGGCCTTTTTGCCCATTGCAGAACTGAAGGTCTCTATTTTGCAGACGCTGCGGACACTCTATCCGCGGAGTTACAGTGGATGTAAGGCGATCACGCTGCGCAGCAACGGAATGATTCTGTCACCGACGCAGACGCTGGCATCTCTTGGGATTTGGGATGGCTCCATTTTGCAAGGAGAAGAACAATACCGCTGATGCAGCAGAATATACAAAATGCGTCCCCAGATATTGGGCAATAGTGCGGTTTCTGTTTTTACCTATTGACAAATCATTTTACATATTGTAAACTCAAGACATACTTAAGCAAGACGTTTTCGAGGGAGGCAATGGAAATGAGCATGATTCGCGTCAACTATGACAATGCGCGTGCACAAGCACGGCAGCTTGAGCAAAGCGAGCAAGAATGCGGTCGGATCGTGCAAGGCCTGCAGACTCTGCAGAGGCAGCTTGCTGAACTCTGGGAAGGCGAAGCCGCGCAGGCATACGCGCAGGCACTGGCGAAGCGGATTCAGGCGGCTCGTGGAATTCAAGACGAAATAGGAAGGGCTGCCGCTATGATTCGCCGCGCCGCAGACGAGTTTGAGGCAGCCGAGCAGAAGACAAAAGCAAGTATGGCCCAGCAAGGAGGCGGCTTCGGATCCTTTGGCGGAGGCGGAGGCGGCGGAAGCCGATAAGGAGGTGCATGCAGTGCGAATTAGAATAGAGCCGGCGGCTGTCATACAGGCACAGACACAACTAAGGCAACAATACAGCACAATGCAGACAATCGGATCGAACATCAGCAGTGTCATGAACGGCTTGGATATGCAGATTGCGGCAACCGAGCAGATACGGCAATCGCTGGATTCGCTTTGGCGCAAGAGCAGCACAGAACTGACGATGCTGGAGTCTATGTCGCATATGCTGGCTGATGCAGGAAATCGATTTACGGAGACGGATCAGAAGCTTGGACGCCGTGCAAAGGGGCTGAACAATGCGTTTGACTCCGCGATGAAAGTTGGTGCGACTGCAGCAGCCGTTGCGCTGAAAGGTATCGACCAAAATCTAAAAGTCAGCGAACTCAATCAGGCGTTTGGGCTGGCGGCTTCGCCTGTATTGCACAATGCCGTGGGCACAACGTCTAAGAAGAACCGCTCCGACACGCTACTTGATGGAATCATCGGTTTTGGCCGTGCAGCAATAACAAAAGGCAAAAAGCTAGTCAGTGCCGCAAAGAAAAACTATGAGAATCATGGCGCCGTGTACGATGCTGTGCAATACGGGAAGGCCGCGCTCAAGATAGGAAAGGGCGTTGTCAAAATTGTCGGAGCGGTTGGCGCAATCTCCACCGGAGTGGGCATTCCGATTGCGATTTGCGGCATTATCAGTGCAGGAAATGATATCATAAACGCAAGCGTGGATATGACGCACGTTGCACTTGACCAGTATGACGAGGTGGGAAAAGCAAATTACCTGAAGGATCTGCTGAAGAAGAACGGCGGAGAGCTCGGAACGATGCTTGGAAACAGGAGCGCGGGTGAGAAATTCGGCGAACTGGCCTATACGGGGCTGGATCTTGTTTCGTTCCTGAACGGCGCGGATAAAATGCTCAAGTCGTTTGGAAAGGTCAACACAGATTTAACGGGCAAGACGGGATATTCCTTTGTGTGGGGCAAAACGTCATTTGACGACGTCATCGGAAATGAGTTCAAGTGGTACAAACCGGATGAATTGATCCGGAGCCGGTTCATGGACGCTGATTCAACTGCGAATTTCGTGATTGAAGCGGCAAAAAGCGTGAAGTCTGTCTATAAGAGCGGTAAGAAATATGTGAATGAGATTTTTGAAATCGCGTTCAAGTAAGAGGCTTTAGGAGGATGCTGTATAAAAAAAGATTTACTCCCGATTGGAAGTGTTGTAGCTCTGGAGGGAGCGACTCGAAAGCTGATGATCATTGGCCTGTTGGTTCAGGACGAGCAGACAAAGACAATGTATGATTACATTGGCGAACCGTTCCCGGAAGGGTATATCGATGCGGAAACGATGTTCCTGTTCCAGCATGAGGACATTAAGTCTGTTCATTTTCTTGGATACCTCAACGCGGAGGCACAGGCCTATCGCGCAGAGCTGATGAATTCCCTTGAAAACAAGGAAACGCTGGACGGTTAAAAAGTCGTTTGTTGTATTTCATATTTTATATACAGGAGGAAATTGTTATGGCATTGATTCAGGTTACACCCGAGGTATTGAATTCCAAAGCAACAGAGGTCCGCAATCTCCGCAGCCAGCACGACGACACAATGGCGCGGCTCCGCTCATTGGTTCTTGCGCTGAACGAAACGTGGAAGGGCGAAGCGCAGGATGCATTCGTTGCCAAGTTTGAAAGTATGCAGAGCAACTTCACAAGCTTCTCGGAAATGCTGGAGGGATATGCAACGCTGATGGATACGGCGGCAAATCAGCTCCGTGAGACCGATATGTCCTTGAAGGGCACCATGCAGAACAGCTTCAACTAAGACAGCGCATAGGGGCAGTGTTTCCACACTGCCCCGTTTGTCTATTTATATGCTTATACGCCATTCACATCAATGCTACCAACGGAGGGAAAAATGAAAAGAATTGATTTGCAGTGCCTGCTTCTGGCACTGCTATGTTTGCTGTGTGCCTGCTCTGCTCAGCCTAAAATGGAGATGGAAGATGCTGTACCGTCGTGGCGGACCCAATACGACCTTGGTGTGCGGTATCTGTCCGAGGGCAATTATAAAGAGGCAATCCTTGCCTTTGAGGCTGCGATTGAAATTGACCCGAAACAGCCGAAACTCTATCTGACGTTGGCGCAGGCCTATGAACAAATAGAAGATTATGAGAACACGCTCCGGACGCTGGAGGATGGCATCATACAGACAGATGACCAAAGTCTGCGGGAGTACATATGGCAGGTCAAGGTCAGTCTGCTGGAAAAGCCGGGCGCGATAGAGGGGAGCGCGGTCGAAGATGCGGCGGAGCGCGTGGTTTATGATCCCTCGCAGGAAGACCATCACGGTGAAGCTCAACCAGAAGGATATACGCGAAGCGTTCTTCTTGCACTGGACGATGTGACGCCGGCCGTGTTCCGATTCGTGCTGCCAGAGCTCACGCTGCACCGCTACTGCGTGCTGCCAAATGGGCAGATTGAGGATACCGTGTATCAAATGGATATCTGGCTGGACTATTGCAGCTGCGCGGAGCTGATGCTGTATTATGATGAGCGCTTGGATGCCTATTGCTGTGCATACAAAAATGATATATCACGGGCATATACAGGGGCAAAAGGATATTATGCAACGGCATATATACTAGATGATACCGAGGCAAGACTGTATCGGAAGTGGGATCAGGTTCGGGCTGGAATTTGGGATGAAGAAAAGTACGAGAATAACATTTTGGATATGACTGGTGCGGGATGGCCTTATTTGGACGGGGTAATCACGAATCAGAAAACGCTGCCGTATACCTACTGGATGTTCAAATGTGAATCGTGGATTTCCGGCGGCGATAGCGCGGCGGAGTGGCGCTACAGCCGCCGCTACTGGACTGCGGAGGAACTGGAAGCCTACGAAAAAGAGATACGCGGCGAACCGAGAACAGTGGATTTTTCAAAGAAGACGCCGCAGCAGACAAGCAACGCAGCCGACGACGCGAGCACCAAAGCCTTACTGGCCTATATCGATATGCTGCCCACTGATGTTGTGTCGGCCAACGCACTAAAAATTGTAGATGCCTATGTTGATGCGCTGAACAGCACCGATTCAGGCGAGGGGATTTTCTATCCGGACGAAACGAATGCCGATCAATTCTGGACGGCAATTCTTTACTACGAAATCAATCAGAGGGGATACCTTGATGCCGATGACGTCAATTATTGGATGTACAAAGGTTACCGGATGGATAGCCGTCAAAATGTGCAGGATGTTGCAAATGCGATGTATGGACATGTCGTAGAGTTGCCGCCGCGTGATTATGATTATGCGTCTAGCTATTGTCCGAAGGACAGTGATACATGCTATTATTTCGGCATAGGCAACCGCGGTGCGGTACAGGTGGTGCTGGACAGTTTCGAACAATCGAACGATGGCAGCGCAGTGCTCAAGCTGTCCTATCTGTATCCCCCAGAGCGTAAAGTATATTTGACTGCCACTGCTCAAATGCGGGTCAACCCGAATGTAAATTATGATGGAGAAATTCCGTTTTATTACATGATCGAATCTGTGGAGATTCATCACCCATAAGTCCAAATTGAGAACGGGAATAGAATTGAGGAAGAAAGATGAGAAAAGTATTTACTCTGTTCATAGCTGCGGTTATGCTGTTTTGTGCATGCACGGCAAAGGATGACCTTGAAGAGTCTACGCAGGAGACCATGCAGGCTCCAAGCTGGCAGACCATATACGACCTCGGCGTGCGCTATCTGTCCGAGGGCAATTATGAGGAGGCAATCCTTGCCTTCGAGGCTGCGATTGAAATTGACCCGAAACAGCCGAAGATTTATGATAGACTTGCCACAGCATACGAGTTGGCTGGCGATGACGAGGCGGCGCTGCGGACACTGCTCGATGGTGCAGCAGCCACAGGCTGCCGCGCGTTGGCGGCTCGCGCAGAGGAAAAGCACAGCGTACCGATTGTCGCCGTTGCAGCAGGATGGTCGCACACCGTCGGCTTGAGAGCCAACGGAACGGTCGTGGCGGTGGGTGACAATGAGAATGGTCAGTGCGATGTGTCCAATTGGACAGACATTGTCGCCGTTGCAGCAGGAAGCCACCACACCGTCGGCCTGAAAG
>OHKI01000798.1_pt1 | contig 12148 bp, 8 predicted proteins | sample 1568771 | NCBI WGS metagenome assembly OHKI01 (sample SAMEA3879540, study PRJEB24766) | human gut metagenome | biome: human-associated habitat; feature: feces | place: USA | collected 1985/1987 | reverse complement strand
CGGATGTAAGCGTGGATTTCCTGTGCCTGCTCGGCCGAGGCGGTCTTGCCGGTGCCGATAGCCCATACGGGCTCGTATGCGATCACGAGGTTCTTGTACTCCTCTTCGGTGAGGTTGTAAACCACCTCCTCGATCTGGGCCTTCACCACGTCGAAGTGTTTGCCGGCCTCGCGCTCGTCGAGGTTCTCGCCGACGCAGTAGATGGGGATCAGCCCGTTTGCATAGGCCTGCGCCATCTTCTTGTTGAGCGTAGCGGAGGTTTCGCCGTAGTACTGGCGGCGCTCCGAGTGGCCGAGGATCACGTATTTGCAACCCAGCGCCGCGATCATCGAAGCGGCGATCTCGCCCGTATAGGCGCCTTTGGCCTCCGTGGCGCAGTCCTGTGCCCCGAGGGCGATGTCCGAACCCTTGAGTGCCTCGGCGACCTGCGAAAGGTGCGTGAAGGGGGGGCACACGATGAAGTTGACGCACGAGCATACCTCGCCGCGGCCGGCTGCGATGCCTTTGGCCAGTTCTACACCTTCGGCGGGAAGCGTATTCATCTTCCAGTTGCCGGCAACAATTTTCTTTCTCATTTTCTTAGGTTTTTATTGTTAAAATCCGAATTGTCACGTTATTCCTCGCACCATTTTTTGACCTCCTCGATCGAGGGGGCCTTCAGGCCGAGCTTGTTCTTTTTGTTGAAGCCGCACAGGTCGTTGAAGAACTTGCCCGGGGCGAGTTTCTTCAAGGCCTCGACCGTGATGTACCCCATTTTCTGGATCACGGGCACCCACTCTTCGGGAACGCCGATGGCGGTGTAGGCCTCCGCGGGATCGTTCACGACCTTCTTCTCGGGGCGCATCTGCGGGAAGAACAGCACGTCCTGGATCGAGGACTGGTCGGTCATAAACATCGTCAGCCGGTCGATGCCGATGCCCATTCCCGAGCAGGTCGGCATGCCGTATTCCAGCGCGCGCACGAAGTCCATGTCGATGAACATGGCCTCGTCGTCGCCCTTTTCGCTCAGCCGCAACTGTTCCTGGAAGCGTTCCAGCTGGTCGATCGGGTCGTTGAGCTCCGAGTAGGCGTTGCACAGCTCCTTGCCGTTCACGAACAGTTCGAAACGTTCCGTGAGGTCGGGGTTCGAGCGGTGGCGCTTGCAGAGCGGCGACATTTCGCGCGGGTAATCGCACACGAACGTGGGCTGGATCAACTCCTCCTCGCAGTACTGCCCGAAGATGGCGTCGATCAGCTTGCCCTTGCCCATCGTGTCGTCGATTTCGACGCCGAGGCGCTTGCAGGCTTCGCGGAGCTGCTCCTCGCTCTGCCCCGTGATGTCGTAGCCCGTTTTCTCGCGGATGGCGTCGGTCATCGTCAGGCGGCGGAACGGGGCTTTGAACGAAATCTCCCGGCCGTCGATCTGCACGGTCGTGGTCCCGTGCAGGGCCAGGGCGACCTTTTCGAGCATCCGTTCGGTGAACTCCATCATCCAGAGGTAGTCCTTGTAGGCTACGTAAATCTCCATAACGGTAAATTCGGGGTTGTGCGTGCGGTCCATGCCTTCGTTGCGGAAGTTCTTGCCGAATTCATACACGCCGTCGAAGCCTCCTACGATCAGCTTCTTGAGGTACAGCTCGCTGGCGATGCGCAGGTATTGGTCGATGTCGAGCGCGTTGTGGTGGGTAATGAACGGACGTGCCGCCGCACCGCCCGGAATAGGCTGCAGAATCGGGGTTTCGACTTCGACGTACCCGAACTGGTTGAAATATTCGCGCATCGTGGAGATGATCTTCGAACGCTTGATGAAAACCTCGCGTACGTGGGGATTCACGATCAGATCGACGTAGCGCTGGCGGTAACGGATTTCTGGGTCGGTGAAGGCGTCGAAGGTCTGTCCGTCCTTCTCTTTCACGACGGGCAGGGGCCGCAGCGATTTGGAGAGCAGGGTCAGCTTCTGGCAGTGTACCGACAGTTCGCCGGTGTTGGTGCGGAATGCGAAACCCTCGACTCCGACGATGTCGCCGATGTCGAGCAGTTTCTTGAACACCGTGTTGTATAGCGTGGGGTCTCCTTCGGGGCAGACGTCGTCGCGGCGGATGTAGACCTGGATGCGGCCCGTGTGGTCCTGCAGTTCGAAGAAGGAGGCGCTGCCCATGATGCGGCGCGACATGATGCGTCCGGCGATGCGGATGCCCTGGAAATTATTCTTCGCCGGATCGAAATTCTCGGCGATTTCGCGTGCCGTGGCCGTCACCTCGTAGCGGGCGGCGGGATAGGGGTCGATGCCGAGTTCCCGCAGTGCGGCGAGCGATTGGCGTCGTAACTGTTCCTGTTCACTGAGTTCGATGCTCATATTGAATGTTTTTGGGTGTTGATTTCGAATTTGCAAAGATAGTGAAAGGCGGGCGACGGGCCAAACTCGACTCCGAACTTCTGTCTTTACCGGCTACACCCGGCAAAGACCGCTTGCAGGCTGCGCTTCCGTTCATCGAAAGCTTTCGGTATTTCTTCTCCTTGCAGGACGAGTCGGCAGCGTACTCCGCACATCCGCTTGGATCGTCGGCCGTTTGGACTTGTCCGAACCGCATCCTATCTTAAATACAAAGATAGCAAAAGCCCCGGGCAGTGCCAAATTTATTTGCGATGGATCGGAGATTATTTTGTCCGGGGCGGATTTCCCGGCGAAGCTGCGGGCAGAATGGGCGTTCCGACGGGTTGCGGACGGAGTGTTTGCAGGTCGGGGATTGTGTCGGGAAACGATACGGGATACTCTTTTTCGGGCGATAATGTATCTTTTGCGAGGGATTATGTATGGAATGCGAGAAACGATAAGCTAAAAAGGCGTTATTTTTATCCTATCAATTCATTCAACCAAATTATTTTGCCTATGACCTCCAATTTTACTGCTTTTTTGCGGCCTTTTCGGGCTGCCTGTCTGTTTGTTCTGCTGACTGTGTGCTGCGGCGGGTGCAGCGACAGCGGTTCGGTGGACGAAACACCTCCGGCGGATCAGTTGGCTTTGTCGCCGTCGAGTCTTGTTTTCGACGAGCAGGATCCTGCAAAAAACGAGTTCACGGTCACTGCGACCGACGGACTGACCTGGGTGCTCCAGGTGAAGCCGTCGGCTGCCGGATGTAAGTTCAGTGCATCGTCCGGCCGGGGCAGCGGCTCTTTTCGGGTCGAACAGATGCCCGATGACAGCAGCATCGAAATCGAAGCGGTCCATACTTATAATAACGGTACGCAACTGAAGAGCAATTCGGTGCGGATAACCCGTGGAAAAGCCGTGCTCGAGCCGACCCTCGAACTTGCTCCCGAGAAACTGACGTTCGATCCCGACGATGCTTCGGCCAATACCGTTCAGGTGCGGTCGAATACCGTGTGGAGTGCCGTTGCGAACGACGAAGAGCTGGTGTTCTCCCCGGCATCGGGCGAGAACGACGGGGTGATTACCGTTACGGCGGCTCCTGCGGGTAAAACATCCGTAATTACAGTGACCGCCGGCGAAGGCGAGCAGACCGTGACGCGGCAGGTCGAGATTACATGCGAGAACGAGATTCCCGTTCCGGAGGAGACGATTTATTACGACGACTTCGATCAGACGCCTTTTTCGGGATGGGCCGATGCGAGCGCCGCATGGCAGAATCCGACCGGTCCGGGGGCGGCAGGGGTGACCTATACCTCCGCCCGGACTCGTATCAATAACGATAATTTCGGATCGTCGGGCCGCTATCCGGGAGCTTCGGGTGCGAACTACGTCCGTATCTGGTTCGACAACGGTCCGTATTTCATCGTGAATGACATCGCGCTTACGCCCGACCAGGTCGATCTGACCCTCTCTTTGGGCGCTTCGTTCACGGCGGCCGACTGTCTGATCGAGTTGAGCGGCGACGGCTCCTATTGGCAGCGGATCGATTATACCGGATCGAGGGCTTATAATATCTGGGAACGGATCTCCGTCGATTTTACCCTGGCTGTTCCCGTACAGCGGCTCTTCATCCGCTTTACGCCGCAAGGTTCGCAGAGCTACGGCGTCAATTTCGACGACTTGAAGCTTACGACCGGGCCGGGCGGACAGACGGTCGATTTGGACGGCGGCGACTACCGGTTCCCCGAGCTGCCTTCCAATTGGACCGCTCCGACTTCGTCCCAGGCTGTCGTTTCGGGCGATTATGCCTTCTTTACGCATTGGACGCAGACCGTCAATACGCGGAAAACCGTGCGGAATTACTCCTATTGTTACGATACGCGGCGCCATAACCCGATTTGGGTCGCCTATCCGATGCATGCCTGCTACCGCGAGGGCGGCTTCGGACGTACGGATCCCGATCCGTGGACGCCGGATCCGTCGCTCGATGCGGCGTATCAGTCGAAGATTTACCGCAAGGACGGTCCCTCCGGTTCGGATCCCTATCAGTATTGGACGAGCAATACGATGGCTTATCTCCAGCGGTCGGGATATTGGGGGAAGGGACATCTCTGCATGTCGAGCGAACGCGGCGGTGCGAACCAGCAGATCAACATGCAGACGTTCTATCCGACCAACATCGCTCCGCAGCCGAGTGCCAAAGCCGGTACGTTCGGAACAGTCTGGGGGTATGTCGAGGCGCTCTTTGCCGGGACGCGGAACAGCGAAAACGATATTGTAGCCGACGACGGCGTGCAAAATATGAACATCGTTTCCGATACGCTTTTCGTGGTGGCGGGCTGTTACTACGAGCATGATTACTGGCAGGAGTACGACTCTTCGGACTCCAATCAGGCCGAGCCGGACCCGGCGCAGAAACTCTGTACGATGCCGACCCATCAGTTCAAGATGGCGTTGCGTACGAAGTCGGGCAGCACGGGTAAACGGATTCAGGAGTGCACCGCCGATGAATTGCAGGCCGTCGGTTTCTGGATCGAGACCTTCACCGACAGTCCGGAAACCAGCGCCCGCGCGGAATTGCGCCGTATCGCGGTGCCGGTCAGCTTCATCGAGGAGAAGATGGGCATGACCTTCTTCCCCGATGTTCCCGAAGAGGTGAAGACACGGATCCCCGTGCCCGAAGAGTGGGGATTCTGAGTTTGGAGTGATAACTGTTTCGGGGAGGGACGCATTCTGCAAGGATGCGTCCCTCGTTTTTCGGATTTGAAACGGGTGAAACCCGGAAGTTTCGGAACCTGCCGGACGAGAAAATCGGGACGGGACGGACAAAACGGCAAAATATCGGTTATTTTTGCCCCGCTGAAAAAGTATGCGCCGGATGTACTATCCGCATCGGACGGTTCCTGAATCTCCTTTGCGGGGGGCGGATCGGATTCTGTCCGAACAGGGTGGCGCAGTTTTGCTCCGGAGCGATCCGATATGCGTTTGCGGCCGTCTGTTGCTGCGGCCGGGACGAACCCGCAGACAGGATCCGTGAGCGGCGGGGCTTTGCCCGGGCGACACCCGGTATTTTTCAGTATTGACTGCTTTGAGTAATTGACTATGCTGAAGAGAAACGAATGGACCCGCGGCCGTATCGCCCTGCGGGAGTGGCTGCCGGTTATCGTGCTGATGTGTTGTACTTTCGTGTTCAATACGTCGGAGTTTATTCCCATCGGCCTGTTGAGCGACATCGCGGCCGATTTCGGGATTACCGAGGCTCGGGCCGGATTGTTGATTACGGTCTATGCCTGGGTCGTGGCGCTGGTTTCGCTGCCGTTGATGCTCGCGGTAGCGAGGATGGAGTGTCGGCGGCTGATGCTCGGGGTGCTGGGACTTTTCATTGCGAGCCACGTGTTGTCGGGACTTTCGTCTTCCTATGCGATGCTGATGGCTTCGCGGATCGGTGTGGCTTGTGCGCATGCGGTGTTCTGGTCGATCGTTTCGCCGCTGGCGGTCCGCGTCGCACCGAAGGGGGCGCAATCGGCCGCATTGGGATTGATTATCACGGGAACGTCGATCGCCATGATCGTCGGTCTGCCGCTGGGCCGCGTGATCGGACTTTACGTGGGGTGGCGGACGACCTTCTTCTTCATTGCTGCGGTCGCGGCGGCCGTTTGGCTGTTTCTGGCGGCGATCTTTCCCCGGGTCCCGAGCCGCGACACCATTTCGCTGCGCAAGGTGCCTTCCCTGCTGGGAAACCCCGCCCTCGTGGGCGTCTATGTGCTGACCGTTCTCATGGTAACGGGCCACTATACGGGGTACAGTTACATCGAACCGTTCCTGGCACAGGTGGCCGGGCTGGACAACGACTGGATAACCTGGGTGCTGACGGCGTTCGGGTTGGTGGGGATCGTCGGAAGCCTGTGGTTTTCGCGCGATTATGAAAAATGTCCCTACGCCTTCATGCGGTTTGCCGTCGTGGGTATTGCGTTTTTCCTGCTGTTGCTGCGCCTTTCGGCTTTCGGGCACTTTCCGGTTGTCGCCCTGTGTATCTGCTGGGGGTTGGCCATTACGATTTTCAACCTGGTTTTCCAGTCGGAGATCATTCGTCTGGCTCCCGAGGCGACGGCGATCGCCATGTCCGTCTATTCGGGGATTTACAACGTCGGAATCGGTGCCGGGGCACTCGTAGGAGGATTCGTCTGTACGCACGCTTCGATTGCCCGGATCGGTTATGCCGGGGGTGCGATCGCATTGTTGGCGGCGCTCTTTTGCTTGGTGCGATTGGTGCCGTTATTGAAAAGGAGCCGGGGCTGATTTCGAACGAAGAACCGGAAACGCCCTGCCATCGGAGAGGTGGCAGGGCGCTGTGTCTTTCGGGGTGCCGACCGGAGCGGTCGGATCAGCGGTGTAAGCTGGTCGGGAGCTATTCAGCCTGTTGCTTCCCGCTCGGATCGAGGGGCTTGAAAAAGCCTCTTCCCGATTTTTTATAGAGCCAGAGCATGAAAAGACCCGTCAGGATGCCTACGCCGGTGCCGAGCAACAGATCGACGGGGAAGTGTTTGGCCAGGTAGATGCGCGAGTAGCAGATCAGCAGCGCTGCGGCGATCCCGAGCCATGTGAACCAGCGGCGGCGGATGACGGCGGCCGACATTACGACGACTGCCGCGATCGTCGCGGCGTGGGAGGATACGGTGCCGTATTTCCCGGCGACGGCTCCGGCAGGAACGTGTACGAGGCTGTTCGGTGTGGGGAGCCCGGCATGCCGCCAGGCGAAGAGCGAGTCGGCCGGAATGTCGAGTCCTTCGAGGGCCGGAGAGAACATCGGACGCCAGCGGGGAGGAAAATCGGCCCAAAGGTGTTTCAGGGGACCCGAGTGCTTGAAGATGCCGCAGAGCATGTCCGAGAGCACCAGGGCGAGAGCCAGCGCCGCGAGGAAAAGCAGCGTGTTGCGCCATCCGTAGCGCCGGCAGACCAGCCAGAGTATCAGCAGGTAAAAGGGAATCCAGATCGCCATGCCCGAGATGAGGGTCATGATCCGGTCCAGGCAGGGACCGCCGTCGAAATTGAGAGCCAGAAACAGGGATTCGTCGCAGGAGTGCATAGGTCGTTTAGAATTGGAAGTAGATGAAAGGCTGGATATCGCTCGACTTGACCTGCATCACCAGCCAGATGACGCACGCGGCCAGGAGAACCTGTACGATCGTCGGTAGGGAGGTGACGAATCGTTGCGCCCAGCGGTCGCAGCGGTCGGGAAGCATGTGCAGCAGGTAGCCGATGCCGACGAGAAGGAAGATGCCGGCATAACCTTCGAGCACCTGGGGGATGACCGAAGGATTGAAGTTCGTGAAAATTTGGTGGAGCATCAGCTGCACGGTTTTCATCGATTCGGCACGGAACATCAGCCATCCGAAGCAGACCAGATTGAAGGTGAAGAAAATGCCCGGAATACGCCAGAACCACCGCATTTCGGCTCCTGTGGCTTTGGAGCCGGGAACGACGCTCAGCCAGAGCTTGTGCAGGGCCAGCGCTATGCCGTGCAGCGCTCCCCAGAGGATGAAGCGCACGGCCGCCCCGTGCCATAGACCGCCGAGCAGCATGGTGACGAGCAGGTTGAAATAGGTGCGGATACGCCCCTTGCGGTTGCCGCCCAGCGAGATATAGAGGTAGTCGCGCAGCCACGTGGAGAGCGAGATGTGCCACCGGCGCCAGAATTCGGTGATCGTGGCCGACTTGTAGGGGGCGTCGAAGTTCTTCGGAAAGCGGAAGCCCAGCAGCAGGGCGATGCCGATGGCCATATCCGAGTAACCCGAGAAGTCGCAATAGATTTGCAGGGCGTAGCCGTAGATTCCCATCAGGCATTCGAACCCGGAGTAGAGCAGCGGCTCGTCGAAGATACGATCGACGAAGTTGAGTGAGATATAGTCCGAAATGACGGCTTTTTTGAATAAGCCGATCAGGATCAGGAATACGCCCATGCCGAACATTTCGCGCGTGACCCGCAGCGGGTTTTGTCGGATCTGGGGAATGAAGTCTTTGGCCCGGACGATCGGGCCGGCTACCAGTTGTGGGAAGAACGAGAGATAGAACAGGTAATCGGCCCAGTTGTTCAGGGGTTTGAGTTGTCCCCGGCAGATGTCGATCGTATAGCTCATCGACTGGAACACGAAGAACGAAATACCGACCGGCAGGAAGATGTTCTGGAAGTTGAGGAACCCTTGTCCGAAGAGGTTGTTGGCGATTTCGATCAGGAAATTCGTGTACTTGAAATAGCCCAACATGCCCAGATTGACCAATACGCTCAATCCCACGAGCCAGTATTTCGCCCGTTGCGTCCGCACTTTGTAGATGGCATGGGCGATCCAGTAGTCGCTCACCGAAGCGAAGACGAGCAGCAGGAAGTAGATGCCGCTCGACTTGTAATAGAAGTAGAGCGAAAAGAGGATGACATAGACGATGCGGGCCATCGGAGCCCGGCGGGTGAATCCGTAGAAGAAGAGGAATCCTGCGAAGAGGAAAAGGAACAGCCCGCTGCTGAAGATCAACGGCTGCGATGCGTCGTACGTGAGCATCGAAACCAGCTTTTCCCCGATATTTTCCACCGTCTGGATCATGTCCGGGCGTTAGGGTTTTTGCATACGGGGCCTGGCTGCCTGGCGCAGCATCATTTCCAGGTGCGAGATTTTCCGGGTGTCGATGACGTTGTCATGCGCAACGGGCGTGAAGGGAGGATGTTGTTCGGCACCTCGGTTGATGGCGTCGTACAGAGCCCAGGCTACGCGACGACCGCCCGCGAAATTGATGTGGGTGTAGTCCTTTCCGGCCCAGCCGTTGGCCACGAATTGCGCCATGCCGCCGAGCGATTGCATGGCGTCGTAGGCGCTCCAGAAGGCTGCCCCGCTGTTTTGCGCGGCCTGTCGTTGGGCCGCAGCCATGTAGGGTGCCGAATCCATCGGGACGAATCCCGAGTCCGACTTCACGCTGCGGTCGCTGACGCTCATCACTAATACGGCGGCCGTAGGGAAGCACTGCCGGATGTAGGCGATCATCTTCTCGATCTGTTCGCCGTATTTGGCGAAGGAGCGGATGCCCGGTTCCAGGATGTTGAGGCCGTATTGCAGGATCACCAGGTCGTAGCCGAGCATTTCATTGATCTGGGCATTGACCGTGGGCGAGGTCCAGAACATCGCCTGTCCGTTGTTGCTGCGGATCGAATAGTTGTCCACCACCACGCCGGGCGCCGATTCGAAGATTGCACCGTAGCCGATCGTTTCTGCGGCACCCGACAGCACCTTGAAACTCAACGAACGGATGTCGTCATGGACGACGATCTGTCGCACGGCGGGCGAACCTTCGATGTCGAACGTACGGTTGTCCCGATCATTGACGGTCACTTCGATACGGCTGTCGTCACGGCTGACGAACAGGATCCGGGCCGTGCGGCAACTGTCCAGGCAAGCCCGGTCCGATGAACCTTCCCAGCGAACGGAGGCTCCGTCCGAAGGTTGGCAGAGCCAGCCCGAGATGTAATAATAGTCGCTGATGGCGGCGGGGGTGTTCCGCCGTTGCATGATGTTGTAGGAGTCCCAACCTTTGGACTGGGTTTTGATCGTGCGCCGGAAACCGGTCAGCGGCGAAGCCATCGGAGCGAACCCGGCCCCGGAACCGCCGAACCGGAGCTGCAGCTTTTCACGCAGGTCCGAGGAGAGGATGTCGCCTTCGACGAACGAGTCGCCCATGACCGCGATACGGACAGGAGCGTCGCCTTTCTGCAGTTTTTCATAGAAGGCCGTGAGGCGGCTGTGTCCCGTCGTGTCGAAATCTTCGATCGGGATCAGCGTCGGCGACAGCCGGACCGAATCCGGAAGCCGGGGATGGGCGGTCGTATCGTCCGCCTCTTCCCGGAGGTTCCATTCGTAGGTGGTCGGGGCGTGTTGAGGCACCGTATCGGCGATCTGGCGGGCGACCTGCGTCAGGTCGATGTGGAAATCCGCATCGTCCAGATCGATCGCTTTTTCGGCTTTTTCGAGGTCTTCTTCGAAAGAGATGAGGTCGGACAGGATGTTAGCCCTGCGCAGACTGACCCCGCCGAGCGTTTGCGGCGGTATCAGGCTCAATCCGATGAGAACGGCGATGAGCAGGGTGACGGCGATCCAGCTCCGGTGTGTGTAGTCCTTTTCCGGGGCCATCAATCACGGCGTCCTAAAATCATCAAAACGTAATAGAGCAGCGACGCTACGGCACTCAAGGCCGCTACCAGGTAGGTGCGGGCAGCCCACGAGAGAGCTTCCTTGGCTTGTCCGAGCTGTGCGCCTTCGAGCGTGTGGCTGCTCTGGAGCCAGGCGAGGGCCCGCTGCGAAGCGTTGTATTCCACCGGCAGGGTGATGATCGAGAAGAGAGCCGATACGCCGATCATGCCCACGCCGATCCAGCAGAGCAGTTCGTTCTGCGTGGAGGCCAGGATCACCAGGCCGATGATGATGACGAACATTGCCATACGCGAAGAGAACTGCACGATGGGGACCAGCTGCGAACGCAACGCCAGCGGAGCGTAGCCCTGTGCATGCTGGATGGCGTGGCCGCATTCGTGGCAGGCGACGGCTGCCGCCGCGACGCTGCGGCTCGAATAGACCGCGTCGCTCAAATTGACGGTCATCGTCTGCGGGTTGAAGTGGTCGGTCAGGTTTCCGCCCACGTGCGTCACCTTGACGTTATGGATGTTGTTGTCGCGGAGCATCTTCTCGGCCACCTCGGCGCCCGTGAGGCCGCCGGGGAACTGTACCTTCGAATATTTGCGGAAGACCGATTGCAGGCGTGCCTGCACGGCATAGCCGGCGATACCGATGACGATGATCAGGACGAACATTCCCATCGTCGCCGCCGAATAGTGTGCCGCACCGGAGGCCGGTTCGGCGTAGTATCCTGCCTGGAGCAGGGTGAAAAGCATGTGTGTCATAGTCGTTTAGTTTTTTCTGTGTGTGTAATATGCGCCCGCCTGCTGCGAGGGCATCAGTACCATTTCATTAACGGTCATATGGGCCGGTAATTGTGCCGCCCATGCGATCGCCTCGGCGATGTCTTCGCCGGTGAGCGGCTCGACGCCGTCGTAAACCCGGTCGGCGCGCTCCTTGTCGCCGTGGAAGCGCACCTCGGAGAACTCCGTCTCGACCATGCCGGGACGGATCTCCGTCACCTTGATGCCGCTGGCGAGCAGGTCGGCGCGCATGGCCTGCGAGATGGCGTGCACGGCGTGCTTCGAAGCGCAGTATACGGCGCCGTTCTCGTAGGGTTCCGTGCCGGCGATCGACCCGATGTTGAAGACGTGCCCGCCGCCTGCGGCCACCATCTTGGGGGTGATGACGCGCGTGACATAGAGCAGCCCCTTGACGTTGGTGTCGATCATGGCGTCCCAGTCGCGCGTGTCGCCCAGGTCGATGTGCTCCAGTCCGGCGGCGAGACCCGCGTTGTTGACCAGCAGGTCGACGCGCCCGAGCGGTTCGAGATTGCGGCGCACGGCCTCTTCGCTGCGGACGTCGAACGTGAGCGTCGTGCAGCGGCCGCCTGCCGCCTCGATTTCGCGGCGGAGCGATTCGAGCCTTTCGCTACGCCGTCCCGTCGCTATGACGTCGTAGCCTTCCGTCGCGAGCCGGAGCGCCGTGGCGCGTCCGATGCCCGATGTGGCCCCTGTGACCAAAGCCTGTTTTTTCATCCGAATAACGTGAATATGTTTGTGTCGCCCCATGTCGGAAGCCGTCCCTCGGGGGGGGGCGGTTTGCCCCCGGCTGTTTCCGGAACTGCAGGGTTTCGTGTCCGTAC
>OHKI01000792.1_pt1 | contig 12199 bp, 10 predicted proteins | sample 1568771 | NCBI WGS metagenome assembly OHKI01 (sample SAMEA3879540, study PRJEB24766) | human gut metagenome | biome: human-associated habitat; feature: feces | place: USA | collected 1985/1987 | reverse complement strand
TGCAAAAGTGGCCCAAAATCGGCGATAGGTGAAGGGACATTCTCCACGAAGCCTTTCACCGAACGTTGAAAACTGAATAGACCATGATGCAGGCACAAAACCCGCGTGATAGCGACATAAGGTGCGCCGCCACGACGTCGTTGAAGCAAGCTCCGTATCCCTCGCTTCCGGCTAAAGCCGAAAGCTCACTCACTACGCTGCTTCTCCTCTCCAATCACAACCCACTTCGTTGGGCTTGTGATTGGTATTGGAAACGACTGAGCGATCTACGCAGTCTTAGACCCGATTCGGCAAATCGGGCGCGATGACAGCGCGGCGGATAATGAAACTTGCTCACGCCCTCCCACAGACTTGAGGGGGAACCCTGCGGTATGCGCCAGCTCTTTGAGGCAGCGGTATCGTGGAGTTATGACAGCCCTGCCAAGGGCGGCCTGCATCATGCCCACTATCCGGGGCGCGTGGCAAATAGGATAGTTCTTCTCAAATGGACAAGCAGAGCGGCTGCGCCGGTATTCGCCATTATGTTATGTGGCTCCAATTCTGCCCGCGCAGCCGCCTCTCAAAGTCAGATACCATGCGCTGACGGCCTTTCCCGTCAGCGCATTCATGTGACCTTGAGGAAACCCACCAAACCGAGAAAGGAGATCGCCATGATGCAGCCAACGCCAAAAGAATCCCGAATCCACACGGATGAGCTGGTGGACATCCGGGAAGTATCTGTTGACAAAAATCTTCCCAAGGAAGAACGCATTGCCGCCTTTATCCGCCAGATCAAAAATCCTTACCGCTTCCGCTGCGGCGATTTCGTGGTAAACGCCTGCTTTGCCGGGAACGGCGTTACGTTGGAGGAATGTCTGCAAGGCATTTTGCGCTGAGCGGCATCCTCGCTTTTTTCCGCAGAGAGTGCTATGATCGGTGTGGAAAAGGATGAAAACCAAATAGCCAGATAACCACTCTTTTCATGCGGGAGCAGTCCGGGAGAAAGGAGTGCTTTTTCATGCCCAAATACAAAGCCACCGCTTATATCCGCCTGTCCTACACCGACGATCATTCCAGTGAGAGCGACAGCGTTTCCAATCAGCGCAAGCTCATTGAAAACTTTGTGGAGCGCAACCCGGATATTGAGGTCGTTTCCGAAAAGATCGACGATGGATACAGCGGCATCATCTTTGACCGCCCTGCGTTCAAGGAAATGATGCAGGATGTCACCGACGGCAACATCAACTGCGTCATCGTAAAAGACCTCTCCCGCTTAGGGCGCGAGTACATTGAAACTGGCCGGTATCTGCGCCGGGTATTCCCGGCCTACGGGGTGCGCTTTATCGCCATCACCGACAGCATCGACACCGCCCACGACAGCGGCGATGATCTGACCGTATCGGTCAAGAACATTATGAACGAAGCCTACTGCCGGGACATTTCCATCAAGACCCGTTCCTCTCTGGACGTGAAGCGGCGCAACGGCGATTTCGTCGGCGCGTTCCCGGTGTACGGCTACATGAAAGCCGAGGACAACAAGAATTTACTCGTCCCTGACCCCTACGCCGCCCGCGTTGTCTGCGACATCTTCCGTATGCGGCTGGAGGGCGCAAGCGCCTCCAAGATCGCATCAGAGCTGAACCGGCTGGGCATTCTCTCTCCGCTGGCATACAAGAAGAACAACGGTCTGCCCTACGCGAAAAAGGGATACGCGGACAAGGCTGACTGCAAGTGGTCGGCTACCACCATTATCCGCATCTTGCAGGACGAAACCTACACCGGAACGCTGGTGCAGGGCAAACAGGGTACGCCGCATTACAAGATCAAGCAGATGGAGCAGCGCCCCGCCTCCGAGTGGGTGCGTGTCCCGGATGCCCACGAAGCATTGATCGCCCGTCAGGATTTTGAGCTGGTGCAGCGCATCAAGGGGCTGGATACCCGCACTTCTCCCAACGAGGACACGGTGTACCTGTTCTCCGGTATTCTGATCTGCGGGTGCTGCGGAAGCCGCATGACCCGCAAGACCAACCGTGCGAACGGCAAGGAGTACCACTACTATTATTGTCCTACCGGCAAGAAAAAGGGCTGCGCCCATCCGGTCATGCTGAAAGAAAGCAGCCTGATCGACTGTGTGCGGGACAGCCTGAAAGCCTATATTGGCAACATTGCCTCTCTGAAGGCGCTGCTTTCTGGCATTGACCAGTCCAGCATCAATCAGGCGCTTGCCAAGGAATACAGCGACCACATCACCGACAACGAGCGCCGGTTGGAGCAGGTGCTGGAGTTCAAGGCAAGGCTTTATGAGAGCCTTGTGGGAGGTATGCTTACCAAGGAAGAATACGCTTCCTATAAGGCCAAGTACACCAAGCAGGCCGAGGACATCCGCGAGAGCGTCCGCGTTCTCAAGGAAAAACTCACGGAGGTTTTGGAAAACCGGAGTGAGCGCAACCGCTGGATTTCACAGTTTACGCAGTTCTCCACGCTGGAAACCTTAGACCGCAGGGCGCTCATTCACATGGTACAGAGCATCCGCGTCCGTGGCAAAAAGGAGCTGGATATTACCTTTACCCATGAGGACGAATACAAAAAGGCGTTGCAGCTTCTGGCGCTGGCAGCGCAGCAGAAAGATTACGAACAGAGAAAGGTGGGCTGAGCATGGCGAGAAAAAGCAGAAAAGAAACGGCTGTGGTGGCCGTGCAGGAGGCCGACGCCGCTTGCCGCGCCGCGATCTACGTCCGCCTTTCGGTGGAGGATACCCACACGCACAGCGTATCCATTGAAACCCAGCAGATGATTATTGCCCGCTATCTGGAGCAGTACCCGGAGATCAGCGTATACGATACCTATATCGACAACGGCGCGACCGGGACAAACTTCCACCGTCCGGGCTTTCAGCAGATGCTCTCGGATATTGAGGCCGGTCACGTCAACTGCGTGATTGTGAAAGACCTCTCCCGTTTGGGGCGAAACACCATCGACACCGGCTACTACATCGAGCAGTATTTCCGCATCCGCAGCATCCGCTTTATTGCGGTCAATGAAAACTTCGACACCGCCAACCCAGAGGATGCCCATTCCGGTATCATCATCCCGCTGCGGAACATGATAAACGAAGCCTACGCTTTGGACATTGGGCGCAAGATCAGGGCGCAGCAGCGGCAGGCCATGAAGGACGGCAAGTTCATCGGTGCGCGTACTCCCTACGGCTATCTGAAAGCCGAGGACGATTGCCACCAGCTTATCATCGACCCCGTTGCCGCCGTTGTGGTACAGCGGATGTTCCGGTGGGCTTCCGAGGGCGCTGGCCTGAATACCATCGCCGTGCGGCTGAATGAGGAGGGCGTTCTCACCCCCAGCCACTACAAGAAGATGCAGGGCAAGATCACCCACGAAAATTTGCTCGGCAGCGGCAAGTGGCAGACCCGGACAGTCGGCGTCATTCTCCGCTCCGAGGTCTACACCGGAGATCTCGTTCAGGGGCAGACCAAAACCGTGGATCACCGGCAGGTCAAGGCCGATGCCGAGGAATGGACGGTGGTACGGGACACCCACGAGGCCATCATCAGCCGGGAACAGTTCGCGGCGGTGCAGGAAATTCTCAATCAGACCGCCAGCCGCGCCAAGGCACGGGAGGTCAAAGCCTACACGCCGAATCTTCTCAAAGGCAAGGTGTTCTGCGCCCATTGCGGCGGCAGCCTGCACCGGCAGAGAAACATCCGCAAGAAGTCCGACGATGTGTACTTCTACCATTGTCTGAGCCAGAGCCGAATCAGCAAGGATGCCTGCCCCGGCGTGACCATCCGCGAGGATAGGCTGCTGGATATGTTGGCAGATATGCTTCAGGAAACCCTCAACACCGCTTTGGGCGAATACCGCCTGTCGCTTGCGGAGCTGCCCCGGCAGGCCGCTGACCGCGCCGAGCTGCGGGAGAAGATCACCAGCCGCAAGCAGGAAATCCAGCGGCTTCGCGGTATCGTGCGGAGCTTATATGAAAACCTTGTTCAAGGCGTTCTCACCAAGGATGAATATTTCGACTACAAGGAGAAGTACGAAAGCCACATTGCCGACCTTGCCGTGGAAATGGGACAGTTGGAGGACGGCCTGCGAACGATGGATGCTCAAGCAGAGCAGCACCGGGCGCTGGAACAGGATGCCGCGCAGATCAAGACCGACCGTGCGCTGACCGGCGCTCTTATCGAGCGGCTGATCGACCGCATCGAGGTATCCCACGACAAGCAGATCACGGTGCGCTATCGCTTCCAGAGCGAGTTTGAAACCTATGCGGAGGTGCTGGAACAATGCAGAAATATGTGATTGCCCTCTACATCCGCCTCTCCATCGAGGATTACAAGTACGACAGCCTGAGCATTGAAAATCAGAGCCTTGTCCTCCACGAGTACGCTGCTTCCATGCCGGAAGCTCTGAACGCGGAGATTATGGAGTTCATCGACAACGGGTACAGCGGCACAAATTTTGAGCGTCCGCAGGTACAGAAGCTCATTGAGCTGGTGCGGGCCAATCAGATCGACTGCATCATTGTCAAGGATTTTTCCCGTTTCGGGCGCAACAGCATTGAAACCGGCTACTTCATCGAGCGCGTGTTCCCGCTGTTCCATACCCGCTTCATTTCCATCAGCGACGATTTTGACAGCAGCAAATTCAAGGGCGACACCGGCGGCATGGACGTAGCATTCAAGTATCTCATCAGCGAATATTACAGCCGCGATATGTCCATCAAGACCAAGAGCGCCAAGTACGCCAAGATGCAGCGAGGCGAGTATCAGAGCAAAATCTGTCCCTACGGCTACCGCAAAAGCGCCGATGGCAGAATGGAACCCGACCCGGATGCCGCAGCCATTGTACAGCTCATTTTCAGCCTCTCCGCAGGTGGCATGAACGCCGCTGCCATCACGCGGGAACTGTTCCGCAGGAACATCCCCACTCCCGGCCAGTACAAAGCGGCGCACGGCAATCACACCCACGATATTTCCCGCTGTCACGGGATTTGGAGTACATCCACCATTCTCCGCATTTTGGAGGACGAACGCTACACCGGCGTGTATGTGATCGGCAAGCGGGCAGTTCTCGAAGTAGGCGGCACCAGAAGCCGCCTGAAGGACAGAGAATCGTGGTACATCATCCCCGACCATCACCCGGCCATCATAGAGAAAACCGTGTTTGATACCGTGCAGGCCAGCCAGCTCCGATTTTCCCAGCCAAACAAGAAAAAGCGGGACTACCCGCTGAAAGGCAGAGCCTTCTGCGGCTGCTGCGGTCATGCACTATCCCGCACCATGCAGAAAACCTCGTATTACTATTGCCGCCATTCCGAGGCAGACGAAGAAAGCCGCTGCCACAAGATGCGCCTGAATGCCGCAGAGCTGGAACAGGCGGTATTCCTGACGCTGAAAAAACAGATGGAAGCCGCCGCGCCGCTTGCCCCTGACGGTACGCTCCGGGTGGATGCTTCCGTACCGGAACGCACCGAATATGAGCAGCAGATCGAGGCACTGCAAGACGGTAAGCGCGCCTTGTATGAACGCTATCTCATGGGCGAGATCGACCTGAACACCTACAAGGCGGAAAAGGCTGCGTGTGACGAGCTGCTTTTGAAAACGAAAAATGCCTATGCCGCAGTATTGGCACAGGCGAAGCAGAAGCAGGACGAGCAGGCGCGGCAGGACAGCCGAAAGGAAGCGTCCAAGGCGATTTTCGATGCGGACACGCTGACCACCGAGCTGGCCGAGCTGCTGATCGACCGGGTACTGGTGTACCCTGACAAGCGCATTGAGATCGCATATAAAATCCAAGACATTTTCGATTGAGGTGGCAGTCATGAAAATCGCTTTCTATTGCAGAGTGGACGGACAGGGCTTCGGCTTTGTCCTACCCGAAGAAGCTGACAAGCTCCGCGAGTTTTTCGCCGAGCATCAGGATAAGCCTGCGCTTGAAAATCCATCAAGCGCAAGCTAAAAATTTTTGTCGTGTGCTTGACATTCGGGTGCCTGAGGTCGTGAAAACGCACCTGTTTACAGTTTGCGTATTCCAAGATCAGCTGCAATCGGTCGTAGACCGAACCGGGGTTGAGCGGCAGATCCTCCAGCACTGGCGACGGGAACATCCAGCGGGACAAGAAGTCCAGCCTGATATAGTGCGTCTTGCTGCACTTGCGATACCAACAAAATGCTGAAGCAGATTCTTTTGCTGCGATGCGCACCTCTCGAATCGTATCTCTGGAGCAATGCAATGCTGAAGCAATGCTCCGCTGCCCATTCTTGAGATCGCTGCTCAACCTCAAGATTTCTCTGTAATGAAATCATTTCAAATGCAATTGGAAGTAAATGGGTATTTTACTATTTGATTAAGAAATAGTATGGTTTTTCTCGAGCGCTTTCAAAGCAAAGGGACGCGCATAGCAACCCCTCCGGCAGTGTTTCACCGCCGGAGGGGGTATTTTTGATATTCTGAGATGGACGCGCCCAGGCAGCCGTGTGCTTATTCCGGCAGCATGTCAACGGCGAACAGCGCGCCGGCTCCGCCGGTGTGAACAAAGAGAAGATTCTCTTCGCCGTCAAAGTAGCCATCCTCGATCAGCTGGAAGAAGCCCGCCAGCGCCTTTCCGGTGTAGACAGGATCGACCAGGATGCCTTCCTTGCGCGCCAGCTTGCGGACGGCAGCAGAGCCCTCCGGACTTGCAATGGCATAACCGGGGCCGATGTGGAATTTGATGTGAATATCCTCACGCTGCACCGGAACATCGCTCTCGAGCAGCTCCTTCAGACCTCCCATCAGGTCATACGCAATGTCAGCAAACGGGTCGTCGCAGACGCCCACGCCGACAGAGCGCGTTCCCGGCAGGAACAGCTTTGCGCCGTAGGTCAGGCCGGCATAGGTTCCGCCGGAACCGGTGGCGCTGACAATGCTGTCAAACTTGACGCCCAGAGCCTGCGCCTGCTCTGCAATTTCCTTTGCGCAGTTGACATAACCGAGCGAGCCCAGCGGCACCGATCCGCCCACGGGGATGAAATAGGGCGTATGCCCGGCTTTGCGCAGCTCGTCCATGATCCGCTCCATCTCAGCGTACACATCGTCATAGGTGTCGGTGTCCACAAAGCGGACATCCGCGCCATAGATGCGGTCAAGAATCTGGTTGCCGCCGGTCAGCTCGCCCCGTTTTTTCAGGACGAGAATCGCCTTCATACCGAGCTTTGCGGCACACGCGGCAGTGAGCATGGCATGGTTCGACTGCGGGCCACCTGCGGTGAGCACCACATCGGCGCCGTTCGCCTGTGCATCCGCCAGCAGGAACTCCAGCTTGCGCACCTTGTTTCCGCCGAGCGCCACACCGATCATGTCGTCTCGCTTGATGTAAATGTTCTTTCCATACTCCCGGCTGATCGCCTCCAGCTTGTAAAGCGGCGTAGGCAGCACAGCGAAGGGAATGCGCGGGAATTGTGTGATCTGTTTCATGAGCAGAACCTCCTATCTGCAGGCGATTGCCTCAATCTCCACCAGAGCGTCCTTCGGCAATCTCGCGACCTCAACAGCGCTGCGCGCCGGAGCATTCTGAGGAAAGAAAGTGGCGTACACCTCGTTCATGGCCGAGAAGTTGTTCATATCACTGAGAAAAACGGTGGTCTTGATGACATTTTCCATCGTGAGACCCGCTTGCGCCAAAACAGCCTGAACATTGGTCAGGGACTGACGGGTCTGCTCTGCGACGCCGCCAGGAGCGAAGCTACCGGTCGCGGGGTCTACGGGCAGCTGCCCGGATGTGATGAGCAGATTACCGGCGCCGATTCCCTGTGAATACGGGCCGATGGCTGCGGGGGCTGATTTTGTTGCAATAATCTCTTTCATAGAACAGGGGTTCCTCCTTATAATCTCTTTCCGTTTGTTTCTTCCGTTTTTTCATTCTGCGGAAGGGTATCGTTCCAAATGACGCCGTCGATCATGGTGAAGCGGCAGAGCGTCTGATTGCTGAAGGGCATTCCGTCAAAGATCGCAATATCTGCGTCCTTTCCGGGCTCAATGGTGCCGATGCGGTCGATGGCGCCCACAAGGCGCGCCGGATTGACCGTGACGGCCTCCAGTGCGGTATCGAGCGCAAGACCATGCCGCAGCAGCACACCGATCTCCATCGGCAGCCACGCGGTATCTCCCGCCCTGTCGGCCATGAGGGAGAAGCGAACGCCTTCCTTTTGCAAAATGGCGGCATTCTCCAGCCGGCAGTCCCATACCTCCTGCTTGACCGGTCCCAGCAGCAGCGGGCCGAGCACGCATTCCACCTGTTTTTCCGCCAGAAGGCCTGCGACCTTCCATCCCTCCGTCACATGCTCCAGAGAGTAGGTCAGTCCAAATTCTTCACAGATGCGGATCGCAGTCGCAATGTCGTCCGCACGGTGGCAGTGGATGCGCGCTCTGGTCTCGCCTCTGACGACCGGCACCAGACTCTCCAGCAGAAAATCCGGCTCTGGCGCCTTGGCAGGGTCTTTTTCTGCGTCCGCCAATTTCTCAGCGTAACGCCGTGCACGACTCAGCGTCTGGCGCAGAATTGCCGCCGTGCCCATCCTCGTCATTGGAAATTTGTTTTTTTCGCCATATACACGCTTTGGGTTTTCTCCAAGCGCCATTTTCATCTGCTCTGTCCCGGGAATGATCATTTCATCCGCCGTTACCCCCCTGAGCTTGATGCAGGCGCCCAGACCGCCGATCACATTACCCGAACCGGGTCCGGTGTAGACCGCCGTGAATCCGGCGGCCCGAACCTTGGGTATTGCAATGTCATTGGGGTTGATGCCATCACGAGCGCGGAGATGCGGCGTGATCGGATCTGTCATTTCATTTTCATCCGCTGTCGCCTTCATTTCCGGCTCGCCCCAGAGCGCCAGGTGGCTGTGGGCATCGATGAAGCCGGGCGTGACCCAGCATCCCGTCGCATCGATGCACTGTGCCTCTGCCGGAACAGGCAGTTCCGGGCCTCCCACCGCCGTGATTTTTCCGTTTGAAATCAGGACCGTTCCGTTTTCGATGGGAGGGCCTGCCATGGTATATACGGTGCCGCCTCGAATTGCTTTCATACGCCGCCTCCCGGGATATGGTATTGGCTGAACAGCGCGCCGATGCCGCCGGAGTGCAGATAGCAGGCTCCGTCATGGAAATAGCCCTTCTTTGCAAGGTCGCACATGCCATACAGCGTCTTGCATGTATATACCTTTTCGATGAAGATGCCTTCCGTTCGGGCAAAGCGGATGCAGAACTCCTCGACCTCGGGCGTTATAACGCCCCAGCCGCCAAAACGGTATGCACCGTGCAGCGTGGCGGTCTGCTCGAGTGGGCACGGCATCGGTACGCCGCAAAGCTTCTCCAGATCTTTCAGGAAGGCGCTGATGATCTCACGGAGCGGCTCCGCCTCATGCTCGACCGAGATGAGCTCCACATGGAACGGATTTCCCAGGAGTGCGGTGCCGTAGATAAAGCCGGCGGCAAGACCGCCGTTTCCTCCCGGGATGCACACATTGCGTATGGCTGCTCTCTCCGCATTGGAGGAGATCTGCTCCCAGAGCTCCGCCGCAGCCTCTACATAGCCAAGCGCGCCTCTTGCGGAGGATGCGCCGTTATAGATGATGTACGGCGCACTCCCCTCACGGCGCAAGGCCTGCGCGATCTGCTCCACCGCAGCGGCTCTCTCTTCTTCGCTTACACCGCCCAGATAGTGTTCCTCTGCGCCGAGGATGTGGTTGAGCAGTGCATTTCCTTCGAGCAGTTCCGGCCTCGGGCTGTTGTGGACGATCACGCACCGCAGTCCCAACCGGCGGCACGAGGCCGCGCAGAGGGAGCACAGGTTTGACTGCGTCTGACCGGAGACCAGGATGGTGTTCTTACCTTCTGCAATCGCATGACCCAGCAGGTATTCCAGATTACGGACCTTGTTGCCGCCGATTCCCATTCCGTTGAGGTCATCACGCTTGATAAACAGCGGGCCGCAATCCAGCTCCGCCTGCATGCGCTTGAGCGGATGCAGCGGGGTCGGATTGAGCGCCAGCGACGCCTTCGGAAATTGAGAGAGCATTTCACGCAATTCAGCGCTGGTCAAAACATATCCCTCCTTAGGCTTTTATGCGCCAAAATGTTCGTCCAGCTCCACAGTCTCCAGAGCCATCGCCATGCGAATGCAGTCGAGAACGTCTTCCTTGCAGATGATCTCGTCTCTCGAGTGGATGTTGCGGGTCGGGATGGTGATGGCGCCGGCCTTCATGCCGCCGCGAACGAGCTGTGCCGTGTGTGCGTCGGTGCCGCCGTTTTCGCTGACTTCGATCTGGTACTTGATGCCGTTCTTCTCTGCAATATCGACCAGTGCGTCCACCACATACTGGTTGACGATCATAAAGTAGTCCATTGCCTTGATGCCGGCGCCGCCGCCCAGCTTCACATCCGTGCGGAAGCCGCGCAGCTCGTCTCCGGTAGAGCTCACGTCAAAGGTGACAAAGAGGTCGGGCTGCAGGTCGAACGTCGAGGTCTGACCGCCAAAGCAGCCGATCTCTTCCTGAACCGTGAACACATAATACATGTCGTTGGTGTTCTTGACATCGCGCAGAATGCTGTCGATGATGATCATGCAGCCAATACGGTCGTCCAGGCACTGCATCATGGCACAGTCCTCGTTCTCGTAATACTCCGAACGCGTGATGGCAACCTCGCCGACGCGAACCTTTTCTCTGACCTTCTCAGGAGACAGCGTTGCAAAGTCGATGTAGAGGTCGTTGTGCGTGATCTTGCCCATGTCCTCTTTCTTCTCGCAGATCATGACGCCCTGAACGCCGCTTTCCGTCTGGATGCGGGAATCGATCAGGTTGTAGGGCTTGATGCTGCCGAGCTGGCCGATGCGTGCAAAGCCCTTTTCGTCGATCGTTTTGATCATAAGACCGAGCTGATCCATGTGTGCGGACAGTACAACGCGCTTTCCGTTTCCCTTTTTGTGCGCAATGAGGTTGCCGAGGCAGTCTACCCACATTTCGTCCACATGATCCCGGATCTGATTCTGAATGTACTCTGCGACCTTGGATTCACGGCCGGTCGGCCCGTATACTTCACAAATCTCTTTTGTCAGCTTGCTGTTGAATTCCATATCAAGATCTCCTTAATCAATGTAAAATTGGTGGAGGAGGGGGTCTCACCTCCCCCACCAATTCAGGAAATGGTTGTATGATTACTTACCCAGCGAGGCGTAGTAGTTGTTCAGATGCTCCTGAACCTTGCTGGGATCAGGAATCAGGTCGTTGTCGTTCTTCAGCATGGTCATAGAGGTATATGCCTTGCCGCCGAAGCCGTTCTTAACAGCGATGACTTCGTCCTGGTTGATGGCGTAAAGGATGGCCTTACGGATGTCCTCATTGCTGGTGATGTGATCCTCGTCCAGGTTGTAATGCATCGTGACGCAACCGTTGATCAGTGCAGAAACCAGGCAAAGGTTCGGATCGTTCTTGACAACATCGACCTGGTTTACGGGAACGTTGTCCGTCAGATCGACTTCGCCGCTGCGCAGAGCGGAGATCGTTGCGTCCTTATCAGCGATGTACTTCAGCGTGACGTACTTGATGGGCGCAGCCATGTCGGTATCCGGCATGAACGCGGGGTTGCGCTCGCAGACCGCCTCATAGTCATCAACGCTCTTGACGACGTAGGGACCGCTGCACCACAGGGTGTTTTCCTTGCCGCTGTCCTTTCTCAGGAACTGCGCATCGCCGTAACGGAAATCCGTCGTCGGGTTATAGTTGGCCAGCAGCTCGGGCGTGTTGATGGCGGAAACCTGCTTCTTGCTGAGGATGCCGGAAGAGAATTCGGACAGTAAGTTCAGGATCTGCGGGAAGGGAGTAGCCGTCGTGATCTTAATGACCTCGTACTTGCCGCCGGCGTTGTCGGTCGCATTCTTGTCGTCCACAAGCTCGGAGATGGGAGCTGGCAGACCGGCCTCCAGCACTTCCTTTACGCTCTTGCCGGAGACAGCGTCCTTGGCGTCTTCAAGCTCGGAAAGATCGGTAACGGTTCCAAGTTCCTTGAGGCATGCGTAGTTGTCGTAAACCTGATTGCCGGGGACAGAGTCCGGCGTGCGCAGACGGTCGTAGGTGAAGATGACGTCTTCCGCGCCGACCTTCTCGCCGGTGTCAACGAGTTCGCCGTTCTTGGCAGTGTAGAAGCCAACGTTGTCACGCAGGACAAA
>OHKI01000791.1_pt1 | contig 12212 bp, 11 predicted proteins | sample 1568771 | NCBI WGS metagenome assembly OHKI01 (sample SAMEA3879540, study PRJEB24766) | human gut metagenome | biome: human-associated habitat; feature: feces | place: USA | collected 1985/1987 | reverse complement strand
CGCCGAAGGAAACCTTGCCGATGGGGCAGTGGATGATGTTGGTCTTGTCCAGACGGTACTCGACCTTACCGGCCTTCGCCTCCTGCACGGCCTTGGCGGCGTCGGGGGTCACGGTGCCGGACTTGGGGGAGGGCATCAGACCCTTGGGGCCCAGCACCTTACCCAGACGGCCGACGACACCCATCATGTCGGGGGTGGCGACGACGACGTCGAAGTCGAACCAATTCTCCTTCTGGATCTTCTCGACCAGATCCATCTCGCCCACATAGTCAGCGCCGGCGGCCTTGGCAGCCTCGGCCTTGTCGCCCTTGGCGAACACCAGCACGCGGACGGACTTACCGGTACCGTTGGGCAGCACGATGGCGCCGCGGACCTGCTGGTCGGCGTGACGGGAGTCAACACCCAGCTTGACGTGGAGCTCGACGGTCTCATCGAACTTAGCGCTGGCAGTCTTGCAGATCAGCTCCAGACCCTCCTTGGGATCATACAGCGTGGCCTTATCGATCTGCTTGGCGCTTTCCTGATACTTCTTACCTCTAAACATCGTTACACCCTCCTTACTCGCCGACGACAACGCCCATGGAGCGGGCGGTACCGGCGATCATGCTCATGGCTGCCTCAAGAGACGCGGCGTTCAGGTCGCGCATCTTCAGCTCAGCGATCTTCTGGATGGAGGCCTTGGAGATGGTAGCGACCTTTTCCTTGTTGGGAACGCCGGAACCGGACTCAATGTTGCACTCCTTCTTGATCAGAACGGCAGCGGGAGGGGTCTTGGTGATGAAGCTGAAAGAGCGGTCGGCATAGACGGTGATGACCACGGGGATGATCAGGCCCATGTCGTTCTTGGTGCGCTCGTTAAACTCCTTGGTAAACGCGGCAATGTTGATGCCGTGCTGGCCCAGAGCGGGGCCAACGGGGGGTGCGGGAGTTGCTTTGCCCGCGGGGATCTGCAGTTTGACGTATCCAACTACTTTCTGTGCCATTTGTAGGCACCTCCTTCAATAAGATGTGGTAGCGGCCGGCCCATACCGGAACCGCTCTTGGCGAGATGGCGTGCATCTCTCCCACTTGCGCCGGAGTCGTACTGCTCCGGCCTGTACGGCTGCGCCGTACTCAGTTGCTGCTGACCTCCACCTGATCCAGCTCCAGATCCACCGGTGTCTCACGGCCGAACATGGAGACGACGACGCGGACACGGTTCTTGTCCGGCTCGATCTCCTCCACCGTGCCGGTAAAGCTGGCAAGAGGACCTTCGGTGATACGGACGGTGTCGCCCACATGGTACAGCACGACGATCTCGCGCTTCTCCATGCCCAGAGCGGCTACCTCGTCCTCCGTCAGGGGGATCGCCTTGTTGGCTTCGCCCACAAAGCCCGTGACGCCGCGGATATTGCGGATCAGGTGCCATGTGTCGTCGGTCATGACCATTTTAATGAGAACATAGCCGGGGAATATCTTACGCTGGATCTCCTTGGCGACACCGGATTCGGTGATCTCGGTGACGGTCTCCATGGGGATCTCGATCTGGAGGACCATGTCCTCCATGCTCCGATTCACCACAGCCTTTTCAATGGCGATCTTCACCGCGTTCTCATAACCGGAATAGGTATGTGCCACATACCACTTCGCGTTATCAGCCATTTCCGTTTCCTCAGGCGAACAGGCCGATCAGTGCGTCCACCGCCAGAAGGCTCACCGCATCAAAGATCCAGATGCAGGCGCCCACCAGCAGGGAGCACAGGATCACGGTGCCTGTGTTCTTCATGGTGGTCTTGCCGTCAGGCCATACGACCTTCTTCAGCTCGCTTCTCATTTCGCGGAACCACTTGCCGTGGTCCTTCTTGACCTTCTTTTCTTCAGCCATAACGACTCTCCTTCCGGTTACTTGGTCTCAGTGTGGACCGTGTGCTTTCTGCAGAAGGGGCAATACTTGTTCAGCTCAAGCTTGTCGGGGGTATTCTTCTTGTTCTTCATCGTGTTGTAGTTTCTCTGCTTGCACTCGTTGCATCTCAGGGTGATCTTCACGCGCATTAACGGCACCTCCTTATTAGATTAGGCTCCCCTGTGGGGACGCCCTTTTGCCTCCCTGCCGGCTGTCGTCTCTTCGCGCCCCCGAAGCGAAAAAGCGCGCAAAAAGAAAACACCCACTCACAGGTAATGCTCAGTATAGCACGGTTTTTTCGTGAGGTCAACTGATTTTTTACAAAAAATACTGCTTTTTCGGGGGTTTTACAGCTTTTCCGGTTGCAGGCGGCGGCATTTTTGTGTATGATACCATCATTGAACAGAAAGTGCAGGTGCATTTGCATGAAGATCATGGCCATCGACTACGGCGACGCCCACACCGGCATCGCCATTTCAGACTATACCGAGACGCTGGCGGGGTACTCCGACGTGCTCCACAGCCGCAAGCAGGAGGAGGTGCTCTCCGGCGTCCGGCGGCTCATCGCCGAGCATGATGTGAAGCTGCTGGTGCTGGGCTATCCCCGGAACATGGACGGCTCCGAGGGCCCCCGGGCGGAGAAGTGCGCCGCCTTCGGGGAGCTGCTGCGGCAGGAGACAGGGCTGGAGGTGATCCTCTGGGACGAGCGGCGCACCACCATCGACGCCCACAACATCCTGTTTCAGAACGGGCAGAACGCCAAAAAGCGGAAAAAGACGGTGGACGCGGTGGCGGCGGCGCTGATGCTGGAGGGCTATCTCACCCGCCGGAGGCTGGAGGCGCAGAAATGAGCCGGGATGTCATCATCATCGGCGGCGGCGCCAGCGGCATGATGGCGGCGCTGGCCGCCGCGGAAAATGGCTGCCGCGTCACGCTGCTGGAGCGGCAGAGCCGGGTGGGGCGCAAGCTGCTGGCCACCGGCAACGGACGGTGCAACCTGACGAACCACAACGCCTCTCCCACCCGCTATCACGGCGGCGACGGATTCTGCGCCTACGCGCTAGACGCCTTCGACGTGGGCGCAACGCTGCAATTTTTCGCCTCGCTGGGTCTTCTGACGGTCGCCGAGGACAGCGGGCGCGTCTATCCCATGAGCAATATGGCGGGCAGCGTGCTGGATGTGCTGCGCTACGCGCTGGAGCGTCCCGGCATCGAGGTCGTCACCGGTCAGACGGTCTCCTCCGTGAAACGGACGTCCGGCGGCTTCACCGTGTGGACGGAGACGGACACCTTCCACACTGAAAAGCTCATTCTGGCAGCCGGCGGCTGCGCCGGCAGCAAGGTGGGCGGCGTCATGGACGGCTATCAGCTGGCCAAGAGTCTGGGACACCACAGGACACAGCTGTACCCTTCCCTTGTCCAGATCAAGACCGACCCCACCTATCCCCGTGCGCTGAAGGGCATCAAGGCCGAGTGCGGCATCGCCATCCGGCGAGGCAGTGCGGTGGTGGCAGAGAACCGCGGCGAGGTGCTGTTCACCGAGTACGGCGTCAGCGGCCCTGCCATCTTCGACCTCTCCCGCGCCGTGTCCACCGGCGGCGAGGGGCTGTGCTGCGTGCTGAGCTTCTTCCCCGACTGGGGGCCTGAGGAGGTGCTGCACTGGCTGCACCGGCGGCGGCAGACCATGGCCGCTCACGAGGCGTCCACCCTGCTGGTAGGCTCCTGCCACACCCGATTGGGGCAGATGCTCTGCAAGGCCGCCGGCTTTACCAACCAGCCGGCAGCTGACCTTACCGACGATGACCTGCGCCGCATCGCCGCGCAGGCCACGGGCTTCACCCTGCCCATCACCGGCACCTGCGGCTTCGATCAGGCGCAGGTAACGGCGGGCGGCTTGCAGACCGGCGAGTTCGTCCCTCAGACCATGCAGAGCCGTCTGGTGCCGGGGCTATATGCCTGCGGCGAGGTACTGGACGTAGACGGCGACTGCGGCGGCTTCAATTTGCAGTGGGCGTGGTCCTCCGGCTGGCTGGCCGGACAGCTCCGCTAAAAAAGAAAACGAACCGACCCCTATTTCCGGCGGCTGCCGCCGGAAATAGGGGTTTTTGCCGTTTTTGGCAAAAGGCCGCTTCCGACCGTTTCCGCCGGAAACGGATGCTATAATCCTCCGCGAAAGGCAAAGACCTTGCCGCACTGACACAGGCAGGAGGATGGAGCATGAACGAATACAAAAGGATCGCAGGGCGGCTGCTGGGCGGTCTGCTGGCACTGGCGCTGTGCGCCGCACTGCTGCCGGCAGGGGCCGTGTATGCCGCCGGAGACACCTACGCCGTGGCGGAGGACAGCACCTACGCCGTAGGTGCTGACACGCTGATGAGACTGCGGCGCGCCGCGCCCCGGGGCGTACAGGACAACGTGACCATGCACCTGTTCGACTACGACGGCTCTTTGAACAGCTGTGGCGGGCGGGTGCTGACATTCTGCAACAGTGCCGGGCAGAATTCCAAGGACGGCACGCTGCAAAAAAGTGACGACCGGCCGATAATGGCTCCCACGCTGGAAAACGGCTGGCCCAAGGTGTTGGGCGTCAGCGGCCCCACGGCGGAGGACCGCAGCGGCAGCCTGCAATACCTCTTTGATCCGGGCATGGCGGTGACCGGTAAGGCCATCTACGCCGTGGGGCGCGGCGGCAGCACCGGCCTGTTCCAGCGGGACGGCAAGGGGTATCTCTACTATGACTCCCTGCAAAACGCCGCCAGCTACGACGCTGCCGACGGACGATTCCAATTGGGGAACTATCTGCTGCGTCCCCACTACACCAAGTATGTGACCCCCAACGGCAAAACGGCGGAGCAGGACTATACACAGGCGTTCAACGGCAACTTTTTCCCCTTCAACACGGCGGAGGGCGCGGAGGAGCTGCCCAAGGGCAACGCCCTGCCCACCTACCGGCTGCCGGACGGCGCGGTGGATCTGTGGTTCGGCATGACCATGGAATTTGACTTCTATATGCCCGCCGGCGGACAGATCGGCGGCGAGGATATGGTGTTCCAGTTCCTGGGCGACGACGACGTTTTCGTGTACATTGACGACGTGCTGGTGCTGGACATCGGCGGCACCCACGCCGCCAACAGCGGCTCCGTCAACTTCGCCACCGGCGCGGTGCGCCATCCCCGGGAGGACGTCATCGGCCCGGCGGGCGAGCAGTATACGGACACCACGCTGGCGGCGAAATTCACCGCGGCCGGGGTGAGCGGTGCCTTCAACGGCAGCACCTTCAGCGACTACACCAAGCACACCCTGAAGTTCTTCTATCTGGAGCGGGGCGGCTGCGTGTCCTACTGCTATCTGCGGTTCAATATGCCCACGCTGCCCAGCAACTCCCTGACGGTGGCCAAGGAGCTGTCCGGCGGTGGCGAGGCGCTGAACGGCTACCTCTCCGGTGCGCTGGATTACCGCTTCCGTGTGCTGCGCCCCGACGGAACGCTGTATGTCCCGGCAGGCACAGCGTATCAGGTGCTGGAGGGCGCCTCCGCCGTGGGCAGCGGCACGGTTACGGACGGCGGATACTTCACCCTGAAGGCGGGGCAGATGGCGCAGTTTACCGACATGATGGCGCTGGGCGGCGGACAATACGCCTATGTGGTGGAGGAGACGATGCCCTCCGGGCTCACCGGCCAGTATGAGCAGGTGCAGTACACCGTGGGCAGCGGCACCGGCACCGCCGCCACCCCCTCTGTCTCTACGGACTTCACCGGCTACCGCACCGACATCCTCACCGCCGCCGAGACGCAGCTGGTAACATACCGTAACGTGGTGGACACCAATGAGTTAGGCGAGCTGCGGGTGACAAAGCAGGTAGCGGAGGGCTCCGTCTGCCCCGACGGGCAGATGTTTGACATCGCCGTATCGCTGGGCGGCAGCCCCATCCCGGCGGGGACGCCCTACACGGTGAACGGGCAGCGCCGCAGCGTGGAGGCGGTGGGCGTCGTAACGCTGGCCCACGGGGAAACAGCGGTGTTCACCGGGCTGCTGGCAGGCACGGCCTACGCGGTATCGGAGACGCCGCCGGAGGGCTTCCGCGCCAGCTATGCCGCCTCCGTCACGGCGGAGGGGCAGACCGTACCCGCCGCAGCCGCCGGAGAAGTACCGGTAGGCGGCAGCGTGGCGGTCACCGTGACCAACGCCACCTACGATTACGCCGTGGAGATTCTCCTGACCAAGACGCTGCTGGGCGGCGAGGCGGGACAGTCCGAGACGTTCCGCTTCCTGCTGGAGGAGACGGACAGCCGGGGTGAGATGCTGCGGCAGCTTCCGGGGACGGCTATCTCTGTGACGGGCGACGCTCCCGGCGGCGGCCGGGTGGTGCTGGGCTTCACCGCCGGCGACACCGCGCCCCACTACTACCGCATCCGGGAGGCGGACGTCGACGGCTATTGGCAGGGCGGCGAGGTCTACCGCCTCACGGTGCTGCCCAACGGCACGGACAGCGCGGCGCGTATCACTGTCAACGGCGGCACATGGGACGGTACGGCGCTGTCCTTTGTAAACCGGACGCGGCAGACGCTGACCGTCAGCAAGACGGTACGCGGTGAGCTGGGTGACCGCGCCAAGGCGTTCCCCTTCACCGCCGCCATAACGCTGGACGGCGCAGCCGTCCCCTTCCCCGCCGGTACGGGCTATACCGTGGAGAATGGGCAGGCGGTGTTCTCCCTGCGCCACGGGGAGAGTCTGACCTTCACCGGCCTGCCCTACGGCGCGGTGGTGACGGTGACGGAGACGGCCCACGATGGCTACACCGTCACCAACAGCAGCCGCGGCGGTGACAGCGGCGCGGTGGAGTTGACGGGCGCGGCCTCGCTGCAATTCGTCAACACCAAGCACGCCGTGCCGGACATGGGGCTGCCCGCCCCCACCGTGCTGCCGGTATTCCTTCTGGCCGGAGCCTGCGGCGCGCTGGCGCTGCTCCGGCGGCGGAGGCACACCCTGTAAGCTCTGTGCTGCACCGCGAAACGCGGTTTTGATACAGCGGCAAAACACACACTACTATTCAAGGAGGACTACGTATGAAAAAATGCTTTTCCCTGCTGCTGGCGCTGGTACTGGCACTGGGGCTGACCACCGCGGCGCTGGCCGCCGAGGTACGGCCCGCCGTCACAGTGGGCGACGCCGTCTATGAGGACATCACCGAGGTACCCATCGCCAAGCTGTACCAGTTGGTCAACGACGGCACCGTCAGCCCCGCTGAGACGTTCCACTTCCGGCTGGAGGCCGTGAGCGTCACCGACTCCACCGAGACGCTGGCCACCATGCCCATGTTCGGCTCCGGCACCTCCGCCCAGCCCTACACCTTCGACATCGGCTTTGCCGAGGGGGAGGCCACGGCGGACGGTGACGTCAACGATGCGGTGCTGCCTCTGCCCACCTATACCACCGTGGGTACCTACAAGATCACCGAGATCGTCGAGGATACCGCGCGCACAGCGGGCGTCACCTACAACACCCAGCCCCTGTTCCTGAAGGTCACGGTGCTGCAGGCGGAGGACGGCATGATCCGCGTGGCCGCTATCCATCTGGGTACGGAGGACGGTGACAAGCAGGCGCACATCGTCAACACCTATTCCGCCGGTACGCTGGACGTGACCAAGACCGTGGCGGGTCATCTGGGTGACCGCACCAAGGACTTCCGCTTCACGGTGACCCTGACCAAGCAGGCGGACCTGTGCATGAACAGCGCCATCGGCCTGACCGTGGCCGGTGTGGAGCAGCGGGACTTCGCCCCCGACTGGGATGACAACGGCGTATGCACCGTGTCCTTCACGCTCAAGCACGGTGAGACCGCCTCCCTGACCAACCTGCCCTACGGCATGACCTACACCGTCACGGAGGCCGACTACACCGCCGAGGGCTACACCACCGCCAAGACCGGTGACAGCGGCACCATCGCCGCCGATACCGTCACCGCCGCGTTCACCAACACCAAGGGCGGCACGGTGGATACCGGCGTGCTGCTGGACAGCGCCCCCTATGTGGTGCTGCTGCTTCTGGCGGCGGGCGGCGCGATGCTGTTCCTGCGGCGGCGCATCCACCGGAGCTGACGGCGCCATGACCAGAAGGATACCGGCCGCAGCGGTGCTGCTGGCGCTGCTGACGGCTCTGTGCGTCACCCCGGCTATGGCGGCAGCTGCGGCAGAGCTGCCGGTGCGTATCACGGTCAGCGGCGACGCCCCCGCCGTGCCGGAGACGTTCACCCTGACGCTGCGGGCGGCGTCCGACAACGCGCCTCTGCCGACGGGCGGACGGGACGGCGTGTACTCCTGCACCGTCTCCGGCGGCGGCACGGTCACGCTGTCCATCCCCGCCGACCGGGAGGGCAAGCACCTCTACACGCTCCGTCAGGAGCCGGGGCGACTGTCCCGCGGGCGCTACGATGACCGGACGTATCATATCGCCGTGACCGTTGCGGCGGATGGCCGCTGCACCGCGACGGTGTATGGCGACCCGGCGCTGGAGGGCGACAAGTACGACGCCATCGTCTTTGCCAACCGCTACCGTTCCCGTCCTGCGCCGGAGGAGCCGCTGCACCCCTCCCCCAAGACGGGCGACGGCGCTGTGGCGCTGTATGCGGCGCTGGCTCTGGGCAGCATGGCGGGCATCGCGGTGCTGAATGGGCGAAAAGAACAGTTCTGAACGAGGAGAGGGAGACGCAGAGCGCGTCTCCCTCTCCTCTTAATGGATTCTTAATCCGCCGCTTTCTTGTTTCTTAAGGGCTTTTTCTCTACCATGGAGGACACAGAGAAAGAAAGGAAGTGTTCTGTATGGAAACAGCCCTGCGCACCGTGAACGCGCTGATCTCCGCACTGTTTTTTATCTGCTACGCCTATCAGTTCCTATATATCCCGCTGGTGCTGGCCAAGAAGCAGCGCCCCCTCCCCTGCCCGCCGTCACCTCACCGCTACGCCGTGCTCATCGCGGCGCGGAATGAGTCTGCCGTCATCGGCGGGCTGCTGGACAGTCTCCGGCAGCAGACGTACGACCCCGCCCTGCTCACCGTCTTTGTGGCGGCGGACAACTGCACCGACGACACCGCCGCCATCGCACGGCGGCACGGGGCCGTGGTGTACGAGCGGTTCAACCATGTCAACGTGGGCAAGGGCTACGCCCTGGATTTCCTGACCCAGCACATCCAGGCCGATTATCCAGACGGCTTTGACGGCTACTTCGTGTTCGACGCCGACAACATCCTCGCCCCGGACTACATTGAGAAGATGAACGCCGTGTTCTCCAACGGCTACGAGATCGTCACCAGCTACCGCAACAGCAAGAACTACGCCGACAACTGGATCAGCGCCGGCTACGGCCTGTGGTTCCTGCGGGAGAGCCGCTACCTCAACGGCGCACGGATGCGGCTGGGCTCCAGCGCCGCCGTGGGCGGGACAGGCTTCCTGTTCTCCCAGCGTATTCTGGACAAGACCGGCGGCTGGCGGTTCTACCTGCTGACGGAGGATATCGAGTTCTCTGTCCGCCACATCACCGACGGCGAGATCATCGCCATCTGCGAGGACGCGGTGCTGTACGACGAGCAGCCCACCAGTTTCCGGCAGTCCTGCCGCCAGCGCCTGCGCTGGGCCAAGGGCTACATTCAGGTGTTCTGGTACTACGGCGGCCGGCTGCTGAAGGGCGCAGCCAAGGGCAGCTGGAGCTGCTTTGATATGGCCATGGCCATCATGCCCGCTTTTGTTCTGACGTGCATCAGCATCCTCGCCAACGTGACGCTGGCGGCCATCGGCCTTGCCGAGGGCGCGGGGCTGTGGTTCGCCATGCGCTCCCTGCTGGAGTGTCTGGGCAGCATCTACCTGACGCTGCTGGTCATCGGCGGCATCACTACCGCCACCGAGTGGCGGCAGATCCACGCCCCGGCGTGGCAGAAGGTGATGTACACCTTCAGCTTTCCCCTGTTCATGTTCACCTACATCCCCATCTCCTTCGCCGCCCTGTTCATGAAGGTGGAGTGGAAGCCCATCCGTCACGGCGCCCCCGCCCGGCTACCGATGCAGGGCGTAAACTTAATGAAAAACTAATACTTCCCCTATTGTGCCGCGCCCCTTTTTCCCGTATGATGTTTGGAGTATGAAAAGGAGGGCGCGGCATATGTATACCATTCTGGTCTGTGATGATGAGCGGGATATCGTTTCGGCGCTGGAGATCTACCTGACAGCGGAGGGCTACCGCGTCCTGAAGGCGTATAACGGCAAGGAGGCCTTGTCCGTCGCCGCACGGGAGGACGTGCATCTCATTCTCATGGATATCATGATGCCGGTGATGGACGGTCTCACCGCCATGGCCCAGCTGCGGCAGACCAGCAATGTGCCGGTGATCCTGCTGACTGCCAAGAGCGAGGACACCGACAAGGTACTGGGCCTGAACGTAGGCGCGGACGACTATATCACCAAGCCCTTCAACCCGGTGGAGCTGCTGGCGCGGGTGCGCTCCCAGCTGCGGCGGTATTTGCAGCTGGGCGGCACGGTGCAGCCCAGCACGCTGGTCATCGGCGGCATCCGGCTGGACGACAATGCCAAGACCGTCACCGTGGACGGTGAAAACGCCGCACTGACCCCCAAGGAGTACGACATTCTGCGCTTTCTCATGCAGAACGCAGGCACCGTGTTCTCCCCCAGCGAGATCTACCGCCGGGTGTGGGACGACGTGCCGCTCAACGCCGCCGGCGCCATCGCCGTCCACATCCGGCACCTGCGGGAAAAGATCGAGATCAATCCGTCCGAGCCCCGGTACATCAAGGTGGTCTGGGGTAAGGGCTATAAAATGGAGGGCAGCAAGTGAAAAGCTGGTTGGGAAAAATGTGGGCGAAGGCTTCCGCCTTTGCGCTAACGCTGGTGTTTGCCGCGCTCACTGCGCTGGGAGGCATCGGCATCGGCGTGCTGGTCAGCTCCGGCGTCTTTCTGGACGACGGCACGCACCTGCGGCGGACCCTGTATCAGGAGCAGTGCTACGACAGTCTCAGCATGGCCAACGACTACCTCTGCGCCCAGCTGGACAGCGTAGGGCTGCTGGACAGGTCGTATTACTTTGTCAACGACGAGGGCTCCACCGTCGCCTCCACCGCCGTTGAATATGACCCGGAGGCCGCCCAGCAGCTTCTGTCGGAGCTGCCCCGGCTGTTTGCCGATGCGTTCTCCCGGGAGCTCTCCTCCTGCCAGCTTGTCGTGTCCGACCCGGACACCGGTGAGACGTATCTGGCCAACTTCGACCTGACGGAGGACGACAAGCTGCTGTATGACACACAGGAGCTGTATGTCTATCACCTGTCGGCAAGCACGGGCCTCTCCGCCATTCAGGTCGCCATCACCGCCACCCTGCTGGAGAAAAGTGGACAAGCCCCCAGCTACTCCTATCTGGTCTGCTCGTGGCTGCTGGCCCACACTGGTCTGACCATCTTCCTCACGGTGCTGTGCGGCCTCCTGACGCTGTTTTGCTTCTGCTTCTCCATGGCATCCGCCGGACATTGGCAGAATCACGAGGGCATCCACCTGACATGGCTGGACAAGATCCCCGCCGACGTGTGGATCATCGCGCTGCTAAGCGCCTTCTTCATCGGATGGAACACCTTCTATTCGGAGTGGGGGCAGGTTCTTTTCTGTGCAGCGCTGATACCGGTCACGCTGCTGTTCCTGTGCGTCTTTGCCGCCCAGTGCAAGGCCGGCACCGTCATCCGCGGCTCCCTGACCGCCCGGGTGCTGCGGCTGCTGTGGCGCATCCTGCGGAGCGTGACCCTGTGGCTGTGGCGCATCGTCACCGGCATCCCGCTGGTGTGGAAAACAGCACTGGTCACGGCGGCGCTGGCTTTTCTGGAGTTTATATTGTATGTAAGTCCCAGCCGTGACCCACTGTTTTTGGTGGTCAAGGTTTTGGAAATTCTGGCGGTGCTGGCCATCGCCCTGAACCTGCGGACGCTGGAGAAAAACGGCAAGCAGCTGTCGGAGGGCGACCTGTCCACGCCGGTGGACACCAAGCGGCTGTTCGGCGCCTTCCGGCGGTACGGGCAGGCCATGAACCGGCTGCAAAGCGGCATGGAGAGCGCCGTGCAGGAGCAGATGCGCGCCGAGCGGATGAAAACCGAACTGATCACCAACGTGTCCCACGACATCAAGACGCCGCTGACATCCATCGTCAACTATGTGGATCTGCTGAAAAAGGAGGACATCTCCTCCCCCGCCGCCCGGGAGTATATCACCGTGCTGGACCGGCAGAGCAAGCGGCTGAAAAAGCTGACGGAGGATCTGGTGGAAGCGTCCAAGATCACGTCCGGCAA
>OHKI01000785.1_pt1 | contig 12225 bp, 8 predicted proteins | sample 1568771 | NCBI WGS metagenome assembly OHKI01 (sample SAMEA3879540, study PRJEB24766) | human gut metagenome | biome: human-associated habitat; feature: feces | place: USA | collected 1985/1987 | reverse complement strand
ACAGAATCAAAATAAGGAAAAATAACTGAAAAACTCATTTTTTATATAAAATATGAACTAAAACGCGTTTAAATGTGTATCTTTGTAGCATGGAAATGCATTTATTCAAAAATATAGAACTAAATAATATACCTGAAAGGATGAACAATCCATTCAGCTACGAACCTCATCCGCTCTGCATCGAAGCATGCAGAGAGTTGCAGGATGAACTCTCACAGCGAAACGACTGGCAAGAGGAAATAGACCGTGGAAAGATGTTCGGCGTGCTTATCGTAGAAGCCGACAACAGTAAGATTGGCTATCTGAGAGCTTATAGCGGTCAGATTGGCGGCAGAAGCGACTGGGAAGGTTTTGTGCCAGCCGTTTTCGATTATCTTCAACCCGACGGATATTTTAAGAAACATGAGGCTGAGATTTCGGAAATGAACCAGCAAATCAGACAGTTTGAAGCCAACGAAACCCTGATAAAGGCGAAAAACCTGATTGATAATTTGCAGAAAAAGCGCCAGGAAGTTATCGCAAACTATCAGACAAAGATAAAAGAAGCAAAGGAAAAGCGAGATGCAAGGCGCCAGGAAGCCCTTTCGGCAGGAACACCCCTGAGCGAGGAAGAGGAGAAAGCGATGATAAAAGAGAGCCAGTTTATGAAGGCAGAACTGAAGAGGCTGAAAAAGTCGATAAACGAAAAGACGGCGTACGAAACGCTATATGAAAACTACGAAAAGGATTTGAAAAGTGCGAAACAGCTCCGCAAACAGTTATCTGAAGAACTTCAGCAATGGCTGTTTTCGAAATTCCAGATGCTGAATGCGGAAGGAGAAACCAAGGATCTGCTGGAGATTTTCAAGGACGAGGCGGTTAAGATTCCACCTGCCGGAAGTGGAGAATGCTGCGAGCCGAAACTCCTGCAATACGCTTACCAGCATGGCTACAAGCCTCTGCAGATGGCGATGTTCTGGTGGGGAGAGAGTCCGAAAGAAGAAATCAGACATCATCTTCAGTTTTATCCTGCCTGCAACGGAAAATGCAAACCGATACTACATTGGATGCTGCCTAAAACAGTCTTTGAAACCCAACAGACCGAAACTACTATATATAATAAGGTGGAAACGCTCTACGAAGACCGTGAACTGGCAGTCATCTATAAGCCCGAAGATTTGCTCTCGGTTCCGGGGAAAGATGCAGCCCAGCCTTCCGTCTACGCTCTGATGCGCAGGAAACATCCCGAAGCTACCGGTCCGCTCATCGTCCATCGTCTGGACATGGCAACAAGCGGACTGATGATTATTGCCAAGACCGAGTTTGCCTATCATCGCCTGCAGAAGGAGTTTCTGAATCATCGGGTTCAGAAGAAATACGTAGCCATCGTTTGCGGAAAAGACAAGGAATCGTGCAACCGGATTCTGAAAGAAGCAGAAAACGGAAAAGGTTACATCTCGCTCCCCCTGATAGCAGATTTCCTAGACCGTCCACGCCAGATGGTAAACCGCGAACAGGGCAAGGAAGCCATTACAGAATACGAGGTTCTAGAGCGTATTGACGATACCCATCTTCGTCTGGCGCTCTATCCTAAAACGGGCAGAACGCACCAGCTGAGAGTGCATTGTGCTCATCAGGAAGGTCTGAATGCCCCTATCATCGGCGATCCGCTCTACGGCAACGAGCCGGCAACAAGACTGCATCTTCATGCAGAGGAAATCACATTTGAGCACCCGATGACGGGAAAGAAAATGACTATAACAAGAAAGGCTGATTTCTAACCGAAACCAGCCTTTCTTCATATCTGCGGATGACAGAATCCGCAGAAACAGATGAAAACATCGTAACATCAGACAAAGAACATCACGATAACCTGAGCTATCACCACTCTGATAAACATGCCGAGCGGATAAACCGTAGCATAACTGATACTTGGCGTATCGCCATCCAGCGTCTCGTTGGCGTAAGTAAGCGCCATCGGATTCGCCATACTTCCACAGAGGATTCCGCAGATACTGCCGAAGTCATACTTCTTGGTCTTCAGGATGATGAGACCTACGATAACCACAGGCACAACCGTGATAAGGAAACCGATGCCTACCCACATCAAACCTTCCGGACGGACTACCGTCTCGAAGAACTGTCCACCAGCCGCCAATCCCAGGCAACCGAGATAGAGGGCAAGACCCAGTTCTCGCAGCATCAGACCCGCACTTCGCGTCATGTAAGAGATGAAATGCACACGAGGCCCCAGCGCACCAATCAGAATACCCATCACGATAGGACCACCGGCAATACCCAGACGCACAGGAGCCGTCATTCCAGGAATATCCAGAGGAATGGTTCCTACGGCAAGACCGAGAATGATTCCGAGGAAGATAGCGCCGAGGTTCGGCTCGTTCAGGGTCTTTACGGCATTACCCAGAAACTGCTCTACATGGTCGATACTCGTAGGGTCGCCAACTACCGTCAGTCGGTCGCCGTACTGCAGACGGAGGTCATCTGTAGCAAGCAGACGGATATCACCACGAAGCACTCGGCTCACATTCACGCCATAGGAATTTCGCATCTGCAGACTGCCCAGGCGCTTGCCGTTCAGCCCCGGACGGGTAACAACGATAATGCGGCTTTCTACCTTCGCATCAATCGCATTCCAGTCTACCTTATCATTATTCCACTCCTTATCCACCTTCTTTCCGAAGAGAATCTGCATCGCCGAGACCTCTTCCTTATTGGTAACCACGAGCACATTATCATTCGTATGAAGAACCGTATCAGCCTGAGGAACTATCACCTGTTCGCCTCTCCACACACGGGAGATGATGAACTTGCGATGCGTCATCATCGTAATCTCTGCTATGGTATTGCCGTTCAGGGCAGGATTCACGATTACATATTGTCCGATAGACGTATGGTCGTCATCATCATTACTGCGAATCTCCAGATCTTCCGGTTTCACAAAGAGTTTGCGCAAGAGCATCATCGCCAGGATAACGCCCACAACACCCAACGGATAAGTAACGGCACAGCCCAGAGCCGCACCTTCGCTAGGCAAGCCCAACTGCTGCAACGCCTGCTGGGCAGCACCAAGGGCAGGCGTATTGGTTGTGGCGCCACACAGGATGCCCATCATATCAGGCAGACTGATTGGCAAAATCCAGCACAAACCGAGCGAGAACAAGGTTCCCACCAGGATGACAGCCAGACTCCAGAGATTGAGCGAAATGCCTTCGTGACGCATCGAACCGAAGAAGTTAGGACCCACATAAAGACCCAGCACATACACAAACATGGTAAGGCCGAAGCTTTCTGCAAACTCCAGCATATTCTGGTCAATAGAGAGTCCGAGATGACCCGCTATAATACCCACGAAGAATACGAAGGCTATGCCAAGGGAGATTCCTTTGACATGAATCTTGCCGAGGGCAAGACCCAAAGTACAAATCAAAGACAGGATGACGATGCCTTGCACCGCCGAATGCACGTTGATTAAATTATCAAACCACATAATGTTTCTTTATATCTATTCTAGATAATATTTTAAAATTGCTTTTTCTTGATGCAAAGGTACATTAAAATGCGAACAAAACAAAATAATTCCCATTTTTTTTTGTATTATTCTCGATTTGCAGTACCTTTGCATCCGCAAAATGTAATAAAAATGAAAGATATTTGTTGTATTGGGCACGTAACAAAAGATAAAATCGTGACCCCGAGCAGTACGGTTTACATGGCTGGCGGCACCTCTTTTTATTTTGCCTACGCCATCAACCAATTGCCAAAGGATGTAAGTTTCTCGCTCATTACGGCGATGGATCCTACCGAGAAGGAACCTGTTGAAAAGATGCTCAAGGCTGGAATAGACGTCACCTTGAACCCATCGCGCAATACGGTTTTCTTCGAGAATATTTATGGCGATAATCCTAACGACCGTAAGCAGCGTGTGCTTGCCAAGGCAGATCCTTTCACCATCCAGCAGCTGGAGCATGTAGAGGCCAAGGTCTTCCACCTGGGCAGTCTGCTGAGCGATGATTTCTCGCCAGAAGTGGTTGCCTTTCTTGCCAAGAAGGGAAAAGTTTCCATCGATGTGCAGGGATATCTGCGCGAGGTGAGAGACGAGAAAGTTTACGCCATCGACTGGAAGGACAAGCTTGATGTGCTCAAGAACACCTATTATCTGAAGGTGAATGAGACCGAAATGGAGACCATTACCGGACTGAAGGACCCGAAGGAAGCCGCCAAGCTGATTCATGCCTGGGGCGTAGCCGAGGTTATCATCACCCTGGGTAGCGAGGGTTCTCTGGTTTATGTAGATGATACGTTCTACAACATTCCAGCCTATCCTCCTCATGAAGTAGTAGATGCTACCGGATGCGGCGATACCTATTCGGCAGGCTATCTCTACAAGCGCCTGCAGGGAGCCAATCCGGTAGAAGCCGGCAAGTTTGCGGCAGCCATGTGTACCATCAAGCTGGAGCACAACGGACCATTCAACCGCAGCATCGAAGATGTAGAACGCGTCATGAAATAAATTTTAGATAATTTATCCTATTATCTTCTTATTTTTGCCTGAATTGGTGTAACTTTGCATCCAATTATGGAACAGATTTCACCAATTCAGGCATTATTGCAGCAACGCACCCTGCTCCAGCTGGAGTATTATACCGAGAAAGAAGCCTTCCGCAAGCTTACCGAACAGATGGGCATGCAGCGGAAGGTGAAACGAGGTGATGCCTGGTTCCCGCTACAGGTGGGAAAGAGCTTTTATAATTCGCTGAACCAGACAGCCATAGAGGTTTTCCGAACCTCTGACCAGGATATCGAGCACAATTTTGAGTTCGGTCGCCCCGTCATGTTCTTTATGGTCAAGAAGATGGGCAAGAATGAGAACCAGGGCAACACAGCCCTCCAGCTGTCAGAAAACGCTAATCAAAAAGTTCAAAGTTCAAATCTCAAAGTTCAAAGTATCAAATATTTCTCCTTTACCGGAACCGTGAGCTATGTAGATGGCGACAGAATGGTGGTTACCGTACCCGATTCTGCCCCTCTGCTCGAACTTCAGCAGTCAACCGATCCTATCGGCGTACAGCTATCCTTTGACGAAACCAGCTACAAACTGATGTTCGAGGCCTTAGACCGCGTGATGATGGCGAAGAACAATCGTCTGGCTTATCTCCGCGATTTATTCTATTCCCATCAGAAGGCAGGAAGATTTTCCTTCGAACCGATGAAGTTCCCTTGGCTCAATCCTACCCAGGAAAGGGCTGTGAACGAGGTGCTATGGGCGAAGGATGTGGCCATCGTTCACGGACCTCCGGGAACCGGAAAGACTACAACCCTGGTGGAAGCCATCAACGAAACCCTGATGCGCGAAAGCCAGGTTCTGGTGTGTGCACAGAGCAATATGGCGGTAGACTGGATATCAGAAAAACTGGTGGATAGAGGCATCAACGTGCTCCGTATCGGAAACCCGACCCGCGTAAACGACAAGATGCTGGGCTTCACCTACGAGCGCCGTTTTGAGAGCCATACTGATTACCCGCAGCTTTGGGCAATCCGCAAGGCAATCAGGGAATTAAGAAAGAATAGAAAGAAGGGTAGCGAAAACTATCATCAGAAGATGGATAGGCTGAAGAGCCGTGCCGCCGAGATAGAACTCCGCATCAACGCAGAACTCTTTGGCGAGGCGCGTGTCATCGCCTGTACCCTCGTAGGCTCAGCCCATCATCTGCTGGAAGGCATGAAGTTCGGTACCCTCTTTATCGACGAGGCTGCGCAGGCTTTGGAAGCTGCCTGCTGGATTCCGATGAAGAGAGCCAGCCGGGTGATTCTGGCGGGCGACCATTGTCAGCTGCCGCCTACCGTAAAGAGTATTGCGGCATTAAGAGCCGGACTGGGCAAGACCCTGATGGAGCGCATCGCCGAAAACAAGCCGGAGGTGGTAACCCTGCTGAAAATCCAATACCGCATGAACGACGAAATCATGCGATTCTCGAGCGACTGGTTCTACGGGGGCAAGGTGGAGAGTGCGCCTCAGATCAAATACCGGAGCGTATTGGATTATGACCATCCGATAACGTGGATTGATACTTCGAACGAGGAGAATCAGATAACGATAGAAGGAGAAGATGCTCCTGAGGATTCTGCTTCCACATCATCTTCTGTATCTGCAGCTAATCAGAATTCTGATTTGAACTTCAAGGAGCAGTTTGTGGGCGAGAGTTTCGGGCGTATCAACAAGGCAGAAGCTGAGCTTACCCTGCTGACTCTGGCGGAATACTTCACCAAGATAGGCAAACAGCGCGTTTTGGAGGAAAGAATCGATGTAGGCATCATTTCGCCTTACCGTGCCCAGGTACAATATCTCAAGAAACTCATCAAGAAATATGAGTTCTTCAAGCCTTACCACCGCCTGATAAGCGTAAATACGGTAGATGGTTTCCAGGGGCAGGAAAGAGACGTGATCCTCATCTCCCTGGTACGTTCCAACGACGAGGGACAGATCGGTTTCCTGAAAGACCTTCGCCGCATGAACGTGGCGATGACGAGAGCCCGAATGAAGCTCATCATCCTGGGCAACAAGGACACGATGACGAAACATCCTTTCTACAAGAAACTGTGGGAGTATGTGGAAGCTATCAACAACAACGAATAAAATAAAGACTATTTTATGCTACAACGAGACTACATACAGCGGTTGATTCGCGAGTTTATGGCGGCACTCGAAAGAATGCTCGAAAAGAAAGAGGTGGAGGTGAGACGTGAGAAGATTAAGGAGCTCTACAATCAATACGTAGGCCCTTACGCCTTCTACAGCATCGCCACCATCGAGGACGTGATGAAGGCGATGGCAGGAATTGCCGATGAGGAGAAGCGACTCTCCAAAATGGACATGCTTGCCGAACTCTACTATCACGAGGCGGATATGGTGGGACAGCCCACAAGAGACGAACTCCTGAACAAGGCTTTCATGCTCTTCGATTATGTGGAAGCCCACGGAGATACGTTCTCTATCGAGCGCCGCAATAAAATGGCACAAATCAAACAGAAAGTGGGAAATGAACTCTACTAACGACATGACTGTAGGCTCGCCTTTGCGAGCCATCATCAAATTTGCGATTCCACTAATCCTGGGTTACATCCTTCAACAGATGTATCTCATTATCGATGCCGCCATCGTAGGAAGATGGATTGGCGTGGGGGCACTTGCGGCAGTAGGCGCATCCAGCTCCATCATGTTTCTCATCATGGGTTTCTGCAACGGCTCCTGTGCCGGTTTTGCCATCCCTGTCGCCCAGGCTTTCGGCGCCAAGGATTATGCCAAGATGCGGGCTTACGTAAGCAACAGCATCCGCATCGCCGTGGTGTTTGCCGTGGTCATCACCTTCCTTTCCTGCATCTTCTGCGGAAAGATTCTGCATCTGGTGAATACGCCGAAGGAGGTGTTCGATGATGCCTACATCTTCCTGATGCTGCAGTTTGCGGCGATTCCTTTCACTATCGCCTACAATCTGCTCTCCGGTCAGATTCGTGCTCTGGGCAACTCGAAACAGCCTTTCTATTTCCTCATTACCGCCTCTGTCATCAACATCATTCTCGATGGCATTCTGATTCTCGGCATGGGACTGGGCGTAGAAGGTGCGGGTATCGCCACCTGGCTTTCTCAGGGCATTTCCGTGCTGCTCTGTATCTGGTTTATCAAAAAGAAAATGCAGATTCTGATTCCGAAGGGAGAAGAAAGAAAATTCGATAATAAGAAGATAAGCATTCTGCTGAACAACGGCGTTCCGATGGGTCTGCAGTTCTCGATTACCGCCATTGGTCTCATCATGCTCCAGAGTGCCAACAACGCTCTGGGAACGGTTTATGTGGCTGCATTTACAGCCTCTATGCGCATCAAATATCTCTTTACCTGCGTTTTCGAGAACATCGGAGTAGCGATGGCTACCTATTGCGGTCAGAACCTGGGAGCCAGAAAGTTGGATAGAATCGGTCAGGGCGTAAGGGCTTCCATCAGGATGATGGTGGTTTATTTCGTCTTCACCTTCCTGCTCATCTATCCGTTTGCCGACGAGATGATGATGCTCTTCGTGGATAAGGGCGAGGCAGAGGTGGTGACCTATGCAGCCCAGTTTATGCGCATAGCCAACTATTTCTATCCTTGTCTAGGCTTGCTCACCATCCTGCGCTACAGCATCCAGGGCTTGGGTTACAGCAATCTCTCGATGCTGAGTGGCGTGATGGAAATGATAGCGAGATGCGGTGTGAGTCTCTGGCTGGTACCTGCCCTGGCGTGGACGGGTGTCTGCTTCGGCGACCCTGTGGCGTGGGTCCTGGCAGATTTCTTCCTCATTCCCGCCTTCCTGTGGCTTTATAAGCATCTGAAGAAGGAGCAAGTCCGATAGGGTATTTTTGACGTTTAAAAAATTTGCATTAAAAAATATTCTACTAAGGGTTAGGAAAATGAAAATTCGATTGTAATATAGGCAAAAGAAAATAAAGTAATGCAAATAAACAAAGAAACGATAGAACAGCTCTTCCGGCAGCATTATCTGAGGATGTACCAATTGGCCAGGGTACTTCTGAAGGATGATGCAGCCAGCAAGGATGTGGTAAGCGAAGTCTTTGCCGATGTGCTCGACGGAAAGACCCAACTGGGTCTTGATAACGAGACTATAACCAGCGATTCGCCCCTGCCTTCCACTAACGCCGGGAGCTATCTTCTGGTGTGTGTGCGCCATAAATGCCTCAACCTGTTGAGCCGACAGAAGATGAAAGACCGTGTCCATCATCTCCTGAAAGCCGATACTTCGCCTTCGATAGTTCCCCTGGAAGCGACGATTGCCGAAATAGACAGGGAGACCGAAAAGTACGAGGCAATTCTGGCTTATATGAATGCTGAGCTCACGCCACAAACCCGCAAGGTACTCGATCTCCGTTTTCGGCAGAAACTGAAATATCGGGAGATTGCTACGGAATTGGGCATCAGCGAAGTGGCAGTTTATAAGCATCTGGCGCAAGGCATCAGAAAATTAAAGCAAAAGTTTAACCCTTAGCAGATTTATTATGGACAAGTTTGAAAAAATACTGGATATCATCGACCATCAGGAGAAGTATTCTGATGAGGAGATTCGTGAAATATTGCAGGATGAGGAATGCCGAAAACTCTATCAGACGATGGTGGAAGTGGATTCTGCACTTGAAAGCCCCTCTCCTATTATTAATGTAGATGAGGAATGGGAGAAATTCAGCCAGGAGCATCAACTTCAAGAAGAGGTAACTCATCCTATAACTTCCTGGCGTAAACTGGCAGCATCCATCGCCGGCTTTGTCTTGATTTTGGGTATTACCTTTGCCGCAATCCATACTTACATCAAGCGCAGCCAGGAAACAACCCAGGTAACCGCAGATACTCATCCGGAAGTCATAAAATCAGATTCCGCAAAGCAGGTAGCAGCAACGGATTCCCTGACTCATCCGAAACCAGAAAAGCCAGCCATTCACAAGACTTTCGAGAATGTGGCTTTCGAGCAGATGATTTCAGAGATTGCTTCTTATTATGATTTACAAGTGAAATTTGAGAATAACGAGGACAAGACCCTCCGCCTCTATTACGAATGGAACAGTCATTCGAGCATCGAGAAGATCGTAAAAGAACTGAACCAATTCGAGAATGTAAACATCGAATTGCAACAAAACGAGCTGATTGTAAAATAACAAATAAAAAGCAACATCATTATGAGAAGATTTTCAGCCATCATATTCCTGCTGTGCACGTTCGCCCTGGCGATGAGCGCACAGCACATCCAGCGCAACTATCACGACCGCAGCATGTCGGACGTCCTCATCGACCTCGACAAGGCTTCCAAGCGCTACAAAATCAGCTTCATCTACAACGAACTGGAAGACTTCACAGTTACCCAGAACGTGAAGACAGCCAATATTCCCGATGCCATCCGCAAGGTAATCGGCTTCTATCCGATGCAGATGACCGTGGGCGACAGCCTCATCACGGTAGAATGCATACGCAAGAGCGAGCGCAAGCTGATAGGCAGACTGATAGACAATCACAATCTTCCTGTAGAATTCGCCAATATTCAGCTGCTCAACCCGAAGGATTCCTCCTTCCTCTGTGGAGGCGTGAGCAACGCCAATGGCGATTTCGTCATCCCCTGCCAGCAGAAGCAGGTCCTCATGAAAGTTTCGTTCGTGGGTTATAAGACCATTTGTAAACAGGTACCTATTGCCCGCATCGGAAATGTGAGGATGCAGGCGAATGCCTATCAACTGGGCAAGGTGGAAGTAAAGGGCAAGCTGCGTATCGACCACGGCGACCATGCCTCTTATACATTCTCTGACGAACAGATCAGGAACTCACGCCATTCACAGGATCTCCTGGGAACACTCCCAGGAATCTATACCGATCCGATGACCGGCAAGACATCCAGTATGACCGGCAAATCCATCAAGATTCTCATCAACAACGTGCCGATGACGAGCGAGAACGACTTGAAGGCTATTGCCGCCAACAAAATAAAGAAGGTGGAATACTACGAAGATCCTCCTATCAGATACGGCGATGTGGGCATCTTGATGAACATCATTACCAAGCCGCTTGATACGGGTTATACTACCGGTTTTGACGTGTCTAGTGCCTTGACTACAGGGTTTAGCAATGACAATGTGTATTTCAAGTACAACAAGGGCAATCATCAGTTTTCCTTCGATTACAGCATCAACGTGAGAAACTATCGTGACTGGATAGAAGACAACCAGTATTCCTTTACGCTTGACGACCAGCAGGCTGTCTATGATTACCATCTGCACAAGCGTTTTGGCTATACCGACAACAAGTTCAACCTGAAGTATGCTTACAGCAAGCCAGACGACGTAACCTTCCAGGTCACCTTTTCTCCAGAATTGTCACATAAGTTCAACCGGGGAAATAGCGAGGTTGCAACGCAAGGAAACGAGGCTTGGCAGGATGGATTCGGAAACACGAAGGATATTGTGGATTACGTGAAACCAGCAGTAGATCTCTATCTCAGCAAGCAGTTTGCCCATAAGCAGACACTCGATGTGGACTTGCTCGGCTCTTACTTCAACACCAGGCAGCAGATGCTCAACCGGCAATGGACTTCCGACAAGGATAGCATCTTGACCGATGACAACATGCACTCCAGGAGCCACATCTATTCCCTGATAGGAGAAGCAGATTATACCAAAGAATGGGAGCAGGGAGAGCTGTCGGCAGGAGTTTATACCTGGAATAAGTGGAGCGACTATAATGTGCGCAATATCCTTTCCGGCTATGAGCCATCCAAGTATTCTTCATGCATCAAGATCAATACGGTTTATGCCCAATACCAGAACCATATCGGCAAGTTTACCTATCGCATAGGCGTTAAGAGCACGTGGAGAACCCAGAGCTATCAGGATCTCACCTATAACAACAACTATATTCATCCGTTGCTGTATTTATCTTATAAACTGAAGAACGGTTCGTTGCAGCTGCTATCGTCCAGCGGTACCAATTATCCCGCCATCTCAACATTGAGCGAGAACATGACGATTGTCATCCCCGGACTGATGAAGCAGGGCAACCCGAATGTAAAGGCTACGATGGAATGGGGACCGATATTCAGATACACCTATAATGATGCGATGCTCTACCTGCAAGTAGCACTTTATGGAATCTATAATGACAAGGTAATTACACCTTATTATTATTGGACCACGGTGAACGACAAGCGCAGCATAGTTTCTACCTATGAAAACGGCAGTTTCTACTGGCGTTATGGCACAGGCTATTATCTTCAGTTCAAGCCGTTCAAGAACGAGGTTTTGAAACTGATGGTGGGTGGAGGTTTTGAGCGAGAGGTAATCAGCAATTCCTATGGTCGCCATTGCTACTGGTGGAGTCCTTTCAAATATGGCATCTATTTCCGGAAGGGAAACTGGGGAGCTTCTTACCAGGGAAATATTCCTTCGAAGATGGCAGTCCTGGACTATCGCAAGGCAGATGAGTCCAAGAGTGAATTCTCTGCTTTTTACCAGAAGGGAGCCTGGCGTTTCTCGTTCTATGGCTTGTGGATGTTTGCACCAGCCAAGTACGAGAGCCAGACGTTCGACAATCCGATTATGAACCAGACGGAACAGCACATCATCAAGGATAATCGCCGCATGCTGACGCTGGGTGTCAGCTACAACTTCTTCTCCGGAAAGAAGAAGAACATCCGGAAGAAC
>OHKI01000778.1_pt1 | contig 12303 bp, 10 predicted proteins | sample 1568771 | NCBI WGS metagenome assembly OHKI01 (sample SAMEA3879540, study PRJEB24766) | human gut metagenome | biome: human-associated habitat; feature: feces | place: USA | collected 1985/1987 | reverse complement strand
TGGAAAGGATCCTGAAGGAAACGTTCAAGGCGGAAGGATGCCGAACGGGAATATGTTCTGGACGATCATACTGATGTTCGCCTTTCTTGTGCTGATCAACACCTTCCTGTTTCCGGGCGGAAAAGGCAACAGCGTCGTGGAGACCGACTATGGCTCATTCATCTCGGACGTGGACAGCGGACGCGTCTACGATGTCGTGATCGACGGAGACAAGGTTATGTACTCCAAGAACGCTCCCCTGTCCTATCAGGAAAGGCTGAAAGGTCAGAGAGACACCACCTACATCACCGGAGCGATCTCCGACCCTGATTTCGTGAGCAGGCTCTCCTCCGCGAAAAGTCCCGGCAAAGGCGGCAAGATCCGCTTCGTGAAAAAACTTGACAAGGAAAGGTCTCCCCTCCTGGATTTCATCCTCTGGTGGATTCTTCCCGGCATGTTGATGTACTGGGTGTTCAGTTCCGCCATCAAGAGGATCGGCGGCATGGCCAAAGGCGGCTCCGGGATGGGCAACTTCATGCAGTTCGGACAAAGTGGCGCGAAAGTCTATGCCGAGAATGACATTAAGACACGATTCTCGGATGTCGCAGGACAAGACGAGGCCAAGGACGGTCTGATGGAGGTTGTGGATTTCCTGCACAATCCGGACAAATACAATGAAGTCGGGGCGCATCTGCCAAAAGGCGTGCTGCTGGTCGGGCCTCCAGGCACAGGCAAGACGCTGATAGCCAGAGCTGTGGCTGGAGAGGCCGGGGTACCTTTCTTCTCGATGTCAGGTTCTGAGTTTGTGCAGATGTTCGTCGGGATGGGTGCCGCGAAGGTCAGGGATCTGTTCAGCCAGGCACAGGCCAAGGCTCCGTGCATCGTGTTCATCGACGAGATCGACGCTATCGGCAAGAGCCGTGAGAACAACATCAGCGGCAATGACGAGCGCGAGCAGACTCTCAACCAATTACTTACCGAGATGGACGGCTTCGACGGCAACAAAGGGGTGATCATCCTCGCCGCTACCAACAGGCCAGACAGCCTTGACAAGGCGCTTTTGCGCCCTGGCCGTTTCGACCGCCGCGTACAGATGGAACTGCCTGACCTGCAAGGAAGAAAGGCCATCCTCCAGGTGCACCTGAAAGACATCCGGCACGAGGACATCGACCTTGACCTGATCGGTCGCGCGACCGCAGGATCATCCGGAGCCGAACTCGCCAACATAGTCAACGAGGCCGCCTTGCGCGCCGTGCGTCTTGGCAAGAAGGCCGCGACAACCGAGGATCTTGAGGAAAGCGTCGAGGTGGTGATGGCCGGCGAGCAGAGAAAGAACGCTGTGATCTCGGCTGAGGAAAAGAGGATCATTGCCTATCACGAGATAGGTCATGCGATGGTCGCCGCCGCGCAGAACAATTCCGCTCCGGTCCAGAAGATCACGATCATTCCGAGGACTTCCGGAGCCCTTGGCTACACAATGCAGGTAGATGAAGGCGAGAAGTTTCTCTACAGCAAGGACTATCTGCTGAATCGACTCGCCACCTTGACCGGAGGGCGTGTGGCCGAGGAGGTGATCTGCCACACGTGCACGACCGGTGCCTCGAACGACATAGAGAAGGCCACGCAGATGGCGCGCTCAATGATCACGACCTACGGTATGAGCGACAAGTACGGCATGATGGCTCTTGAGACACAAGGCAACTCCTATCTTGGCGGGTCATCCCGGCTCGCCTGTTCGGACGAGACGGCCGCTGACATCGACACCGAAGTCCGCGAGATGATTGCCGAGGCCAAGAAAAAGGCCACGGAGATCATCGGATCCCACTTGGACAAGATGCACAAGTGCGCCGAGTATCTTCTTGAAAAAGAGACCATCACAGGTGAGGAGTTCATGAAGATCTTCAACTCCTGACGTTCTTTGCGCGGTTCCCGGAATAATCAGGTAGCCGGCTCCGGTGGGTTTATTCCTTGATGTACAGACCCTCGCGTGAGAGTTGCTTGTCAAGGTTTGCCACACCAAGAGCGACAATAGCGGTTACCGTGGCCGTATGCTCTTGGTATTCAGGAATATTCTTGTTGTAGAGATCACGCTCGGTATGCCAGATCTCATCGTAGCTGAGATCATAGCCCTTGATGTCATCGGTCATGAAGCCTATTGTCGGCACCCCTTCCACCGCAAAAACCGAGGCGTCTGTTCCACCGTACTCTGTAGGACGCTTCCGAGGTTCGCGGAGATTTATCTCGAACGGGTAATCTGGACGGATCTGCTTGATCGGAGCGCAGATCTTTACAAAGTCATCGTACATCGCCTGCGGAACGTAGATGCCTACCGGTGGTTCCGAACCGCCGTCGCGGTTGAACATGTTCGAAATCCTGCCCAATCCCTCAGGATGACTCTTGACCCAGGCCTGCGCTCCTTTGGTGCCGGAGGTGTAGGACGGGGTCACGAAATGCAGGTGCATGCTGTTTTCTCCCAGCATGCGACCGAACCAAGGGCCGCGGTTAAAACGACCGGGAGGGTTCCTGCCTCCTCAAGATCAACATCCAAACCCCAACTCTTGTACTCGCGGACCATCCATTCAGCCGCGTTCTCGAATGCATCCGAACCTAGCACGCGGCCACCGAATCGGTTGGTCAGGACGTCGATTTGATGCATCACACGGTTGTCCGTCTTTCCAATCTCGATAATTCGCTTAACTACGGCATCCTGAGCCGCAGCAGGAACACCGCTTGCCAAACAGGCGAGAGCCACACAAATCGAAAGAACTTTTCTCATGACAATTAACCCTTTAAAGACAAGAAAGATGAATAATTTCAGCCACATTCATCCCTTTTATTAATTATGCAATGTAAACTTAATGCTTTTGGGGCATAATTCAAAATATTTGAGTGCTATTGCCATCGACACATCTGGCGATAATCTCTGCCATTCTTTGACCCCAAATGTTCCAGTTGAGCTTTTGCCGGTACAACAGCCTGGAGGTCACGGACATGCGCTCTAGTTCTCCGGACTCAAGGCTTTGCTTTATCTTTCGGCCAAAGTCCTCGCCCGAGGAGCCGAATGGAAGCAAATGACCATTCTCTCCCTCGCAGATGTAGTCTGCGACTCCTCCTGTCAGATGGGAAAAGACCGGGAGGCCATTGGCGCTGCTTTCGCAGAACGCGATAGCGGAACACTCGGCGAGAGTCGGGAGAAGCATGCAATGGCAGAGGCGCGTCAGGTCAACAAGCCTTTTATACTCTTCGGGAATATTCTTGTTCAGGAAACCGACATAATCCACAAACGATAGTTTTCGGATTGCAGGATCGAGATTTCTCACCCCGACGATGTGAAGCGTGGACGGGATTCCGTTCTCATTCAGCCAACGGCAGATGTCCACTGCGATCCAGCCTCCCTTGCGCACCCAATCCACTCCTAAAAACAGGAGATCCAGGTGACCGTTGTACCTGAATGTCCTCGGCACTATGTCTTTTTCGTCGATGTTGGCGCCGAATTCTATCACGTGAATCTTCGAAGGATCCTTATGGTAGTCCGCAACCACGGATTCCGCAGCCCAACGGGATGAGACAACAACCTCGCTTGCCAGATCAATCGCATTGCGTTCTATCATATTTCCCTGTCTCACCGTCCGTTTAGACAAATTATGAAAATAATAATCCACCATGATCGCGAATGTGGCGTCTGAAAGATAGATCAGCGGCTTGTCAGTCCTAAGCCTGAATATGCACTCACTCGCCATCGGAGCGAACAGAACATCGCACGAATCGATGATTGTCCTGTCTAAAGTGCCGGAAAGCAACGACGCTCCTATCTTCGTGTGCGACGGTTTTGTCTGTTTACGTGAAAACTTGTTTAGTAAATTGACCGCTTTAGTGTACATCCTTAGCGCTAATGTCTTCTTTGCAGGCACCCAAACCACATTTAAACCGACTGCGCGAAGAGCCTCCGCCATCTTGTACGGAGTCCCGCTCATTGCCTTGCGATCAAACGGATCGGACCACTGGATTAGCCCTAAGTTGATTACTCTGTTTGTTTTATTCATAAGCAATTAAGGTTATAACTTTTTTGTTAGTACGATAAACATTATTGTTTTAATAACTAACTTTCAGTACATCATACTATAATCTACAGGAAACGGCCAGTCAAGCTGTCCTTCGACTCCCGGATCTGGTCCGGGCTGCCGGTGGCGACAATCCGCCCGCCTTCGGAACCACCGCCCGGCCCCATGTCAATGATATAGTCGGCGTTTCGGATGACATCCAGGTCATGCTCGATGACTATGACCGTGGCACCATGGTCAATCAGGCTTTGGAACACCTTCAGAAGCGTCTGGACATCGGACGGATGAAGGCCGATCGTCGGCTCGTCGAAGACGAACACGGAGTCACTCTGTCCCCTGCCCATCTCGCTGGCAAGCTTCAGGCGCTGGGCCTCACCGCCGGATAGGCTCGGGGTCTCCTCTCCCAAGGTCAGATAGCCGAGTCCGAGATCACGGAGAACCCGCAGGCGCTGGCTGATCAGCCTGAGATCAGAACAGGCATCTAGAGCCGAGCCGACATCCATCCCCATCAGTTCCGGAAGGGAATGGAACTCTCCGGAAGCGTTTTCCCTTCGTATGCTCCCGGCGGCTCTTGAATATCTTGAGCCTCGGCAATCCGGACAAGCGATGTCCACATCCGGCAGGAACTGCACGTCGAGGCTGATCACTCCTGTGCCGTCGCAAGTCGGGCATCGCAATTTACCGGTGTTGTAGGAAAAGTCTCCGTCCTTGTAGCCATGCCTTTTCGCATCCGGAGTCTTGGCGAAGACCTTCCTGAGCTCATCGTGGACATTGGCGTAGGTCGCCACGGTCGAGCGGACGTTGATGCCGATCGGCGAAGCGTCTATGAGCTTGACCTGACGTATGCCATCGGCCTCCATCGACTTCACGTGATCCGGCAGATCACGTCCTGCTATCCTGGCCTGAAGCGCCGGGATAAGGCTTTCCAGCACCATCGTGGTCTTGCCGGAACCGGAGACCCCGGTTACGACCGTCAGCCGTCCTTTCGGGATCTCTATGGACAGAGGTCTGACAGTGTGGATGGCTGAAGTTTCCATCCTTATCTTGCCTTCAGAGAATATGTCTGAGGATTTTATCTGCTCTCTTACTTTAATTGATGAGCGACCCGACAGGTATGGGCCAATCCTTGAATATTCATTGTTTTCAATGTCGCTTAAGGTGCCTTGAGCGATGACCGTGCCGCCGTTTGACCCGGCTTCCGGCCCCATCTCGATCATCCAGTCGGACTTAGAGAGGATCTGCGTGTCGTGATCCACAAGGATGACGGAGTTGCCGTCCGCTATCAGGTCATCCATCACGCCGCATAGTCCGATAATGTTGGACGGATGAAGCCCGATGGACGGCTCGTCCAGGACGTACAGCACACCGGTAGTCCGGTTCCTCACCGCGCGGGCGAGCTGCATTCTCTGCCGTTCGCCTGTCGAGAGGGTGGCCGCTGAACGATCCAGCGACAGATAACCTATTCCCAAGTCCAACAATCGTTTGGCAGTGTCGAGGAAGGATCCGCAGATGCTTTCGGCCATCGGCCGCATCTCCTCCGGAAGCGAAGCCGGAACGCCTTTGACCCATTCCACAATCCCGGTGAGGGTCATGGTGCAGGCCTCGGCAAGTGAGATACCCCTGAGTCTCGGTGCCCTTGCCGCGTCCGAGAGCCTCGTGCCGCCACAATCCGGGCAGACATCAAGCCGAAGGAACTTCTCGACACGTTTGATACCCTTCTCGTCCTTGACTTTTGACAGGGCGTTCTCGACGGTGTAAGTAGCGTTGTAGAAAGTGAAGTCCAATTCTGCGGCATCGTTGGAGTTCTTCGCCTTGTAAAGGATGTGCTTTTTCTCCGCCGGCCCATGCAGCACGATGTCTTTTTCCCTGTCGGTCAGATCCTTGAACGGAACATCCGTACGAACGCCCATCGCCCGGCAGACATCCTTCATCAGCGACCACATCAGCGTGTTCCACGGTGCGACGGCTCCCTCGTCGATCGTCAGGTTCTCGTCCGGAATCAGGGTGGACTCGTCAACAGTCCTGACAGTACCTGTGCCGTCGCATTTACGGCATGCCCCCTGGCTGTTGAATGCCAGATCCTCGGCTCCCGGCGCATAGAAATGCTCTCCGCAGACAGGACAGACAAGATCTTTTTCGGCAGCGACCCGCAAGGATGGCTCTACATAATGCCCGTTCGGGCAACGGTGACAGGCCAGTCTTGAAAACATAAGTCTAAGGCTGTTAAGCAGTTCCGTGCCAGTACCGAAAGTGCTGCGTATGCCTGGGACTCCTGGCCTCTGATGCAGTGCGAGCGCCGCCGGCACGTAGAGAACCTCATCCACATCGGCCTTGGTAGCCTGCGTCATCCTCCTTCTGGTGTAAGTGGAAAGCGATTCAAGGTAGCGCCTTGACCCTTCGGAATACAGCACACCAAGCGCAAGCGATGACTTTCCTGATCCGGAGACACCGGCGATCCCGACAATCCTCCCCAAAGGGACATCCACATCGACATTCCTCAGGTTGTGGACCCTCGCCCCCCGCACCAAAATCCTATCAGGTTGATTCCTATTCATGATTCAAGAATATATTGGCGATTTCTTCAAAAGAATCCGCGCGGATGATGTTCGGATGGCCAAACTCTTCAACAACCTCGTGCCGCCACATTGTGTGGAAAGGAATATGCACGCCGTAGCCACCGATCTCGATGACCGGCTGGATGTCTGATTTAAATGAGTTCCCGACCATCGCCATGTCTTCGGGACGGATGCCTTCGCTTTGACAAAGGTCAAGATATTCCTTTGCACTTTTGTTGGAGACCACTTCGGCCCTGTCGAAAAAGTGTCGGAGGCCGGAGCGCCGGAGTTTGTTCTGTTGGTCGAGCATGTCGCCTTTGGTGAGAAGAAGTAGCCGGTACCGTCCGCTGTCTTTCAATGCCTTAAGAGTTTTTCCCACACCAGGAAGCGGTTCCGCAGGCAGACTAAGCAGGGATTTCGCCGCCGATAGTATCCGTGAAAGATTCTCGCCCGGAATCTTGCCGTGCGACACCGCAAGCGCTGTCTCCATCATCGAGATGCAGACCGCCTTGGCACCGTAGCCCAGGACCGGCATGTTAGCCGACTCCGTCGCGAACAACGTCTCCGACAGCTCCTCCGCCGTCCCATATTCCCTAAGCTCCTCCACGAACACCCTCTCCGCCCCGTCGAAATACGACTGGTTGTCCCAAAGCGTGTCGTCCGCGTCGAAGACTATCACCTTCACGTCCTTAATCATAGTACCAGAATTTACGGTCTCAAAAATAGCTAAAAGAATCGAAATCACCACGGGCCGGGAGCCGTAATGACACTCTCGCCTATTCTTCAAACTCTATGGTCTCTATCCGGAGCCGGAAAGTACCGGAGGGGGCGTTGACATCCACGATGTCGCCGACCTTGCCTCCCATCAAGGCCATTCCTATCGGAGACTTGCAGGAAATCTTTCCGCCTTCCAGATTCATTTCGTGAGGGCTGACTATGGTGTAGGTCATTCTGGTGTTCGTGGCAAGGTTCGTGAACTCCACCTTGCTGAGCAGCGAGATCTGGTCTTTCGGCAGGTTCCTGGGATCGATGATCCTTGAATATTGCAGGACTTTCTGCAGGAAGCGGATTCTGCTGATGGCTTTCGCCTGCGCCCTTCTGGCAGCGCGGTACTCGGCGTTCTCGCTCAGGTCGCCCTGCGCCCGTGCCTCAGCCAGAGCATCCTTTATCCGGGGATATTCAACATCAGTGAGATTATTCAGTTCCGCGACAATCTGGTCGTATCGTTCCTTTGACAGGTATTCCATAAAGTGAGCATTTCATTTTGTCAAGACAAAGATAGCCATTCCTTGACAAAACTGGTTACAAATCTGCATGGCGATCATCCAAGCACTACATCCAGAACCATCATCAGGACGAATCCCACAGCGAAACCGACGGTACCGATGTTGGAGTGCTGTCCTTCGGAAGCCTCGGGAATAAGTTCTTCCACAACCACATAGATCATCGCGCCGGCGGCGAATGCAAGGAAATACGGCAGGATCGGAGTCATCAATGAGGCGAGCAGGATGACCAGCAAGGCACCGACCGGCTCCACGATTCCGCTCAGGCCGCCGATGAGGAAGGATCTCCAGCGTGAGTTCCCGGCGGCGCGCATCGGCATCGAGATGATGGCACCCTCCGGAACGTTCTGGACCGCTATTCCGATCGCGGTCGCCATCGCTGCTGCCGGAGCGATCGCCATCCCGTCGCTCATCGCTCCCGCGACCAGCACTCCAACCGCCATTCCTTCAGGAATATTATGTATTGTCACCGCCAAGGCCAGCATGGCTGTCTTCGAGATCTTCGACTTCGGGCCTTCCGGCTTGTCCTCACCGATGTGAAGATGCGGGGTGAGATAATCAATGGCAAGCAGGAAGAATATTCCGGCCAGAAAACCGACTGAAGCCGGGAGGACGGATGTCCAGCCCTCAGAGACAGTCATCTCCATCGAAGGGATCAGCAAGGACCAGACTGAGGCCGCCACCATCACTCCCGACGCGAAGCCCAGCAGGGCCTTCTGCAGCAGCGCCGGCATCTCCCTTTTCATAAAGAACACAAACGCCGACCCGATGACCGTTCCGGCGAAAGGAATCAGCAGTGTAGCTATGATCGCACTATCCATATTCATTGATTCTTAATATTCCCGCGTCATATTCCCTATGACAGGCTATCCGCCTTGCCGGATGCCGCGCGCTCATATTCATCAAGGGCGGCGGACATCAGCTCGCGGCCTTTGGCGGCTATCTCCTCGCCTTTGGCGTAGTCAGGTATGGCTCCGTAGGTGTCGAAATTCATGTTCACGACGACATCGGGCCTGTAGAGTTGGATGGCCTGCCGCGCGATGGTGTGGTTCATCAGCGAGAAGGTTCTTGTCAGGATCGAGTAGTAGTTGTCGCTTGTCGGGATACGTTCGGCATGAGCCTCGTCCTCAATCCGCTTGGTCTTCTGTCCTATCATCCTTATCCCCTTGTACGCCCTATGCGCCTCATCACCCAGCATCCGCACGCGGTCGATGAGCGGAACGCCCTTCCTCATGGCCAGGTCGCCGATCGCGTCCAATTCCCCGGACTTGAACTCCGTGTCCTCCTCACGCACTTCCTCCAGTTCCTTGAGGTAGCTTGCAATCCGCTCGGAATCAATCTGGTTCACGTCAAACGCCACCAGGATGTCGTGTCCGTTGCGGACTGCCTGACTAAGCGGCATCGTGTTGACGATGCCTCCGTCGATCAGCGTGTGGTAGCCGTATTTGACAGGACGGAACAATGACGGTATGGAGATGGAGGCCCTGATCGCGTCAAACAGCCGGCCCTTGCTGAACACAACCTCCTCGCCTGTGTAGAGATCTGTGGCCACGGCACGGTAAGGAATCCGGAGATCCTCGATGTTGACCTCGGGAACAACCCTCTTTATCGCCTCGATCACCTTCTCACCCTTTACCAGGTAGCTTTTGCTGATCGACACGTCCAGAAGCGAGATTAATTTGGTGTTGTCCAGATTGAACAGCCATTCCTTGAACCCGTCCAGACCGCCGGCGGCATAGACCCCACCGACCAGTGAGCCGATCGAGCACCCTGCCACAGAAGTGATGTTGTACCCTCTGCTTTCCAGTTCCTCAATGGCTCCGATGTAGGCAAAGCCCCTTGGGCCGCCGCTCGAAAGCACCAATGCGACATCCTTATCCATTGCAACTAATATTTACAGCCTAAAGATAGGGATTTTTTTCTTCAATTCAGAGCCACACACTAAAAAAGCACCCGAGCGCTTGAAGGCGGCTCAGGTGCGGATTATCAAGGTTGTTCTACCTTATTAAAAGGGGGCTTAGAACCTCAGGGTCAGGCGCGCGATGGCTGTGGTGCCGGCCTCCGGGATGAAGCCGAGCTGGTAGTAGCGGTTGGAGTCCGGATGACCATCAGCGTCGCTGATGGCGGAATACACCCAACCTGAGGCGGCCACGTGGGCGTTGAATATGTTGTTGACATCAAGGCCGACGGTGATCTCCCTTAGGAAGCCACGAAGTTTGATCGGATAGTTGAAGCTGACTCCCGACAGTGAATATGCAGGGAGGGAGCGATCCTTGTTCCGCGTGTTGTCAAGGTACTGGCGGCTCACGAAGGAAGTGTGCCAGATCGCCTGGACACCCTTGACCTTGAACACGGCGAATCCGTTGACGATGGCTGACGGGGAGAACGCCAGCGTAGAGTTGTCGTAGTGGATTTTCCTTATGCCGGTCTCCTTGTTGCCCCAATCTTCCACAACCTCGTCGAAGTCCTTGATCTTGTTGGAGCTGAGGGCGGCATTGGCCTCAAGAGTCAGCCATCTGGTGGCGTCCACAGCAGCCGTAAGCTCGACACCGGCACGGTAGGAGTCCTTTATGTTGGTGGTCAGACTCTCGCCGATTTCGCTCTGCATTCCTGTCTGGACAAACTGGTCCACATAGTCCATGAAATAGAGGTTGGCGCCGGCGCGGAAGACCGAGCCGGAATACTGATAGCCTAACTCATAGTCATTGACGTGCTCCGCCTTAGGGAACGGATAGTTGTAGTTGTCAGTGAAATTGTTGCGCTCCGGCTCACGGTTGCTCATGGCAAGGGAAGCGTAGGCCCTATGGTTGCCGGCCTTATAGCTGACACCTATTTTCGGATTGAAGAAATTGTAGATCTCGTTGATGTCCAGACGCTGATTCTTGTATGTACCGTCCTTCTGCTTGACGAATTTGTCGTTGATACCGTCCGTAGTGTAGCGAACGTGCCTGTACTGGAGGTCAGCAAAGACGGTGAAATGCTCGCCAAACTGCCTGGAGGCCTTGACAAACGCGCTGTAGTCATCCTTTCTGGCGTCGGAATCATAATAGGTGTAGCGACCGTTGTCGAAATCCGTGTCGTTCAAGCCGGCAAGTCCAGGATAATGATTGACCACATCTTTGTTTGACACATAAGTGAGATAACCAAAATGGTTGCCCCAGAACATCTGACCGGAGAGACCTCCGATGACATCCCATCCGTTGTTGTTGTAACTGATGTTATAGACAACCCCTGCGGCGTTCTGCGACAGGCCTTTCTGACGGACGAAATCGGATCTTAAGGGTTTCCCGTTGGATTTCACCATGTCGAAACCGAACTTGGAAACCTTGCTGTCCGGTTTGAACTCGTCGTAGTAGCCGTAGCCATAGGTGTAGTGGAGCGACAGGGTTGTCTTCAGGTTCTCGTTAATGTTCCAGGCCGCGGAAAGGATGTTGTGATCCTGCCAGAAGTTGTCGGTTGTCTTTGGCCAATAGGAGCCGTCGTTCAAAGTGTAACGGGTTGTCTCGTAGGTCTTCGGATCCATAGACTCATAAAGCGAGTTGAATTTCCCCAGACCTTCGCGGTACATGTCGGCGTAAGTCTTGATGCCGGTATTCTTGCCGTAGGTGCCGTCCATGATGGAAAGATCATCGGTGCCTGCGGTCACGCCGTTCCAAGCCTGGCCGGTGTGCTCATAGTTGCCGATGTTACGGTAGCGGATGATGAAGTCCCTTCCGATCCAGTTCAGTCCGGCGTACCAGGAGCCGGATTTTCCGGCGGTACCGTGGATGTAGCCGTCAGTGCCGGTCGTGTGGAAGGCGGCGTCCGCCACAAAATGATTGCCGAGCAGCCCCGTGGACATCGAGAAACCGGTGTTGTAGGTGTTGTAGCTGCCGTAGGAGGCGTTCAGCTCCACGAACGGGTCGTAGGACGGAGCCTTGGTGCGAAGGGCGACAGAACCGCCGAACGCGCCGTCACCGTTGGTAGAGGAACCTACACCACGCTGGATCTGAACACTTTCCATAAGTGCGGAATAGCTGTTCATGTTAGCCCAGAAGACACACTGATCCTCAGGAGAGTTGAGCGGCACACCGTCCACGGTGACATTGATTCTGGAATCCCCGGCTCCCCTGATACGTAGGTAAGACGTGCCGATTCCGAGACCGTTTCCGCTCCAGGACAACACGCCGGGAGTTGTGGAAAGAAGGAAAGGAAGTTCCTTTCCCGTCCCGGAAAAGTCCTGCAGGGCCTTACGGCCTACGTTAGCCACCGCATAGGGGGCGTTCTTCTGTGCGCGGACACCGCTTACAATGGCCTCGGTAAGAACCTCTGCCTTGGTTGTGTCCGCCTGGCTCTTGGCGTCAAGAGCCAGAGGAGTCATTGCGGCCAACGCCGCTGATACAAATAAAAAACCTCGCATAATGTTTTGAATATTAATGCAAGGGG
>OHKI01000767.1_pt1 | contig 12384 bp, 11 predicted proteins | sample 1568771 | NCBI WGS metagenome assembly OHKI01 (sample SAMEA3879540, study PRJEB24766) | human gut metagenome | biome: human-associated habitat; feature: feces | place: USA | collected 1985/1987 | reverse complement strand
CCCCGCCATAGCAACGGGAGAGGGGACAAATTTGTTAACAAACCATGTCCTTCTCGACAAATAGTGCCATAAAGGCTATAATTTAGCTATGGAAAAGAAATGGCAAAAGCGGCGCGAAAGAAGCGCGCGCATAAAATTGTTCTTCAAGCGGGTCAGGCTGCCCCTGTTAACGGTGGGCGGCACGTTCCTGACAGCGTTCATAATCATCCCTCTTGCCCTTGGCGCATACGAAGCACGGGCGGAAAGCATAGAGGTCACGGCGCCGAATAAGCAGGCGCAGCCTTCCGCGCAGGTGGGCGATATTCAGATAGCTACGCCCGAGCCGATGATGACGGCGGAGCCGCTCCCAACCGAAAGTACGGAGGGCTTTACGGCCCCTACCGACGCGCCCGATGATATGCAGCAGTATGCCCCGCTTGTGTTTGAACAGCGGGACGAAGCCGTGCGCGCATTGCAGCAGCGGCTTATGGATCTATATTACATGGGCAGCGATGAAACAACGGATTACTACGGTCCCGTTACGCGGGATGCGGTCATGAGCTTCCAGCGGGCGCACCATTTGAAGGAGACGGGCGATGCTGACGAGCAGACGCAGCAGATACTTTTCAGCTCCGCCGCGCAAAGCTACATAATCAATCAGGGCTGCTCGGGAGAGGATGTGCTTACCCTCCAGCATGAGCTGAAGGAGCTTGGCTATTACGGGGACAAGCTTAACGGCTATTTCGGCACGGCTACCGGCCGCGCAACAGCCGCATTCCAGAAAAAGAACAAGCTTGAAATAACCGGCGAGGCGGATTATTTTACGCTGGAGCTGCTGTATTCCCCCAAGGCGAAGCCGCTCATTGACCCAACGCCCACGCCCACGCCTACACCAACGCCTAAGCCCACCAAAACGCCTAAGCCGACAAAAACGCCCAAGCCCGGCAAGACTACCGCGCCGGACGCCACAAGCAGCGCCACCGTACTGGAAAGCAGCGCCCCAACTTCCGCGCCCACGTCCGCGCCCTCCACACCCGCGCCAAATTACGGCGGCGGAGTATCGGACTTCATAGCCCTTGCAAAGCAGCAGATAGGCGTGCGCTACGTACTCGGCGGCAAAGGGCCGGATAAGTTCGATTGCTCCGGCTTTGTGTATTACTGCTTAAAGCCCCTTGGCAAGATGACGCGCTATTATAACTCCGCCGGTATGGGGCAGATTGATTCCTGGCCCACGGTTTACGGCAAGGAGAATTTGCAGCCGGGCGATTTGATATTCTATAAATCCGAAGGCTCGGATACGCGCATAACCCACGTTGCCATATGGCTTGGCGGCGGCAAGCTTATACACGCATCCGCAAGCGAAGGCTGCGTATGCATAACAAGCTGGGGCGGCTGGAGCGACCGTAACTTCCTTTACGGCAAAAGGGTATTTTAATAATCAATTTATAAAAGGAACGGTATCAAAGCATGAAGAAGTTTTTTGAAGAATTCAAGGCGTTTGCCATAAAGGGCAACGCGATGGACTTAGCAGTCGGCATGATGGTCGGCGCGGCGTTCACAAGCATTGTAAATTCCCTTGTGAACAACATCATCTCCCCGCTGATTGGCCTGCTTGTTAAGGTGGACTTTTCCGACCTTGTGCTGAAAATAGGTGAGGTGGACGTTCAGTACGGCGCGTTCATAATGGCTATAATCAATTTCCTCATTGTTGCGCTTGTGCTTTTCTTCGTGGTCAAGGCCATGAATATGCTCAAGGGTATAGGCAAAAAGCCCGTTGCGGAAGCCCCCGCCGCGCCCACGACCAAGGTTTGCCCCTTCTGCAAAAGCGAAATCGCCATCGACGCCACCCGCTGCCCGCATTGCACCAGCGAGCTGGGCAAATAATTTATTCCGATATAAAGCAAAAGCCTCCGTTCGGCTATCCGTCCGGAGACTTGTTTTTTATTCCGCTTTTTCCTTCCAGTATTCAAGCTTGGGCAGCATTTCGCCCATGTATTGGCGCACGCGCTCCTCGGGCCATTCTTCGCTTGCCATGTGGTTCACGCAGAAATCTATGAGCGTGTTCATGTCAAGATATTTGAACTTGCCGTCATTATAGCACCATTTGCAGTATTTTTCGTTTATGTCCCCGTCAACCTCGCGGCTCATTAGCGAATCCTCAAGCGGCATGCCGCAGCATTGGCAAACAAGCTTCTGCGGGGAGCCGAGCAGCGTGTTTATGGACACGTCAAAAAACCGCGAAAGCAGCTTCAGCGTTTCCGTATTGGGCACGGTTTCGCCATTCTCCCAGCGGGACACGGCCTGCCGCGTTACGAATAGCTTCTGCGCCAACTCATCCTGAGAAAGTCCGTTTTTCGTCCTCAGTTCATATAAAATATTACCTGTTTCCATGTTTATCGCCTCCATACGGCATTACTATATCATTAAAATCGCCCGCGGTAAAGCAACGCGCTGTTGCGCAATTCATGCGCCGTGGAATTGGTGCGCACTCCGTTCTGCATTTGTTTGTAGAATTGTTTTTGTATACTAAAACAAGTTAAATTGAATATATTACAAATTATGTTGCTATTGCGTTAACTATTGGTTATAATAAAGTATCGATATTCCTATCACTATATCTAATAAAAGGAGGAACACCGACCAATGAAGCTGAAACGAACAATTATCTCCATTGTGGCGCTTATGCTTGCCGTGTGCCTTATGCCTACGGCGCTTGCGGCCACATGGTATCTTGAGGATGGCGACATAACCGTCATTGCGGACGAAAACGGCCAATCCGTTAAGCAGGGCAGTAACAGCGCCGTTGCGGATAGCGACACTGTTATCACCCAGCGGGACAGCGAGAAAGCGACGGACAATACCATAACCGTTTCCACGGAAGGGGACGCGGAAGCGAACATAACGATAAAGGATATAAACATCGCTTCCGGTGCGGACAGCGCAATAGACGTCGGCGATTCCAACCTTAACCTTACGGTTGAAGGGGAAAACAAGCTGAATGCCGATGGCGACAGCGCTGCGCTGCGCGTGTCCTCCGGCGATTTAACAATAGACGGCACGGGTTCGCTCACCGCGGAGCATAACGGCAGGGAAGGCATATTGCAGGACTCCGCCAAAATAGGCAGCAACGCGGGCGAGGATATGTCCGGCAATATACACATTACCGGCGATGTTACCGTTACGACCGGCGGCAATAATTCGGTCTATCATGACAGCGGAGTACCCGGGGATGAAAAATTTGGAACGCTTTCCGGCGGCGCGGGCATAGGCGCGGGCGCAATAACGGAGGACGAGAACAGGAACGCCCAGGGCGGCAACATGAGCGGAACCATCACCATAGACGGCAACGCCACGGTCAACGCATCCGCCGGCAACAAATACGGCGCGGGCATAGGCACAGGCCGCGTAAGAACATGGCGCAGCCCATGGATGAACCTTGATGATGGCGGCGATATGAGCGGCACCATCACCATAGGCGGCAACGCCAAAGTTACCGCTAAGTCCGAAGGGAGTGCCGCGGGCATGGGTACCGGCGGAGAAGGCGAGATGAGCGGCACCATAAACATAGGCGATAATGCAAGCGTTAACGCGGACAGCACCGGCAGCGGCGCGGGCATAGGCAGCGGCCTTTGGGGCGGCATGAGCGGCACCATAAACATAGACGGCAACGCCGACGTTACCGCCACCAGCAATAGCGGTGCAGGCATAGGCAGCGGCAATGATTCCGACGTTAGAAAAACCGGCACAATAAATATAGGCGGCAATGCGAAGGTGTTCGCGTTTTCGAAGTATGATGGCGCGGGCATAGGCGGCGGCAACGAGGGAAACATGAACGGCACCATAAACATTCGCGGCAACGCGAAGGTCATTGCTGCAAGCGGACGCAAAGGCGCGGGCATAGGCGCGGGCGATGAAGAGAATCTGAACGGTACCGTGACCATAACCGATAATGCAGACGTTACCGCGGTAAGCGGAAAGAACGGCGCGGGCATAGGCAGCGGTTGTGAAGCATCCTTCAAAGGAACAATAATAATCAGCGGCAACGCGAAAGTTACAGCGCGTACGGGCGTAAGCGAATATGACGGCAACCTATATACCTTTGCGGCGGCGCTCGGCGCGACGGATGACAACGTTTTCAACGGCAATATAATGATACTTGGCAACGCGAAGCTTACCACGGGCGTAGTGGAAAAGAACAGCGTTACGCGCGAAAACCCGCTGGGCAAGCTGCTTGAGAATATGAAAGGCTATATCGGCAGCGACTGCAACAGGGTCGAGCATTACGGCCATGTGTTCATAAGCGACACGGCAACCATCAACGGCATTTCCGGCACGGATAAAACCACGCTGAACGGATATATCAACGGCGGCAACGGTACGGATATAATCCCCGCGCAGGTGGAGGTTCTGCCCAACGGCGACATAAATCTTATAACAGAGCGCGACGGCATAACCGTGTCCGATACCATGTTCAACGGCAGCACAGTTTTCCCCACGGAACCGGGCGAATACATAATAACCAAGGTAGTTACCGTGGACGGCAAGGATATAACGGTTCCCCTGGGAACGCTTATAATCCCCGAACCCGAACCCGCTCCCCAGCCCGAGCCTATGGCGCACCATGAGCGCATTCAGCTTTACCGCGTTGCCGATAAGCAGGGCAGGAGCATTGCCTATAAGGCCGTGCAGAAGGGCGGCGTGCTTACCATCACTACCGATGAAAAGGAAGCCAAGCTTATAATAGAGCGCGGCGGGCTGTTTGCGCTCAGCAGGCAGGGCATTACCAAAATAGTGTTCGTTACCGCGTCACAGAAGAGCGTTATAAGCGTCAGCGCGGCAATGGAAAAGGGCAGCGGCGAATTTGTGCTGCTGCACGGCTCCCGCAAAGTGAAGCTCACCATAGCGGGCAAGGCCGTGGATACGGACGGCATACTTATTAAGGAATAAAGCGCATATACCTTCCCCCAACGAATGGGCTGGCTGCACCGCGGCCGGCCCGTTTTAATATATTTTCTGCGGCTATTGATTATTAGGCAGATTGTAGGTAATATAATATCTGTACGGTTTGGATTATTTGTTATCGGAAGGAGAGATGTTTATGACTAAGTTATTCGAAATACTCGGCACGTTTTTTGCAGGGACAACGCTTATTGTTTATATTTGCATATTTCTGGGGAAAATACTGGAGGTTACGCTCTGCACGCTTAGAATTGTGCTCATAAACCGCGGCGAACGCGCGATAGGCGCGCTGCTTGCGCTGATAGAGATTACGCTTTGGCTCATAATAGCGGGCAACGTGCTGAGCAATTATCAAAGCGACCCGTGGAAAATGGTTGCCTACGCGCTTGCGTATTCATTGGGCAACTACGCGGGAAGCTGGCTTGAGGAAAGGCTTGCCTTCGGCCTATGCTCCATACAGTGCGTTGTTATGGAGGCGGAAACGGCGGATAAAATAGGCGATGCGCTCCGTGCGCACGGGTTCGGACTGAGCGAGATGAAGGTTCAGGGCAGGGACGATACCGATAGATATATGCTCATGTCAACCTTGCGCCGCAAGCTTGCGCCCGAGGCCATGGATATAATCAATTCCGTTGCGCCCAATGCTGTAATAACCGTGAGCGATGTTAAAAGCCTGCGCGGCGGATACATGCGCCAAAGCGCAGGCCGCAGGTCAAGAAAGGGGAAATAATGAGTTATTCGGTAAAACTGGCAGAAAGTGAAGATATAGATAAGCTTGTTCAGCTTAGGCTGGACTTTTCGGATGCGAACAACGGCCCGCATCCCGAAACATACGAACTGCGCAAAGCAAACCTGAAAAGCTATTTTGAGCGGCACCTTAACCGCGACTGCTACGCCGCCATAGTAGAGCAGGACGGCAAGGCCGTATCCACCGGCATTTTGGGCGTTTACGAAAACCCGCCCAGCCCTTCCCGCCCAAACGGGCGCTTTGCAAGCATAGTCAGCGTTTGGACATATCCGGAATACCGCAGGCAGGGCTACGCGGGCCTTGTTATGGAAATGCTGAAGCTGAAGGCAAGGGAAAACGACGCTGCGTATATAGAGCTTTCCGCAACGCCGATGGGCAGGCCGCTTTATGAAAAGCTTGGCTTTAAGGTGCGCCAAAGCGAAAACGTTGAAATGAGATATACGTTCAAATAACACAAAAAAGCACAATGCTGCGCCCCGTATGCGGGCGCTGCTTTTATATTGTGCTTTTCCTGCGCGGTATGCGTGGTGTATAATAGAATAAGTTTATGCGAAATTATGGAGGTATTACCATGAGCGAATGTATGCTTGCAACGCAGAGCGATGCGCCGGTGCGCCTTGCCGCGGCATCGCCGGAAATAGTATTGGGAGACCCTAAGGCCAACGCTGCCGCAGCAATAAGCGCAATACGCCGCGCGGAGAAGGCGGAGGCGGATTATCTTGTGCTGCCGGAGCTTTTCCTTTGCGGGGCAACGCTTGGCTCCCTTATGGAGCATCCGCTCATGCTCAACGCCTGCCGCGAAGCGCTCGGCGCCGTGGCGGAGGCCACTAAGCATACCTGGCTTTTTGTGAGCATAGGCCTGCCGTACATGGTTGATGGCCGCGTGCGCAGCTGCATTGCGCTGCTCAGGGGCGGCAGGATATATGCCGTTATACCCGCTTCCCGCGGCGCGGCAAATCCGTTCGGCTTTGCGCCTGCCGTTCCGCGCGGGGCGGCGTCCCTGTCCACACTAACGCCAATACCGCGCCTGAGCGTGGGCTTCGCGGGGCAGATATTTGCCAAGGGAGAGCCGAGGGAGGGGCACATCATGCTGCTTTCCGGCGCAATAAACGCCACGGCAAAAAGCTACGGCGCGGTCAGGAGCAGCCTTGCCGCATACAGCGCGCGCACGGGCATGGCCGCCGCAATGGCGCTGCCCTCCCGCGGGGAAAGCACAACGGCGTTTGTGTTCGACGGGTACTGCGCAATAGCCGCAAACGGCGAAATACTGGCCGAATCAGAGCCCCTTTCGCGCGATGCGTTCGTTTATGCGGACGTGTGCATAGATAAGCTGAGCGCCTTTGAGCCGTTTACCGAGGCGGAGGAGGAAGGCTACGTTTCAAGCGACCCTGATAAGGCTCAGGCGCAGCTCAGGCGGCTTTTCGCGCTGCAAAGGGCGGCGCTTGTGCGCAGGGCGGAGCATATTCATGCAAAGGGCTTTGTTATAGGCGTAAGCGGGGGGCTGGACAGCGCGCTTGCGCTGCTGGTGGCGTGCGCGGCGGCGGACGAAATGGGAATAGACCGCGGCATGATAACCGGCGTATCCATGCCGGGCTTCGGCACAACAAGCCGCACCAAGAACAACAGCCGCGCCCTTGTTGAAGCGCTTGGCTGCAAATATAGGGAAATATCCGTTGCGGCGGCCTGCCGCGAGCATTTTGCAAATATAGGCCACGACGAGCGCAACCACAACTCCGTTTACGAAAACGCGCAGGCGCGCGAACGCACCAAGATACTGCTTTCCATTGCCAATGAAGAAGGGTTGCTGGACGTTGGTACGGGCGATTTGAGCGAGGCTGCGCTCGGCTGGACCACCTTCGGCGGGGATCACCTGGCGCAATACGGCGTGAATGCATCGGTACCAAAGACGATAATACGCCGCGTGGTGGCGGCGGTGGGCGCGGACTTCGGCGCGGATGCGGACGCAATACTGCGCGATATTCTGGCCACGCCCGTAAGTCCGGAGCTTCTGCCCGCAAACGGCGGGGAGATAAGCCAAAAGACGGAGGAGCTGGTGGGCAGCTATGAACTGCACGATCTGTTCTTATACTATTTCCTTAAAGGCAAGGGACCGAAGGAGCTTTACGACATTGCCCTAGGCACGCTGGACTTTGGGGAGGAGGAAGTGTATAAAACGCTCGGCACGTTCCTGAGAAGGTTCTTCTCACAGCAGTTCAAGCGCAACTGCGCGCCGGAAGCGCCGCTTGTTTGCCTATCGATAGCGCCAAGCGTATGGAACATGCCAAGCGACATGGCAAGCGCAGCATTCATGGCGGAATATGAGCGGATAAAGAGAAGGCAAAGCTGACGCGATGGAAATTATTGACGACCTTCAGCGGGATGGGCTTGTTATCGTGCGCTCCGATTCCCGCTTTGCATACGGGCATGACGCGGTGCTACTGACTGACTTTGTGCGCGCGCATGCCGGCGAACGGTATTTGGACATTGGCACGGGCACGGGCATACTGGCGATACTTACATACGCCAAATGCGGCGTAAGCTTTGTTGCGGCGGATATTGACGGCGAATGCGTGCGCATGGCTAAACGGAGCGTGGAACTGAACAGGCTTGGGGAGCACATAAGCGTTGAACAATGCGACGCGCGGACGCTTACGGAAGCGGTTCGACGGGGCGGTGTGCAACCCGCCGTATTTTTCAGGCGGCACAAAAAGCCCCAACCAAAGCCGCGCAACAAGCGCGTTTGACGACACGCTGAATATATACGAAGCGGCGCAGTGCGCAAAGCGCGTTGTTAAGCAGGGCGGGCGGTTTTTTGTGTGTTATCCCGCCAAATACATTCAGCAGCTCTGTACGGCGATGCAGCAGGCGGATTTTGCCATAAAGCGGCTTTGCCTTGTGCAGTCCCGCGCGGATAAGGCGCCGTATCTGGCGCTGGCGGAGGGCAGAAAGGGCGGCGGCGCGGGAACGGAGCTGAGCCGCATTATACTGGAGGAACAGCAATGAGCGATATTGAAACAACGGTGCAGCTTGAACCCATGCTGTATCTTTGCGCAACGCCGATAGGCAATCTATCGGACATTACGCTGCGCACGATAGACACGCTGAAGGGCGTGAGCGCCGTGTACTGCGAGGATACGCGAAGAACGCGGGAGCTGATGACGCATCTTGGGATAAAAAAGCCGCTTATCGCCTGCCATAAGCATAACGAAAAGCAGCGCGCGGAGGAGATTGCCGAGCGCGTGCTTTCGGGCGAGGCGATAGCTTTTGTGAGCGACGCGGGGATGCCCGGAATAAGCGACCCGGGGGAAGCGTTGGTTGCGGGATGCATTGCGGCGGGGGCTAAATACACCGTGCTGCCCGGGGCAAGCGCGCCGCTTACGGCGCTGGTAATGAGCGGGCTGCCCACAAGGAACGCCTGCTTCGTGGGCTTTTTGCCGCGGGACGGTAAGCCCCGGCGCGAGGCCATAGCCGAAATAGGCACGCACAAAGGCACGCTGATATTCTATGAAAGCCCCTTGCGCATAGCCGCAACGGCAAAGGAGCTTGCCGCCATGCTTGGGGACAGGCAATGCGCGCTGGTGCGGGAGCTGACAAAGAAATTCGAGCAGGTGGTGCGCTGCACGCTGAGCGGGCTTGCCGATATGTATGCCGATACGCCGCCCAAGGGCGAATGCGTGCTGCTTGTTGCAGGGGCAGAGGAGCAGGGCGAAAACGCCGCCGCAAGGGCGGAGAATATGGCGCGCGAGCTTATTGAGCGCGGGGTAAGCGTTAAGGACGCGGCGAAGCAGATAAGCGCCCTGTGCGACATTGCACGCAACGAAGCATATGCCATTGCGGGCAGGATAAAGAACGAAGAATAATGAATAAGGAGATATAACCATGCAGAACACCGTGAAGCAATACAAGGCCATATTGGCAAAGCGCAACGCACTCAGCCACGCGATGGGCGTGCTCAGCTACGACAGCGAAACCGCAATGCCCAAGAACGGCGCGCCGCACATGGCGGAGACTATGGCAATATTGAGCGAGGAAAGCTACAAATTGCAGGTGAATGAAGAGGTGCGCGGCTTGCTCAACAAGCTGAACGCCAACAGCGAAAGCCTGGACGAGATAACAAGGAGAGAGGTCGAGGAGGAGCTCAAGCAGCTCAAGAAGCTTGAAAACGTGCCTATTGAGGAATACGCGGCGTATTCGCGGCTGATAAGCGAAGCAAGCGTTAAATGGCGCGAGGCTAAGCAGACCAACGATTATCCGCTTTTTAAGCCCTATCTTGAAAGGATAATAGCCGCGCAGAAGTCCCTTATGGCGCATATGTACCCCGGTAAGGACACATACGACGCGCTGCTGGAGGAGTTCTCGGAGGGTCTTAGCGTTGAAATGCTTGACCCCTTCTTTGCAAACGTAAAGGCGAAGCTTGTGCCGGTAATACACGCCGTTTACCAATCGGGCAATCAGGCGGATGATTCCCTGCTCCATCGTCCGTTCCCGATAGAGGGGCAGCGCAGACTATCCTCCTTTGTTATGGATTTCCTCGGCATAGACCGCGACAGCTGCGTTATAGGGGAGGTGGAGCATCCCTTCACAACCGAATTCAACAAGCACGATGTGCGCCTTACCACGCATTACCACGAGGACGACGTGCTTTCAAACATGTTCAGCGTTGCGCACGAGGGCGGGCATTGCCTGTATGAGCTGAACATGGGCGATGAGCTTATCGGCTCTCCCCTTTCCGGCGGGGCTACAATGACGCTGCACGAAAGCCAATCCCGCCTGTTTGAAAACATGATCTGCCGCAGCCGCGAATTCATTGCGCTGCTCTATCCCAAAATGAAGGAGATATTCCCGGAGCAGATGCAGGGCGTAAGCGAAGAAATGCTCTACCGCGCGGCCAACAAGTCCATGCCCAGCCTTATCCGCACGGAGGCGGACGAGCTTACCTATCCGCTGCACATAATGGTGCGCTACGAGATAGAGAAAAGGCTTATCGCCGGCACGCTGAGCGTTGACGAGCTTCCCGCCGAGTGGAACCGGCTTTATAAGGAATACCTTGGCGTGGACGTGCCGGACGATACGCACGGCGTATTGCAGGACAGCCATTGGTCGGGCGGCATGATAGGCTATTTCCCATCATACTGCGTGGGCAGCGCGTATTCCGCGCAGATATATCACAACATCTCTAAGGATATGGACATAGGCAAAATAGTCGCTGCGGGCGGCGTGAAGCCCATTGTTGAATGGCTCACGGCGCGGCTGTACCGCTTCGGCAGGCTCAAGCCCACGGCGGAGCTTACGCGGAACGTGCTCTGCGGCGAATTTGACCCCGCGTATTACACGGATTACCTTACGGCAAAGTTTAGGGAGCTTTATAAGCTTTAATGCCGCCAAAGGCGCAGGAAAGGAGCCACGCTTGGCACGATTTGTTACGCAGTCCGCCCATGCGGGCGTTACGGCGATAAATAACGCATTTATAATAGACTATATGCCCACAGCGCCCGATGGGGCTGTTAAGGCATACATATACGGGCTGATGGCCGCAGGCCGCGGCGATGCGCCGGACATTGCGGACGCATTGGGCATGGATGATGCTCAGCTTTGCGATGCATTCGCGTATTGGCAGCGGCTGGGCTTGGTGCGCATAGCGAGCGGGGAGCCGCTTATAGTGGAGTTCCTGAAAACCGAATCCATTGCCCCTGCCGAGCGCACGCGGCGCTATGCTTCGCTTATAGAGCGGCTGAGCAAGGCCGTGCCCGGGCGCGTGTTCACGGGGAGCGAGCTGAGCGCGATATGCGACTGGATAGAGGTTTTCGGCTTCAGCGAGGAAACGGCGGCGCTTGTGGTGAGCGACTGCGCACGGCGGCGCGGCAGCAAGGTTAAGCTTTGGCAGATGAATGCGGAGGCAAAGAATTGGGCGGACGCAAACGTTTCCACGATAGAGAGCGCGCTTGAATACATTGCAAAGCGGGATGAGCGCATTGCGGGCGCGCAGAAGATACTTTCCCGCTGGAAGCTGAGGCGCGCCGCAACGGAGGACGAGCTTGCCCTTTACACCAAATGGAAAGAGGAATGGGGCATGAGCGACGAGGTGATATCCCTTGCCCTTGGGGAGCTGACAAGCGCGGCGCAGCCCAGCTTTAAGTATCTTGACACGGTGCTTGCCACCTTCCGCTCAAACGGGGCCGTAACGCCGGAGGCCATAGCTGCGCTTAGGCGTGAGCGGGACGCCAGCCGAGAGCTTGCGCGCATGATGCTTGCCCGTGCGGGCATAAATCGCGCCCCTACAGCCGCACAGCAGGACGATGCGGACATGTGGCGCACGCGCATGAACATTGCGCCGGAGCTGCTTCTGCTTTGCGCGGAAAGCTGCCGCGCGAGCGACAAGCCCTGGGCTGCCATAAAGCGCACCGTCGCCCGCTGGCACGCGCAGGGCATAAGTGACCTTGACTCCGCAAGGCAGGATATTGAGCAGCACGCCAATTCCGCCGCCAAGCTCCGCAGCCGCGGCCGTGCGCTCAGCCACGCCAGCCGCACATATACCGACCAAGACCTCAGCGCCATGGGCGTGGAGCTGCTGGAGTAAGGATAATAAGAACGGTTAAATGAATTTACCCCCCCTACACACTATCGTCACACATTGCGTCACACAAAAAACGTAGATAATTAGCCTGTTTGTGACGATGTGACGCAAGTGACGCAGATGT
>OHKI01000757.1_pt1 | contig 12455 bp, 3 predicted proteins | sample 1568771 | NCBI WGS metagenome assembly OHKI01 (sample SAMEA3879540, study PRJEB24766) | human gut metagenome | biome: human-associated habitat; feature: feces | place: USA | collected 1985/1987 | reverse complement strand
CCGTCACGCCCATGGCGGGCACGAGGGAGAGCAGCATCACCAGCGTCAGAAGCAGGCTGGTCATTCGTTTTCTCATGTTTTTTCTTCCTCCTTCATCGAAAGAATTTGTTGTGCGCCGCGTTTTTGTCCCCGGCTCGCGGCCGCCGGGTAAACCTCCTAAGGCGGAGCCACGGCGAAGGCCGTGCCCTTCGCGCCGTGGCCGCCGGGCGGCGCTCTGTTGGCCGCCGCCCGGGGCATGGACGGCTTTCCCTCGCCGTCGCTCTCACGATCCCGCGCCTGTGTGCGGGGGAGTGGGAAGCACAAAAACCCCCGTATATGATCTTGTGCCATCTCCATCACCCCCTTTGCCGCACAGAATGTTGATTCTGTGACAGGCGGAGCAGAAATTACTACGGCTTTCCCAGATATTCCACCCGGATAAAGCAAAAAAGGGCATCAGAATAAGGCCGGGAGAAGATGCATTAAAATCTTCCGGCCAATTCTGTATGTTCGGGTTCGCTTTTTCTCGGTTTTTGACGGGCTTTTTGGCAAAATCCGATTGTAAATCTCCAAACTGTATGATATTATGTAAGCGGTAATATGGACTTTTTATAGTCAGCAACGCACAGAATCAACATTCCGTGAGCAGTTGTCGGCAGACCCGTTCCACGGCCTGCGCATGGCGTCTGCCGCCGTCCAGCGTGTAAATGCGGGTGGTATTGATGGAGCTGTGCCCCAACAGGTCGGCAAGGCGCAGGAGATCCTTTTCCATGGCGTAAAAAACACGGGCAAACAGGTGCCGCAGCGCGTGGGGAAAGACCTTGCCCGCATCCACTCCCGCCCGCCTGCACAGGCGCTTCATCTGCCGCCAGACGGCGAAGCGATCCAGCGGCCCTCCGTGGGCATTGAGAAAGAGACATCCGGTGGAAACGCCGGATGTTTTCATATATTGCCGCAGGAGCTTTCGCAGCGCATCCGACAGAAGGATCACACGGGTCTTGCCCTTGCTGCGCACCGTCGCCCGTCCCGTGTCCACCGCTTCGGCGGTGATGTGCCGCAGCTCGCTCACGCGGATGCCGGTGCCGCAGATGGTTTGCAGCACATAGAAAAGCTGCGTCCCCCTGGCCGCTGCCACAAGGCGGGCATATTCCTCGCGGGAAAGCTCCCGTCCCTCGTCGGCAAAGAAGCTGCGCTGCACGGGCAGGGGCTTCACACGGCAATCGGCATGGCCAAGGAAGCTGAGATAGCTGTTGACCCCGGAAAGCATGGCGTTGACGCTGGCGGCCTTGTATCTCTCGGTCAGCGCTTCCTTGTAGCATACCGTCCGCTCCTTGGTGATCCCGCGCCCGTCCAGCCAGCGCAGGAAGGCACGGACATCCCGCAGATACTTTTCTATCGTGGCGGGGCTTTTCTCATTTTGGCGCAGGTGGGCTTCAAAGGCTTGCAGTTCGTTCATGGCGTTGCTCCTCCGTATCGTTTTTCTTAGCTTGCTCGCAAAAGTATTGTACGATACGGGGCAGATGCGCCCGCGCAGGGGAAAATGCGTCATAGGCTTAGCCTTTTTATTCCACGGGCATAGCCCGTGGCTGCCTGTTTTCAACAAAGAAAAAAGAGAGAGAGAACGGAAAAACCGTTCTCTCTTTTTTCAATAGGTCAGTGGTTGCTTACCTGGCGCTCGCTGCGCGATAGAGGAAGGTGACGATCTGACCGCGGGTACAATCGTTGCTGGAGCCGAACAGGCCGCCGCCGATACCGCCGGTGATATCGTTCTTCTCTGCCCAGATGACCGCGGCCGCGTAGTAAGCGTCAGAGGCCACGTCGGTGAAGGCAGAATTGCCGCTGGCAGCGAGGCTGCCGCCTGCGCGCCACAAGAAGGTCACGATCTGCGCGCGGGAGCAGGTGGCGTCGGGGCTGAACATGGTGTCGCTGGTGCCTTCGGTGATGCCGTTTTCTATCGCCCACAGCACAGCGTTGTAATAATAGCTGCCCACGGGGACGTCGGTAAACGGCATGGCGCGGGTTTCAGGCTCGGGACTGCCGGCTGCACGCCACAGGAAGGTGACGGCCTGCGCGCGGGTGCAGGGCAGGTTGGGGCCGAATGTATAGTTGCCGATGCCGCCGGTGATATCCCTTCCGACTGCCCACATCACGGCATCGTAGCAGAAGTCGCTGGGGGCCAGATCGGAAAAGGAATTGGGGAGGTCAGGAAACTCTTCCTTAAAGCTGGCCTCCACGGTGACCTTGCTGGCGGGCATGGTGAAGGTGAACTTGCCGTTCTTCTCGGTCAGCTTGAGTTCCTTGTCCTTGCCGTCCAGAACGGTGAGGGTATCGAGCACATAGCCCTTGTCGGGATCGACCGTCAGAGTGACGGTGACCCCCTTGGCAGCGGATCTGTGGCTGGCGGTCACATCGCCGTTCTTGGCGCTCTTCACGGTGATGGGATAGGTGGTCGCGCCGGTACCGGTGCCGCCGCCGGTGGAGGTGTTCTTCTCGAAGATTGCCTTGACCTCCACATTACCGTTCGGCATGAGGAACTTATCGTTGGTGATGGTCACGTCGCCGCTAATGACCTGCCATTCCTTAAAGTGGTAGCCCTTGTTGGGCGTGGCAGTCAGGGTGATCTCTGTGCCGGCCACGGCGGTGGCGTAGTCCGCAGAAGCGGAGCCGTTGCCGCCGCTGGTCACGGTGACGTTGTAGGTGGTGGGGGTAATAACGCTGTTTTCCCACAGCGCCTTGATCTCGGTATGCTCATTCACTGTGTAGGAATCTCCTACCTTGCACTCCGTGCCGCCGATCTCCCAAGCCTTGAACTCCTGATCGTCAGGAGCGGTGAAGCCGCAGTCTGGCAGGATATAATTTGTCCCTGCCTTGACGGTCACGGAATCCATACTGCCGCTGCCGTCGCCTGCGTTGAAGGTGATTGTGCAATCCGCAAGCGGCGTACCCTCACCCACAGTGACCACAGTATCGGAGCTGGCAAAGTGGTTGTGATCCTCCGCATAGCGGACGAAGTAATTGCCGGCAGGCAGGTTTTCAATCTCGATACCGGTGCAGGCGGTGTAGGTAATCTCGCTCTCCGCACGGTATTCCATCGTTGCATCCACGCCGGTGATCTTGCCGTCGCTGCCGCCCTCGGTAGTGGGCGCGACACCGGTCAAGCCGTTAGGCGCTTCCTGCGTGGCTTTGCCGATGCTCCACGTCGCTGTTACGGCGTCGGTGCTGCTGTCCGCCCATTTGCCGGTCTTGGATGTGACGCGAACGGTGTAATCGCCCGCATCCGTGGCGGTGTTGCCTGTGATGTCCATTGTGGCGGGATCATAGCCGCTCACGGTTGCGGTATGCTCGGAGCCATTGTAGGTGTAGGTTCCGGTGACGCTGATGCTGGGCTTGGCGGGATCGGTAGGCGCAGGCGGTGCATCCTCCTCGAAGATTGCCTTGACCTCTACATTGCTGTCCGGCATGGTGAACTTGTTGTTGGTGATTACAAGTCCTGTCGGAGATTCGACCTGCCACTCCTTGAGGTGATAGCCCTTGTCGGGCGTAGCGGTCAGAGTGATCTCCGCACCGGCAACAGCCTTTGAGGGAGAGGCGGAAGCCGTTCCGTTGCCGCCGCTGGTCACGGTGATGGTATGCTCGGCAGGCGCGGCCTTGGTTATCGTAATAGACAGCTCCTTCGTATCGCTGCCCGCGCTGTTGGCGGCCTTGACGGTGAAGGTGGAGCTTCCCGCTGCGGTAGGTGTGCCGCTGATCTTGCCGGTGGCTTCGTCCAGCGTCAGGCCGGCAGGGAGATCGCCACTGATAATGCTCCATATGATAGGCTCGGTGCCGGTGGCAGTCAGGGTCTGGCTGTACGCCTCGCCCACCTTGCCATCCGGCAGGCTGGACGTGGTGATGCTGGGCGCGGCGGCAGCATTTTCGCTGATGGTAAAGTAGTGCTCCGCCTTGCCGCAGTAGTTCCCCGTGCCGTACAGCGTCACCTTGGGGGCCTTTTCGCTGTCAAAGCCCGCGTCGTCCGGTGTGAGGGTGTAGGGATGGACGTTGTTGGAATAGCTGGCGGTGTAGTCTGTGTTCTCCGCAAGCTGCTTCGTTTCGTTCTCGCCCGTCTGATGGGAAAGACCCGTCAGCTTCTTTTCGCTGCCGTCATAGACGCAGTCCGTCAGCCCCTCGAGCGTCAAAAGCCCATGCTCATAGCAGTATCCAAGATCATACTTGCCGCAGAGCGCGCATTTTCCGTATTCGTCAAAGCTATGGTCAATGCGCGTTTTGTTGACGGTGCTGCCGCAGATGGAGATGTTTTCCGCCGGAATACCGGGCAGCTTTTTTATGTGCAGGTCGTCATAGACATAGTCTGTGCCCCCCTTTTCCGTAAGCCGGAAGGAGTCCACCGTGCTGTTCAGGATCTGGATCCCAATCTCCGGAGCCCTGCCGAGCGCATTTTTCCCGATGCCGGGAACATAGTTTCCGTCAGTTCTCAAATCGCCGCCCTTTGCGGTCACGGTGCTGTTTTCAATGATGATATTCATCCGACCGCTGCCGGAGTCCCACGCTGCGCCGATGGCGGGGCCGAACTTTGCGCCGCCAACGAACACCTGACTGTTCGCAATGCGGATACGGCTCTCGCGATTGAAATAGACTTGCTGACCGTTGCCGATGGCCGTATTTAAGCCTGGAGACGGAATATGGATTTGGCTGTTCTGAATGTCGATGCTGCCAAAGGAACCTTTGATGCCGCCGCCAATCGTGCAGTAATTATAGGTGTACTCATCGTTCAGGCGGATGCTGCTGCCGTGGATCACGACCTCTTCAACGGAAGAATATCCTCCACGAGCGCCGATGATATCGCCCGTCAACACGGTGCTGTTCGTGATCTCCAGCCTTTTCAGCGTCTTTGCGTCATTCGGTGATTGCGCGGTTTCGTCCATGAAAATGCCGTAGGTGCGCAGATCGGAATCCCGGACGGCGATGCTCCCGTTGCCGCCGACGCGGATGCTTCTCCAATGCGGCAGCCTGATCTCGCTTTCTTCAATGACGATTTCGCTGTTGCTGCCCACGCGGATCCCATCGGTGAGAACGGAGAGTGTGTCCGTGGATTCAACGCGGCAGTTTCGGATGGTGAGCTTCCCGCCCGGCGAGTCTGCGTCCCAGCCGATCAGAATTTTATTGCTGCTGAGAAGCGGAAGCTCTGCGTCCGAAATGGTGATGCTTCCGACGCTTCCGCCGGTGGCAGCGCCGATGCAGGCGCCGTCTTTACTGGAAAGGGATTTGATCGCATTGCCGTTGATGGTGATGCTTTTGCAATCCACTCCCCCAATGCTGCCGATGGCTGCGCCGCCGCCCTCGGCGAAAACGGAGATCTCACCGCCGGTGATGCGGATGTCGCCGGTGCTGCCGATGCCTGCCGCGCTGCCTTTTCCGACCGCATGGATGACGCCGCCGGTGATGGTGACGCTGCTCTTTTGTTTGCTTTTGTCGCCAATGGCGGCGTTATTGCGATTTGCCGTGGTTTCTATATTTCCGCCGTTGATGGTAATGTGCATTTCCGCCGTGTGGTGAACTCCGGCTCCGCCGATGCCAAAGCCATCTCCATCGGAAGATGCCTTGACAGTACCGCCGTTGATGGTGATGCTGCCGCCCTCAAGCGGGCCGATCCCGTTTCCGGGAATCGCGTATAGCGGCTGGTTTTCATAGCGATTGATACCGCCGTGAGCGGTCACATTGCCGCCGTTGATGGTGATGCTGCCGCCCCGGCCGCTACTGATCGCGCTGCTGGAGGCCTCGACGATGATCGTGCCGCCGTTGATGGTGACGCTGCCGCCATTACCGTAGCATGTGCCGATCCCAAAGCTGTCTGCAGTGTGAGCGCCGCCGCTCGTCCTGAGCTCGGTACAGACGATGCCGCCGTTGATGGTGATGCTGCCGCCTTGCCTGAGATTGCCGGGCGTATCTCCGTCGGAGGAAACGTTGCGATCTTGATACGATCCGCCGATGGCGGAGGAGCCATGCTGTCCTCTGGCGTGGATATTGCCGCCGTTGATGATGATCGTACCCTCGTTTTCATAGAAGTTGTCGTTGGCAGCCCACACGCGCACACCGGCGCCGATGCCGGATAGTCCAGCCACAGGCCACACACTCTTTTCATGATCAGACAGCTCCGGGAGGCACGCCGTCAGCTTGCCCATGGATGCCTCAGCGGTGCTCTGGGCGTATATGGTGAAGGTGTCGCCCTCCTTCACGTTGATGCCCCACGGTACCGTGAGGTGGCAGTCGTCCGTTAGGATCAGATTGACCGCGCCGTGGGTGTCCAAGCGGGGCGTGATGGTCACGTCGCCCTCCACCACGTACCAGCCTGCGGGCAGATCGTACCATTTGTTGTCGCTATTGAAAAAATCCTCGATAATAACGCTTTCCAGCACCGTGTATTCGGTGCAGAAGCGCTCCTTGCCGTCCGCGTCCAGATAGCGCACGGGGGTTTGCTCGACAGCGTTGTTCACGGTAATGCTCAGCGCCCTTGTGTCGCTGCCCTCGCTGTTTTCTGCCTTGACGGTGAAGGTGGCGGTTCCCGCCGCGGTGGGTATGCCGCGGATTTCTCCGGTTTTTTCGTTCAGACGTAAACCGGCAGGCAGAGCGCCTTCATCAATGCTCCATGTGATGGGCGCTGCGCCGATGGCGGTCAGGGTATGGCTGTAAGCCTTGCCTGTCTTGCCATCCGGCAGACTGTCCGTGGTCACGATGACGGTATAGGTGTCTGGCACAAACCGCGCCGTGAGCGTGGTTACATCCTCCGGAACGCTTGCACCGGGCGCGTAGAGCTTGCCGTCGCTGCCAAGCCACTTAAAGTAATTGCCTGTAGCTCCCTCCGGGCGGGTCAGACCGTCGGACGCAGGCGCGGTAAATTCGCTGCCGTTTTTCACGATGATCCGAATGCTGCTTTCATCGCCCAGCTTGCCGCCGCCAAGGTCAAGAGTAACGGTTTTCAGCCCGTCAGGACCTATCGTGTCACGGTTCAAAACCTCGAGGACGGGGCGGAAACCGACCTGCGGGTTTTGGCCCGCAGCGTCGCGGTGGCCACAGAAGCGGCTCGAATAGTGCCCGCGAACCGTACGGCGCCACGGCAATCTGATCACAGTATCTTGTCCACACGAAAAAATCCCGTTCCAGTTTTTGATATATCCGTCGTCCTTGTCCAGCAGCCTGTCCCATTCGTTGCTTTGGGGCGTGCCGCGTTCTGAATCACCTGAGCCTGTATAATCACTTCCCTCGGATGGCGCACGCATCGTATAGTCCACACCGCCGGCGGTGTAGTCTTTGCCAAAAATCATGTCTATGGCATTCAAATGATCCCAGCTTGCCGCGTACGTTACGGCATAGTCCGCCACGAACAGGCTGTGGGCATATTTGTACGTCTCTGCATACTCCTCAGTGGTTGCCATCTCCGACGTGAGCTTGTAGGCGTCCACTGTCCCGGCATAGGTAAAGGGCACATAGTGCAGCGTATTATCCGGCAGAGCGTCGTTCACCGTGTCGGGAATGCCCACGCCGGAGAGGTCAAAGTAATAGACTCCGCCGGGAGCAAGGTTGAACTGCTCTGGGGGAACAAACTGCGCCGTCAGTTTGGTTACGTCCGCCGGAACATTATCGTCCGGAGCGTAGAGCTCGCCATCGCTGCCAAGCCACTCGAAGTAGCTGCCGGTATTTCCGTCGGGGCGGGTCAGACCTTCGGACGCAGGCGCAGCAAAGCTCTCGCCGTTTTTCACAACGATCTGGATAGCCTCCGAGCTGCCGCCCAATTTGCCGCCGCCAAGGTCAAGGGTAACGGCTTTCAGCCTGTCAGAACCCATCGTACCAGGGTTCAGGACTTCAAGGACGGGGCGGAAACCGACGTCCGGGTAGGAGAACGTAGCAGTGGTGTAGTACCAGTAGCGGGCCGAATAGTACCCGCGAACCGCACGGCGCGACGCGTCGAAAGAAACAGTATCCTGTCCCCACGAATACATTTCATTCCAGTTTTGGATATATCCGCTGTCCTTATTCAGCATCGTGTCCCATTCGTTGCTTTGGGGCTCGCCGGGATCGGAATCGCCCAAACCTGTAGCGTTACTTCCCACAGACGGTGCGCGCAGGGTATAGTCCACGCCGCCGCTGGCATAATTTTTGCCGAAAATCAGACCTTCGTCATTCAGGCCATTCCAGCTTACCGTATGCGTTACGGCATAGTCCGCCACAAACAGGCTGTGGGGATATTTGTTCTGCTGTGCATACTCCTCGGTGGTTGCCGTCGCAGACGTGAGTTTGTAGGCTTCTATCGTTCCCACATAGGTAAAGGGAACATAGTGCAGCGACGCATCCGGCAGGCTGCCGTTTGCCGTTCCGGGAATATTCATCGCCGAAAGGTCAAAATAATATCTGCCGCCGGGGGTGAGGAAAAACTGTTCTGATAAAGCAAACTGCGCCGTGAGCTTGGTAACGTCCGCCGGAACGTTGTCGCCGGGGGCGTAGAGCTTACCGTTGCTTCCGAGCCACATGAAGTAGCTGCCTGTATTTCCGTCCGGGCGGGTCAGACCGTCGGACGCAGGGGCGGTAAACGTGCTGCCGGTTTTCACGATGATGTGAATAGCATCGGAGCTGCCGCCCAGCTTGCCGCCGCCAAGGTCAAGGGTAACGACCTTCAGTCCGTCAGAGTCCAGTGTGTCAGGGTTCAGGACTTCAAGGACAGGGCGGAAGCCGAGGTCCGGGTGCCGGGTGGAAGCCAAGGACCAACCCCAGAAGCGGGCCGAGAAGTACCCACGGTAGGCCCGGTACGACGCAGCATAGTTGTCCTGTCCAAAGGAATACTTACCTGACCAGTTTTTGATATACCCAGATATATTATCCTTCCAGTCTTGATTTGCCTTATCTAAAATCGCATCCCATTCGTTGCTTTTCGGGATGCCTCGCGTACTACTATCGTCTTTGCCATTATTAGACTGACTCCCTGCCGACGGCGCCCGCATGGTGTAGTTCACGCCGTAGCTGGTATAGGGTGTGCCGAAAATCATTTGTTTTTCGTTCAACTGATTCCAGTCTACATTAAAGGTCACATTGTAGTCCGCAATAAACAGGCTGTGGGGATATTTTTCCCGCTGTGCATACTCCTCGGTGGTTGCCCTCTCCGTTGTGAGCTTGTAGGCGTTCACCGTGCCTACATAAGTAAAGGGCACATAATGCAGCGTGCTGTCCGGCAGATTGCTGTTTGCCGTGCCGGGAATATTCATCGCCGAAAGGTCAAAATAGTATCTGCCGCCGGGGGTGAGGGAAAACTGTTCTGATAAAGCAAACTGCGCCGTGAGCTTGGTAACTTCCGCCGGAACGTTGGCACTGGGCGCGTAGAGCTTGCCGTCGCTGCCAAGCCACATAAAGTAACTGCCTGTATCTCCATTGGGGCGGGTCATGCCGTCGGACGCAGGCGCGGTAAACTCGCTGCCGGTTTTCACGATGATTTGAATAGCATCGGAGCTGCCGCCGAGCGTTCCGCCGCCAAGGTCAAGGGTAACGACCTTCAGTCCGTCAGAACCCAGTGCGTCAGGGTTCAGGATTTCAAGGACGGGGCGGAAACCGACGTTCGGAGTGGAGAACGCAGCACTGTCGAGGCTCCAGGTGCGGGCCGAATAGTACCCGCGAACCGCAGGGTCCGACGCGTTGCCAAAATAAGCATCCTGCCCCCACGAATACATTTGATTCCAGTTTTGGATATATCCGCTGTTCTTGTTCAGCACCGCGTCCCACTCATTGCTTTGGGGCGTACCGCGCTCTGAATCGCCTGAATCGGTAAACCCACTTCCACAAGACGGCGCACGCAATGTATAGCCCACGCCGCCTGCGGCATAGTCCTTGCCGAAAATCAGACCTGCGGTATTCAGGTCATCCCAGCTTACCGTATGCGTTACGGCATAATCCGCCACAAACAGGCTGTGGGGATATTTATTCTTCTGTGCATACTCCTCGGTGGTCGCCATCTCCGATGTGAGCTTGTAGGCTTCTATTGTTCCCGCATAGGTAAAGGGAACATAGTGCAGGGTGCTGTCCGGCAGACCACCGTTTACCTTTCCGGGAATATTCATCGCCGAAAGGTCAAAATAATATCTGCCGCCGGGAGCGAGGGAAAACTGCTCGTCAGGCGAATCATTAGCCAATAGCATTGGCGCAACCAGCGCCCCCAATGCAGCGGCAGCTTCCGCATACCGGGTCATATCCAGCTCATCGATTTCCTCGTCGGAGAGCTTCTCCTTCGCCTCGTCGATGGCCTCAAGCTGCGCCTTGACTTCTTCGGCGTTATCTTCAGTGATTTCTTCTGCGTTCGGTAAACCGTCGATCATGGCCTGTACCTGATCTGCGGCACTCAGCTCTGTGGGACCATTCGGATCATCGGCTCTCTCGGTGCTGCCGTTTTCGCCGGTTCTGTCCTCAACAGGGATGTATTGACCGCAGTTCTGCGGTATGGCATTCTCCGCTCCACAGACAGGACATTCCTTGTTCATGTTGTCCGTCGTGCAGGCCGTTTCACAGGTGCATACAGGCGGGGTTTCCGTGCTTTCCTCCGCAAAAGCCGCTGTTGGCAGCAGTGTCAGCACCATACAGCACATGAGCAGGATGCTGAGCAGTCGTTTTTTCATGGTCATTCCTCACTTTCTTCTCGCGCGTCGTCCCGTCCCCCGTGGGAAGCGCGTTTTGGAGCAAGAGGGGATTGCATCGGGATATATCCCGATGCAAGGGAGTACTCCCTTACAATGCGTATTGACTTCTATTTTTGTGCTGGCAGCGTGATCCCCGCAAGGGAAAACTCAAAGCGCATCGCCAGCGCACGGAACAGCGCCTGCATCACCTGTTCGGAGATCGTGCGGATATCCAGCCCTTCCACGAACCGGATCGCCTGTTCCGTTTCCTCTTTCGGCACGTTGTACGCCCGCAGGCTCATGGTGAGAAACAGCCGCAGCTTCTTTTCCAGCGTCAGCTCCTCGTCGCAGGGGTGGGCCATGTAGCCGCGCATGATGCTGGCTGAGCCGATCTCCATGTCATAAAAATCGCGAGCAGTCAGCTCCGGCTGATACGGACCGAAGATCTGATACAGCTCCTTCGCCGTTTCCCGGAAGATAAATTCAGACGCTTCCTTCTGCGTGTAGGCTTCAATGTAGATTTCCCGCAGGTTTTCGTTCAGCTCCGTCAGCGTCATCTGGATCGCTGTTTCGACCGCGTAGACACAGACCGGCGGCAGCTTCGCACCCGCCGCGCTTCGCGCCATAGCGAACTGGTTTTCAAACATGAACTCCACCAGCTCGGTCAAAACACCATCCTTGGCGCGGAAAATGTTCTGGAACTGGCTGAAAGACACACCGGCCTTTTCGTTGATTTCCGCCAGCGTGGTCTGCTTGTAGCCTTTTTCCAAAAACAGCTTCACGCAAACGGTCAGTATCCGCTTCTTCGTGGGCAAACTTGCGCTTGTGATGGCTATGAGGATCACTTCCTTTCTCTTGTGGTGTAAACACCATTAGTATAGCATATCGCAGAACCAAACGCAACAGGAACAAGTAACTTGTGTGCTGCTTTTTTATGAACGGTTTGCAATGCAGAAGGGCTTCTTCTCCTTCCAGTGGCAGCAGGCGCTTCGGCACACAAACGCCCTGAGCGTTGAGTCTCAGAAAGCAGCTTCTTCGTTCACTCTAAATTACCGCGCCGTCAACGGCAGAGCATGACTACTGTTTGACTACTATTGTCCGCGAAGTTTCAAAAGCCGGTTTGTCCAGTGTTTTCAATGGTTTTGCAATCATTCAGAAAAGACGAACATTCTCGCCAAAAACCGTATAACCCTTGAAAACACAGCACTTTATCCGGATGCACCTGGAGACTCCGAGCGTCGACATTGCTCCTGTCAAGCTCTATCCTTATGTAAAAAAGCAAGACGCAAACTCATGCATTTGAGTTTGCGTCTTGCTTTTGCCCGTACCGACTGTACCCCCATGACACATTGTGTACCTATGGGGTGAAACAGTTGAGATGACTGGCTTTTTTGCCATTTCATCTATAGTGTTCGGCAATCATGGCAGGGGCACAAGGACTTGAACCCTGAGCCTACGGTTTTGGAGACCGCCGCTCTACCAATTGAGCTATACCCCTATATGGTGGGCCTTCGGGGACTCGAACCCGGGACCGGCCGGTTATGAGCCGGCTGCTCTAACCAACTGAGCTAAAGGCCCGTAACCAAAAGACTCGATAGTGTTATAGCCGCCACAGCAGTGACGGCTATAACATGGCTCCCCCTGTTGGACTCGAACCAACGACCCCCTGATTAACAGTCAGATGCTCTACCGGCTGAGCTAAGGAGGAATATATATGTTGGCATTACCTATTTTCCCGGCCAGTCACCCGGCAAGTATTTTCGGCGAACATGAGCTTAACTTCTGTGTTCGGGATGGAAACAGGTGGACCCTCATGCCAATCAACAC
>OHKI01000755.1_pt1 | contig 12467 bp, 10 predicted proteins | sample 1568771 | NCBI WGS metagenome assembly OHKI01 (sample SAMEA3879540, study PRJEB24766) | human gut metagenome | biome: human-associated habitat; feature: feces | place: USA | collected 1985/1987 | reverse complement strand
TGCCTCTGGACTCCACAAGGGACTTCGTCCCTTGACCCTTTCGCGCGATTCAGTTGGTGACGTTTTCATACTGTTTGCGCGTGCTGATTGAGGGGAACGACCTCATCCGTCGCTGCGGATGAGGTCGGGTTCTGCTGCAATCAAGACAAAATCTCCCGGAAGGTCACCCCTCCGGGAGAAAAAGTGTACTTCAGGTTAAATATCCTCGTCATCCGCCGGGGAATCCTTCTCGTCCTCCCCGCCCAGATCCATGTCCAAATCGCTGCCGCTTGCGTCCTCTTCGGCACGGCGCAGCAGCTCCTGCACTGCCTTCGATTCCGCCGCGTCCGACGTGTCGAAGCCCTCGGCGCGCGCTTCGGCGGCATCCGCATCAGCAGCATTCACGGGTACGTCAGGCTCTTCGTCGCGCTCGGCGCGGGCAACGGCGATGACGTGGCTGCCTTCCTGCAGCTTCATCACGATAACGCCCTGCGTGTTGCGGCCGCAGACGCGGATGTCCTCGGCGCGGGTGCGGATGATTGTGCCGTCGTCGGTGATGAGCATCAGGTCTTCGTCCGGCTTGACCATCAGCAGCGCGGCGAGGTCGCCGGTCTTGTCGGTCAGCTTCGTGGCGATGATGCCCTTGCCGTTGCGGCCCTGCTCACGGTACTCGTCGGGATTGGTGCGCTTGCCGTAGCCCAGCGTCGTAATCGCCAGCACGTCCGCGCCCTGCTCCAGCGGCACCATGTCGATGATGATATCGTCGTCATCCAGCCGCATGGACTTCACGCCCATCGACGCGCGGCCCATCGGGCGGATGTGGCGCTCGCTGAAGCGGATTGCCATGCCCTTGCGGCTGCCCAGCAGAATTTCGTCGTCGCCGCTGGTCAAATCCACGCCAATCAGCTCGTCGCCTTCCTTCAAATTGATGGCAATCAAGCCGTTCTTGCGCAGATTCGCGAACTCGCTGTACGGCGTTTTCTTAATCATGCCGTCGCGCGTCGCCATCACGAGGTTGTGTTCGCCCGTTGCGCCCGGCACAGGAACCATGCACGTCACCTTTTCATCCGACGCAATCTGGATGAGGTTGATAATCGCCGTGCCGCGTGCGGTGCGTCCAGCTTCCGGAATCTGGTAGCACTTGAGCATGTACACGCGCCCCATGTTGGTGAAGAACATGATTTCGTCGTGCGTGGAGACGACGCGCATCTGCACGGCGAAGTCCTCTTCCTTCGTCGTCATGCCGGTCACGCCGCGTCCGCCGCGGTTCTGCGCGCGGTAGATGGATTTCGGCGTGCGCTTGACGTAGCCCTGCCGCGTCAGCGTGACGACCATGTCCTCCTCCTGAATCAGGTCTTCCACGTCGATTTCGCCGTCGATGGTGGTCAGCTCGGTGCGGCGCGGGTCAGCAAATTTATCGCGGATGGCGCTGATTTCGGTCTTGATAACCTCCATCAGCAGGTGTTCGTCCGCCAGAATCGCCTGGAAGCGGGCGATTTCCTTCTCCAAATCGTCGTATTCCTGCTGGAGGCGGTCGCGTTCCAGACCGGTCAGGCGCGCCAGACGCATGTCCAGAATCGCCTGCGCCTGCTTGTCGGAGAAGTCGAACCGCTCCATCAAGGTCGTTTTCGCGGTGTTGGGGTCTTTGCTGGCGCGGATGATGGACACAATCTCGTCGATGTGGTCAAGCGCCTTCAGCAAACCTTCCAAAATATGCGCGCGGGCAAGCGCCTTGTTGAGGTCAAAGCGCGTGCGGCGGGTGACAACGTCCTTTTGATGCTCCAGATAATAGTACACCATGTCGCGCAGGGAGAGGATTTTCGGCTGCCCGTTGACCAGCGCGAGCATGTTCGCGCCGAACGTCTCCTGCATCGACGTGTGCTTGTAAAGCGTATTCAGGATAACCTGCGGGTAAACATCCTTCTTCAGCTCGATGACGATGCGCATCCCCTGCCGGTCGGACTCATCGCGGATATCGCTGATGCCCTCAATGCGCTTGTCGTGCACAAGTTCGGCAATCTTCTCCACCAGCTTCGCCTTGTTGACCTGATACGGGATTTCCGTCACGACGATGCGGCTGCGGCCGTTGGGCATTTCCTCGATGTTGGTCTTTGCGCGCACCTCAATGCGCCCATGCCCCGTGTAGTAGGCTTCACGGATGCCGCGTCTGCCGAGGATGATGCCGCCGGTCGGGAAGTCCGGGCCTTTGATGTGCTGCATCAGGTCGTCGATGGTGCAGTCCGGGTTGTCAATCATGCAGATAACGCCGTCGATGACCTCGCCGAGGTTATGCGGGGGGATGTTCGTCGCCATGCCGACGGCAATGCCGCTGGAACCGTTGACGAGCAGGTTCGGGAAGCGGCTGGGCAGCACGGCGGGCTGCATGAGCGTTTCGTCGAAGTTGGGGTAGAAATCGACCGTGTCCTTCTCGATGCCCTCGAGCAGGTAGGGGGTCAGTTTCGTCATGCGGGCTTCGGTGTAACGCATGGCGGCAGCGCCGTCGCCATCCACCGAGCCGTAGTTGCCCTGCCCGTCCACGAGGGTATAGCGGATGTTAAAGGGCTGCGCGAGGCGCACCATGGCATCGTAGACGGAGGAATCGCCGTGCGGGTGGAATTTGCCCAGCACGTCGCCGACAAGTCGCGCGGATTTGCGGTACGGCTTATCGGGCGTCATGCCGAGTTCTTCCATATCGTAGAGGATGCGGCGGTGCACAGGCTTCAAGCCGTCGCGCACATCCGGCAGCGCGCGGTCGATGATGACCGCCATTGCGTAGGAGATGAACGACCGCTTCATCTCCTTTTCCAGATTCACCGGGATGAGTTTGTCCTGAATGCTGCTCATAATTTCTCTCCGAACTGTTCAGGTTTTCTGTCTGATAATTGCTTGTTGTATAATGCGCACGGGGAACCAGCCGCAGCGGGCGGAAGAGGTTCTCATTGCGCGGATGCGGTTACACATCCAAATCCTTGACCAAATCCGCATTCTCCTCGATGAACTTCCGCCGCGGCTCAACCTGATCGCCCATCAGCAGCGTGAAGATTTCATCCGCCGCCATTGCGTCCTCCGGCGTAATCTGCATCATCGTGCGGGTTTCGGGGTTCATGGTCGTCTGCCACAGCTGCTCGGCGCTCATTTCGCCCAAGCCTTTGTAGTGCTGAATGTCCGGCTTCGGGTCGCGCCCGATTTCGTCCAGCAGTCTTTGGAGTTCGTCGTCATCATAGACGTACTTTTCCATTTTGCCCTTCGTCACCTTGTACAGCGGCGGCATGGCGGCGTACACATAGCCCTTTTCCACCAGCGGCCGCATGTAGCGGTAGAAGAACGTCAGCATCAAAATGCGGATGTGCGCGCCGTCCACGTCCGCGTCCGTCATGCAGACAATGCGGTGATAGCGCAGCTTGCTTTCGTCAAACTCATCGCCGAAGCCGCAGCCGAACGCCGTCAGCATACTCTTGATTTCGTTGTTGCCCAGCGCCTTGTCCAGCCGGGTCTTTTCGACGTTGAGGATTTTGCCGCGCAGGGGCAGAATCGCCTGAAAATGGCGGTCGCGTCCTTCCTTTGCGCTGCCGCCTGCGGAGTCGCCCTCGACGAGGAAGATTTCGCACTTGCTGGGGTCGCGCTCGGAGCAGTCCGCCAATTTGCCCGGCAGGGACGCCGATTCCAGCACCGTCTTGCGGCGGGTAGCCTCGCGCGCCTTGCGGGCTGCCTCGCGCGCGCGCTGGGCGCTCACGCAGCGGTCAAGAATCGTCCGCCCGACAGACGGGTTCTCCTCCAGATAGGTGGACAATTCCTCCTTCACAAGGTCGTTGACCACGCCGCGAACCTGCCCGGAGCCCAGCTTCGATTTCGTCTGGCTCTCGAACTGCGGGTCTTCCATTTTGACGGACACAACCGCCGTCAGGCTTTCCTTCGCGTCCTCCGCCTTCAGGTTCGGCTCGTTGTCGCGCAGGAGCTTATACTTGCGGCCGTAGTCGTTGATGGCGCTCGTCAGGGCGGTGGTGAAGCCCGTGAGATGCGTGCCGCCGTCGGGGGTCGCGATGTTGTTGACGAAGGTGTAGATGTTTTCGGCATACGAGTCGTTGTACTGCATGGCGACTTCCACGAGGATGCCGTCCTTCACGCCCTCGGTATAAATCGGTTCAGGGAACAAAACTTCTTTGTTGTGATTCAGATACTTGACGAACTCGCGCAGCCCGCCTTCGTAGAGGAAATCCTCCGTCACGGGCGTTTCGCCGCGCTCATCGGTGAAGATGATGTGGATGCCCTTGTTCAGGAACGCCATTTCGCGCAGGCGCTTCTTCAGCACGTCAAAATCAAACGTGACGCCGCGCTCAAAGATGCCGTCGGGGTTGTCGTCGCTGATGACGTCGGGCAGGAAGCGAATCGTCGTGCCGGTGCGGTCGGTTTCGCCAATGACGCGCAGGTCGTAGAGGTACTTGCCGCGCGCGTACTCCTGCTGATAAATTTTCCCATCCTGATAGACCGTCACGGACAGCGACTTCGACAGCGCATTGACCACCGACGCGCCCACGCCGTGCAGGCCGCCGGACACCTTGTAGCCGCCGCCGCCGAACTTGCCGCCCGCGTGCAGCACCGTCAGGCAGACCTCAACCGCCGGACGCCCCATTTTCGGGTGGATGCCGACGGGGAAGCCGCGCCCGTCGTCGCGGACGGAGACCGAGCCGTCCTTGTGCAGCGTCACGTCGATGCGCTTGCAGTAGCCCGCCAGCGCCTCATCCACGGAGTTATCCACAATTTCGTACACCAGATGGTGCAGTCCGCGGCTGTCCGTCGAGCCGATGTACATGCCGGGGCGCTTGCGAACCGCCTCCAAGCCCTCCAGCACCTGAATCTGCTCTTCGCCGTATTCGCTCTTGACCTGCGTCGCTTCTTCAATCTGCTGTTCGATTTCTTCTTCCGTCCGGTGTTCGAGTTCCTGGTCGTTCAACATGCTTGCACCTCACAAAAATCAATAAACGGCGTATGATTTTTCCCCACGCCGCGGAAAACCGTAAAATCAGGGGCATTTGCCCTTGCCCCGCCATCCGGGAGGGGGACACGCACGTCGGGGTACTTCGCGTCAGCGGGCGCACAAACCGTGTCTACGCGCGCCCCACCGCCGGATTCCCCCGCTGTTGACTCTTCCCCAACATATCTATTATAGCACTTTCCGCCCCAAAAGAAAAGGGTTTTCCTTCATTATTATTGTGTTTTGCGGCGGATGGGGGAAAAATGTTGTTTTCGGTCAAAGCGGATGCGTTCGGTTCTGCCGCGAAACAGTTCAAGCAGCATGGGTGAGCGCTGCGAAGGGGTCGAGGGGGCGACCGCAAAGCCCCCTCGTCGCGTCCGCAGACGCGAAACCCTCTGCGTAACAAAAAAGTTCAAGCCACATGGGAGTGCAATGCGAAGGAGTCGAGGGGGCGACCGCAAAGCCCCCTCGTCGCGTCCGCAGACGCGAAACCACTGCGCAACAAAAAAGTGCAGTTGGTTTTGACCCCAAAATCAAATGAAATCAAGCGAAATCAAATGAAATCAAATTTCCTTGACGAACATCCATTCCCCGTTCTACAATATCACTGTCGCAATAGCGGCGAATAACATCCGAAAGGAATGACCCAAATGTGCAATGTAAACTACTTGATTGAAATCCGCCGTTTCAACACATTCGCCGCGCGAACCCGCCTTCCCGCCAGCGCCCAGCTGCTGTGGTACAAGCTGATTGAAATCATGAACCAGCACGCCCGCGGCGGTGACTGGTGCGATGGCTTCCTCCGCATCGACAACCCGTACCTGCTCGCTTACTTCCCCATGAGTGCCACCGCCCTCGCCGACGCTCGACGCACGCTCTGCGAAGCTGGGCTTTTGGAGTACATTCCCGGCGAAAAGAAGCGCACGCCGCCCGCGTACCGCCTGCATTACTTCTCCGTTTGCGACGGAAAAGGCGCTATTGAGCGTGACTATCCGCGTGAAATCAGTGCTGATAGCACAGCTGATTGCCCCGCTGATGCCCCCGAAATCCGTGACTATTCCCGTGATCATCCCGATTCTCCCGCTGATGATCACGCTGATTGCCCCGAAATCCGCGACTATCCCCGTGACAATCCGAATTACCCAAGCGTTTACCCAAGCGATTGCACAACCGTTTGTCCAACCGATTGCACAACCGATTGCCACGGAAATACGCCCGATTTCCACGACACTAATATAAACTATACAGAAACAGAAACGGAAACCGTAAACCCAACGGGGAAAACGAATGATGATGAAAAGGAGACATCTGCTTCCTCTGCCGGATACGCGGGCGCAGGCGCGCACAAGCGTGCGTATGCGTGTACGGAGGCGGGCGCGCGCGAGGGAGCGTTTCCGCGGTCAGTGCGGGAGAGCGCGAAACTGGCGGGTAAAGTGCTGCTGCATCAGGTGTTCACGGAGAATCAGCTGAATCGGGTGATGGCGGCGTTTGGGGCGTACCCGTTCGAGGACGGGCTGATGATTCAGGCGGTCGCCAAGACAGCGGAGGCGAATCCGACGAACGCGGTGAATTACCTGATTCAGCTGCTGACGGACTGGGGCGGCGCGGGTGTTCGGACGGTTGCGGAGATGGAGGACTACCTGTACGCACGGGATATGGCGCAAGGGAACGCGCTGATGCACACGCGGGAGGAGGGGCGGGCGCTTTTGGGGGCGTTCAGGGCGGAGCATGGGGCGGCGTGAAGGGAATGAGCAATGAGCAATTGCGGGCGACGGGCTTTCCTGCGCCTTTGGAATGCAAAAACGCCCGGCTGGCGGTGGGGCGCAGTCGGGCGAAGGTTTATTCGGTTTCGCTGTTGTACTTCCTGCACCACGGGCGCAGCGTGCATTCGCCGCACAGGGGGTGCTGGGCCTTGCACACCCTTCGACCGTGAAAAATCAGCCAGTGGTGCGCGTCGCTCCACCTGTCCTGCGGAATCAGCGCGCGCAGCTGCATCTCCGTCTTCAGCACGTCGGGCGCATCCACCAGCCCAAGGCGGTTGCTGACGCGAAAAACGTGCGTATCCACCGCAATTGCCGGAATATGGAACGCCGTGGACATAACGACGTTCGCCGTTTTGCGCCCGACGCCCGGCAGACGGGTCAGCGCTTCCATGGTGTGCGGAACTTCGCCGCCGTCCTCCGCCAGAATCATCCGGCACGCGGCAATGATGTTGCTTGCCTTGCTCTTGAAGCCGCAGCTTTTCACCAGCGGGTACAGCTCGGCAACATCCGCCTCCGCCATGCTCTTCACGTCGGGGAAACGCGCGAACACAGCGGGCGTGACCTTGTTGACCTGCTTGTCGGTGCACTGCGCGGACAGCATGACCGCCACCAGCGTCTCGTAGGGGTTGGTGAAATGCAGTTCGGGCTTGGGCTGGGGATAGAGACGGTCAAGCTCATCGAGGATTAACTGTTTGTTTTCTTCAGGTGTCATTCAGGGGGATTCTCCTTCACAAGTGCGTCACTGCGTTCGGCATCCGCTGCACGCCGCGCAGCATCAGCAGCAGCATCGCGACATTGACCGGGTAGACGACGACCTGCTTGATGAAACGGTTGCAGACGCTGATCCACGCGGGCATCGTTGCGCCTTCGCCGTAAATCGGGCGAACAAGCTCACGGACAAACGCGGGATAATCCGCGCCGTCGGACACCGCGGTGAAGCCCGCCATCGCCAGAAAGTAGGTGTTCAGCAGGAAGTGGCACACCAGCGACACGACAAGCAGGCACGCCATCGTCCGCCAAATCGTAACCGGACGTTTATGCAGCATCAGCCCGTAGAAGAAGCCGCCGAGCGCCGCCGCCACGGACAGACCGGGGTTAATCGCCTGCCCGGTGAGGATGGTGCCGAGGGCATCGCTCCCCCACGCTACGAGCGTGCCGCCGATGGGGCCGAGCAGGTATCCGGCAATGGCGTTGGGCAGAAAGCCGAAGCTGATGCGCAACCAGTTGCCGAGGTTGATGGCAGTGATGCGGCTGAGGATGATTTGCAGCGCCATCAGCACGCCCATCACGCAGAGCTTCTGGGTGGTCAGCCGGGCGCAGTCCCGCCAGTAGTGGGCATGGAAAACGGATTGTGACATCACAAAAAGCGCCTCCTAAGCGAATTTTTGCGCGCAACTCGCAGGAGGCAGCACCAAGACAGCGGGATGCGCCGAACCCACCGCGCCGCCGTGCGGCTTCGTTTCATGACAACTCCCCGTTCATGAACACTTAACGCGGATTCAGCTACTCTGCCCGATGCGAATCACAGGCAAGGCTATTGTACGCCATTTCGCCCAAAAGTGCAAGGCTTTTTCGGAATTCCTGCTGTTTTTTCAGGGGGATTGAGGGCTTTCCCATGTGTAGTACGGCGCGCCCCAGAAGCCGGGATGCTCCGTCACGGTAACGGCGTCGCCCTCGGATAAACGGCGATACGCATCCCGCCCGACATCAAGGTTCAGCGATTCCGCCAGCCCCTCCACCGCGACCCGGATGTGATACTGCCCTCCGGTGCGGCTGCTATTTCGCCACTTTTCGGTGATGCAGGCAATCCGCAGACTGCCCGCGCTTTGGTCGAACGTGATGTTGCTTGCAGCTGCCCAGCTGATGGCGGCAAGGAACACCAGCATCGTCAGCGCTACCGCACGCAGCCAGTATTTTTCCCTTCCCGCCCGCATGTTCGGAACTTGCTTCTCCGCAATCAACAGCATTGGCAGGGTCAGCAGCACGAAGCCAAGCGCGACAAGAAAAATATTTCGCATCCACGGCGTGGTATACCTTCTATACCAAAAGTTTAGCAGCACAATCGCGACGACAATTGGCACACACGACCCCCAATAGTTCACAAGCGACTGCTTGCGCTTCGCCGTCAGTGCCGCAATGCCGAGTGCAAGCCAATCCGCCGCATAAAGAATCAGCGCGGCGGTTCGAAGCGACGGGAGGAACACGAGCGCGAGCGCCATGATCAGCATCCCCCACGCAGGCAGGGCGACGGCGGGGTTCGGGGGATTCTTGCCGAGGAATTTGTTGGATTTCGCCACGTCATTTCTCCCCCTGCGGCAGGGACAGCGTATAGTACGGCGCGCCCCAAACGCCCGCGTACTCCGTCACCGTGGCATCACTGCCAATGGCGGCGTACAGAGCGTCATCCACCATGCAGAAATTTACCTGATTGTTATAATCGTTGGTGCTGCCGTTTTTGCGCAGCTTGACCTTCTTCCCGTCGAAAATGTGCCACAAGTTGGAATGTGTATCCGTCTTGCTGCTCACATACGCGTGCACCGAACGCACCGGCTCATCGTTCGCAAAGGCGATATTCGTCGCGCTCATCCAGCTGCTGGACAGCACCGAAGCCATCACAAATATCACCGTGCAGTACTCGATGCGGGCAAAGATGCCGTAGTCCGCGTGTTGGGCTTTCAGCGCCTTTTCGTCCGCGAGCATGGTCAGCACCGTCACAATCACCCCGGCGGCGACGCTCAGGAGGACGCTCATCAGCGAAACGTGCCCGGCGAATTTTCCCACCCACGCGTCCAGGAGCATACTGGACACGCACCACGGGACGGTGAGCGCAAGCCACGACGTCCGCCCGCGCCGCTTCATGTACGTCATCGCGATTCCCCAGATGCCCAGCAGCGCCAGCGCGTGCAGAATCAGCAGAACGCCGTGCATGGTGCGGCGCATCGGGACGTAGAGGTTCACCGCCGCCAGCAGAAGCAGCACCTGCGACGGCAGGAAAATCGGCAGAGATTCCTTGAAAAGCTGCCAATTTGCCTTGATTTTCTCTCTTGTTTCTGCTTTCATTTTCCTTCCTCCAGTACGTCAAAAGCGCCCGCCGGAATTTCCAGCGGACGCCAATAGCAGCCTTTACTTCAGCAGGATAATCGTCGCGATTTCCAGCCCGGCTTCGAGGATGATGGACACGCCCATGAAACCCCAGACGATGTTCATCGCGGTGTTCGGGTTGAGCAGGATGAACAGCGCCAGCACAACTGCCAGCGCCGCGGAAATCGCCGGGAAGTACCAGCGGATGCCGCTCAGGCGGAGGATGTCCACCGTGCACTGCACCTTATACGCCGCCAGAATCAGCATGGCGATGGCGTACACCCACGTTACGAACGGCAGCGCCGCCAGCAGTACACCGTACTGCGTCACGCACAGAACGCCGAGGATGATGAGCAGCAAGCCCTTGAAGAGCAGCTGCTTGATGACCATTTTTTCTGCTTCGCCGACAAAATACAGCGTGCAGAAGACGATGCCCGTAAGAATCATGACAGCGCCCGCGCCGATGACGAAGGCGGAGGTGACGGCGTCGGGGTTGACGAGCAGCAGCACGCCGACGATGATTTCGGCGATGCACAGCAGGATGTTGCCAATCTTGCTGGTCAGGAATTTCTTCATGGTGATTTTCTCTCCCTAATTCTCCAATTGGTTTACCTTTTTGTTATTGGAAAGCCTTCGGGTTCGCCTCCCATGCTGCTCAGTCTTTATCATCACATGGGAATGTGTGCGAATCAGGCTTCCTTCTTGTTCAGGATGTTCATGAACTCTTCGCCGGTGATGGTTTCCTTTTCGTACAGGTACTTCGCCAGCTCATCGAGTTTCGCGCGGTTTTCGGTCAGAATCTGCGTCGCCTTCTGGTACTGCTCCTTGACGATGGAGACGACCAGTGCGTCAATGCGCGTCTGCGTTTCCGCCGAGCAGGACAGGGACGTGTCGCCGCCCAGATAGGCGTTTTCGACCGTCTCCATTGCCACCATGCCGAACTCGTCGCTCATGCCGTAGCGGGTAATCATCGCGCGGGCGAGCTTCGTCGCCTGCTCAATGTCGTTGGACGCGCCCGTCGTAATCGAGCCGAACACAATCTCTTCCGCCACACGACCCGCAGTCAGCGTCGCAATCTTGTTAATGATTTCGTCCTTGGTCATCAGGTAGTGGTTGCCCTCGTCGACCTGCATCGTGTAGCCGAGCGCGCCGGACGTGCGCGGCACGATGGTGATTTTCTGCACGGGCGCGGAGTGGCTCTGCAGCGCCGCGACGAGCGCGTGACCGATTTCGTGGTAGGACACGATGCTCTTTTCCTTGTCAGTGAGAATCGCGTTCTTCTTCTGATAGCCGGCGATAACGACCTCGATGGATTCCTCCATGTCCGCCTGAGACGCGGCGGTGCGGTGGTTGCGGACAGCGCGCAGGGCGGCTTCATTGACGATGTTCGCCAGTTCCGCGCCGGATGCGCCGGACGCCATGCGCGCAATCTGCGCATAGTTGATATTCGGCTCGGTCTTAATCTTCTTCGCGTGGACGCGGAGGATGGCTTCACGACCCTGCAAATCCGGCAGCTCCACGGGCACGCGGCGGTCGAAACGGCCGGGGCGGGTCAGCGCGGGGTCAAGGGATTCAGGACGGTTCGTCGCGGCGAGGATGATGACGCCGTTGCTGCCCTCGAAGCCGTCCATCTCGGTCAGCAGCTGGTTGAGGGTCTGCTCGCGCTCGTCATTGCCGCCGAATTGGCCGTCGCGCTTCTTTCCTATGGCGTCGATCTCATCTATGAACACTATGCAGGGAGCCTTTTCCTTGGCCTGCTCAAACAGGTCTCGAACCTTCGACGCACCCATGCCGACGAACATTTCCACGAATTCCGAGCCGGATATGGAGAAGAACGGCACGTTGGATTCGCCGGCAACAGCCTTTGCGAGCATGGTCTTGCCGGTGCCCGGAGGGCCGACCAGCAGCAATCCCTTGGGCATTGAAGCGCCTACCTCGCTGTACTTAGTGGGGTTATGCAGGTAATCCACTACCTCGGCGAGGCTCTCCTTTGCCTCGTCCTCACCCGCAACATCGCTGAAGTGTATGCCTTCCGTGGACTGGATATATACCTTGGCGTTGCTCTTGCCCATTCCGCCGAACATGAGCGAATTCTTGCCGCCGGCCTGGCTCATAAGGCGTTTATAGAGGTACTGGCCCAAGGCGACAAAGAGTATTATCGGCAGCACGCCGGTAATAAGATAACTCACCAGCGGGCTCATTGTCTTTTCTATTACCCTGTCGAATGCCGCGCCGGATTCGTACAGCCTCTGTGTAAGGTCGGGATCCTCCATGGCGCTGGTGTAGTATACCTTGCCCTCCTTGTCCATGAAGGTTATCTCGTCGGTATTCACCTGTACCTTGTCCACTTCCTTATCGTCGACCATGCGCATGAAGGTGCCGTAATCCACCTCCTTGACAGGGTCGTCCATCAGCATCGGCGCTATGAACGCGTTGAACAGCACCACGCAAAGCAGCACTATGCTATAGTAAAACAACAGCGGCTTCTTGGACGGTTTTACTTCTTTCATGGTTTCACTCCTTTTATAAAAGCATATGATGCCTGTAAAAATAGTTTGATCTATAAAAAGTATAGCTCCATAAACTTACGTTGTCGATGCGGTAGCCGCAAACTTCACCTTTATTTTGCAATCCAAAACAAAGACATAGGCGGCCCTTTAAAGCCGCATATG
>OHKI01000754.1_pt1 | contig 12486 bp, 8 predicted proteins | sample 1568771 | NCBI WGS metagenome assembly OHKI01 (sample SAMEA3879540, study PRJEB24766) | human gut metagenome | biome: human-associated habitat; feature: feces | place: USA | collected 1985/1987 | reverse complement strand
GGGCAGGAAAGTTTGGGGAGATTCTTAGTGGACCTTTTATCGGAGAACCAAATAGTATTCATACCCAGACTTTTATGCATTTTGGACCATTTCAAGAAAAATCTGATGCAATAGCGTGTTTGACATACATAAAAACCAAATTCTTTAGAGCGATGTTGGGAGTATTAAAAGTAACACAAAACACGCCAAAATCTGTTTGGTCAAAGATTCCTCTTTTGAATTTCACTTCGACATCCGACATCAACTGGAACGCATCCATCGCCGACATCGACCAGCAGCTCTACAAGAAGTACGGCCTTTCCCAAGAAGAAATTGACTTCATCGAAACTCATGTAAAGGAGATGGCATAATGGGCATCAAATTAAATACCGCGAAGCAGGCATTCCCCATGATTTATGCCTACTCCACGCCGCAAATCGCAGACCACAACGGATGGACAAAAATCGGATACACCGAGGAGCAGGATGTAGAGACTCGCATCAAGCAGCAGACACACACCTCCGATACACTGGCGAAGCTGGAGTGGAAGGGGGCTGCCATCTTTGACGATGGCTCCGGAGAGAGCTTCACGGACAAGGCGTTTCACGCCTACCTTCGCAAGCTGGGCGTGGCGAACAAGGCGCGGACGGAGTGGTTCCATATCGACGGTCCCACGGGACGCAGCCGGTTCTATGATTTTCGCGCTGACCGTGGCATTTTGAAAGCACTGGATGTGATTCCGTATGAGCTGCGGGCAGAGCAGGAAAAGGCCGTTGGCAACACGGTTGCATACTACGATAAGCACGATGGCGGTGAATACCTGTGGAATGCCAAACCACGCTTTGGTAAAACGCTGTCCGTATACGATTTCTGCAAAAGGGTTCAGGCTCGGAGTGTTCTTATCGTAACAAACCGCCCTGCTATTGCGAACTCGTGGTACACTGACTACACGCAGTTCATGGGTGAACAGTCCGGCTTCCGATTTATCAGCGAAACGGACTCCTTGAAAGGTAAGCCGTATGTCCTCAGCCGCGAGGAATGGATGAAGTGCGACAAGACCGGCGTAAAGGGCTATATCCAGTTTGTCAGCTTACAGGACCTGAAGGGCTCTGTGTACTTCGGCGGACACTTCAAAAAACTGAAGGAAATCAAAGACACCGAGTGGTCGGTGCTGGTCATTGATGAAGCCCATGAAGGCGTGGATACATTAAAGACGGACGCCGCGTTCGACCAAATCAAGCGGAAATTTACGCTGCATCTGTCCGGCACGCCGTTCAAGGCGTTGGCGAACGATAAGTTCCCCGATGGAGCCATTTTCAACTGGACCTATGCGGAGGAACAGGCGGCGAAACGGGATTGGGATGACGCAAAGGGCGACAATCCCTATGCCAGTCTGCCGCGCCTGAATTTGTATACATATCAGATGTCCGAAATCGTGAAAGACGAGATTAGCAGGGGCATCGAAATCGACGGTGAGACTGAGGAATACGCTTTCGACCTTAACGAGTTCTTTGAAACCAAGAACAGTAAGTTCGTTCATAACGAGAGTGTCAATAAGTTCCTTGATGCGCTTACCACACAAACTAAATTTCCGTTCTCCACGGATGAGCTGAGGCATGAATTGAAGCATACCTTCTGGCTGCTGAACCGTGTAGACAGTGCCAAGGCACTTGCTATAAAGCTGAAAGAACACCCTGTGTTCTCGCAATATGAAATCATTGTAGCTGCCGGCGATGGTAAGCTGGATGACAGTGATGAAACGCAGAAATCCTTTGATAAGGTACGGGAAGCTATTGCAAACCATGACCGAACTATCACTCTGTCGGTCGGCCAGTTGACCACGGGCGTTACTATCCCTGAGTGGACTGCGGTCCTGATGCTCAGTAATGTGAAAAGTCCCGCCCTCTATATGCAGGCGGCGTTCCGGGCGCAGAACCCGTGGATGTACTGTGAGAACGGCAAATGGTTCCGCAAAGAAAATGCGTATGTGTTCGACTTTGACCCCGCAAGAACGCTGACCATCTTTGAAGAGTTTGCCAATGACCTTTCTTCCGATACAGCCAGCGGCAGGGGTGATATGGATACCCGCAAGCAGCACATCCGTGAGCTGCTGAACTTCTTCCCCGTCATCGGTGAGGATGAACAGGGTGAAATGATTGCACTGGACGCAGAGAAGGTACTCTCTATCCCCCGCAAGATTCGTTCGCAGGAGGTCGTGCGTAGGGGCTTCATGTCCAACTACTTGTTCCAGAATATCAGCGGTATTTTCAGCGCTCCGCAGGAAGTCATTGATATTATTTCCAAGTTTACGCCTGCCGAAGAGCCTAAGGCAAAGGATATTCCTGTTACGCCGAATACGAAGGATGAGTTGAATATCAATCCTGAAACGGGTGATGTAGAAATTCCGCAGGAGCAGGTAATCGGAATGGCCAAGGATATGTTTGGCGATAAAATCTACGCCACCGTTGAGGACGGAACGCTTGATACTCAAATCAAGAGCGCGTTTGACGATGCCGCAGCAAAGTCGCAGGATGCTGCTCAATCGGCCTTTGATGATTTCAAGGAAAAGTTTAAGAGCGAAACCGTTAAGAGCATTATCGACATTGCAAAGGAAAAGTATCAAGAGAACATCAGGGTATCGGATGCCAAGGCACTTGAGAAGGGACTGAATAGCCAGTTTGACCGGGCGGCAAATAAGGTCTATAGCAGCTACCAGATAGAGCAAAATACTGCCGAAAGTGACCGCTTGGATGCGTTGCGCTCCCGCCACGAAACCGGAAAGAGTGAGGCGGAAATTGAGGCGGAATTTGAGCAGAAAAAGAAGGAATTGCAGGACGGTCTGCAAGAACAACTTTCTGATGCCGTAAAGAGCTTCATTGAAACTTCCACGCAGAGCGTTGTGGAAACAACTGAGAAGAAAATCAAAGAGCGTGAGAAGGCGGGGATAGAAGATTCCGTCCGCGACCACCTGCGCGGCTTCTCTCGCACAATACCGTCATTCTTAATGGCTTATGGCGATGACACCGTTACTTTGGCTACGTTCGATGCAGTCATCCCCAATCCGGTATTTCTTGAGGTAACAAGCATTACTCTCGACCAGTTCCGTTTTCTCCGTGATGGCGGCAAGTACACAGATGCCGAAACGGGAGAGGAAAGGGACTTTGCGGGGAATCTGTTTGACCCTGTGGTATTTGATGACTCTGTAAAGGAATTCCTGCGCCTCAAAAAGAAGTTGGCGGACTACTTTGACGAAAAGAGCATCGAAGACATCTTCGATTATATTCCGCCGCAGAAGACCAATCAGATTTTCACACCGAAAACGATGGTTAAGAAAATGGTGGATATGCTGGAGGCGGAAAATCCGGGCTGCTTTGATGACCCCGATAAGACCTTCATTGACCTCTACATGAAATCTGGCCTTTATATCACGGAAATCGTCAAGAGGCTGTATCAGAGCGAGCAGATGAAGAAGCAGTTCCCTGACCCCAAAGAACGCTTGCGCCACATTTTCGAAAAGCAGGTGTATGGGCTGGCTCCTACCGAAATCATCTATCACATTGCGCTCTCATACATCCTTGGCTTTAATGAGGATACGAAGGACATCAAGCACAACTTCCGGCAGTTAGACGCACTTCCGTATGCCAAGGAAGGAACGCTCCAGCAGAAGCTGGACGAATTGTTTAGTTGATTACCACTGCATTCCAAAAGAAAGGCATCGGCATCTTCAGTTAGATGCCGATGCCTTTTTCTGCACAAATCGCTTCTGATGGGAAATCCCACATAAAACTTTACAGCGACCGCTTTTCCCCGAACAGCCCTAAACGAGAAAACCCCACATAAGACTTTAGAGCAACCGCCTTTCTCAAAAACTCTAAAACAAAAAAATCCCACATCAGATTTTAGATAGCCGTACCGGCGGGTATGCTTGACAGTGCCGCGCAGGGGATATATAATCCTGTATGTATCCGGGTAAGGCATCCCCGCCGGCTGTGCGGCCAGAATGGGGGTGCCTACTTTTGCCGCGAGAGACGCGGCGTATCTGAGGTAATGACATGAACTTTCGATTGATCGCAAATACCACCAGCTACGTGCTGTGGGTGGAGGCGGGCTTCCTGCTGCTGCCGCTGCTGGTGTCCGTCCTGTACGGCGAGCCGTGGATGCCGTTTTTTGCCACGGCGGTGCTGTGCATCCTGATCGGCTTTATTTTGCAGCTGGTGCCGGTGAAGAAGGCGCAGATGCACAGCCGGGACGGTTTTATGGCCGTGGCGTTGGGCTGGATAGCCCTGTCGCTGACCGGTGCGCTGCCCTATGTGTTCAGCGGCGCCCTGACGGAATATGAGGACGCCGTATTCGAAACGGTGTCCGGCCTGACCACCACCGGCTCCACGGTGTTTCCCGAGGTGGAGCATCTGTACCGCAGCGTGCTTTTATGGCGCTCCCTGACCCAGTGGATGGGCGGCATGGGCGTGCTGGTGCTGTTTCTGGCGCTGATGCCCAAGCTGGGTGACGGCGCGGTGTACCTGATGCGGGCGGAGAGCCCCGGCCCCATTAAGTCCAAGCTGGTGCCAAAGGTGGGCAGCACCGCCAAGATCCTCTACACCATCTATCTGGCGCTGACCGCGCTGGAGATGCTGTGCCTGCGTCTGGCGGGTCTGACATGGTTCTCCGCGGTCAACCACGCCTTTACCACCATGGCCACCGGCGGCTTTTCCATCAACAATACCTCCCTGTCGGGCAGCAGCCCGGCGGTGATGTGGATCGTGACGATCTTCTCATTTCTGGCGGGCGTCAACTTCTCCCTGCTGTTTCTGGCGGTCACCGGCAAGCTCCGCGCCGCCCTGCACAGCGAGGAGCTGCGGGTCTATACGGCCGTGGTGGTGGGTATGACGCTGCTGATCTGCCTGTGTCTGCGGTTGCAGGCCGGGATACCGCTGAGCGGCTCCATCACGGACGCGGCGTTCCAGACCGTGACCATCATCACCACCACCGGCTTTGCCACGGTGGACTTCGCCATGTGGCCCACCTTCTGCCGTATGGCGCTGCTGGTGCTGATGTTCTCCGGCGGCTGTGCCGGCTCCACCGCCGGCGGCATGAAGGTGTCCCGCGTGCTGATCCTGTGGAAGTCGCTGGTGCGCGAGTTGAAGCGGATGGTACACCCCAACCATGTCAGCGTCATCAAGGTGGACGGTCAGCCGGTGGAGGAGCGGGTGGTGTCGTCCACCGGCGCCTACATCATGGCGTATATGGTGGTGCTGCTGGCCGGCGCGCTGGTGGTGAGCTGGGACAACTACGGCTTTCAGGAGTCCTTTGCCGCGTCCCTGACCTGCATCAGCAACGTGGGGCCGGGCCTGGGCATTCTGGGACCCATGGAAAACTTCTCCATCCTCTCGCCGCTGAGCAAGGTGGTGCTGTCTCTGGAGATGCTGACGGGCCGTCTGGAGCTGATGCCCATGCTGGCGCTGCTGAGCCGCGGTGTGTGGCGGGATCGCTGAATAAAAAACGGACGCGGCCATGGGGCTGCGTCCGTTCTGCTGTATGGGGGCTCGATCAGGCGTGGGCGGTGCAATAGGCGTCGTAGCGGGACTGGAGCCAGTCTTGCAGCTTCTGGACCCCGTCGTCGTCCCACGGGAAGTCCTGTTCCTCTACGTCCCGCGCCAGCTCGTAGCACAGCTGGGAGTACACGGCGGCGTGGAGCAAACCGGCGTCCTTGTCGGTGGCGAAGCGATAGCGGAACTCACCGATGGAGCCGGTGTAGACAAAGGCCCGCTTGAACCAGCGGGGCGTAAGCGCGGCAAACTGAGGGTGCATGGAGATCCATCCTTTCCGGAAAGCTAAGCGGGCGCGGGAAACCGGCGGTGTGTGCGTCCGCTCCGACAGACAGCATACCACAAAAGCCGGTGTTTGTCCAAGAAGAATTCACAAATACTTATTGCAAACAGACCAAACGTATGGTACAATGCGAGACAAGAAAACGATGGGGTATCGCCTGCGGGCGTGCCGCAAAACAGGAAAGAGGTAAGCTTTTATGAACAATGCAGTCAAGCGTATCGGCGTACTGACCAGCGGCGGCGACGCACCGGGCATGAACGCCTGCATCCGTGCGGTGGTACGCAGCTCTCTGGCCCGCGGCATCGAGTGCGTGGGCATCCGCAGAGGCTATGCCGGTCTGATCGCCGGGGACTTCATGGAAATGGACAACGCCAGTGTCAGCCGGATCATCAACCGGGGCGGCACCATCCTGTACAGCGCCCGGTGCGACGAGTTCCGCACCGAGGAGGGGCAGCGGAAGGCGGCCAACACCTGCAAGCTGCTGGGGCTGGACGGTCTGGTGGCCATCGGCGGCGACGGTACGTTCCGCGGTGCGCAGGATCTGTCCAAGTTTGGCATCTCCGTGGTGGGTATCCCCGGCACCATCGACAACGACATCAACTGCACCGATTACACCATCGGCTTTGATACCGCCGCCAACACGGCGGTGGAGTGCATCGACCGTCTGCGCGACACCATGCAGTCCCACGAGCGCTGCTCCGTGGTGGAGGTCATGGGTCACCGCGCCGGGTATCTGGCGCTGTATGTGGGCGTGGCTGTGGGCGCTACGGCGGTGCTGGTGCCGGAGCGCGAGTACGACTTCGAGCAGCACGTGGCGGAGAAGATCCGCCGGGCCCGGCTGCGCGGCAAGACCAACTTTATGATCGTGGTGGCCGAGGGCGCCGCCAGCGGCATCGCCGTGGGCGAGGAGATCCGGGAGAAGCTGGGACTGGATCCCCGCGTCACCATTCTGGGTCACATCCAGCGGGGCGGCAACGCCAGCGCCAAGGATCGTGTCATGGCTACCCGCATGGGCTACGAGGCGGTGCAGCTGCTGGCGGAGGGGCAGACCAACCGCATCATCTGCGCCAGAGGGGAGCAGATCACCGACGTGGACATCGACGAGGGGCTCGCCATGAAGAAGACGCTGAATCCCGAGGAGCTGGAGGTCATGACCGTCATGACCGGCCGGTAAGCACATCGTACAGCATACAGAAGGACGCCGTCTGCATCGCGCAGACGGCGTCCTTTTATAGGCCGGGCGGTGTACCGCCGCAGGGGGGGACGGGCTTGCCATGGGAGGGTGTCTGTGCTATACTACGGATATCATCCTAAGTAAGGAGAACGCACCATGCTGCAGATCGTAATGGCCTTTGCACCCCTCGTGTTTTTGATCCTTTACGCGCTGAAGACCCGCAAGATGGCGGATGCCATGGTACTGGCCACACTGCTGGCTATGGTGCTGCTGCACCGGCAGCATTTTCTCACCGGTACCATCGACGCCATGTACGCCGCGCTGTCCAATTCCTCGTATCAGTTTGCGCTGTGCGTCATCATCGGCTTCGGCGGCATGATCACGCTGTTTCAGGAGTCCGGCGCCCTTATGGGCTTCCGGGATCTGCTGCTGAAGATCGCCTCCGGCCCCAAGCGGACGCTGGTGCTGGCGTGGCTCATGTCGGCCATCATGTTTCTGGACGAGTACCTCAGCGCCCTGACGGTGACCTTCTCCATGCGGGAGATCACCGATAAAAACCGCATCCCCCGTGAGCATCTGGCGCTGCAGGCCAATATCATCGCGTGCTGCCTGTGCGTCGCCGTGCCGTTTTCCAGCTGGACGGCGTTCAGCGTGGGACTGATCTCGGCACACGGCCTCGGTTTCAGCGACTATGTCCGCGCCATTCCCTATATGTTCTACCCGCTGGGCATGATGCTGCTGTGCCTGCTGCTGGCGGTGGGGGCCTTCCCCAAGCTGGGCGGACTGAAGCGCGCCTATCAGCGGGTGCAGAGCGGCGGCCTCGCCTTTGAGCGGGACGACACCATGGAGAAGCTGGTGGACATCCCCGATGTGGACGAGAGCCGCGTTTCCTCCGCGTGGAACGCCATCGTACCGCTGGCGGTGCTGGTGGGCGGCACCATCGCCTACGGCAACGATCTGGTCCACGGCATGATCATGGCCATCATCGCCCAGTTCCTGCTGTATGTACCACAGAAGATCATGACCGTGGGGAAATTCTTCGAGCATTTCTTCAACGGAGCCAAGGGCATGACCACGCTGGCCATCGTGGTGGGCTTCGGCTTCATGCTCAGCGAGGCCAACCGGGGCCTGGGTCTCTTTGATACGCTGATCACCAGCATCGGCGGCGCCGTACCCGCGTTTTTGATCCCGGCGCTGGCATTTCTGCTGGTGGCGGCAACGGTGTTCGCCGTGGGCAGCTGCTGGGTGGTCATGACCCTCGCCATCCCGGTATTCCTGCCGCTGGCTGCGTCCGTGGGGCTGCCTGCGCCGGTGATCGTTGCCGCCATCATGAGCGGCGTATCGCTGGGGTACAGCACCTGCTTCTACGCCGACGCGGTGTTCATGACCACGGCGGGTACCGGCGTGTCCAACATCACCATCATCAAGACCACGGCGCCCTACGCCGCGGTGGGAGCGGCGGTGGCGGTGATCGGATTTTTGCTGTGCGGTCTGGGCGTATTGTAACAGCGTATAAGCGGGGGCGGATGTCCGAGGGGGTGTCCGCTCCTGTTCTTTGCGGCTTTTTAACTCGACTTGGCGCGGGTTTTCTGGTATACTGCCATCAGCTTATCAAGAAGGAGGGGATCACGCTTATATGGATACTGACGGCGGTGACTATCCGGGTAACCATCTGAACTGCCATCTGTTTGTGGAAGCATATCTGCGCTGTGTTTTGCGGGGCAGACGTGCTTTTTTGCGCTTATAGGTGTCTATTCACCGGTAAAAAACAGACGACAGAAAAGGAGTTACATATTTTGTCAACCACAACTTGTATTGTATTTATGGCGGTCTGCCTGCTGCTATCCGCCTATTTTTCCGCCACAGAGACGGCGTTTTCCTCCGCCAACACCACGCGGCTCCGGACGCTGGCGGAGAAGGGGAGCAGAAACGCGGCGCTGAGTCTGAAGCTGCTGGGGCAGTACGACCGGCTGCTGTCCACCATCCTCATCGGCAACAACATCGTCAATATCGCCACCGCGTCCATCGGCACGGTGCTGTTCGTGCGGCACTACGGCGACGCGGGCGCCACCATCTCCACGGTGGTGGTGACGGTGGTGGTGCTGATCTTCGGCGAGATCTCCCCCAAGAGCATTGCCAAGGACTGCGCGGAGCGGTGTACCATGCTGTCCGCCCCCATCCTGCGGGTGTTCATCTGGGTGCTGCTGCCGCTGAACTGGCTGTTTTCCCTGTGGAAGAAGCTGCTGAGTCGGGTGTTCCGTCTCAGTGGTGCGAGCAAAATGTCCCAGGAGGAGCTGCTGATGCTGGTGGACGAGGTGCAGCAGGACGGCAGCATCGACCGGGACGAGGGCGAGCTGCTGAAAAACGCCATCGGCTTTTCCGAGCAGGTGGCGCAGGACATCCTCATCCACCGGGTGGATCTGGCGGCGCTGCCCGTCACCGCCGGCAAGGAGGAGGTGGCGGCGCTGTTTACCAAGACCAAATACTCCCGGCTGCTGATCTACGAGGATTCCATCGACCACATTCTGGGTACCATCCATCGGAAGGAATTCTATGTGGGCTGCGGCGTGACGGACAAGCCGCTGCGGGACATCATCTCCCCGCCGCTGTTTGCGCTGGAGAACGAGCCTATCCGCCTGCTGCTGAAGAAGCTGCAGCAGGCCAAGACCCATGTGGCGGTGGTGGTGGACGAGTGCGGCGGCACCTGCGGCATCGTCACCATGGAGGACATTCTGGAGGAGCTGGTGGGCGAGATCTGGGACGAGCACGACGAGGAGGAGGTGTTCCTGCGGAAGCTGGGGCCGGACGCCTACGCGGTGGACGCTGCCATGGATTTCGACGACTTCGCCGCCTACTTCCACCTCAAGACCGATTCGGAGATGGTATCCGTCAGCGGCTGGGTCATGGAGCAGTTCGGCCGCGTGCCGGAGGCGGGGGACAGCTTTACCTTCGACGGCCTGCGCGTGGAGGTCACCCGGGTGGAGAACCACCGCATCGAGGAGATCCATGTGGAGCGGGAGACGCCGAAGGCCACTGCGTGACCGATATAGACCCGTATGTTTGCAGGAAAAAAGCCGCGAGAGCGGCTTTTTTCTTTGTGTGGCGATAGAAAACGGCGGTTTTTGCGCCACCACGCCAAAAAAATTGTCAGGTATACAAAAAATGTTTTGGTTTTGCTAAGAAAGTGTGGTACAATAGATAATATCACAGGCGGCAGCTCGAAGGAGGACACACCATGCAGAAGACTGTACGCAGCCAGCAGGCGCTGTTTCAATTCCGGGGCATCCCACCGATCGGGATGACCGTCTCCATGGCCTTGCAGCATCTGGTGGCCATGATCGTGGGGTGCGTGACCCCGGCTATCATCATCGCCCACACCGTGGGTCTGCCGCAGAGCCAGCGGGTGCTGCTGATCCAGGCGTCGCTGGTGATGTCGGCGGTGACCACGCTGTTGGAGCTGTTCCCCATTGGCGGACGGTTCGGCGCGGGGCTGCCGGTCATCTTCGGCGTCAGCTTTGCGTATCTGCCCAGTATGCAGGCCATCGCTTCCGGCGGTGGACTGGCGGCCGTGGCGGGGGCCATGATCGTGGGCGGCGTGGTGGCCACGCTGGTGGGCATCTTCATCAAGCCCATCCGCCGCCTGTTCCCGCCGGTCATCACCGGTACGGTGGTGTTCACCATTGGACTTTCCCTGTATCCCACAGCCATCCACTACATGGCCGGAGGCGCCGGCAACACCTACGAGTCGGTGGTGACGGAGCGCGGCCTTACCGAGGCGCTGGTCTACGGCTCATGGCAGAACTGGGCCATCGCGGCGTTCACGCTGGCGGTGGTGCTGGTGCTGACCAACCACGGCAAGGGCATCTGCAAGCTGGCGTCTATCCTGCTGGGCATTCTGGCGGGCTACGCCGTGGCGCTGGCGGCGGGCATGGTGGACCTGTCCGGCATCGGCGAGGCGTCGTGGTTCTCGCTGCCGCAGGTGCTGCCCTTCGGCGTCACCTTTGAGCCCTCCGGCTGCATTGCGCTGGGTCTGCTGTTCGCCATCAACTCCATTCAGGCCATCGGCGACCTGACCGCCACCACCGTGGGCGGTATGGATCGGGAGCCCACAGACCGGGAATTGCAGGGCGGTATCGCGGCCTACGGTGTCAGCAATATCCTGACGGCGCTGCTGGGCGGCTTGCCCACGGCCACCTACTCCCAGAACGTGGGTATCGTGGCCACCAACAAGGTAATAAACCGGTGGGTGTTTGCCATGACCGGCGGCTTCCTGCTGCTGGCAGGCGTGGTGCCTAAGTTTTCCGCCGTCCTGACAACCATCCCCCAGTGCGTGCTGGGCGGCGCTACGGTGGCGGTGTTCTCCACTATCGCCATGACCGGCATGAAGCTCATCGCCGGGGAGGGCATCACCGCCCGCAATACCACCATCGTGGGATTGTCCGCGGCGCTGGGCGTGGGCATCTCGCAGGCGGCGGACGCGCTGGCACAATTCCCGGAGGCCGTGACCACCATCTTTGGCAAGTCGCCGGTGGTCATCGCCACGCTGTTGGCGGTGTTCCTGAATCTGGTGCTGCCGCGAGAGGATCAATGATGCATAAAAAGGGAGCCGTCCCACGGGACGGCTCCCTTTTTATGCGTCAGCAAGCTCCAGCACCACGGGGCAGTGGTCGCTGCCGGTGATCTCCGGCCAGATGTCCGCGCTTTTGACGCGGGGCATCAGCCGCTGGGACACGATGAAGTAGTCGATGCGCCACCCGGCGTTGTTCTCCCGTGCGTGGAAGCGGTAGCTCCACCACGAATAAGCGCCGGTGCGGTCGGGGTACAGGGCGCGGAAGGTGTCCACGAAGCCGCTGGCGAGCAGCTGGGTCATCTTGCCCCGCTCCTCGTCGGAGAAGCCGGGGTTCATCCGGTTGGACTTGGGGTTCTTCAGGTCGATCTCCTGATGGGCCACGTTCAGATCACCGCAGTAGACCACCGGCTTTTGGGCGTCCAGCTCCATGAGATAGGCGCGGATATCGTCCTCCCACGCCATGCGGTAGTCCAGCCGCGCCAGCTGATCCTTGGAGTTGGGGGTGTAGCAGCAGACCAGATAGAAGTCCTCGAACTCCGCCGTGATGACCCGTCCCTCGTGGCGGTGTACGTCATCCCCGAAGTCGTAGGTCACGGACAGGGGCTGGCGGCGTGTGAACACAGCGGTGCCGGAGTAGCCGGCCTTGTCGGCACTGTTCCAGAAGCGGTGGTAGCCCTCCAGCACAAAGGACGCCTGCTCCGGGCGCATCTTCGTCTCCTGCAAGCAGATGACATCGGCGTCCGCCAGTGTGCAGAAATCCAGAAAGCCCTTATTCAGACAGGCCCGCAGGCCGTTGACGTTCCATGAGATCAGCCGCATGATGTGTCCCTCCGAGTTTCTCAAGACATTGCGGCTATTGTACCACACTTTCCGCCGCCGCACAATCCCGGTCTGCGGAATGTGTCGGATGCCGGCTGCGTCCCGGCGCGGCGGG
>OHKI01000752.1_pt1 | contig 12526 bp, 7 predicted proteins | sample 1568771 | NCBI WGS metagenome assembly OHKI01 (sample SAMEA3879540, study PRJEB24766) | human gut metagenome | biome: human-associated habitat; feature: feces | place: USA | collected 1985/1987 | reverse complement strand
GCACCCACGTTGGCCCAGGTCATGCCGGAAAAGCTGCCCATCGACCAGTTGTGGAGGTTGACGATGTTGGAGTCCTGAGCGAAAGTCACCACGATGTCGGTGACAGCCGAACAGATATAACCGATCATGATGCCGCAGATGACGAGGATGCTCATCCGCGGCACCCGCCGGGCCACCACCAGCACAAAGGCCATCGCCGCCATCGAGCCTGCAAAGGCGGCGATGATGAGGGTGGCCGAGCCGGTGAGCAGCCCCTGCTGTAAAAACACCACCATCGTCAGGGCCACTGCCAGCTTTGCGCCGCTGGACACGCCCATGACGAAGGGGCCGGCGATGGGGTTGGCGAAGAAGGTCTGCAGGAGGTAGCCTGCAGCCGAGAGGGCCGCGCCCAGCAGCACGACCATGACCGCCCGGGGCAGACGGAGCTGGAGCACGATGCCCACGGCCAGCGCATCTTCGCCCCGGCCCAGCAGAGCCGCCGCCACCGCGCCGGGCGTCAGGGACACACTGCCCCAGAACAGGTTGAGTGCAAACAGCACCGCGACCCCCGCCGTGAGGGCGAGGTACGCGAGGCTGAGGCGGCGGGTGGTGGTCATGGCAAAGCTCCTTTTATACGATGCGCTGTAAGAAACGGAGGGACGCCGGGTCGGGCGAGCCCTCGGTGAAGACGAGGTTCATATCCGAGATGAGGTCGGCCAGCTCCATGCTCTGCTGGAAGAGGCTCTGGGCCGTACACCAGCAGTCGCCGGACTGGACGGCCTTGAAATCTGCCAGCATCGGGCATTTTTCGATGAGCTGGTCACGGGTCTCCATCACGCCCTCGATGGTGCTGTTGTAGATGAGGACGTCGGCGTCCTTGGCCCGGGCGTAGAAGGTCTCCAGCGGCAGTTTGATGGTGGACTGGGCCGACGTCTCCCCCTCGAGGTCGTCGAAGATGTAGACGCCGCCGGCCATCCCCACCATCTGGGCCACATAGTCGCTGGTGCGGCGGACGGTGATGAGGTTATTCGTGGTGATGGAGAAGAAGGCCGCGGTCTTGCCCGTGTTCTCCTGCTCGAGGATGGGGGCCACCTGCTCCACCTTCTGGCGAAAGACCTCTTCCGCCATCTCAGTCTTATTCAGCAGGATGCCGTAGAGCTTGAGCCACTCCATCCGGGCCAGCGGGCCGCTCTCGTAGCTCGAGCGCTCCACGAGGACCGGCACGCCGAACTTTTCCAGCTGCTCCTTGACCTCGGGATCGTGGAGGATCATGGTGTTCTCGATGGCGAGGGTGCAGCCGGCGGCAAGGATGCGCTCATAGTCCGGGGCGCTGTACTTGCCCGCGTAGGCGATGCGCCCGGCCTGCATGGCCTGCTTTGCCTCGTCCAGATACCAGCCCTCGGCGCGGGTGCCGGAAAGGGCAATGCTGTCCAGCGCATCCAGATGCAGGAACAAGTCCATGGCAGAGGTGGACACCAGATAGATATTCTGCACCGGCTGCTGCAAAACAGTCACCCCGTCAGGTACGGTGCGCAGGGTGGCAGCGCCCTCCGGCCGGAGAAGGAACTTTGCCTGTGCGTCCGGGATGGTCAGCAGGGTAGAGCCGTCTGCGTAGCAGTCGGCGGAAAACTGGGTGGCGTAGTCCAGCGGGTAGGCATGGTCAAACACCAGCTCGTCCGTATCGGCGGGTGCGGTGGGCGCAGCAGTGCAGCCTGCAAGCACCAGCGCGGCGGCGGGCAGAGCCTTTAAAAATTGAGCGCGGGTCAGCTTCATGGAAGGTTACTCCAAGGTAAAGGTCAGGGTGTATTCGATCTCGTGGGGCTTGCTCATAGCAACAGTGTCGGCGGTAACAGCCAGCGGGGTGCCCAGTGCAGCCACAGGAATTTCAAAGGTGGAGTTGCCCTCGGTGTTGGTGGGCAGATACTTCTCGCCGTCTACGATCATGTAGTCGTAGTTGGGGCTGCTCCACACGATGGTAGCGGTCATCTTGCCCTCTGCCACGGTCAGGGCAGCGGGGCTTTCCACGGTGGCGCGGCCGGAGCCGCCCTCCAGCACCACGGCAGCGGTGTATGCACCGTCTGCGGGGGTCTCAGCAGCCTGCTCCGTCTTGGGCTCGGCGTTGCGCACGCTTACGGTGTGGTCGTACCACTTGCCCTTGGTGCCCAGCAAAGCCAGCTGAAAGTCGGTGTCCAGTGCTTCCACCGGGATGTCGTAACCGTACACCTCCTCGGTGGTGCCATCCGCGTAGGTGACAGTGTCCACGGTGGGGATGAGCCACGCGGTCTTGTTGGCCTCGGCATCGGCGGCCATGCCAACGTACAGGTTGACGATGTGGGTGGACGCCAGACTGACGTGGAAGGTCATCTGGCCATTCTCCACGGTCAGGGTGCCCTTGCCGTTGCAGGCTTCGCTTGTGTGGAACATACTGCTGTCGGTCTCAAAGTCAGCGGTGTATACGCCGTCCGGCAGGGCAGCTTCGGCAACGGCAGAGGAAACCACCACGGAAGAAGCAGCCACAGAGCTTGCCGCAGCGGATGAGACGGGGGCAGCCCCGCCGCAGCCTGCCAGAGAAGCAGCCAGCACCACACCGGCCAGAGAAACGAAAATAAACTGTTTGCAGCGCATAAAATAAATACCTCAGTATCCTAAATTTTTGCCCGGCGTCTAAGCTGCCGGGGTAGGGGGCGTTTTCTCCTCGTGCGGGGAATGCGCCCATAAAAGAAAACCCTCTCCGTGTGCAGGGCAGCGCCGGAGAGGGCTTCTGAATCCATTAGCCGTTCAGAAGATCCATAGCGGCCTTGGTATGTGCAATGTACAGCTGCTGGACATCCGCAATGCGGCCCAGACCGGAGATCTGGCAGTCCACATCCTCAAAGCAGCCTGCGGCGGTAAACTGGCTCAGCCAGCTGTCGGCATCCTCACCGGCCATGTCGTTGTTGGCGTGGTCGCCTGCCACCACCATCAGCGGGCGCAGGATGACCTTGGTGTAACCGGCAGCCTTCACGGCCTCGATGACGGCCTCGCAGGAGGTCTCCTCGGGCTCGCCCTCCACCGTGCCGATGAACACGTTGTCGTAGCCCAAGCTCTGCATGGTGGTCTGCATCTGGCTGTAGCTCACCTTGGCGGTGTGGGAAGTGCCGTGACCCATAAAGACGAAAGCGGTCTTGTCGGCAGCGGCAGCGGCGGCGCTGTCGTAACCGGCATCCTTCACAGCGGCAGCGGTAACGGCCTTGGCAACAGCTTCCTTGTCGGCGTTGATGACGGCAGCGTCGGCACCGACCTCGCCCAGCAGAGGCTCGGCAACGGCGACGCTCTCGAACTTGTCCTTGTACTCGTCGATCATCTCCATCATCTCGTCGTACTCTGCACCGTGCATCAGGTGGGTGGGCTGGACGACCAGGTTCTTCACGCCGTTGGCCACAGCGCGGTCCAGAGCCTGCTGCATGTTGTCGATCTTCTCGCCGTCGCGGGCCTGAACATGGTTGATGATGATCTGTGCGGTGAAGGCGCGGCGGACAGACCAATCGGGATAAGCGGCCTGCAGCGCATCCTCGATGCCCTTGATATCCTTCACTCGGCTGTCGTTGAAGGAGGTGCCGAAGGAGACCACCAGCAGCTCATTCTCGCCGATGTCGTCCTGATTGCGGCTGTCGTCCTTGGAAGCATCGCCGGTGTCGCGGCCAAAGTAGTCAGGGTCAGCCTCTTCGCCCTCGACCAGCTCCTTCTGGGCATCGGTCAGGGCATCCCATGCGGCCTTGGCGGCCTCACACTGGGCATCGGTGTCATCGGTGCGCTCCTGCACATAGATGGCATCGATCAGGTCTGCAACGTTCTTTGCGGCCAATTCGTCAGCCTCCTCGCCGGAAACCTCGCTGCTGGCAGCAGATCCTGCCGTGCTGGAAGCAGTGGTGCTGCTTGCGGCACCGCCGCAGCCGGTCAGTACACCGGCGCAGAGGGCCAGAGCGGTCAGAGCGGCCGCTGCTTTGTGGATGGTGCGTTTTCTCATTTTTGTTCGTTCCTTTCCTGTTTTTGAACATGATTTTTGCTGAACAGAAGGTACAGGAAAGAGTGCCCGGCAAAACAAAAGGGGCCTTTCTGCTTGCGGGACGGCAAAGCAAAAAGGCCCTTTTCAGTTTTTTCAGGCTTTTTGGGTACAACCAATTCCTCGTGATCTGGGGCTTGCGCCCCCGTACCAACAGCGGGCAGGTTTCCTGGCTGAAAGCTCAACATCCACCGCCGCCTTCCCGGAACATGGGCTCCAGTGACCGGTGCAGCTGCACCCTGGCGGTAAACTCCCTTATCACAGTGACGAGATCGTGCGGGATTTGCACCCGCTTCCCTTTTAACGTGCCTGCCCCCGGCCAGAGCCGCGGGCGGTACGCACCTGCTGTTTTCTATTCAGTTCGCTGTTCAGTATAACATACTCAACGGAGGAATGCAATCACCACTCCGGGGAAACTTCCGGGCTCACAGGCGGTGTTTTTTCCCCGATCAGGGCCACCGCCACATCGTTGACATTGGTGCCCGTTGCCCCGGTGATGATCAGGCCATCCACTGCTTTCAGGGCGTGGTAGGAATCGTTGTTCTGCAAAGCAGCGTATCCGCTCCATCCCCCGGCCTCCAGCGCGGCAAGGGTATCCCCATCCACATAGCCGCCGGCGGCATCGGTGGGGCCGTCTGTGCCATCGCTGCCCACAGAGAACACCGCCGCGTTCAGCCCGGCAATGGCAGGCGCAGCCGCAAGGGCCAGCTCCTGATTTCTTCCGCCAAGCCCTTTTCCGGTCAGGTGAACGATGGTCTCGCCGCCCGCGATGTAGGCCAGCTTTTTCCCCTGCCCTGCCTGGGTGCGGACAATGGAGCCAAGAAAGCTGCCTGCTTCCCGTGCTTCGCAGCAGAGTTGGTCGGTCAGGAGAACCGGTTCATATCCCAGATTCCGGCAGGCACTGGCCGCGGCACGGCAAAGCTCCCGCACGCTGCCGGTGATCCGGGTGGTCACATTGTCCAGCGTTTTGGGCGTTTCCTGCGCCAGCAGGGCCCGGGCCTGTGCTGAGAGTGCCAGATGATACTTTTCGGCAACGGCAAGCGCCTGGGCGCAGGTGGAGGTATCCGGCACCGCCGGGCCGCTGGCGATCATATCCAGCGGGTCCCCCAGAATGTCGCTCAGCACGATGCTGAACACCTGCGCAGGGGCACAGCGCTGCGCGAACCGCCCGCCCTTCACACCGGAAAGCCGCTTGCGGATGGTATTCATCTCCACAATGTCGGCCCCGCTGGCCAGCAGCTGGCTCGTGATGTCCTGCAGCTCTGCCCCGGGAACGAGCGGCTGCTCGAACAGCGCACTGCCGCCGCCGGAAAGCAGGAACAGCACCGTATCCCCGGCAGTCAGCCCCTGCACCAGCTCCAGCGCCTTTTGGGTAGCCGCAAAACCATTTTCATCCGGCACCGGGTGGCCCGCCTCATAGCAGGTCACCCCGGGGATCTCACCTTTCACATGGCCGTACTTGGTCACGACCACGCCGCCATCCACCCGGCCCAGCGTTTCAACCGCCGCGTGTGCCATCTGCCAGGCCGCCTTGCCCGCCGCCACCAGAAGCACCCGGCCCTTCCCGGGCCGGAGATCCCGCAGCGCGCGGCGCACCGCCTCATCCGGCAGAACAGCGTTCAGGCCGGAACGAAGGATCACATCCGCATCCCGGCGCAGTGCAGCATTCATAGACTCGCCCTCCTTGCAGCGGTACCCGCCCCTCCGGGACAGCGCACCAGAAACAGCCGAATAAAAAATCAAGACCGACGATCTCTTTTGAAATCGTCGGTCTTGTTTCAATCCGAGTGGCGAGAATCGAACTCACGGCCTCTTGAACCCCATTCAAGCGCGCTACCAAAACTGCGCTACACCCGGATATCGTCCTCCGCCTCCCTACCGAAGCATTGGCGACAAAAGATATTATACGCATCTTTCCGGGTTTTGTCAACACTTTTCTGCATCTTTTTCTGATTTTTTCAAGAAAAGTATGATTTTCATCGTATGAGCGCCGCTTTACTTTTTTGCTTTTGCACCAGTTTCCGCTTCCGCGGCCCGCAGCTGCCTGTCCTTTTCCAGCAGGGGCTTGAGGTACTGGCCGGTAAAGCTGCCGGGCACCTCGGCCACCTGCTCGGGCGTACCCTCGGCAATCACCAGGCCGCCGGCGCTGCCGCCTTCAGGGCCAAGGTCAATGATGTGGTCCGCACACTTGATGAGATCCAGATTGTGCTCGATGACAATGACCGTGTTGCCCGCATCCACCAGCTTCTGCAGCACCTCGATCAGGCGATGCACGTCCGCAATATGCAGGCCTGTGGTAGGCTCATCAAGGATATACACCGTCTTGCCGGTGCTGCGGCGGGCTAGCTCATTGGCCAGTTTGACACGCTGGGCTTCGCCGCCGGACAGGGTGGTGGCACTCTGGCCAAGGGTCACATAGCCAAGGCCCACATCCAGCAGGGTCTGCAGCTTGCGGGCGATCTTGGGCTGGTTGGCAAAGAACACCACCGCCTCCTCTACGGTCATGTTCAGCACGTCGGAGATGGTCTTTTCCTTATACTTTACCTCCAGCGTCTCGCGGTTATAGCGCGCGCCCTTGCACACCTCGCAGGGCACATAGACATCCGGCAGGAAGTGCATCTCGATCTGCAAAATGCCGTTGCCCTCACAAGCCTCACAGCGGCCGCCTTTGACGTTGAAGCTGAACCGGCCCGGGCCATAGCCGCGCATCTTTGCATCCTGGGTCTCGGCAAAGACGGCGCGGATATCGTTGAACACGCCGGTATAGGTGGCCGGGTTGGAGCGGGGCGTGCGGCCGATGGGCTGCTGGTCGATGCCAATGACCTTATCCACGAACTCAAGACCCTCCACCCCGTCGCACTTGCCCGCACGGCTGCGGGCACCGTTCAGCTCACAGGCCAGCGTCTTGTACAGGATCTCATTGATCAGGCTGGACTTGCCGGAACCGGAAATGCCGGTCACACAGACGAACTCCCCCAGCGGGAACCGGACATCAATGTTGCGCAGGTTGTTTTCCCGGGCACCTTTCACGGTCAGGAAGTTTCCATTGCCGGTGCGGCGGGTCTGGGGCACAGCAATGCGCTTGCGGCCGGAAAGATAATCGCCGGTGATGCTCCGTTTGGCCTTACAGATATCCTTCACAGAGCCCGCCGCCACGATCTCGCCGCCGTGAACGCCCGCACCGGGGCCCACATCCACGATATAGTCCGCGCTGCGCATGGTATCCTCGTCGTGCTCGACCACGATGACGGTATTACCGAGGTCCCGCAGGTTCTTCAGGGTCGCAATGAGCTTATCGTTGTCACGCTGGTGCAGGCCAATGCTGGGCTCGTCCAACACATAGAGCACGCCGGACAGCGCACTGCCGATCTGGGTGGTGAGGCGGATGCGCTGGCTTTCGCCGCCGGACAGGGTGCCAGCCGCACGGGCCAGGGTCAGGTAATCCAGACCCACACTCTGCAAAAACTGCAGGCGGTTCCGGATCTCTTTCATGATCTGACCGCCGATCTGCCTCTGCTTCTCGGTCAGGTTCGGCTCATTTTCGGCAATAAATTTCAGCTCATCCCGGATGGACATTTCGCAGAACTCGCTGATGTTCTTATCCCCAACGGTCACTGCCAGCACCACCGGCTTCAGGCGCTTGCCGTGGCAGTCCGGGCACTCCACGCCGGACATGAAGCTGCCGATCTCTTCCTTCATCCACTCGCTGCTCGTCTCACGGAAGCGGCGCTCCAGATTTTCCACGATGCCCTCGAAGGTGTTGTAGTACACCCCGCTGCCGAACTCGTTGGTGCGGTGCATCTCGATCTTTTCACCGTTGGTGCCGTAGAGCAGGGCATTCACCGCCTCGGTGCTCATCTCCTTGATGGGCGTATCCAGCGTAAAGCCGTATTTTTTGCCAAGACCAAGGTAGTACATCTCGCTCACCGAGCCTTCGGCGTAGTACCAGCCGCTGGCCTTGATGGCACCCTCCCGGATGGAAAGGCTGCGGTTGGGCAGGATGCGATCCTCATCCACCCGCATAAAGGTGCCAAGGCCGGTGCATTTTTCGCAGGCACCCAGCGGATTATTGAAGGAGAACAGCCGGGGCGACAGGTCGCTGATGGAAATGCCGTGCTCCGGGCAGGCAAAGTTCTGGCTGAAGGTCATGCACTCCCCACCGATGACATCGACCTCGGCGATGCCGCCGGTCAGGGCCAGCGCAGTTTCCAGCGAATCCGCCAGACGGCCCCGGATGCCCTTGCGCATGGCAAGGCGGTCCACCACGATCTCCACCGTGTGCTTGGTGTTCTTTTCCAGCGTGATCTCTTCGTCCAGGTCGTACAGATTGCCGTCGATCCTCACACGGGAATAGCCGCCCCGCCGGGCGGCATCCAGCTCCTTCTGCTGCGTGCCCTTGCGCTGGCGTACCACAGGAGCCAGCACCTGGAATTTGGTGCCGTCCTCCAGCTTGAGCACGGCATCCACCATCTCATCCACGGTCTGCTGGCTGATGACACGGCCGCACACCGGGCAGTGGGGCACGCCCACCCGGGCATACAGCAGGCGCAGGTAATCATAGATCTCGGTCACGGTGCCCACGGTAGAGCGGGGGTTGTGGCTGGTGGTCTTTTGGTCGATGGAAATGGCCGGCGACAGGCCGGTGATCTCATCCACATCGGGCTTGTCCATCCGGCCCAGGAACATCCGGGCGTAGCTGGAAAGGCTCTCCACATAGCGGCGCTGGCCATCGGCATAAATGGTATCGAAGGCAAGGCTCGACTTGCCGGAACCGGACAGGCCGGTCATAACAATGAATTTTTCGCGCGGGAGGGTCAGATCAATATTCTTCAGGTTGTGCTCCCGTGCGCCTTTGATGACGATCTTATCGTTTGCCAAGGTACTTTCTCCCTCTTCTCTGTGTCTGTGCATGGTTCTGCCTGCGCTCGGTCTCGGCATCCGAGTCCACGGTGGGGTTCTCGCCCCGGCGCAGGCGGTCGATCTGGTCACGCAGGAAGGCCGCATGCTCAAATTCCAGCAGCTTGGCAGCCTCCTTCATCTCCCGGGTCAGGCGCTCAATGGCAGCTTCCCGCTCCAGTTTGCCCATGCGGCGGGTATTCCGCTTTGCGTTCTCCGCCTTATCGCTGATCTCAATGCTGTCCGCAATGGCCTTGACGATGGTCTTAGGCACGATGCCGTGTTCTTCATTGTAGGCCATCTGGATGGCACGGCGGCGCTCGGTCTCGGTGATGGCGCGTTCCATGCTGTCCGTCACCTCATCGGCGTACATAATGACCAGACCCTCGGCGTTGCGGGCCGCGCGGCCAATGGTCTGGATGAGGCTGGTCTCACTGCGCAGGAAGCCTTCCTTGTCGGCATCCAGGATCGCTACAAGGCTGACCTCGGGCAGATCCAGGCCCTCGCGCAGGAGGTTGATGCCCACCACCACATCGATGGAGCCCAGGCGCAGATCTTTGATGATCTCCATCCGTTCAAAGGTATCCACCTCGTGGTGCATATATTTGACCTTGATGCCCTGCTCGGTCAAGAAGTCGGTCAGGTCCTCAGCCATCTTCTTGGTCAGGGTGGTCACAAGAACACGCTCGTTCTTCGCCGTGCGGGCGTTGATCTCGCCCAACAGGTCAGTCACCTGCCCCTCCACAGGCCGCACCGAGATCAGCGGGTCCAGCAGGCCGGTGGGCCGGATGACCTGCTGCGCGATCCGGGTGCTGTTCCGGCGCTCGTACTCGCCCGGCGTGGCCGAGACGAACACCATCTGGTTCAGTTTGCTTTCCACCTCCTCAAACTTGAGGGGGCGGTTGTCAAAGGCCGACGGCAGACGGAAGCCGTACTCCACCAGCGTCTTTTTGCGGGCGTAGTCGCCGCCGTACATAGCACGCACCTGCGGCAGGGTCACATGGCTCTCATCCACAAAAAGCAGAAAATCCTCCGGGAAATAATCCAGCAGGGTGGTGGGCATACTGCCCGGCGCACGGCCCGACAGCACCGCCGAATAGTTCTCGATGCCCTTGCAGATCCCCACTTCGGTCAGCATCTCGATGTCATAGTTCGTTCGCTGCTGGATGCGCTGGGCTTCGATGAGCTTGCCCTCTGCGGTAAACTTCTTCACCTGCTCGTCGCACTCGGCGCGGATCTTTTCAATGGCCGCTGCCTTTTTATCGGCACTGACGATGTAGTGGCTGGCCGGGAAGATGGCCACATGCTTCACCACGTTCTGCCGGGTGCCGGTAACGGGGTTGAACTCCGTGATGCGGTCGATCTCATCCCCGAAGAACTCCACCCGGATGGCAAGGTCGCTCATGTAGGCCAGATAGATATCCACCGTGTCGCCGTGAACACGGAACTTATTGCGGATAAAATTGATGTCGTTCCGCTCATATTGCAGGGTGACCAGCTTTTTGCACAGGTCATCCCGCTCCATCTGCATCCCGGGCCGCAGGCTGATGACCATGCTGCGGTAGTCGATGGGGTCGCCCAGCGAGTAGATGCAGGACACCGATGCCACAATGATGACGTCCCGCCGCTCGGAAAGCGCCGCCGTAGCCGAGTGGCGCAGGCGGTCGATCTCGTCGTTGATGGCGCTGTCCTTTTCAATATAGGTATCCGTGCTGGGGATATAGGCTTCCGGCTGGTAGTAATCGTAGTAGGAGACGAAATACTCCACCGCGTTGTTGGGGAAAAACGAGCGGAACTCGGTACACAGCTGCGCCGCCAGCGTTTTGTTGTGTGCCAGCACCAGCGTGGGGCGGTTGCACTGGGCAATGACGTTGGCCATGGTAAAGGTCTTGCCGCTGCCGGTCACACCCAGCAGGGTCTGGCAGCGGTCGCCCCGCTCAACGCCCTCTACCAGCTGCTCAATGGCCTGGGGCTGGTCACCCGTGGGGGCATAGTTGGAGACGAGATGGAACTGTTCATCGGCCATGTCTCGGTTCTCCTTTCTGTTCTCAGATAGAACTACAAATAGTTGTGCTTTTCATGTTGATTATAACACAATTATTTTATAATATCAATACGGCCTGAGCATCTCCCCGGTCTGGAAATCGTAGAACGGCAGGCGGTTGGCCTCCCGCATGGAGAAATATTCGCTCTCGGTCAGGATGATGTGATCCCGCAGATGCACCTTGACCAGCCCCAGCGCCCGGACGATATTCTCGGTGGCCATCAGATCCTCCCGCGAGGGCAGGGCCACGCCGTTGGGGTGGTTATGGCAAAGCACCACACTGTCGGTACCGCCCTTGAGAGCTGCCGCCACCACATCCTTGATCTCCAGACTCACCCGGTCGCTGGTGCCGTCCCGCAGCCAGAACAGCCCCTTGATGCGGCTGCGGCCATCCAGCGCAGTCAGCAGGGCGCGTTCCTGCACAGTCCCGGCAAACTGTGCCATCAGGTATTCGACCAGCTGGTCGGTGGTCTTCATGCATTTTTTTCCGTTGACCGCACACTGGGTATAGTATCTGCCGACCTGCGGCAAAAGATGCAGCATCCGGGCGGTGGAGGGGCCTACGCCCTCCACTGTCAGCAGATCCTCCTCGGAGGCATCCAGCACCCCGGCAAAGTCTCCGAACCGGTCCATGAGGACATGGGCAAGGCCGTTGGTGTCCTTGCGGGTGTTGGTGATGTAAAGGACATATTCCAGCGCTTCGTGGGGTGCCAGACTTTCCAGTCCGTACTGCTCTACCCGGGCGCGCATCCGCTGGCGGTGCCCCTTATGCTGGCTGCTTTCCTTCGCCATGGTCGTTCTCCTTTTGCGTTATTACTCTAATAGTACCGTTTTTTCAGCAAAACACAAGGGGGCACAGGAAATATTCTGCGTTGACTTCAAAGAAAGGGTGGTTTATTATAGAGAAAACCTCTCAGGCGCTTTGCGCCAGCTCCCCTGATAGGGGAGCCAAGAAACGTGTCTTGCCTCTCCTATCAGGAGAGGTGGCATTGCGCAGCAATGACGGAGAGGGCTTGCAACAGCCCTTTGCCGCATTCAGAAAAGAGGGTCAGAGGATCGGGGGACGATTCTCAGACAGCATCAGATGGCATGGTATTCCTTGAGGAACTTCTCAAGGTCGGTGCCCTCGATCTTCTTGAGCACTTCCTTGAGGGCCACCCGCTGGATGAAGGGCAGATCCATATCAGTGATCTTCTTGCCGTCACGCAGTTTGACCGTTGCATCGATCAGGCTGCGGACATCATAGGTGCTGCCCCAGACCTCGGGCACGCCGCGGTCGATGTTGAGCAGGGTGTAAACCGCTTCCATACCGGTGCGCATGGAGTACTCGGTGGTGAAGATGGTGTCACGGCCGGTCTCGGCAAACTGGCCCAGGAAGGCGAAGTTGACAGCGCCCTGGGGCACGATATCGGGGCGGTCGCCGAAGGCACGGGGCATGAAGAAGGCATCGATATAGGGCATCATCACAGGCACGGTGTTGGCGCTGTGCTCAGCCAGCTCGGCAATGTCCTCCTCGGGCACGCCGATGTGGTACAGCCACTCCATGCAGATCTCGCGGCCGGTGC
>OHKI01000750.1_pt1 | contig 12591 bp, 10 predicted proteins | sample 1568771 | NCBI WGS metagenome assembly OHKI01 (sample SAMEA3879540, study PRJEB24766) | human gut metagenome | biome: human-associated habitat; feature: feces | place: USA | collected 1985/1987 | reverse complement strand
ACTGGACATCTGCGGCACGCTCATCGGGATGCACCTCAAGAAGGTCGCCGTTCCCGTGCGGCTCAAGCAGGATCATATCGGGCAGGCCATCGTGCTGGCGGCGCGTGTGCGCCCCAAATTCATCGGCGGCGAGCGCGCCATCTACAACGAGGAGCTCAAGAACGGCTATCCTGATTTCGACGCAGAGTAACAGAAAAGCACCGCTTTCGCGGTGCTTTTTTGCTGCTCTTTTTACTTCTTGCGGCAGGTCAGCTCGCCGTTTTCCGCGTCGAGCACGAGCGTGCTGCCCGCGGCGAGGTCGCCGCGCAAAATTTCCTTGGCGATGAGCGTCTCCGCCGCGCTCTGGAGATAGCGCTTGAGCGGACGCGCGCCGTAGATCGGGTCGAAGCCACGCTCGATGATGAGGCTCTTGGCAGCATCCGTGACCTCAAGCTTGAGGGTCTTGTCGGCAAGGCGCTTCTTGAGGCCTTCCATCAAGATGTCGATGATGCCAGAGAGGTTTTCCTTCGTGAGGGGCTTGAACAGGATGATCTCGTCGAGACGGTTCAAAAACTCCGGGCGGAACGCGCGGCGCAGCTCGCCCATGACGGTGGCGCGGGCGTCCTCGGAAATGCTGCCGTCCGGCTGAATGCCGTCGAGCAGCTCGGACGAGCCGAGGTTCGATGTCAGGATGATGATGGTGTTCTTAAAGTCCACCGTGCGGCCCTGCGAGTCGGTGATGCGGCCATCGTCGAGGATTTGCAGCAGGATGTTGAAGACGTCCGGATGTGCCTTTTCGACCTCGTCGAACAGCACCACGCTATACGGCTTGCGGCGCACAGCCTCGGTGAGCTGGCCGCCCTCGTCGTAGCCGACGTATCCCGGAGGCGCGCCGATGAGACGAGAAACGGAGAACTTCTCCATATACTCGGTCATATCAATGCGCACAAGGTTGTGTTCATCATCAAAGAGGCAGTCGGCAAGGGACTTTGCAAGCTCCGTCTTGCCAACGCCCGTGGGGCCGAGGAAGAGGAAGCTGCCGATGGGGCGGTTCGGGTCCGCAATGCCGGCGCGCGAGCGCTGGATGGCCTCGGTGACGAGACGCACGGCCTCGTCCTGACCGACAACGCGCTTGTGAATGATCTCGTCGAGGCGCAGCAGCTTTTCGCGCTCGCCCTCCATCAGGCGGCTGACGGGGATGCCCGTCCACTTGCCCACGATGTCGGCGATCTCGTTCTCGGTCACGGTGTCGTGCACCATGGAGTTCTCACCCGTGTGCTTTTCGGCTGCGGCCTCGGCGTCCTTGAGCTGCTTTTCAAGAGCAGGGAGGTCAGAGTACTTGAGTTTGGCGGCCTTTTCATATTCAAGGTTCGCCTGCGCGCGCTCGATCTCGCCATGCATCTGCTCAATCTGGCTCTTGAGCTGCTTCACGCTGTCCACGCCGCTCTTTTCCGCTTCCCAGCGGGACTTCATGGCGTTGAACTGCTCCTTCTCATCGGCGAGCTCTTTCTTGAGTTCTTCCAGACGGTCACGCGAGAGCTGGTCGTCCTCTTTCTTGAGAGCCATCTCTTCAATTTCCTGCTGCATGATCTTGCGGCGCAGGTCGTCAAGCTCTGCGGGCATGGAATCGATCTCCGTGCGGATCATCGCGCAGGCCTCATCGACAAGGTCGATGGCCTTGTCCGGCAGGAAACGGTCGGTGATATAGCGGTCGGAAAGCGTCGCGGCGGCGACGAGCGCATTGTCGTGGATGCGCACGCCGTGATAGATCTCATAGCGCTCCTTCAGGCCGCGCAGGATGGAAATGGTGTCCTCGACCGTCGGCTCGTTGACCATAACGGGCTGGAAGCGGCGCTCGAGGGCGGCGTCCTTTTCAATATACTGGCGGTACTCGTCGAGCGTGGTCGCGCCAATGCAGTGCAGCTCGCCGCGGGCGAGCAGGGGCTTTAAGAGGTTGCCGGCGTCCATGCTGCCTTCGGTCTTGCCCGCGCCGACGATGGTGTGCAGCTCATCGATGAAGAGGATGATCTTGCCTTCAGACTTCTTGACCTCGTTCAAGACAGCTTTGAGTCTTTCCTCAAACTCGCCGCGGTACTTAGCGCCCGCGATGAGCGCGCCCATGTCGAGCGAGAAGATCGTGCGATCCTTGAGACCTTCTGGCACATCGCCGCGCACGATACGCTGGGCAAGACCCTCGGCGATGGCCGTCTTGCCAACGCCCGGCTCGCCGATGAGCACGGGGTTGTTCTTCGTCTTACGCGAGAGAATGCGAATGACGTTGCGGATCTCCGCGTCACGGCCGATGACGGGGTCGAGCTCCTTTGTGCGGGCGCGTTCGACAAGGTCCGTGCCGTACTTCTTGAGCGCGTCATAGGAATCCTCGGGATTGTCGCTCGTTACGGGGGAGGTCTTGACCTTTGAGAGCTCGTCGGAGAAGCGGCTTCTCGTGATGCCGTGGCCTGAGAGCAGCTGGCGCACATTCTGCGAGCCCTCGGAGAAGATGGCGAGCATCAGATGCTCGACGGAGAGATATTCGTCGTGCAGCTTTTCGGCGGTCTTTTCGGCGAGATTCAAAATCTTGCCGACCTCGGGCGAGGCATAGACCTCGCCGCTGCCGCCGGAGATGCGGGGCAGATTGCGGATCAGCGTGTCGATCTCAGAGAGCAGACCGTCACAGTCGACGCCCATCTTGCCAAAGAGGGATCCGATCAGTCCGCCGTCCTGATCGAGCAGGGCGTAGAGCAGATGCTCGCTTGTCACATACTGGTTGCCGTTTTCCTGCGCCATGTTCTGTGCGGTCTTGACGGCGTCCAAAGCCTTTTGCGTATATTTTTCAGCATTCATTCAAGTTCACCTCAAATTCGTGTTTTTTACAATAGCGTTGGTTTAGATGAGCAGCGCTCTGCTTCGCAGATCGCCGCGGTAGGCCATTTCCACGTCGCTCGCCGTAAGCGAACCGTCGAGATAACCCTTGAGCAGCCGGTCGAAAAGCTGCACATATGCGCTGATCGCGCCTGCCACATCATCGGCAGTCAAAGATTTGCCGCGCGGCATGGCAAGCGGACGGACGAAGCGCCCGGCGTAGAGCGCGCAGGCGATGGAGCTGCCGAGCAGCGGAGCAAGGCATCTGTCCTCGATCTGCACCCAAAGCCGGAAGAAATTCGTCATCGCGGCGATGAGCGCTGCCGACTGCGTGCGGAAGACGATGTTCAGTGTGCCCATTGTCTGGGAATCGCCGCTGCTGAGATCGACCTCGTACTTGACCGTCGGGCGGTACTTGTACGAAAGGCTCGACTTGAGCGACATCGTGGACGAGCCGGGAGAGAAAAACGGCACCAACTCGCGCGTGGGCGTCATCAGCTCTTCAATGGCTTCAAAAATGTCGTTCCAGCGGCGCTCCGGCGTCGGCACGGAAACATATTCGGCAAGGATGCGGTTTACAAGCGCCGAGCGGTTCGTGCCCATGCGGTGCGCCAGCGCGTCTACCTCGCGCACCACCTCGTCCGACAGCGTCAGACTGTACAGATTTTTCTTCATCATGCGCCTCCTTGGTTCCTTTTCTTTCTGAATGTTATCATAGCACGGCTGCAAATATTGTCAATAGATTTATATAAATATATTTACAAGTTATATGAGAATTTACACGGAGTTCATAATCAAGAAGGAAGAGAAAAAGCGAAACGCCGCAGTATTTTACTGCGGCGTTTCCTATTTAGGGAGGATGAGAGAGAGAAAGAAAAGAGCAAAGTTACAGCAGACCCTGCAGCAGGATGATGACGATCAAAACCGGCAGCACCCACTGGAAATAGGGCTTGAGTTTGGGGGAGAGCTTGACACCCGTGCCCTTGTTGACCTCGGCAATGTACTTGTCAAAGCCCCAGCCCCACTTGGTGACGCAGAACAGAAGGTAGACAAGAGAACCGATGGGCAGCAGGAGGTTGCTCACAAGGAAGTCCTCGCTGTCGAGCACGTCCTTGCCGAGAATGGGGTGGAAGTCGCTCCAGATGTTGTAGCCAAAGACGCAGGGGAGACTCAAAAGCATCAGCAGTGCGCCGTTGATGAGCACAGCCTTCTTGCGGCTCCAGCCAAAGGTATCCATGCAGACGGCGAGGATATTTTCAAACACCGCCAGCACCGTGGACATGCTCGCAAACATCATGAAGAGGAAGAAGAGCGTGCCCCAGAAGCGGCCGCCCGCCATGTTGACAAAAACCTGCGGCAGCGTAACGAAGAGAAGGGACGGGCCATTGTCGGGCGCTACGCCGTAGGAAAAGCATGCGGGGAAGATGATCGCGCCGGCCATGAGCGCAACGAAAGTGTCGAGCGCGCAGATGCGAATGGATTCGCCGATGAGGGTGTGATCGTCGGACATGTAGCTGCCGAAGATCTCCATCGCCGCAATGCCGAGCGAGAGTGTGAAGAAGGCCTGATTCATCGCGTCGGTGATGAGGCTGCGCAGGCCGTTTTCACGAATGGAATCGAGGGAGGGAAGCAGGTAGAAATTCATGCCCTCTGCCGCGCCGGAGAGCGTCAGGCTGTGGCCGGCGAGAATGAGGATGAGCGCGAGCAGCGCGATCATCATGACCTTGGATACGCGCTCAAGACCCTTCTGAAGGCCGCGGCTGCAAACGATAAAGCCGACGATGACGATGGCAACAGCCAGAACGCCCATTTCTACGGGGTCTGACAGCAGCTCGCCGAACACGGCGGACGCGTCCTCCGCAGGCATACCGGCATAGAACTTACCGCTCAGAAAACGGCCGAAGTAGCTCACCATCCAGCCGGAGACCGTTGTGTAGTACATCATCAGAAGGTAGCAGCCGATCAGGCAGAACCAACCGTGAATGTGCCATTTGGCGCCGGGCTTTTCCAGCGTTTTATAGGAGAGAATGGCACTCTTGTGGCTTGCGCGGCCGACAGCCAGCTCCATTGTCAGTACAGGAACGCCCATAACGAGCAGGCACAGAATGTAGAAGAGAACAAAATAGCCGCCGCCGTTTTTGCCCGTTACGTAGGGAAAGCGCCAGACATTGCCGATGCCGATGGCGCAGCCGGCGCTGACGAGCAGGAAGCCAAGACGGGAACGGAAGGATTCGCGTTTCATGTCGATCTACCTCGTTTGTGAAAGAATTGTGAACGATGCGCTTATCTTACCGCAGGAAACGATGCTTTACAAGACCGATTCTTTGATGATATAATAAGTAAAACTTATGTTATGGAGAAAACGGACATGAACCGAAACCAGTTGCGCTATTTTGTTGCTGCGGCGGAGCATCGCAGCTTTACGAAGGCAGCAGAGCAGTATTACATTTCGCAGACGGCAGTGACACAGCAGATCCAGCAGCTTGAGCAGTCGCTCGGCTGCGAGCTCTTTGACCGCAGCACCCGTCCTGTGAGCCTGACGAGCGCAGGCAGCGCCTTCCTACAGGACGCCAAGGCGATCCTGGAGCGTATGAGCCGCGCGCAGGAGCGCGTGCATGATGCCGCAACAGGCCTGACCGGTACGCTGCGTGTGGGCTATGTGCGCGGCTACGAGCGCAGCGACCTCTCCACGCTGATGCGCCATTTTCACCAGAAGAACAGCAATGTGCTGATCTCTTTTTATCGCTGCTCGACTGACGTGCTGGCCGCGGGGCTGCTGCATCAGGAGTATGACATCGTTTTTACCTGGGACTCGACGAACCTGCGCACACAGGAGGGGGTTGCCTTCCAGACGGTCGAAAAGGCGCGGCTTGTTGTCGCGCTCTACGCGGGCCACCGGCTCGCGCAGCGCCGCCAGATCACACGGCAGGAGCTGCGCGGGGAGAACATCTTATATATGTCCCCGGACGCCGCGCCCGACTCTTACGGCGATGCCTTTTTCATGCAGCGCTATGTTGAGGCGGGTTACAAGCCCAACATTCTCTTCCGCTCGGCGGACACAGAGAGTATCCTGATGATGGTTTCAGCGGAAGAGGGCGTTTCGCTCCTGCCCGATTATTGCACCAACCGGCTCTACAACGCCGACAACCTTGTCTTTGTCCCGCTTGTGGGAGAAGGGGAGGAGGAAGAGATCATCGCAGCCTGGCAGAGCGGCAACCAGAACCCCGCGTTGGGGAGGTTTCTCGCCGAACTCAATCAAAAAGCCCCGCCTCAGTAAGGCGGGTCTTTTTGGCGCAAGATCGCATCGAGCGCGGGGAAATACTTCTTTACCGGGATTGGCAGCCCTTCTGCATTGAGAAAGCAATGAACCGACGTCGCAGTTGCGACCAACACATTCGAAGAGTTGAGAATACTTTTCTTCGCCGGAGAGGTACTGGTAGAGATTGCATTCCACCTTATCGAGAACCACGCAGGGCGGCAAGTGAACAGGCAAAACAGAACGGCGTTCATAAAAAGGTCGCTGATTTACCTTGAAGAAGGCGTTGATGTAAGTCACCTTATATGCTATGCTTATTAGTGAGAAGTCGTTGGCAAACCGTGAGTTGTGGGGGTGAAAACAAATGAAGTATTTAGTTCTATTAGCAGGCTGTGGCCTCGGTGATGGCTCATGTATAGAAGAGGTAATTCTGACGTATGCAGCGCTTGATAAATATGGGTGTGATTACACGCCTGTCGCAGAAGATGTTTCCATTCAGTCTGTTAACCACCTGACAGAGCAGATAGCAGAAAAGCGGAATATCCTTATAGAAGCAGCCCGCATCGGTAGGGGACGCATTAAAGATATTCGTAAGGTTGATTTTGCAGAATACGATGCATTGATTATCCCCGGTGGAATCGGTTTATTGAACAATTATAGAGACTCCAATGTGATAAAAACGTGCGTCACACATTTTATTATCGAAAAGAAACCTGTCGCTGCCATGTGTGCGGGAATCGACTTCCTCCGCCGTTTCTATGGAAGTAATCTGTTGGCGCGTGAGATGAAAGAACTAACTGCTGAAAGATTCTGTTTTGATGCTGAAAACAATGTTTATTACACGCCCGCTTTCAGAAAAACCAACAATAGCTATACGGCGCTATTAGGCGTCGATTCTATGATTTGTGCGTTGAAACAGGCGCTAGCACTACGATGAAATCTGTTTTATCGGTTTGATTATTGAACAGAATAACTTACATTCTGCCCGCTGACTATGCCGTATGTGCAAAGTCAGCGGGCTTTTTATTTCACAAAATCAAGAAAGGAGCGACCGCCTATGCCAATGAAAAAACTGCCGCAGACCATCGAGGAATGTAACGCCGAGCGGTACCGCGCCCCGCAGCAGGATGAAATCGAGCTGTTCAAACGTCAGAAGGAGGCAGAGGCGATTCGCGCGAAGGCGGTGCCGGAAGCGGAGGGCATCGACATCCGGACGCTGATCGCAGGCGCGCTCGGTGCGAAGATCGCAGAGCGCAATGCCGATGCACCGACCGTTGTTGTTCAGACGCCTGCCGCCCCGACGCAGGACGCACAGAGCTGAATCAAATACGTTTGAGCGCGTGCCAGAAATGCATTTTTGACACGCGCTCTGCGAGATAAAGCTATGGTAATGACGGTCATTCGTTTTCTGAATCCTTGGGAAGGGGAAAGGGATTGACAAGGGAAATCGGAGATGCTAACATGCTAGGTGAGAAAAAAATAAAGTGAGAGGTCTTACAATGCAAGCAAAGGAATGTGTGATCGTACTGGATTTCGGCGGGCAGTATAACCAGCTCATTGCGCGCCGCGTCCGCGAGGCAAACGTATATTGCGAGGTCAAGCCCTGCACCACGCCGCTGGAGGAGCTGATGAAGCATAACCCCATCGGCTTCATCTTCACCGGCGGCCCGCAGAGCGTCTATGCCGAAAACTCTCCGCAGGTAGATCCGAAGATCTTCACGCTCGGTCTGCCGATCCTTGGCATCTGCTATGGCTGCCAGCTCATTGCGCACAACCTCGGCGGCAAGGTCACGGCGGCGCAGGAGGATACTGCCCGCGAATACGGCAAAACGGAGACTTATTTCGACACGAGCTGCGAACTGTTCCACGGCCTGAAGGAAAAAAGCATCACTTGGATGAGCCATGGCGATTACATGGCCAAGGTGCCGGCCGGCTTTGCGCTCTGCGCGCACTCCGACGCCTGCCCGACCGTTGGCATCTGCGATGAGGCGCGCGCGATCTACGGTGTGCAGTTCCATCCGGAGGTCAACCATACGGAGCAGGGGAGTCTGATGCTCCGGAACTTCCTCTACCGCGTCTGCAAAGCCTCCGGCGATTGGACGATGGCCGATTACCGCCAGACGGCGATCCAAACCATCCGCGAAAAGGTCGGCTCCGGCAAGGCGCTGCTTGCGCTCTCCGGCGGCGTGGATTCGTCTGTCGCGGCGGCGCTCATGGCGGAGGCCATCGGCAGCCAGCTCACCTGCGTTTTTGTCGATCACGGCCTGATGCGCAAGGATGAGGGCGATGAGGTCGAGGCGGCATTCTCCAAGTGGGATCTCAATTTCATTCGCGTGAACGCTGAGGACCGCTTCCTCGGCAAGCTGGCGGGCGTCAGCGACCCGGAAACGAAGCGGAAGATCATCGGCGAGGAGTTCATCCGCGTGTTCGAGGCCGAGGCCAAGAAGATCGGCACGGTGGACTTCCTTGTGCAGGGTACGATCTACCCGGACGTCATCGAGTCGGGTCTTGGAAACTCCGCTGTCATCAAGAGTCACCACAATGTCGGCGGCCTGCCGGATTATGTCGACTTCAAGGAGATCATTGAGCCGCTGCGTATGCTCTTTAAGGACGAGGTGCGTCAGCTCGGCCGCGAGCTCGGACTGCCGGAATATCTGGTCATGCGCCAGCCGTTCCCCGGCCCTGGTCTTGCCATCCGCGTGATCGGCGATATCACAAAGGAAAAGCTCGACACGCTGCGGGAGGCGGATTTCATTTTCCGCGATGAGATCGCAAAAGCGGGCTTTGACCGCCAGATGAACCAGTATTTTGCCGTCCTGACCTCCATGCGCTCCGTCGGTGTCATGGGCGACGGCAGAACGTATGACTATACGCTGGCGCTGCGCGGCGTCACGACCTCCGACTTCATGACGGCCGATTGGGCGCGCATCCCGTACGATGTCCTCGACCGCATCTCGACCCGCATCGTCAATGAGGTCCGCGGCATCAACCGCATCGTCTACGATATCACCAGCAAACCCCCTGCAACCATTGAGTGGGAATAATTTCAATGGTCGAAAAAAGCCTGTAAACACTGGACTTTTTGAGCCTTGAAGCTCCTCGCGGCAACTTCATTTTCGACATACAAAAGCGCTGCATGATCTCAAACGAGATCATGCAGCTTATTTATTGCGGTGTTTGGATTTTGCATGTGAGGGCTGTAGGCTGCCGGTCAGGGCGCGATGCCGATGGCGAACTCCACGCCGATGGCCACAAGCACCACCAGCAGTGAGACGATGAAGCCGTGGAGCATGGGCTTGGCGCCGGAATGGCACAGAGACTTGAAGTTTGTGTTGAGGCCGATCGCCGCCAGCGCGGCAACCATCAGGAATTTGCTGACGGTCTTCATGACGGAGGCGACCTCGGCGGGCAGGAGGTTCAGGCTTGCCAGTGCGGACATGGCGAGGAAGCCCAGGATAAACCACGGGAAAATGGCGCTGATGCGAACCGGCACGCCGTTTGCATTGGCGTTTTCCTTTCGCTTGATGCGCAGATTGACCGCCGCAAACACCAGCACGGCGGGGATGATGGAGAGCGTCCGGGTCAGCTTGACCATGGTTGCGAAGTCGCCGGCAGCCTCGCTGAAGGCGTAGCCGGTGGCGACGACGCTGGAGGTGTCGTTCACAGCCGTTCCCGCCCAGAGGCCGAAGGCCGCGTCGGAAAGGCCCATCCATCTGCCGAGCAGGGGAAAGACGACGACCATCACGGTGTCAAACAGGAAGGTCGCGGACATGCCGTAGGCAATGTCCATATCGTCCGCTTCGATGACGGGCGCGATGGCGGCAATGGCGGAGCCGCCGCAAATGCCGGTTCCGGCATTGATGAGGCTGCTGGTCTTCCAGCTGAGCCCCAGCGCCTTGCCGATCAGAGCGCCGAGCCCGAAGCAGGTCGCGAGCGTAAAGACCATCACCGTCAGGGAGAACTTGCCGACCGTCAGGACCGTGCGGATGTTCAGACTCGCGCCCAGAAGAATGATCGCGAACTTCAGCAGCTTCTTGGACGTGAACTTGATGCCGGGAGCGGTGGTGCTGTTGGGCTTCCAGACCGCGTTTACGGCCATGCCGATGAACAGGGCGATGACGGAGGCGCCGATGATATGCAGCCCCGCGGCCTTTTCAAGCCCCTCCAGCCATTTTGCGGCAAACGCGATCGCGAGCGCCAGCAGCGTTCCGGGGATCAGAGAGAGCACCTTGCGCATGATGTTTCATTCCAGCCTTCTTCTTTTTATGCCTTTAGGCAGCACCGCACAACTGCGTCTACGCGCTTCGGCGGATCTTTTCCGCCAATTCTGCGGTTTGAAAAACTCGAAATACATACAGTATTCCTTCGCTTTTCAAACCTTGACTTGACAAAAAATCTTTCGCCGAATCTGCTTGTCGAATTGTGCGGTGTTGCCTTTATTCTATCGCCGTTTTATGATAAAATAAACGCATAAAAAGGAATGAAACGATTCCATATCATGATCGAGTGGGGGAGAGGCCATGGAACAGAGACTGGAATCCTTTTTGACGCTTTGCAGCACCATGCACTACGGCCGCGCGGCGGAGCTGCTGAATCTGTCGCAGCCGGCGGTCAGCAAGCACATTCAGTCGCTCGAAAACCAGTACGGCGTGACGCTGTTCACATATGCCAACCGGCGTCTGCGCAAGACGAGACAGGGGGAGCTGATGGAGCAGTATGCGCAGTCGCTTCGCTACAATGAGGAGGATCTTCTCAAGCGCCTTCACGACGATTCCAAGACAACGCTTCGCATCGGGGGAACGAAATCCGTCGGGGAGTATGTGCTGCTGCCATACATTAAAAAATACTTGCAGACGCCGGAAAATCAGATCGACTACCTCGTGGACAACACCGAGCATCTGCTGGAGCTGCTCAATCATGGCGAACTGGACTTCGTCGTTGTCGAGGGGATCTTTGACAAGCAGCACTATGACTGGATGCTCTTTCAGAACGAGCCGTATATCGGCATCTGCGCCAAGGATCATCCGTTTGCCGGCAGGCGCATCGGCGTGGAGGCGCTTCTGCGCGAGTGCATCATTCTGCGCGAGAAAGGCTCCGGAACCAGACGGATCTTCGAGTGGGAGCTGGAAAACAGCGGCTACACGGTCGCGTCTTTTGCGCGGAAGATCACCATCAGCTCGTTTGAGATCATCAAGGAGCTGGTGCGCGACGGCTTCGGCGTCAGCTTCCTCTATGAGGCCGTGGTGAAGGGCCGCGCCGATCTGGCGCAGTTCACATGCCCACCGCTGACGGGGACGCACGAGTTCAATGTGGTCTATCTCAAAAACACAGGAGCCGGAGAAATTGCGCAGCGTTTTCTGGCGCAGCCGGAACACGCCGGGCGCATTCCCCACTGACGAACAAGCGCGACAAACGCTTGCTATTTGCGCGGACATGTGACATAATAAAGTATCAAACAGGGCTTCCGCGGATGCGAGTTCCTGTTTTGCACTTCAAATCCCTACACACGGAAGGAGAAATAGTATGCAGGATACAGGACGGCAGTTCCACATCCATTGCGTAGAGGGCGATGTCGGCCGTTACGTGATTTTACCCGGCGACCCGGGCCGCTGTGAGGCCATTGCGGCGCTGTTTGACAATGCGCATCATGTGTCGCAGAATCGGGAATACAATATTTATACAGGCGAGCTGCTCGGCGAGAAGGTCTCGGTCTGCTCGACCGGCATCGGCGGCCCCTCGGCGGCCATCGCCATGGAGGAGCTTCACAACATCGGCGCGGACACGTTTATCCGCACGGGCACCTGCGGCGGCATCGATCGGAAGGTCAAATCCGGCGACATCGTTGTTGCGACCGGCGCGATCCGCTTTGAGCACACCTCAACGGAGTATGCCCCCATCGAGTTCCCGGCGGTCGCCGATCTCGATGTGACCATCGCGCTGCGTCAGGCGGCGCTGGCGCTCGGCAAAGACGTCCATACCGGCGTTGTGCAGTGCAAGGACTCGTTCTACGGTCAGCACGCACCGAAGACCATGCCGGTTTCCTATGAGCTTTTGCAGAAGTGGGAGGCGTGGAAGCGTCTCGGTGTGCTTGCCTCGGAGATGGAGTCGGCGGCCATGTTCGTCGTCGCGGCTGCGCGCGGCTGCCGCTGCGGCTCGTGCTTCCACGTGATCTGGAATCAGGAGCGTGAGGCGGCCGGGCTTGATCAGACGATGAGCGAGGATACCTCGGCGTCCGTCCGCGTTTCGGTGGATGCGCTCAAGCTGCTCATTGAGCAGGACAGAAAGCGCTGAACTTCTTGAATACGACATTTTGAAACAAGCTTTATCGACTCTGTCCAAACGGACAGAGCCGATTTTTGCATAAAAACGGAATTTTTAGGCGTATTGAGCATCCACACGGCTGGAAATATAAAGTGAACATTTTGTACTAAATTCATATAAAAAATATGTAATACTAATATCTTTTTAATAAGATTGATGATTTATCGTCGTTG